>Ga0308175_100002763_pt1 | contig 12050 bp, 9 predicted proteins | sample PhyCR1_3_FD_203893 | JGI IMG/M metagenome (GOLD analysis project Ga0308175, IMG submission 203893) | Soil microbial communities from UC Gill Tract Community Farm, Albany, California, United States - DLSLS.C.R1 | ecosystem: Environmental > Terrestrial > Soil > Agricultural land | place: USA... | reverse complement strand
ATCGGTCTCGCGTATACCTGCGCCGCGCTCCTCACGCTGCGCACCACACTCAAGCAGCAGATCGCCATTCTCGCCGCGCTGTTGATCGGCTACTGGATCGCGATGACCGCCCTCCCGGTGCCAGGCGAAGGAACGATCGGGGCGCTCCTGCTCGATTCACCCCCGCGCACCATGGCGGCGTGGGTCGATCGCACGGTGCTCGACTGGAGCCGCTGGGGGCTCGGCAACCATCTGTGGGCGTCGAGCGTGACGTGGGATCCCGAAGGCGTGTTCTCCACCGTGCCGGCGATCGGCACGGCGATGCTCGGCAATCTTGCCGGCCGATGGATCGGCGAGCGCCGGCCACTCACCGAGCGACTCGCCGGACTCTCGGCTGTCGGGGCGCTGCTCATGATGGTCGCGATGATGTGGAACTGGGTCTTCCCCATCAACAAGAGCCTCTGGACCAGCTCCTACGTGTTGTTCGCCGCCGGCCTCGCTTCGCTTGCGCTCGCGACGGTGATGTGGATCGTCGACTTCAATCGCGTGCGTCGCGGGACGAAGCTCTTCGTGATCTATGGTGTGAACCCGTTCGTCGCCTTCGTCGGATCGGCGGTGATGGCCCGCTGCATCTACTCGATCTTCAAGGTCACCTACGAAGGCCACCGCATCCCACTTCAGGAAGGGATCTACCGCACGTTGTTCGCGTCCTGGCTGTCGCCGATCAACGCGTCGCTGGCGTTCGCGATCGCGTTCGTGCTGCTCTGGTACGGCATCCTCTCTGTCCTGCACCGGAAGGGGATCATCCTGAAGGTGTGATGGTCCGCTTTCGCCGTTCCACCGCTCCTCCGTGACAACTCGCGCCATCGCGGCGTCGGGTGATGGAACGCGAGTTGCCACCCCCCAACGACAATGCTCAGCCCTGCTTCCCGGACGCGCGCACTCCGCGCGACGTTCTTCGCACTCCTGGCTCCGGCTCTGCTCGTCGCCGATCGCGGCGCTGCCTTTGCCGAGCCTGCCCCCACGGCGGCGTTCGCCCCGCAGGCGGCAAGTCGCGCGAAGGCGCGCCCCAAGACACCGGCCAGGAAGACCGTTCGCCGCACCCGGGTGCGTCGTGCTCCGGGCCGCGCGGCCGCGCCGGCGTCCACCGCCTGGACGTCGCCGCACGGCACACCGGCGCTCGCGAGCGATCTGGCCGGCATGATCTCCACCCGCGTTCGCAGCGGCAAGTTCGGCGTGATGGTCGTCTCGCTCACGCGCGGTGACACACTGTTCGCGCAGAACGCGGGCGAGATGATGCAGCCCGCGTCGACGATGAAGCTCTTCTCCACGGCGGTCGCGCTCGATCGCTACGGTCCCGAGCATCGCTTTTCCACCGACGTGCTGCGCGACGGCGCGATCGGTGGTGACGGCACCGTCAACGGCAGCGTGTATCTCCGCGCCGATGGTGATCCCTCGATGTCGGCGCGCTTCTACAAGGACCCGAACCTGCCGATGGCGACGCTCGCGCAGTCGGTCGCGGCCGCCGGCGTGAAGCACATCAAGGGTGACCTCGTCTACGATGCCACCGCCTTCGACGACCGCAGGATTCCCGAGGGATGGAAGACGACGTACCTCGGCGCGGCGTACGCGGCGCGCGTGTCGGCGCTGTCGCTCAACGAGAACCTCGTGTGGGTCGTCGTGCAGCCGGCGGGCAAGGTCGCCGCGGTGACGCTCGAGCCGGTGACGACGACCATCCCGCTGCGGAGTACGGTGCGCCTCGTCGGCGGACGCGGCGGCCGCATCGTGGCGCGCCGTGCCGCCGACGGTGGCATCGACGTGAGCGGCTCGATCGGGTCGCTGAGCGGCCCGCTGCGGTATTCACTCGTCGTCGACGATCCCGCCCTCTTCACGGCGGGCGCGCTCCGCGCCGCGCTGCAGAACGTCGGTATCACCTTCGACGGCACCGTCAAAGCGGGCAAGACGCCGGCGGGCGCCGAGAAGGTCGCGAGCCTCGCGTCGCCGCCGCTCTCGGAGATCGTGTCGGAGATGAATCGCGAGAGCATCAACATCGTCGCCGAGCTGCTCTTCCGCGACGCCGCGCGCGCCGTCGCGCCCAACGGCATGAGCTCGGCCCAGGCGGGCGAGTCGAACCTGCGCGACTTCCTGCAGAAGAAGGTCGGCGCCGACCCGCAGGCGATTCGGGTCTCCGATGGGTCGGGTCTCTCCACGCTCGACTTCCTGACGCCGCGCACGATGATCCAGCTGCTGAGCTACGCGCACAAAGGGCCGTGGTCGTCCGCGTTCCACGGGTCGCTCCCCGTGGCCGGCGAATCGGAGCTCCTGCGTCGCCGGATGCGATCCACTCCGGCGCAGGGCAATCTCCACGCGAAGACCGGCACGACGAACACCGTCGTCGGCCTCGGCGGCTTCGTCACCTCGAAGAGCGGCGAGGTCATCGCCTTCTCGTTCATCTACAACGGCAACGACCGCTGGAACGCGAAGGCGACGATGGACGGGATGGGAGCGACGCTGGCGAACTTCGTGAGGGAGTAGGGACTGCGCACTGCGGTAATTGGTACTGAGGTACCCGGTGCCGGGACTCGGTGGGACGCCCCCAGAGTGCGGGCCAGGTGCAGATCCCTCGACTCGTTTCGCTTGCTCGGGATGACACTCTCCTTGTCATCCCGAGCGTAGTCGAGGGATCTGCCGTTACCGAGGCAGTAGCCCCGAGAAGCGTCCAGGATTTCGTCGGGCCAGCGGACTGGGTCCGCGTACTGGATACATCAGTACCTCGGTACAGCAGTGGATCGCGCCCCGCTACGACTCCTCGATCTCCACCCCCCTCCCCCGCAGCTCCGCGATGTATGCCTCGGCGGGCACGCACTCGTCCGGCGTCCACACACCCGGCGGGCCGACCTGCCCTCGCGCCTGCATCTGCCCCGTGATCGACAGCGAGTAGCCCGTCGTCCGCATCATCGCGCTGATGCCGTGCACTTCGTCGTAGCGGTCGAGCAGGTCGAACCGGCGCTCGGCGGGCTTGCCATCCTTTTGCCCCTTCACGATCACGCGGAGCGCCAGCAGATCCTTCCCTTTCGGCTTGTTGAGCTTCGGCCCGACCACCGCCATGAACAGATCTCGCGGGATCACCTTGGTGCCCTTCACGTCGACGGGATCGATGTCGAGGAGCCCGAGTTCGCGAATCGCCTCCATGATCGCGGCGTGACCCGGATAGCGCAGTGTCTTGTATTCCATCTCGGGGATCTGCCCTTCGTACCGGAACGCCATCGTCGACAGCCCGCCCGCGGTATGAAACGCTTCGAGCTCGCCGGTCGGCGCGGGAAACTCCACGCACTCCCGCTCCGACAGCGCCAACACCTGCGTGCGCTTCTGGTCGCGCAGCACCCACGACAGCGTCGTGTAGTAATCCAGCACTCCCTCGAGCGAGTAGACCACCTGATAGTTCAGCGGCGGCTCCGGTGACTGCGGGAGACCGCCGACGTAGATGCGCACGGACTCCACGGCATCGAGCTGCTTGATGCCGTGCTCGGCGAGAATGTTCACCATGCCCGGCGCGACGCCGCAGTCAGGGACGATCGTGACCCCCTTCGCGGCCGCGCGCTCGGCGAGGGCCTTCTGCTGGAAGACGATCTCCGTGTTGCCGCCGAGGTCGCAGAAGTGCACGCCGGCCTCGACCGCGCACTCCGCGAGCGCCAGATTGAAGTAGTAGGGGATCGCGCTCATCACGGCGTCCGCCTCGCGCATCACCGCCAGCACCGCTTCGCGATCGCGCACGTCGAGCGTCGTTGGAATCAGGCGCGGCCCCGACAGCGGCTTCAGGAAGTCGGGCAGATGATCGAAGTGGACGTCGGCCAGCCGCACCTGACTCACTTCCGGATTCTGCAGCAGATCGTACGTGCATGCCGAACCCTGCAGTCCTGCCCCTAGAACGAGCATTCGCATCTGACGTCGTCTCCGGATGGTCGGATTGAGCGGGAAATCTAACCGTCGCCTCCTTCATTCGGGTCAACGCCCCACTCTCGCACGATCCTGGCATCAGGTCACGACATGACTCCTGCATTCTCCGTCGCCTCCGGCGACACGGCTTGGCGCAGCCATCTCATCGAAGACGATGCGGGCATTCGGGCACTCCTCGAACGGACGCGCCGGATCGCCGTGCTCGGCATCAAGACGCCGGAGTCACGGCAGCCCGCGTACTACGTGGCCGAGTATGCGAAGAAGGCCGGCTACGACATCGTCCCGGTGCCGGTCTACTACCCCGAGGTCACCACCATCCTCGGCGAGCCCGTCTACCGCGCGGTGTCCGACGTTCCTGGCGACGTGGACATGGTGAACGTCTTTCGGCGTCCGCACGACATCGACGCACACGTCGACGACATCCTCGCCAAGCGTCCCTCGTCGGTCTGGTTCCAGCTCGGAATCCGCAACGACGCGGCCGCGGAGAAGTTCGCCCGCGCCGGCATCGACGTCGTCCAGGATCGCTGCCTGCTCGTGGAGCTCGGCGCGATCGGGCGGTGAGTCGGTGAGTCGGTGAGTCAGATGGTTGGATAGTTGTCGGTTGATTGGTGGGTTGAACGACACATGCCGCGAACCGACTATCCAATTATCCAACTATCCAACTCACGGCGTCACCGCATCACCAGCACTCCGTGAACGAGATCGAGCTGCCACCACTTCGCGTCGAGCTCCCGGAGCGCCTCCGCCAATGGCCGGACCCTTCCCGGCGCGACGAGCACACGGATCTCGTCCGGCGAACGTAGCACGGGATAGCGGCGACCGGACGCGCTGAGCGCCGAGCGCGGATTCGCGTGCAGACGCAGCGAGCGCGTCGCGACGTCGTACGCGGGCACGAGCCATTCCACCACTTCTATGCCCACGCGCGGCGATGCTCCCGACGCGCTGTCCAATCCGATCATGCGCGGCACCAGGTCGGCCCACACCGTGTCCCGTCGTGCGCTACGCACCACGGGAAATCTCAGCAGCGCTCCCGCGCGAGATGCGGCCCGCACCGCGATGGTCGAATCGCGCGCGCCGGCGCTCTCCTGACGTCTGAGGTCGAGGAGCGATCGAAAGGGCGCCGTCAGCCGCCGGGCCGTCGCCGGCGGAAGGCCGAACTGCTGCGCCTCCTCGATCAACACGATCCCCGGCAGCAGCGCACCCTTCATCGCGAGATAGCGGCCGAGGCGCGCGCGCGCGATCGGATCGCGCGGCTGCATGCGCACTCCCCCGTAAAGCGTCTCTTCTGCTTCGGACCAGCGGCCGGCGTCGATCAGCGCATCCGCGTCGCCGCTCGGCAGCAGTGGCGCCTGCGCACGCACGTCGGTCGCCAGTACGAGGAAGAGCGCGACGAACGCCGCCGACCGCGAGAGGCTTCGTGATGATCCGCTCATAGTCGCGTGATGCGGGCGAGCAGGAGCTCGTCGGGATCGAACGCGAGCGATCGCGGACGCGCGGCGAACCGGCCAGGCAGCGGCACCGTCGCTCGACCTTCCGCGGGAACGTTCACCACGATGCGGCGCACCTGCCCGTCGGCGTCGGTGATCATGACGGGGAGGGGCAGCTCGAACGCGCCGCGCGCTCCTTCCTGAAGGACGAGCAGTGAAACGCTCTGCGCGGCCGGATCCCACGCCCACCCGATCGACGGCTCCGGCGCCCCGGCGCGGCGGAGCCACTGATCGAAGAACTGTCCGAGCGATTGTCCGGACGACTTCTCGAGCTCGCGCTGCAGATCGTCGGTCAGCGCCGTGCCGTGACGATACGTCGCGTAGTACGACTTGAGGCCGCGGAAGAACGCGCTGTCACCGAGACGGCTGTGCAACATGTACAACACGTACGCGCCCTTCGAATAGCTGTTCGTGTTGAGCAGCTGCATGTAGTCCGTCTGCGTCGTGTCGAGCACGGGACGAGCCGCAACCACCGGATCGGCGAGGATCTTCGCGCGCGTCTCCTTCATCTTCGCCCGGAAGGCCGCGTCACCGCGAATGTACTGCAGCCATAGAGCGGTGAAATAGTCGGCGAACCCTTCGCTCAGCCACAGGTGTCCCCACTCGCGCTCCGTGACCGCGTCACCGAACCACTGATGCGCCGTCTCGTGCGCGATCAGATCGTCCTTGATCGTCGGTGTGGCGAACAACCGGCCGTCGTAGAATATCGCGCTCGCGTTCTCCATCCCACCGTAGCGCGTGGAGCTCTGCAGGTGCGCGAGCTTCTCGTACGGGAAAGGGCCGATGAGCCCCTCGAACAACGTCACGATCGGCCCCGCCGCGAGGAACGGGCCCGGAAGCCAGTGGCGATTCTCCGGCGTGACGTAGATGGACTGCCGCACGCACTGCCCCTGATCGCCGAAGTGACAGTCGGGCTCGCGCAGGTCGAAGCGTACGATCGGCCCGGCGGCGATCACCATCATGTACGGCGCGATCGGCCTGCTCTCTCGCCAGCGTGTCTCGGTGCGACCCGCGTCGCGACCCGTCAGCCGTGTCGTCCCTGCCTCGAGCCCGTTCCCCACCACCACGCGCCCGGCGGGCGCTCGCACCCGCCAGGTCACCGTCGCCTTGTCGCTCGGATGATCGACGGTGGGGAGCCATTGCCGCGCGCGATCCGGCCAGTTGTCGCCGAACCAGGTCCAGCGCCCGCGAGCATCCTTTCGTGCGATCAGTCCATCCGTGACGACGCCGTCGTACCGCACGCGCACCTGCACGCTGTCCCCGGTCGTGCCCTCGAGGGGGATGTCGATCTTGCCCGCGGTGTGCGTGGCGCTCACCTGCGCTCCGTTCACCTCGACTGATCGTACCGACATCGAATCCACCAGATCGAGCCGCAGCCGAGCCATACCCGGGGCACGACGCACGGCGATCGTCGCATCTCCTCGCAGGAACGCCCCCGTATCGGGAAGCTCGAGCGTGAAGTCATAGTCGAGCACGTCGATACCCGGCTCATACGTCGGAGCAGCGACCGGCCGCGGCGCCGGCGCGCTCTGAGCCTGCGCGCCGACGCTGTACGCCGCAGAGAAGGCGAGTGCGACGGCCATCGTGCTCAGGTCGGCCGCCGCGCGGCGGATGCCGACGCGTCCGCGCACCGTCACTGCGTCAGCCGATAGATGGCTCCCGCGGCATCGTCGGAGATCAGCACGCTGCCGTCCGACGCGACGGCCACATCCACCGGCCGGCCCCAACGCGAGCCGTTGGTGCGCTGCCATCCGGTGACGAAATCCTCGACGCCCACGGGCTTGCCGCCGCTCACTCGCACGCGCACCACCTTGGCGCCCGTCGGCGTGTCACGGTTCCACGAGCCGTGATACGCGACGAGCAGGTCGCCACGATACTCGGCCGGCAGCAGCGTCGCCTTTGCGAGGAACGACATTCCGAGCGGCGCCGAGTGCGCCTGCAGCTTTGCCGCGGGCGCGATCGTGGACGCACAGCGCGCCGCGTCGTGATACTCGGGGTTCGGCACCCGATCGCCATAACAGTACGGCCACCCGTAGTCGCCGCCGTCCGTGAGGATGTTGATCTCCTCGGGAGGCAGGTCCTCGTGGTCCGGCGAGAGGTTGTCGCGCTCGTTCTGCGACGCCCAGAGCGCCCTGGTCTGCGGCTCGACCGCGAGCCCGACCGCGTTGCGCAGCCCTCTCGCGAAGACACGCTTCCCCGACCCGTCCTCGTTGAAGCGCAGCACCGCGGCGCGATCGCTCGATTGTTCGACGCAGAGGTTGCACGTCGAGCCGACGGCCACGTACATCGCGCTGTCGGCGCCGAACACGATCGTGCGCGTCCAGTGGCCGCCACCACCATCGTAGTGGTTCACGTACACGGGCGCGCCAGACGACTTTCCGTCCGTACCGAGCGACACGCGAACCACGCCGTCGGTCGCCGCCACGTACAGCGCACCCTTGTGAAAGGCGAGTCCGTGCGGCTGTGCCAGGCCGGTGACGACCACCACCGTGCTGTCCGCGCGTCCATCGTGATCGTCATCCGGCAACCGAACGACACGTCCTCGTCCAGGCTGGCTCGCGTACACCGCGCCGTCGGGAGCGACCGCCATGAAACGCACGCCGCCCAGCCCCTGCGCGAAATACGTCGCCTTCAGTCCGGCCGGAACGCTGAGCTGTCCGTCGAGCGTCGTCGCACGGCCGGCCGTATCGGCCGGCATCGTCGCGTTCTGTAAGTCGTGGGTCGGCGCGCCGCACACGGCCGACGCGAGCACCGAACAGAGAACCGTCGCCGAGAAGATCGATCGCATCATTAGCCTCCCTGCACGGTCAACGTCCGAAGAACCGCCCCAACACCCCTGATTGCCCGCCTCCGTCGCCCTTCGCCGCGTCGGTCAACGCGTGCGCGAACTCCGGCGCGGTGACATAGCGATCGCCCGGATCGCGCTGCATCGCCTTCGCCAGCACCCGCTCCACCGACTCCGGCAGCCCGAGCGCCGGCGCCGCCGAACGCAGCGGCGTGGGCTCGCTCCGCAAGCGCGCGATCATCATCTCCTGCTGCGTGCGTCCGGTGAACGGCAGCTTGCCGGTCAGCATCTCGTAGGTCATCAACGCGAGCGAATAGATGTCCGTGCGCGGATCGAGCGGACGGCCGCGCAGCTGCTCGGGGCTCATGAACTCGGGCGTGCCGAGAATGATCCCGGTCGCCGTGAGCTTCTGCAGCTCGGCGTCCGCTCGACGCTCCTTCGCAAGGCCGAAGTCCATCACCACCGCGCGCTCGCCGCCGCCAGGCTTCGGGCAGATCATCACGTTCTCGGGCTTCAGGTCGCGGTGCACGATCTTGAGCTCGTGCGCCACGTGCAATCCCGCCGCGATGTCACTCACGAACGGCACGACGTCCGCCAGGGGAATCGTTCCGAGCCGGTTGTTGCGGTCCGACAGGACCTCTCCCTCGACGAACGGCATCACGACGTACACGAGGCCATCCTGTGTCTCACCGAGCCGGATGATGTGACACACGTTCGGGTGCGCGAGCCGCATCCCGAGGCTCGCCTCGCGACGCAGTCGCGCCATCGCGTTCACGTCGCTCGACAGAGCTGCCGACAACACCTTGATCGCGTACCGCTCCTCGGTCGCGACGTCGCTCGCGAGATACACGAACGACATGCCGCCCTCGCCGATCTTCCGCGCGATGCGGTAGCGACCGTCGAGCACGCGCCCGGTGAGGTTGCTGTGCGTCACGGGCGCGGGCTGATCGGCTCGTCCGCCGATCGTCGAGCGCGCCGCGTACGACGGACCCACCGGCGGCGTCACGCCCGGCTCTGCCGCAGTGCTCGCCGGCGTGGGGACGTCGCGCCGCTGCATGGACACGAGCTTCGATCCGTCGCGCGTGCAGAAGCGCGCCTCGTCGTCGTACGTCTTTCCGCACGCCGGACAACGATTCATCGGTCAGCCTGGGCCGAGGAGCGCCGCGACACCGCTCCATTCGATGTTTCCGCCGCTCAGCACGGCGACTGTTTTGCCGCGCGGTACGACGAGCCCTTCGAGCAGCGCCGCGACCGTGATCGCGCCACTCGGCTCCGCGACGAGCTTCAACCGGTCGAACAGCACACGCATCGCCTTCGGCAGTGCGGCATCGTCCACCGTCACCACCTCGTCGATGTATGCGGTATGATGCGCGAACGGCAGCGCACCGACTTCCACGGCCAGCAGCCCGTCGGCGAGCCCCTCGGTCTTCCCCAGGTTCACCGGCCGCCCCGCCGCGCGCGCACGTGTCAGCTTCGGCGCGCTCGCCGGCTCGACGCCCACGACGCGCGCATGCGGCGCGCGCAGCTTGATCGCCGCCGACGCACCGCCGCTCAATCCTCCTCCACCCACCGGGACCAGTACGGTGTCCACATCGGGCAGATCCTCGGCGATCTCGAGCCCCACGGTCCCCTGCCCGGCGATGATCCACCGATGGTCGTACGGCGGCACCATGATCATCCCTTCGCGCTCGACCAGCTCCACCGCGCGGTTCCACCGATCGTGCGTCGACGTGCCCGCCAGCTCGATGCGGGCGCCCAGCCGTTCGGCACCCGCGCGCTTCGCCGGCGTCACGGTGGTCGGCATCACCGCCACCGCCCGCATGCCGAACATCTTCGCCGCGAGCGCCACCGCCTGCGCGTGATTCCCGCTCGACGGCGCGACCACGCCGCGCGCCCGCTCCGCGTCGTCGAGCTGCGCGAGGAAATTGTACGCGCCGCGAAACTTGAATGCGCCGCCGCGCTGCAGCATCTCCGGCTTGACGAATATCTCCGCGCCCAGGAGATCGGTCGCGTAATCGAACGGCAGCAGCGGCGTGTGCACCGCCACCCGCGAGATGCGCTCGGCGGCTGCCGTCAGGTCCTTGAGGGAGATTAGATCGGTCATCGAGAGGGAACTGGTCACGCGAAGACGCGGTTGCGGCCGGCGCTCTTGGCCTTGTACAGCGACTGGTCGGCTTCCTGAAGTAGCAGCGCGGGCGACATCGGGTCGGTGCCGCGGTGCAGCGCGACGCCGACCGAGATCGTGATGCGCATCGAAGCGGTCGGGGATGCGAATGTATGTTCGTCCACCTTGCGGCGCATCCGCTCGGCAAAGGTCAGCGCGCCTTCCCATCCCGTGTCTGGCAGGACGACGATGAACTCGTCGCCACCGAGCCGCGCGACTTCGTCCGTGTCGCGCGCGGTGGCCCGCATGATCGTCGCCAGCTCCTGCAGCACGAGATCGCCGAACGGGTGTCCGTACGTGTCGTTGATCTCCTTGAAGTGATCCAGATCGATCGCGAGCACGGCGATGGTCGTGCCGCGCCGCTTCGCCTGCCTCCACTCCGCGCGCAGGAAGGTCTCGAGCGCCCGCCGGTTGAGGCACCCCGTGAGCGGGTCGGTTCCGATCTGCTCGCCGAGCCGGATGCGCATCGCGTCGAAGCTCTGCGCCAGCAGCGTCAGATCGTCTGGCCGCTTGTCCACTCCGAGCTCGAGCGAGGGATTCAGGTCACCGTCCTCGACGAGCTTGCAAAACAGCCGGAGCCGGTTCATCCGCGCCCGGAAGCTGCCGTACGCCGTGATGAGCACCGCGCAGACGAGCGCGAAGACGCCGACGGTGAACGCCACGGTGCCCCACGCGGGCGTTTCGGCCGGCGTGTTCCACGGAAGGAACAGCGCGATCGACACGTACGCCGCCGCCGAGATCACCGCCGCGTAGGTGCCGAGCGCCCAACCGAAATAGAAGACCGCGAGCTGCACCACCAGCAGGGCGCCGAGCAGGAGCCGCGCGGCGACCGAGGGGCCCCCGCTTGCACGGACGATCGCCGCCAGCGCCATGACGTCGGCCGTGACGAGCAACGCGGGGACCCAGCTGTTGTGCATGGTTCGCGCGCGCCGCGCCCACTCGCCCGTGAGCGCGACGCAGAGCACGTACAGGAGCGACACCAGCGCGATCGGACTGAGCATCATGGCGCGGGGCCGCTCGCCCAGCAGGAGCGCCAGGAGCACGATCGCCGTCAATCCGGCGTAGCGCACCCAGCGCTGCCAGAGCAAGGCATCCCGCACCAGCGATTCCCGGTCGCGATGCAGCGCCTCGACCAGCTCGGGGGTGGACACCGGCAGCTCGACGGTCATCCCCATCTGCCCGGAAATGGCGGGCATCTGGTCGGTTACTGTGGGCCGGTTCACGAGCGGTGGCTGCGGGGCGGGTGATGAAAAAACCTACCATCCGGCAGAGGTGGCCGAAAGCCGGAGGCGGATGCGCGACGGCCCCGGCACGGAGAGGCCGGGGCCGTCGCAAACGCTGGTGGTGCGGCGCTACTCCGCGCCGTCGTCACCCTCGGCGCCATTCGAGTCGGAGTCTCCCTCGGTGGAGTCGCCGTCGATGGAATCGCCCTCGCCTTCGTCTTCGGGCACGACGCGAGCGACCGCCATCACGAGATCCTTCTCGTCGAGGTTCACGAGCTTGACCCCCTGCGTGTTGCGGCCGGCGACGCGAATGCCCTTCACCGGCATCCGGATGAGGATGCCCTGCTTGGTCATGAGCATCAGCTCGTCTTCCGGCAGCACCTCCATGATCGACACGGCGTCGCCCGTCTTCTCGGTGCGATGAATCGTGATGATCCCCTTGCCGCCGCGCTTCT
>Ga0308175_100002761_pt1 | contig 12054 bp, 4 predicted proteins | sample PhyCR1_3_FD_203893 | JGI IMG/M metagenome (GOLD analysis project Ga0308175, IMG submission 203893) | Soil microbial communities from UC Gill Tract Community Farm, Albany, California, United States - DLSLS.C.R1 | ecosystem: Environmental > Terrestrial > Soil > Agricultural land | place: USA... | reverse complement strand
GCTGCCACATGCGCCACCCAGGTGCCGCCCCGATCCTCAAGATCGCTGCTCTTGTATTGCGGTCCCAGAGTCTCCAGCCTGAAGTCGCGATGTTCCGGATTGGTCGCCTGCCACACCTTGACCGCAATCGGCTTATCCTTGCTGGTCACTTTGATATCGCCGTTCTTCTCGAAGCTCCAGGTGAATTGCGGCCGCGGCGTGCCTTTCACCACGCTCTCGTAGAACGAAGCCAAACTCTGCTCGGCGTCGGTATTGCGCAGGCCGTGATCGGCGTTGGGTATGTAGCGCAAGTACTTCTCGCCCTTAAGTCCGTCGAAATAATAGCGCGAGCTGTCCGGCAGGAAATACTGATCGCCGGCGGCCTGCACCAGGTACTTGGGCATGGTCAAACGGTCGCGATAGCTGTATGGATCTTCGATCGCCATCAACTGGTTGTATTCCCTGGTGTCCATCCAGTCCATCAGGCCGATGTCATCGTAATCTTTGACGGAAGGCGACCAGAAACCGTAGACCTTCCAGTGGTGTTTGAAATTCTCCTGCAGGTTCAAGGTGTCGATGGATGCCGGTACGATCGCGGCGACGCGCTTGTCCACCGCCGCCGTGGTCCAGGTCGTCCAGCCGCGCTTCGATCCGCCGCTGACTACGAACCGGTCCACTTTCACGCCGCCCCGCTCGCTTGCCCCCATAAACGCCGTGATCGTATCCATGGCGCGCACCGCTGCTTTGGTCATGGGAAGCCGCAGGGGCCACGTTTCGTCGCCGGTCGTCAGGAATTGCTTCCAGGTGTAAGCGATAATTCCGTCCTCGTTGCGCTTGGTGGACTCGCCGGCGAACTGCAGAGGTTCATTCGGGATGCCGCGAAGCTCCGCGGTGACCGTATGGGTATTGAGCGCAATCTGCACAAAAGTGGCGCCGGCGTTGGCAGGGGCGGCCGCAGTGACGCTGCCGCCGGTGAGGAAGAGATAGCCGGTGGGGTTGGTCACTTCGTCGGGTTTGACGATGGTCAGCCAATGCTTCCAGACGGTGCGATCCACTTCCGCGGGAGTGCGCCACGTCTGCGATGTCAGGTCGAGGATGTAGGTGGTGAACCCGGAGCCCGGAAGGGTGCGGACGAGCTCGTATTTGTAGGTGGGATCGGGCTTTCTGACGTAACGGTCCAGCGCCGTCTCCGCGGCGGCCGCAGACGCGGCGGTCTGGGGCAGGGAGATCTGGGGCAGGGCGGCCAAAAGCAGGAGCGCCGGTAAACCTCGGCGCCATCGGGGGACCAACGTTGTCCTGGGCATCACCGCTACTGTATCGTGAAAACGCCAAACTGGACACAGCAGCACCTTTTTTGTTATCCTACTGGCTGACCCTTTCTGAAAGCTCGGTGGGAGGTCTGTGCGTTTTTTGGCCGGACCGCTTGCACCACGAGGACAAATGGCACGCAAACAAGGCAAGCAGTATCAATCCGCAGCGAAAAAGGTGGAAGCCAGGGATTATCTCCTGGAAGAAGCCATTACGCTCATCCAGAAAATCAAATTCGCCAAGTTCGATGAAACCGTCGAGGTGCATATGCGCCTCGGTGTGGACCCCAAGCACGCCGACCAGATGGTGCGCGGCACGGTGGTCATGCCGAACGGGCTGGGCAAGTCCAAGAAGGTTTTGGTCATTGCAAGCGGCGATAAGCAGCGCGAGGCAACCGAAGCCGGCGCCGATTTTGTCGGCGGCGAGGACATGGTCAACAAGATCCAGTCGGAAAACTGGACCGATTACGACGCGGTCATCGCCACTCCGGACATGATGCGCTCGGTGGGTAAGCTGGGTAAGGTGCTCGGTCCGCGCGGACTGATGCCGAATCCCAAGACCGGCACCGTGACCACGGACGTCGCCAAGGCGATCCAGGAAATCAAGGCTGGTAAAGTGGAGTTCCGCGTCGATAAGACCGGCATTATCCACGCCCCGATCGGCAAGATCAGCTTCGCTGCCGAAAAGCTCATCGAGAACGCTTCGACACTGATCTCGGCGGTGATCAAAGCCAAACCGACAGTCGCCAAAGGCAAGTATGTGAAGAGCACGACTCTGTGCTCCACCATGAGCCCCGGCGTTTCGGTGGATACCACTCCGTTCAGTGTGAAGGCGGCGGTTTAGTCCGCGGTACAGGTGATCCCATGAAAAAGAAGGAAGACAAGAAGAAGGATCTCGAATCGCTGCGTCAGGATCTGGGCGAAGCGAAGAACCTGTTCGTGACCGGCTACGAGAAGCTGCGGGTCGATCAGGATTTCGAACTGCGCAAGGCGGTACGCGGCGCCGGCGGGCACTACCGGGTGGTGAAGAATAACCTCGCCGCGCTGGCCGGTGAAGGCACCGCGAGCGAGGCGGTGTTGAAGGATTTGCGGGGCATGACTTCGCTGGCATACACCACCGACGATCCGGTGGCGCTGGCCAAAGCGCTTACAGCGTATGCGAAGCTCAACCCGACGTTCACTTTCAAGGCGGGTGTGGTGGAAGGCCGGGTCATTGATGTTAAAGAGATCAATGATCTGGCGTCGATGCCCTCCAAGGAAGCGATCTATGCGAAATTGCTGTTCCTGATCCAGGCTCCCGCGCAGCAGTTGGCGACGGTCATCAACACGGTCGGCCGGAATCTCGCGGTGGTCATCGATCAGGGTGTGAAAGAGAACAAGTTCCAGGGCTGATCCGTTACGGGGCGGTCCGAGAGTAATCGATTTTTTCGAATATAAGAGGAGTTTGAAATGGCGGATATCAACGCAATTGCGGATCAGATTCAAGGCTTGACCCTGCTTGAGGCCTCTCAGCTGGTCAAGATGCTGGAAGAGAAGCTGGGAGTTTCGGCGGCGGCGGCAGCCCCGGTAGCGGTCGCGGCCGGTGCGGGTGCAGCGGCGGCTCCGGCAGTCGAAGAGAAGACCGAGTTCAACGTCATCCTGACTGCGGCCGGCGCCAATAAGATCAATGTGATCAAGGCCGTACGCGAAGTCACCAGCCTGGGTCTGAAGGAAGCCAAAGATCTCGTTGACGGCGCCCCCAAAGCCATCAAAGAGGGCGTGAGCAAGGACGAAGCCGAGGCTATCAAGAAGAAGTTCACCGAAGCCGGCGCCAGCGTCGAGGTGAAGTAGTTCTCGCGGCCGGGCGGATTGTCCGGCCATCCGGCCTCCCGGTGTGGGAGGCCGTAGTGTTTTTGCGGTTTGACGAAGGGCGCAAGTCCTGTTAAACTTTTTAGTTGGGCCTTCGATTCACCGGAACCGATCCCAATTGGTGACTGTCATTCCCGAATCCTGGAACTTCAATTGCAGTCCAGGCACGACTGCAGAGAGGGGATCTCTGCGCGTCGGTGCGGCAGTATTCACACAGGATTTTTGCGCCTCAACTACCATTCCCCGTTTCATGGGCAGTCACCTGCCCTCCTTCGCTTCGCTGGCCGGAACGACCGGAAAGTGCATCCCGGGTCCGGCAAATCACCTGTCAACGTATGATTCGGCGCTTCGAGCGGTGCCACCGCCCGGAGCGCAATTGATTTTGTACTGTTAAGCGCAGTTTCTGGGCTTTCTCTTCGGCCGTCAGGAGTATAAGAATGGACTCACTTCAACATAACGGCGCTGCTCCCGAAAGAGTTGATTTTTCCAAAATCAAGACTTCCATCCCGATCCCGAACCTGATCGAGGTGCAGAAGAACTCTTACGAGCGGTTCCTGCAGATGGACCTCCTCCCCAATGAGCGCGAGGATATCGGTCTGCAGACCGTCTTCAACAGCGTATTTCCGATTAGCGATTTCCGGGGCGTCAGCGATCTCGAGTTTGTCGATTATTCGATCGGCAACTGGGAGTGCAAGTGCGGCAACCTCAAAGGCCTGCACCACCTACGCTCCACCTGCCGCAATTGCGGCGCGACCATCCGCACCGACCCTTTCCACGCCGGCGACATCCTTTGTCACCATTGCGGCACCTTCAACAAGAACGTGGTGACGTTCTGTAACAAGTGCGGCGACCCGGTCGGTCTGCAACTCAAGTACGACATGCAGGAGTGTCAGGAGCGGGGCATGACTTATGCCGCTCCGCTCAAGGTCACCATCCGGCTGACGGTCTACTCCAAAGATCCCGAGACGCAAAAGAAGAGCGTGCGGGATATCAAGGAGCAGGAAGTCTTCTTCGGCGAAATCCCGCTGATGACGGACAACGGTACGTTCATCATCAACGGCACCGAGCGTGTGATTGTCAGCCAATTGCACCGTTCGCCCGGCGTTTTCTTCGAAAAGCAGCAGGCGGCGGGCTACTTCCTCGGCAAGATCATTCCCTATCGAGGGAGCTGGGTCGAATTCGAGTACGACAACAAGAACATCCTGTACGTTCGCATCGACCGCAAGCGTAAGTTCTACGGCTCGGTGTTCCTGCGCGCGCTCGGCCTCAAGACCGACGAACAGATCCTGCGCGCGTTCTACCGCGTCACCAAGCTCAACATCAAAGACAAGAAGCTTTACTGGAATGTTGACGAGAACCTGACCGGGCTCAAGCTTTCGCACGCCATCAGCACCAAGAGCGGCGAGACGGTGGTCACCCAGGGCAAGAAGATCACCTCCTCGTTGTTCAAGGAAATCCAGAAGCACAAGATCGCCCAGGTGGAAGTTGCCCCCAACGATCTGGAAGGCGCCTACATCATTGCCGATGTGTTCGACAAGGATTCGGGCGAAGTCTTCATCGATGCCAATAACGAGCTGACCACCACCATTCTCAGCAAGCTGATCGAATCCGGCATCGAGGAATTTGAAGTCTTCTTCCCCGAACGCGACACCGTCGGCACGGTGATCTCGGCGACCCTCCGCAAAGATCCCGTCAAAGCCCAGAACGACGCGCTGATCGAAATTTATCGCAAGCTTCGTCCCGGCGATCCGCCCACGCTGGACACTGCCAACCAGCTCTTCCAGGGTATGTTCTTCGACCCGCGCAAGTACGATTTCTCGCGCGTGGGCCGAATGAAGTTCAATATCAAGCTGTACGACCGTGCGGATGCCACCCCTCTCGATCGCCGCACGCTGGATAAGCAGGACTTCGAGCGCACCATCAAATACCTGTTGGAACTGCGCAAGGGCATCGGCGCGGTGGACGATATCGATCACCTCGGCAACCGCCGCGTACGCGCGGTCGGCGAACTGCTCGAAAACCAGTTCCGCATCGGCCTGGTCCGCATGGAGCGCGCGATCAAGGAAAAGATGAGCGTGTACCAGGAAATGTCTACGGCCATGCCGCACGACCTGGTCAACGCCAAGCCGGTGATGGCGGCGATCCGCGAGTTCTTCGGATCGAGCCAGCTCAGCCAGTTCATGGATCAGACCAACCCGCTCAGCGAGATCACGCACAAGAGGCGTCTCTCGGCCCTGGGACCCGGCGGTTTGAGCCGCGAGCGCGCGGGCTTCGAAGTTCGCGACGTTCACCCCACGCACTACGGCCGCATCTGCCCGATCGAAACACCCGAAGGTCCGAACATCGGTCTGATCAGCTCCCTCTCCTGCTTTGCCCGCATCAACGAGTACGGCTTCATCGAAAGCCCGTACCGCAAGGTGATCAAGGGCGTAGTGGTAGACGAAACCAAGATCCTCAACCCCGGCGATACGGATTACAAGGTGGGCGATATCGTCCGCCGCGCCGATATCGACGAGTCCAACCGGAAAGTCGGCCCCAAAAAGCAGGCCGCCGAATTCGAGGCCCACTGCGAGTACCTCTCGGCGTGGGAAGAAGACAAGTGGACGATCGCGCAGGCCAACATCCCGCTGGATGACAAGGGCCGCATCGTCCCCGATCTCTGCAACGCACGGCAGGCGGGCAACTTCGTCCTCAAGCCGAAGGAAGAGATCGAATACATCGACGTCAGTCCCAAGCAGCTCGTCTCGGTCGCGGCCAGCCTGATCCCGTTCCTCGAGAACGACGACGCCAACCGCGCCCTGATGGGTTCGAACATGCAACGCCAGGCGGTGCCGCTGCTCCGCGCCGACGCTCCGTACGTGGGCACCGGCATGGAGAAGGTCACGGCGCGCGATTCGGGCGCTGTGGTGCTCTGCAAACGCTCCGGCGTAGTGGATTCGGTGGATAGCGAACGCATCATTGTTCGCGTGGAAGGCGCGGCGCACGAAGGCCAGCTCTCCCGCGAAGTGGGCGCCGATATCTACCAGCTCACCAAGTTCAAGCGCAGCAACCAGAACACCTGCATCAACCAGAAGCCGATCGTGCGCGTCGGACAGCGTATTGTCAAAGGCACGGTTCTGGCCGACGGTCCTTGCACGGATTTCGGCGAACTGGCGCTGGGGCGTAACGTCCTGGTGTCCTTCATGCCGTGGCGCGGCTACAACTTCGAGGACGCGATCCTGGTCAGCGAGAAGCTGGTCAAGGAAGACTACTACACTTCGATCCACATCGAAGAGTTCGAAATCGAAGCCCGCGATACCAAACTGGGGCCGGAAGAAATCACCCGCGACATCCCCAACATCGCCGACAGCTTCCTCCGCAATCTCGATGAGAGCGGCATTATCCGCATCGGGGCGACGGTGAAGCCGGGCGACATTCTGGTCGGCAAGGTCACGCCCAAAGGCGAGACCCAGCTCACGCCGGAAGAGAAACTGCTCCGCGCGATCTTCGGTGAAAAGGCCGGCGACGTGAAGGACGCTTCCCTCTACTGCCCGCCGGGCATCGAGGGCACCATCGTCGATTGCAAAATCTTCTCGCGCAAGGGCCAGGAAAAGGACGAGCGCAGCAAGTCGATCGAGGAATCGCAGATCGAGCGCCTGCAGCGCAATCTGAAGGACGAAATCCGCATCCTGACCGACGAACGCGCCAAGCGCCTCACCGGCCTGCTGGAAGGCAAGAAGCTGTTGGCCGACCTGCACGACGAGAAGACCAACAAGCGCCTGCTCAGCAAGGACGCCGAGCTGACCCGCGATCTCATCGAGAAGATGAAGTCGCGCGATCTCAAACGCATGCGCTTGAACAACAAGGATCCGCGCCTCAACGAACAGATCGACGAAATCGAAGAGATGACGTCGCGTCAGATCGCGGTGCTGGAAAAGATCACCGAAGAAAAGGTCGCCAAGCTGCGTAAGGGCGATGAACTGCCTCCCGGCGTCATCAAGCTGGTGAAGGTTTACATCGCGATGAAGCGCAAGCTCAGCGTCGGCGATAAGATGGCCGGCCGCCACGGAAACAAAGGTGTGATCGCGCGCATTCTACCGGAAGAGGACATGCCGTACCTCCCCGACGGAACGCCGGTCGAAATCGTCCTGAATCCGCTGGGCGTTCCCAGCCGTATGAACGTCGGTCAGATTCTGGAAACGCACCTTGGTTGGGCGGCGAAGGCATTGGGCGTGCAGTTTGCGACCCCGGTGTTCGACGGCGCTACCGAAAAGGAAATCAAGAAGGCGTTGTCGGAGGCGAACCTGCCTTCGTCGGGCAAGACCAAGTTGTTCGACGGCATGACCGGTATCGAGTTCGAACAGCCGGTGACGGTGGGCTACATCTACATGTTGAAGCTCAGCCACCTGGTGGACGACAAGATCCACGCCCGATCCATCGGACCGTACTCGCTGATTACCCAGCAGCCGCTGGGCGGCAAGGCCCAGTTCGGCGGACAGCGCTTCGGCGAAATGGAAGTCTGGGCGCTGGAAGCTTATGGCGCCGCGTACATCCTGCAGGAACTGTTGACCGCAAAGTCCGACGACGTCTATGGCCGCGCGAAGATCTACGAGGCCATCGTCAAGGGCGAGGCCGCAATCGAACCTGGAGTGCCCGAGTCGTTCAACGTGCTCATCCGCGAATTGCAGTCGTTGTGCCTCGATGTGGAATTGATGAAGAAGCCGCGTGAAGTGCCGGATACGGCGCTCGCGGCGGATTAAGGATGCGGCCGCAGAGGGACGCGGATCTTAGCCGTGTTCCTCCGCGTTCCTCTGCGGCTAACTAGATTTTGGTTTAAGGGATTAGATACTGGAGGCAATTTTGAGATCCTCTCCGTACGATCGTGCAAATTTGATTGCGGATTTCGATTCCATCCGCATTTCTCTGGCTTCCCCGGAAAAAATCCGGAGTTGGAGCCACGGTGAAGTAACCAAGCCGGAGACCATTAATTACCGGACCTTCAAGCCGGAGCGCGACGGGTTGTTCTGCGCCCGCATCTTCGGCCCGACCCAGGATTGGGAGTGCTTGTGCGGGAAGTATAAGCGCATGAAGCACCGCGGTGTCGTCTGCGACAAGTGCGGCGTCGAAGTGACCCTGGCGCGCGTGCGCCGCGAACGTCTCGGCCACATCGAGTTGGCCAGCCCCTGCTCGCACGTCTGGTTCTTCAAGGGCCTGCCGAGCCGCATCGGCCACCTGCTCGACATCACCCTCCGTGAACTCGAGCGCGTGCTCTACTTCGAAGCCTATGTCATCGTCGATGGCGGCGAAGGCACGGGTCTGGCGCCGGGAGAAGTCATCACCGACGAGCGCAAGCGCCAGCTCGACCAGGAGTTCCCCGGTAAGTTCATCGCGATGATGGGCGCCGAAGGCATCAAGGAACTGCTCAAGAAAATCGACGTCGAGTATCTCAGCGAGAACATCCGCGAGAAGATGAAGACCGAGCAGAGCCAGCAGAAAAAGCTGAAGCACGCCAAGCGCCTGCGCGTGGTGGAGAGCTTCCGCAAGAGCGGCAACAAGCCGGAGTGGATGATCCTGGACGTGATCCCGGTCATTCCGCCGGAGTTGCGCCCGCTGGTCCCGCTGGATGGCGGACGTTTCGCCACCAGCGATCTCAACGACCTGTACCGCCGCGTCATCAATCGCAACAATCGCCTTAAGAAGCTGATCGAACTGCACGCGCCGGACGTGATCGTGCGCAATGAAAAGCGCATGTTGCAGGAAGCCGTAGACGCGCTGTTCGATAACGGCCGCCGCGGCCGCGTGCTGCGCGGAGCTAATAATCGCCCGCTTAAGTCGCTTTCCGATACCTTGAAAGGCAAGCAGGGACGCTTCCGCCAGAACCTGCTCGGCAAGCGCGTGGATTACTCGGGCCGTTCCGTGATCGTGGTCGGTCCGGATCTGAAGCTGCACCAGTGCGGTCTTCCCAAGAAGATGGCGCTGGAACTCTTCAAGCCGTTTATCTATCACCGCCTGGAACAGCGCGGCCATTGCACCACCATCAAGCAGGCCAAGGAACTGGTCGAGCAGCAGGATCCGGTGGTCTGGGACATCCTCGAGGAAGTCATCAAGGATCACCCCATCATGTTGAACCGCGCTCCCACGCTGCACCGCCTCGGCATTCAGGCGTTCGAGCCGGTGCTGGTGGAAGGTAAGGCCATCAAGATTCACCCGCTGGTCTGCACCGCGTTCAACGCGGACTTCGACGGCGACCAGATGGCGGTCCACATTCCGCTGTCCCCCGAAGCGCAGATTGAAGCTTCGACCCTGATGCTGGCCTCGAACAACATCCTGTCGCCTGCGCACGGCGCTCCGATCACCATTCCGACGCAGGACATGGTGCTGGGCTGCTACTACCTGACCAAGGTTCGTCCCGGAACCAAGGGCGAAGGCCGCACCTTCGCTTCCTCCGAGGACGTTCTGATCGCGCTCGAAATGGGCGAGGTCGAAACCCTGACGCCCATCAAACTCCGCTACACCGGCAAAGTGATCGATCTGGTTCACGCCTTCGATACGCAGAACATTCTGCACACCGAGCCGATCGAGTTCGTGAAGCAGTACATGGAAACCACCGTCGGCCGCGTGATTCTCAACGACGTGCTGCCGCAGGATATGCCCTTCATCAACGGTTTGTTGAAGAAGAAGGGTCTGGCGCAGCTGGTGCAGTACTGCTACCTCAAGTTCGGCTTGCACGTGACCGTGCAGATGCTGGACGAGGTCAAGAACCTGGGCTTCCTGTACGCGACCCGCGCGGGCATCTCCATCGGCATCGACGACATGGTCGTCCCGAACGAGAAGGCCGGCCTGGTGAGCGACGCCGAAAAGGAAGTCGTACTGGTGGAAAACCAGTATCAGGACGGCGCCATTACTCACGGCGAGCGCTACAACAAGATCATCGAAATCTGGAGCAAGGTTACCGAGCGGGTTTCCGATGAGATGTTCAGCGCCATGGAAGAGGACGACCGGACCGGCCGCTACCTCAATCCGATTTACATCATGGCCGACTCCGGCGCGCGCGGATCCAAACAGCAGATTCGCCAGCTCTCCGGTATGCGCGGATTGATGGCCAAGCCGTCGGGCGAAATTATCGAAACCCCGATTACGGCCAACTTCCGCGAAGGCCTCAACGTGCTGCAATACTTCATCTCGACGCACGGCGCCCGCAAGGGACTGGCCGACACCGCGCTCAAGACCGCCGACTCGGGTTACCTGACCCGCCGCCTGGTGGACGTGGCGCAGGACGTCATCGTGAGCGAGAACGATTGCGGCACGAGCGAAGGCATTTACGTCGAGCCGATCATCGAATCCGGCGAAATCATCGAACCGTTGCGCGACCGCATCGTGGGCCGCGTGGCGCTCGAAGACCAGCGGGACTATGAAGGCAACGTGATCGTCGCGATCAACCAGGAGATCACCGAAGAACTGGCGGCCTCCATTCAGGCAGCCGGTATCGTGAGCGTCAAGATCCGCTCCGTGCTGACCTGCGAATCGAAGCGCGGTGTCTGCGTGGCGTGCTACGGCCGCAACCTGGCAACCGGCCGGCTGGTGGAACGCGGCGAGGCGGTCGGCGTGATCGCGGCGCAGTCCATCGGCGAACCCGGCACCCAGCTCACCATGCGTACCTTCCACATCGGCGGTACGGCGAGCCGGATCAGTGAACAATCGACCCAGGACGCCAAGAGCGACGGTTTCGCTCGTCACATGGGCATCCAGACGGTACGCAGTAAAACCGGCGAAATGATCGCCATGAACCGTAATGGAAAAATTGCGGTCGTGGACGACAAGGGCCGCGAAAAGGAACGTTACGAGGTCAACTACGGAGCCCGCGTTCTCGTCGAGGACGGCGCTCCGGTGAAGAGCAACCAGATCCTGCTCGAATGGGATCCGTACACGTTCTCGATCCTGACCGAAGTTTCCGGCGTGGTGCACTTCAAGGATCTGGTCGATGGTATGACCATGCAGGAGCAGGTGGACGAAGTGACTGGTATGAGCCAGTTGGTCGTTACCGATGCGCCTGACGAGAAGCGCCAGCCGCAGATCGAAGTCCGCCCCGATACCGCGGCTCGCGGAGACCGCAAGAAGTACCTCATGCCGACTCATGCCCACCTGATGGTGCACGACGGCGATGAGGTGCACGCGGGCGACGTGCTCGCGAAGATCCCGCGCGAGACTACGAAGACCAAGGACATCACCGGCGGTCTGCCGCGCGTGGTGGAACTGTTCGAAGCGCGCAAGCCGCGCGAGACGGCCATCATGGCGGAGATCAACGGCACCGTGAAGTACGGCGAAGTGACCAAGGGCTTGCGCAAGATCTACGTCGAAGGTGAAGACGGAGAGAAGCGCGAGTACTCGCTGCCCCGCGGCGTGCACATCAAGGTTCAGGAAGGCGAGAAGGTCAAAGCCGGCGAGCCTCTGATGGACGGTCCGCGCGACCCGCACGACATCCTGGCAGTGCTCGGCGAGAAGGAACTGCAGAAGTACCTGGTCAACGAGATCCAGGAAGTCTACCGTCTGCAGGGCGTGAACATCAACGACAAGCATCTGGAGACGATCTCCCGCCAGATGATGCGCTGGATCGAAGTGGAGGATATCGGGGACTCCGAATTCCTTCCCAACGAAATCGTGGACAAGTTCAAGTTCCGCGCCGAGAACCAGAAGGTGCTCGAAGCGGGCGGACGTCCGGCACAGGGCAAGGCCAAGCTCATGGGTATCACCAAGGCTTCGCTCTCGACCGATTCGTTCATCTCCGCGGCCAGCTTCCAGGAGACCACGCGCGTGCTCACCGAAGCCGCAATTAACGGCAAGGTGGACTACCTGCGAGGCCTCAAGGAGAACGTCATCATGGGCCGCCTGGTTCCAGCCGGCACCGGTATGGAGTACTACCGCCAGGTGAAGATCGCGGGCG
>Ga0308175_100002760_pt1 | contig 12056 bp, 11 predicted proteins | sample PhyCR1_3_FD_203893 | JGI IMG/M metagenome (GOLD analysis project Ga0308175, IMG submission 203893) | Soil microbial communities from UC Gill Tract Community Farm, Albany, California, United States - DLSLS.C.R1 | ecosystem: Environmental > Terrestrial > Soil > Agricultural land | place: USA... | reverse complement strand
CGGCGCTCGACCTCGAGGATCAGGTCGATCAGCGGCGTGTCGACCACGCGCGACGAGTCGGCGCGCCAGGCGACCGGCGTTCGCGCGATCGGCGTCGTCACCCACGCGAGCGTCGCCCGGTGAGCGGCCTCGGTGGCGGACACCACCGACGGCGCCTCGTCATGCTTCGCCGACTGCACCACGCGTGAGGCCTTGTTCGCGACCCGCCAGTGCCCGCCCTCCTTCGCGAGCGCGAGGTGCGCCACGGCCACGCTCTGCGCCCAGTTCTTCGGCTGCATGAGCAGCACGCCGTTGATCGTCGTGTCTCCCATCTCGCGATGCGAGTGGCCGTACACGATCAGGTCGATGCCGCTCACCTCGCGCGCGACGCGCTCGGCCACGTTCTCGCTCGGGAGGCCCGTGCTCACGGTGTCGTAGCTCGATGGCTCGTTCAGCCCGCTGTGCATCGTCACGAGCACGATCTCGGCGCCCGCAGCACGCACTTCGGCGACCGCCTTTCTCACCTCGGGCACGATGTCCCGCATGACCATGCGTCCGCGCAGGTTGTCGCGGTCCCAGAGCATCGACCCGGGCGTCGTGGCTCCGACGATCCCGATGCGCGCACCTCCGCGCTCGACGATGGTCCACGCGCGAAACGCTCGGCTCCCGTCCACCCGATAGGCGTTCGACGCCAGAAAGGGAAAGCTCGCCTGGGCGACCGACTTCTCCAGAAAGGGCACGCCGTAGTTGAACTCGTGATTGCCGACCGCGGCCGCGTCGTAGTGCATCGCGTTCATCGCGGCGATGACGGGATGCGGCTGGTCGGCCGGAGCGACCCGCGCGGCGACGTAGGTCAGCGAGTTGCCCTGGAGCAGGTCGCCCGCGTCCAGCAGCACCACTCGGCCCTGAGCCGTGCTGCGCAGCGAGTCGACGATCGACGCGGCACGTGCGAGTCCGCGCACCGGGTCTTCCCGGTTGGACTCGTAGTTCCATCCTCGGAGCCGCCCGTGCACGTCGGTGGTGGCGGCGACGACCAGATCGAAGCCGGCCGGCGCGGGGCTCGAGGCGCGAGGTTGTGCACAGGCGGCCGCGAGCGCGGCCGAGATGATGATGTGATGAGATCGGATCCGCATCTGGAAAATCTAGTCGCCCGTCGCGGTCGCTGGCAGGCGGCTCCGGTTGACGCCCCTCGCACCCTCCGGCACACTAGACCGGCGATTCCTCCCCTCCGATACACGACCGTGACACACTCCCGCTGCACCCCGACCGCTGGCGCCGCCACCTTTCAGCGCATCATGACGACGCTGGGTTCGCCGGTACGCCGATGAAGCCGCTGGTCATCGGGATCGCCGGGGGATCCGGCTCGGGAAAGAGCACCGTCGCGCGCAACGTCGCCGCCGCGCTCAACGACGCTTCGGTGGCATTCATCGACATGGATGCCTACTACCTGGACCACAGCCACCTCGATCTGGACGAGCGCAGGAAGGTCAACTGGGATCACCCGAACGCCTTCGATTGGGATCTGCTCGTCGCGCAGCTGGCCGAGCTGGGGAGCGGACGCCCCATCGAGAAGCCGGTGTACGACTACCATGCGCACGTCCGCAGCGAGTCCACGGTACGCATCCCACCGGCCGACGTCGTCGTGATCGACGGGATCCTGCTCTTCGTGGACGCGCGCGTGCGCGACCTGTGTGACGTGAAGGTATTCGTGGATGCCGACGCGGACATCCGGCTCATTCGCCGGATCAAGCGCGACATGACCAAGCGCGGCCGGCCACTGGCCGATATCCTGGACCAGTATCTCTCGACCGTTCAACCGATGCATCTGGAGTTCGTGGAGCCGAGCAAGCGCTACGCCGACCTGATCGTGCCGCGCGGGGGGCACAACCCCGTGGCGATCGAGATGATCGTCGCGAAGATCACGCGACGATTGCAGCCCACTCCATGACAGCGCCCGCGCCGAGTGGCGAGCGCATCCTCGTCGTCGACGACGAGCCGGACATCGTCGCGCTCGTCGCCTATCACCTCGCCAAGGCGGGCTATCGCGTCTCCACTGCGAGCTCGGGGACGGAGGCGCTCGAGTCGACGCGCCGCGACCGGCCGGCGCTCGTGGTGCTGGACCTGATGCTTCCCGGCATGTCCGGCTACGACGTGCTGGAGCAGCTGCGCGCGAGCGACGCGACGCGCGGAGTGGCTGTCCTGATGCTCACCGCGCGCCGCGAGGAGCCCGACCGCATTCGCGGGCTCTCACTCGGCGCCGACGACTATCTCACAAAGCCGTTCAGTCCGCAGGAGCTCGTGCTGCGCGTCGGGGCGATCCTCCGGAGGCTCGGCGCGGGCGGCGCGACGAGCGGCGACACGCTGCACATCGGCGCCCTCGAGATCGACCTCGCGGCGCATCAGGTGAAGGTCGAAGGCGAACCGGTCGAGCTGACGCCGACGGAGTTCAAGCTGCTGCTGATCCTCGCCGAGCGCCGCGGCCGAGTGCAGGCGCGGGCGCATCTGCTCGAGACCGTGTGGGAGGCCGCGCCCGACATCCAGACGCGGACCGTCGACATGCATGTGCAGCGGCTCCGGGCGAAGCTCGGCGTCGTTGGCGACATGATCGAGACGGTGCGCGGCTTCGGCTACCGCCTCCGCGCGCCGCAGAGCCGGCCAGCGTGACGCTCGCTCGGCGGCTGCTCGCCGGCTCACTGGTCGTCGTGACGACGCTGGTGACCGCCGTCGTGTTGATCGCCGGCGGTCGGCTGCGCGATCGGCTGGTGGAGGAGAAACGCGACGAGCTCGCGCGGGTCGGTCGCGTGGTGGCGCTGCAGTGGGCGCCGGGCACCAATGTCGATTCGCTCGCACAGCGAGCCGGCGCCGCGCTCGGCTACCGCGTCACGCTCATCGACTCGACTGGCGTGGTGATCGGCGACACCGAGTTCGGGCCCGAAGCGCGGCGTCGGCTCGAGAACCACCTGGGCCGGCCGGAGATCGTCGGCGCGCGCAGCGGCGGCATTGGCTCGTCGCGACGACACAGCGCATCGGCGGGCGACGACGAGCTCTACGTCGCCCAGAAGCATCCGCTCGGCTACGTGCGTGTCTCGTTCACCACACGCAGCCTCGACGAGATCGTCGGACGTGCGCAGACAGACGTGTTGGTCAGCGGGCTCGTGGCGCTGGTGGGAGTTCTCGCGCTGTCGTGGCTGTTCGCGCGCAGCGTGTCGCAGCCGGTGGTCGAGCTGCGCGACGTCGCGCGCTCGATCGCCGCCGGAGATCTCAGCCGGCGCCCTGCCCTCTCCGCACCAGGAGAGGTGGGCGACCTGGCCACGGCGCTCCATCGCATGACCGAGCAGCTCGCGAACCGGCTCGATGCGATGGAGGCCGACGACCAACTGATGACGGCGGTGCTCGAGTCGCTCGAGGAGGGCGTGCTCGCGATCGACGAGCGCGGCACCGTGGTGCGCATCAACCAGCGGGCGCGCGCGCTGCTCAGCGTGCCGACGCCGCTTCCGTTCGGGCGCGAGGTGCTGCCGCGCGAAGCGACGCTGCGCACGGCGATCGACCAGGCCGTTGCCGGTACCGCCACGGCGCCGGCCGAGCTGTCCTGGCACGAGCGGACGATGGCCGTCGCGTCGCGCCCCCTCGTGACGGGAGGCGGCGTCGTGACGTTGCTCGACCTGACGGTGCTGCGTCGCCTCGAGACGATCCGGCGCGACTTCGTCGCCAACGTCTCGCACGAGCTCAAGACGCCGCTCACGGCGGTGAGTGGCTTCGCCGAGACGCTGCTCGACGATGGGATTCCACCGGCGCAGCGGCGCCGCTTCGTCGAGACCATCCGCGACAACGCCACGCGGATGCAGCGCATCGTCGACGACCTCCTCGACCTCTCGCGGATCGAGAGCGGTGGATGGCGGCCTGCCGCGCGCTCGATCGACATCGCCGGGTTGGTGAGCGACGTGTTCACCACGGTGCAGCCCGCTGCCGCCACGAAAGGGCTCGCCCTCGTGGCCGACGTCGCGCCCGACGCGTCGCGCGTCGTCGCCGATCCGACGGCGTTTCGGCAGATCGTCACCAACCTCGTGGAGAATGCGATCCGCTACACCCCCGCGGGGAGCGTGACGCTCAGCACGCGCGCGAGCGATGCGGGCACATGGGTCGAGGTGCGCGACACGGGAATCGGCATCGCACCGGAGCATCTCCCGCGCATCTTCGAGCGCTTCTACCGGGTGGACGCCGGCCGCTCGCGCGAACAGGGCGGCACAGGGCTCGGCCTCGCGATCGTGCGCCATCTCGCCGACGCACATGGCGGACGCGTGGAAGCGACGAGCGCCGTCGGTAAGGGGACAACGATCTCGGTGCTCTTCCCGCAGCGTGGTCAGACATCGGTCGAGGCACCGGTTGGCGTCTGACCGCATCTGCTGACGGAGCTCGCGTAGCGACGCATGGGTTCGCCCGGTCGCGCCCACGCAGCCTGCTTCGTTACGGAACCGTCGTGCGCCCATCGGAGCGCCGTTGCGCCTCTCGGCGACGTTGAAGTCACCCTTCAACGGACTGGGAACGTGACGAATCGAATGGAGCACGCGCTCGAAGTGAGCGAACGATCGGCCACTCTCTATCTCTCCGGTGCGCTCAGCGCCGCGGACGCCTTCCCACTGCGCCGCATCTGCCGCGAGATTCCCGCCTGCGTGCGGACCTTGCGCCTCGACCTGAACGGCGTCACCGCCATCGACGACGGCGCCATGGAGAGCGTGCGCGCGGTGGTGCGCTACTGGAAGCACTCGCGCGGCGGCAGCTTCCGCCTGTCGCTCGCGACCTCACACCTCGTCGCTACCGTTTCGAGCTCGGACGCAGTGGCCGATCGCGCACCGGCGCACGCCGCTCCGACCTCGGGCAATGCGGCGCTCATGGGGGTCTTTCTGTAGGCGCTTCGCCGGGCTCGCGCTGTATGGAGACAGCACACGAAGGGCGGGCGATCCCGAATCGGGATCGCCCGCCCTTCGATATTCCAGTGAATGTCTACCTCGCCGCGACGGAGACCGTGCCGAGCTGCTTGAGCAGTTGCTTGGCCATCGAGGCGGGCAGTGGCGCGTAGTCGAGCGCGGCGGCCGAGGACTCGCCCGTGGTGAGCGCCCAGCGCACGAAGTCGATCAACTTCTTCCCCTTCGCGCCGTCCGTCTGGTTGCGATACACGAGCAGCCAGGTGAACGACGAGATCGGATACGCGTTCGCGCCCGGCGCGTTCACGATGCTGACGCGATAGTCCGTATTGGCGGGAAGCGTTGCCGCGGCCCCGGCGGCGGCCGCCGTCACGGCCGCGATCGTCGGCGTGACGAACTGCCCCTTCGCGTTGCGGACGTCGGCGTAGGCGAGCCTGTTCTGCTTCGCGTACGCGAGCTCCACGTAGCCGATCGAGCCTGGCGTCTGCTTCACCGTGCCGGCGACACCTTCATTGCCCTTGCCGCCGAGTCCGACGGGCCACTGCACTTCCTTCCCCTTGCCCGGCTTGGTCGCCCAGTCCTTGCTGACCGTGGAGAGGTAGTCGGTGAAGACGTAGCTCGTGCCGGATCCATCGGAGCGATGGACGACGAGGATGTCCGTCGCCGGCAGCTTCGTGCCGGGGTTCAGCGCGACGACGCGCGCGTCGTTCCACCGCGTGATCTTACCGAGGAAGATGTCGGCGAGGGTCGTGCCGCCGAGACGCAGCGCGCGCGTCAGACCCGGCACGTTGTACGTGACGACGACGGCACCGAGCACGGTGGGGATGTGCAGCACTGCTCCGCCCTTGGCCTTCGCCAGCTCGGCGTCCGACATCGGCGCGTCGGTCGCACCGAAGTCGACGGTCTGCTCGGAGAGCTGGCGAATGCCGCCGCCCGATCCGATCGACTGATAGTTGATCTTGACGTTGGTCTTCGCCGCGTAGTCGGCGAACCACTTGCTGTAGATGGGGAACGGAAAGGTCGCGCCGGCGCCGGTGAGATCCTGCGCGAGGGCGGGAGAGGCGATCGCCGCCGCGCAGACGGCGGCGAGAGCGAACGTCTTGATCCGGATCATTCTGGAAGCTCCTGAGATGAGGGTCGTGCGAGCGTACCGCGGGAAGCTCGCGCACTCAGGTTTGGGAGACGTCGCGGTGGAGTAACGGCTCTGTCACGGCGGTGAGGTGGTTGGTTGGATGGTTGGATAGTTGGTCGGTTGATTGGTGCGTTGAAGGCAAATGCCACGAACCGGCGTGGAGACCTCTCAGTGAGGCTTCCACGCCGGTTGTGACTGGGGCCGTCAACTCACGAGCCAACCGACCAACTATCCGATCATCCAACTCACCAACTCACCTTTCCCCGGACACACTCAGAAGTTCACCACGAAGTGCGCGAAGTAGCCGTGCAGCGCTGACGGCGGGGCCTTCGACGCGCCGTTGCTCGACGCGAGCGATTCCTGATAGTCGAGCGCGAGCTGCGCTTTCTGCGAAAGATCCCAGAACACGCCGCCAATGACGTTGTGATAGGCATTCGACGTCGGCGCCGGCGTCACGAATCCGGTGGTGCTGGTCGACGGGCTCACGTGATCGTAGCGCGCGACGACCCCGAACGGCGACTTGCCGTTCGCGCTCGCGAAGGCGAATGGCCGCGCGACCGTGAACGCCGACAGCAGTCGCCCGGTCGTCTCGGTCACGCCCCGTGGCGACAGCGCCGTGTTCGATCCAGTCTCCCCACCGTCGTGACGCTGCGCGAACTCGCCGCCGAGGACGAGGCGCGGATCCCGGATGCCGACGAACACGCCGGCGCGGCTGCGGTCGAGCGCTTCGCCCACGGCGCCCACCTGCCCCGTTCCACCATTCACGAACCCACTCGCCGTCGCGCCCTTGTAGCCCCACACACTGATCGTGAAGGTCTGCAGCAGCGAGGATGAGGGCGTGTTCATGAGCGGGGTGAGCGTCAAGCGGATCGCGTAGTCCTTGAATCGGTCGCGCTCACGGGCGGCATAGCCCGGACCATTCACGACGTTGGCGTAGATCTCTCCCATCTTGCTCGGCAGCGTCACCAATCCGGCGACACCGACGTCGGCCGATGAGAAGTACCCTGCCCGCTCCGTCGCAGCCTGGCTCAGGTAGCGCGGCCAGAAGTTCTCCATCTGATCGATGATCACGTTCTGGAGAATGCCGATGCGCCCGGTCACCGAGGCGCCGTTCGAGAACTTCGGCGCGTCGTACTGCAGATACGCGTACTTCGCACGGATGCTGTATGCGTTGCTCGAGGAGTCGGTGCTCTGGAACACGTCGGTCGTGATGCGAATGCTCGTGCGGTCACCGGCCGGCATCCTGAACGTGAGATACGCACGATCGAGAACGAAGGCGTTGTTGGTCTGGTTGCGGAGCTGGGCGGGACCGGTCGGCATCACGTAGTTGTAGCTGCCGAAGATCACCCCGGAGAAGTTGAGCGGTGTGGGCGCCGCGCTCGGTGCGGTGGCCGGCTGCGTGGGCTGGGTGCCCCCTGCGCCCGGCGCAGAGGTCTGCGCGCCAAGCGGGGCGCCGACGAGAAGCGCGGCGAAAGCCGCGAAGGCAAGACGTGTGTTCGTCATGTCGATGGGTTCGAGAGAAGCCGTTCATCCTGTCAGACGCCGCGAGTGCGAGGCCGCGTCGCGTACCAACCTCGACGCACCGGGTCACGGTTGCAACCGCGAAGTGTTGCGATTCGGTAACGGGCCCGGCCACGCGCGCTTCCGGCCGCCGTGACACGACCGTTACACACGCCGCATTGAGTCGATACGTGCCTCGGTGAGCTTCCAACGCACAGATGCAGAACCCCTCGATTCCAGCCATGGTGTCGCCGCCGCCGTCCAGGCCGTTCCCGACCCGCGACGCCGAACCAGTCGCGCTGCCCGTGACGCCGCGCCCACGCGTCTCGATCGAAGGCGCAGTGATCGCCGATCGGATCTATCGCGTCGCCATCCTCGGCTTCGCCCTCTGCGTTCCGATCCTGCTGCTCCTCATCTTCGTCGAGGTGGGCGTTGCCGGTTGGCCGGCACTGCGCCAGTTCGGCGTTCACTTCCTCACGTCGAGCACATGGGATCCGGTCAATGGCGAGTTCGGCGCCGCTCCCGCGATCCTCGGCACCCTCCTCACCTCGCTCATCGCGCTGGTCATCGCGACCCCGCTCGCACTCGGCGGCGCGGTCTTCCTCAGCGAGTTCTCACCAGTCTGGCTTCGCCGGCCCGTCTCGTTCCTGATCGACCTGCTGGCCGCGGTGCCGAGCGTGGTGTACGGGCTGTGGGGGGTCTTCTACCTGATCCCCGCATTGCGCTCGACGGTCATCCCCTTTCTGCGTGACACGCTGCATCTCGGCGCGACGCCATTCTTCTCCGGACCCGCGTACGGGCCCAGCGTGCTCGCCGCTGGGCTCATCCTCGCAATCATGGTGCTTCCGTACATCGCCGCTGTGTCGCGCGAAGTGCTGATGGCCGTGCCCCGCTCGCAGCGGGAAGCGGCGCTGGCGCTCGGCGCCACGCGCTGGGAGACGATCACCGGCGCGGTCGTCCCTTACGCGCGCACCGGCATCCTCGGCGGGGTGATCCTCGGCCTGGGACGCGCGCTTGGCGAGACGATGGCGGTGACGATGCTCATCGGCAATCGCCACGAGCTCTCCGCGTCGCTACTCGCGCCGGGATACACGATGGCCTCCCTCATCGCCAACGAGTTCTCCGAGGCGACGAGCGACCTTCATCTTTCCGCCCTGATGGCCGTCGGCTTCGTCCTGTTCGTTCTGACGCTGCTCGTGAACGCCATCGCCCGCTGGCTGGTCTGGCGCGTCGGCGGCGCGGAGGCGCGAGCATGAGCACCGCGATCGCGCCGCGCGGCTTCGCACCGCGGCCTCGGGTGCGTGGGCTCGCGCGGCGACGCGGCACCAGCATCGTGATGGTGACGCTCACCTGCATCGCGGCGGCACTGGCGGTCGTCCCGCTCATCGTCATTCTCGCGTATCTGTTGAAGCAGGGCGCCGGCTCGCTCGATCTGCACTTCTTCACCCGGATGCCGAAGCCACCGGGTGAAACGGGCGGCGGAATGGCGAACGCCATCGTCGGCACGCTCATACTGATCGGCATCGCGTCGGTGGTCGGCTTGCCGGTCGGCGTGGGAGCCGGCCTGTACCTCGCCGAGCAGCGGGGCTCGCGGCTCGCCAACGCGGTGCGCTTCCTCGCCGACGTGTTGAATGGCCTCCCCTCCATCGTGATGGGCATCTTCGCCTGGCAGTTCCTGGTGCGCCCCTTCGGGCACTTCTCTGCGCTTGCTGGCGGAGCCGCCCTCGGCGCGATGATGATTCCGCTCGTCACGCGCACGACCGAGGAGATGGTGCGTACCGTGCCACAGTCGCTGCGAGAAGCGGCGCTGGCCCTCGGCTATCCGCGCTGGCGTACCTCGCTGCAGATCGTGCTGCGTACCGCGGCCGGGGGAATCGTCACCGGCGTGCTCGTCGCGGTGGCGCGCATCGCCGGCGAGACGGCGCCGCTGCTCTTCACCGCGATCGGCAACAACTTCTGGTCGACGAACGTGACCCAGCCGATCTCGGCGCTCCCGCTGCAGATCTTCAGCTACGCGACCGGACCCTACGACGACTGGCACGCGCAGGCCTGGGCGGGAGCGCTCGTGCTGATCGCGATGGTACTCGTGATCAGCGTGCTCGCGCGCTTCGTGACCCGCGCACGCCACGGCGGCGGCCATGACTGAGGCGACCGCGTCCCGCGTCGCCGCTCGGCGCGTGATCGACGAGCCCGGTCTCGCCATGCGCGTGCGCGAGCTCGACGCCTACTTCGGTGCGACCCACGCCGTGCGCGGCGTGTCGCTGGACTTCCCGTCGCACGAGGTCACCGCGATCATCGGTCCGTCGGGCTGCGGCAAGTCCACTCTGCTCCGCTGCCTGAACAGGATGCACGAGACGATTCCCAACGCGCGTGTGAAGGGCGAGGTCCTCTTCGACGGGCAGGACATCTACGACGGCGACGTCGATCCCATCGCGCTTCGACGGCACGTCGGAATGGTATTCCAGCGCCCGACGCCATTCCCCACGATGTCGATCCGCGACAACGTCGCCGCGGGACTTCGCGTGCAGCCGGGACAGAAGCTCGGCCGCGCCGAAGTGGACGACATCGTCCGGTCGGCCCTCGAGCGCGCGGCGCTCTGGGACGAGGTGAAGGATCGGCTCAAGGCCAGCGCCACGGGCATCTCCGGCGGCCAGCAGCAGCGACTGTGCATCGCGCGGGCGCTGGCGACGGCACCCCGCGTGCTTCTGCTCGACGAGCCGACCGCCTCGCTCGATCCGCTCAGCACCCAGAAGGTCGAGGAGCTCGTCTACGAGCTGCGCAGCAGCATGACCGTGATCATCGTGACCCACAACATGCAGCAGGCGGCGCGTGTCTCCGATCGCACGGTGTTCATGCTGAACGGCGAGATGGTGGAGACTGCGTCCACGCGCGCGATGTTCACCGCGCCCGCCGATCGGCGCACCGAGGCGTACATCACCGGCCGGTTCGGATGAGCGCCGCTCCCCTCACCGTCGCCGAGGCGCTGCAGGCGCACGAGCATCCCGGCCGCATCGACGTCGAGCACTTCGACTTCTGGTACGGCAAGACGCAGGCGCTGCACGACATCAACCTCGCGATCGCGCCCCGCTCCGTCACGGCGTTCATCGGGCCGTCGGGCTGCGGCAAGTCGACCTTCCTTCGCTCGATCAACCGGCTGAACGAGCTTATCCCGGGCGCGCGGCGGTCCGGCGAGATCCGTCTCGACGGCGAGAACATCTATCAGAAGGGAATGGACGTCGTGACGCTGCGCCAGCGCGTCGGCATGGTCTTCCAGCGATGGAACCCCTTCCCGAAGACGATCTACGACAACGTCGCCTACGGCCCGCGCATCAACGCGAGTCCCGCGCGCGCCGAGCTCGACGCCATCGTCGAGTCGGCGCTCCGTCGCGCCGCGCTGTGGGACGAGGTGAAGGACCGGCTCCGCAGCAGCGCGCTCATGCTGAGCGGCGGACAGCAGCAGCGACTGTGCATCGCGCGGGCGCTCGCCAACGAGCCGGAGGTGCTGCTTCTGGACGAGCCGGCCTCCGCCCTCGATCCCGGCGCCACCCAGAAGGTCGAGGAGCTCGTGTACGAGCTCAAGCGCGAGCTCACGATCGTCATCGTCACGCACAACCTGCAGCAGGCCGCACGCATCTCCGATCGGACGGCATTCTTCTACCTTGGCAAGCTGATCGAGATGGGCGACACCCAGCGTGTGTTCACGAGCCCGAAGGAGGAGCGCACCGAGGCTTACATCACCGGGAGATTCGGATGAGCGCAGACGCCCCATTTCGCCACTTCCACGATCAGCTCTCCGCGCTGAACGGGCGCCTGCTCGCCATGTCGGAGAAGGCCGAAGCGCTCGTCGAGCTCTCCGTCGACGCCCTGCTCAGCAAGGACGAAGGCAAGGCCGAGGCGGTGATCGCCGCCGATCGCGAGCTCGACTCGATGGAGCTGGAGATCGAGGCAGCCGCCCTGGAGCTGCTCGCGCTGCAGCAGCCCATGGCGCGCGACCTCCGCTTCATCGTCAGCGCCATCAAGGTGACGAGCGATCTCGAGCGCGTCGGCGATCATGCGGTGAACATCGCGCAGGCCGCGCTCCGCCTCATCTCGCAGCGAACGAACATCACCCCCGATCCCGAGATCGAGGACATGGCGCGCCGGGCGCGCGCCATGCTCGGCGACGCCATCGACGCCTTCCTTCGCGCCGACGGCGCGCTCGGCCGCGAGGTCTGCTCGCGCGACGACGCGGTGGATGCGCTGCACGAGTCGGTGTTCCGCATCCTCCTCACTCACATGATGGCCGACCCGCGGACCATCAACCCGTCGCTCGAGTTCCTGCTGGTGAGCCGGAACCTGGAGCGAGTCGCCGACCTCGCGACGAACATCGGGGAGGACGCCGTCTTTCTCGCCGAGGGGAAGAACATCAAGCATGGCGGCGGCGAGCCGGCGCGCGCGGGCGCCTTCACCTCCTGATGTAGATTGTCCGGACCACGCCCCCGGACCGTGAGATGACCGTCGCCACCCCGCCGCAGTCCCGCGGC
>Ga0308175_100002758_pt1 | contig 12060 bp, 10 predicted proteins | sample PhyCR1_3_FD_203893 | JGI IMG/M metagenome (GOLD analysis project Ga0308175, IMG submission 203893) | Soil microbial communities from UC Gill Tract Community Farm, Albany, California, United States - DLSLS.C.R1 | ecosystem: Environmental > Terrestrial > Soil > Agricultural land | place: USA... | reverse complement strand
CACTGATGTCGGGGGCGGGCTTTGCGCGTGAGCGAGGCATCTGTCGGCGCGAAATGTATGCTCCTCGCCATCGGCTGCAAAAGCAGAGAGCCTCGGGCGAAATCGCCCGAGGCTCTCTTCCATGCTGATCGTGCAGCGTATGGTCTAGTGCATCCCGAAATCGATGTCGATGTACCAGAGGAAGGGCATCGACTCCGGGATTTCGGCCGACCAACCGGCTGAGCCATTCGCGCAGGTCGGCCCGCTCGACGGCGCAGTCTGCGCCATGCTGCTGGCCGAGCACACCGTGTAGACGCCGACCGGGAGGCTCGCGAAGATGTACGACCCGTCTGCACCGGTGGTGACCATCTGGCTCACCGGGCCGGTGAGCTGGATCGGCTGGCCAGCGAGCGGGGATTCACCGGCATCGTAGCTGCCGTTTCCGTTCGCGTCGTTGAACGCCATGCCGTGGATCTCGGCGATCCCGGTGGCGGGATCCGTGACCGGCGGCGGCGGAACGTCAGGCACGCACTTTCTCGGATCGCGGCGCGCCTTGTCCGAATTGCCAGCCTTGTCCGCGCCCTGCTTGTTCTTCGCAGGCGAGAGCTTCTCGCAGACCTTGAAGCGCTGGTTCGGGTGGTCGCCCGCGTTCTGCGACTGGGCGTACGACACACTCGCGAGCATCGGGGTGGCAATCATCGCCACGACAAGCATTCGGACGCGCATGGCTCTCCTGTGGGGGTGCAGGGGGAAGTGACGCATTCTTGGTGCATTCTTGGTGCGTCTTAATGTCGAGATCGCGGCTTTCGGCGGCTGTGTGCGCAGTCACGAAGTGACGGCCGTCCTTGTCAACCCCCCCTCTGTACCAGTCGCTGGAGGGGTCGAAACGTGGCACGATTTCGCTCCGGCGAGGTGCGCGTTAGGCAGCGCGTTCCCGCGCGCGAGCCGGGCAAGCCGCGCGCTGCTACTTCGGCGTCCAGACCGGTGCGCCGGTGAACAAGCCGTCAGCGAAGCCGATGTGATGGGCGAGATACAGCCCGAAGGCGATGCTGGCGAAGCCGGCTGCGTAGCGCAGCACCTGCCGCGCCCCGTCGATCCTGTGCGCGGCGTAGAGCGAGGGGAGGGCGATCGCCAGGGTGACGACGACCATCCCGGCGATGGTCCCGACGCCGAACAGCACGAGGTACGCGGCGGCGAGCATCGGGCTGGCGATCAACGGCAGCGCGAGGAGGGTGAACGCGGCCGACCCGGCCATCCCGTGGATCGTGCCGACGATCAGCGGCCGCGCGCTGCTGTCCACCATCCGCTCGCTGCGCCCGCCACCGACGACGCTGGCGACGCCGAGCACGACGAGCATCACGGCGACGACCAGCTCCAACGTCAGGCCTAACCATGGGGGCATGACGAGCCCGAGGACGATCATCACACCGCCGACGGTGAGCAGCGTCAGGGTGTGGCCGAGTCCCCAGAGCGCGCCGATGGCGGCGGCGCGCGGGAGGGAGCGCTGGCGGCTGACGATCGTCGTCACCGCGACGACGTGGTCGGCGTCGGTGGCGTGTCGCATCCCGAGCAGGAAGCTGAGGATGAGGATCCCGAAGGAAGTGAGCACTGACAGGGGGAGGAGGTCTGGACAGAATCTAGCGCGGTCTCGCTCCCGGCGAAGCGGCAGTGCGCGACGGGATCGTGCCGCGCGCGCTCTCGATCGCCGCGGCGAGCGACTGCGGCTCGTCGGTGCCGATCCAGACCCTGGTGCCATCGCGCTTCGTCAGCTCGACCGCGTCGCGGCCGGAGACGTTGTAGACCCAGCCGGTGAAGACCCAGTGAATCCCGATTCCCGCCCAGAGCGGCGTGCGCGCCGTGGCGACACTCGTGATCTCGCTGAGGGGGAGTGAGAAGCGGACGACCCCCGGACCGAAGCGCCAGGCGACGGCGTCACTCGTGACGCGGACGTTGAGTGAGGTGAGGAGCGCCGCGGTGATGACGAGGACCACCAGCACCGTGCCGAAGATGATCCCTGTCTCCGGCGCCGGGAGCGCGCGGCTGCCGCTGCGCATGCCGATGAACATCGCAGCCAGCGCAAGGACGCCGACACCCAACGCGAAGAGCAGCCACCAGCCGACCTGGGTATGGGAGTACGGCGCTGCGGATTCTTGCATGGGGGGAAGCGGGTAGGGCTCCAAATTAGTAACATATTATTACTATTCAACAGTCGCGCCGGCCCTGCACGCTCTCATCACTCATCGCCGTGTCGGCGCCGGTGCGGCGCAGCGACCTCAGGACACCCGCTTCGTCTTCCGCTTCAGGAAATCCATGAGGATGAACTGGCCGAGCGTCATCGTCGTCGTGAAGTACGCCTTGCCGCGGGCGATCTCGCTGACGCGCTTCACGAACTCCACCAGCGCGCGGTCGCGGGCGAGCATGAAGGTGTTGATCACGATCCCGCTCTGCCGGCAGCGGGCGACCTCCTTCAGCGTCTCGGCGATCACTCCCGCGTCGAGGCCGAACGAGTTCTTGTAGATCCGGCCGTCAGGCAGCGTCAGCGCGCTCGGCTTCCCGTCGGTGATCATGATGATCTGCCGCATGTCCTTCTTCTGCGCGAGCAGCAGGCGGCGGGCGAGCTTGAGCCCCTCGGCGGTGTTGGTGTGGTACGGGCCGACCTGCGCCGCGGCGAGGGCGCCGATCGGGATCTCCTCGGCGCTGTCGTGGAAGAGGAGAATCTTGATCGTGTCGCCGGGGAACTGCGTCCGGATCAGGTGCGTCAGGGCGAGCGCGACCTTCTTCGCCGGGGTGAAGCGATCCTCACCGTAGAGGATCATGGAGTGCGAGCAGTCGAGCATGAGGACCGTCGCGCAGCTCGAGCGATACTCCGCCTGGCGGACCATCAGGTCGGGGTAGTCGATGTCGAGGGGGACGGTGATCTCCCCGGTGCGGGCGAGCGACCGCTTGAGGGTGGCGATCACGTCGAGGTTGAGGGTGTCGCCGAACTCGTATTCCTTGACGTCGCCGTCCGACTCGATGCCGGTGGCGAGGAAGGGCGTGTCGTGGCTCCCCGCGCTCGACTTGCCTAACGATCCGAGCAGCGAGCGCAGGGTGCGGTAGCCGAGGAAGTCGATCGCCTTGTCGGTGAGGTTGAACTGGACGTCCTTCGCCGCCGCCTGGGCAAGCCCGCCGGGGCCAGTCACCGACTGATGGCCGGCCGGCATCTGCGGCTGCTGGTCGACGTTGAGGAACCCCTCCTCCATGAGGCGCTTCACCAGGGAGTCGAGCAGCTCGGCGAGCTTGGCCTGCCCCTCCGGGTCGCCATCGGCGTCACCGCGCAGCGCCTCGAGCATCTCCGGGGTGAACTGCCCGCTCTCGATCAGCGCATCGAGAATCGCCTTCTTGAGCGCATCGAGCGAGCGATCCCCCTCGTCGTTGAAGTCATTCCACCCGTACGGATTGCTCTGCCCGCCGGCAAACCCGGACTGCAGCAGAAAATCCGCGAGCTTGTCGAGCAGCGCCTGAAGATCGACCGCATCGGCCATCTCCGGGCTGAACTTCGTGTAGGTGTGGGACTTCATACTCTTGACGATACTCCCGGTTTTGCGGCTGGGAAAGATCGCCGGTCGGCCAAGGTAAGCGATAAGCGATAAGCTGTAAGCGCACGGCGTTGACGTCGCTGCAGTACCGCTGTCCGCTACCTGCTCACCGCTTATCGCTTACCGCAGCGCGTGAGAAGAGCGGCCTGCCCGGCGCGGCGGCGCGAGTCGTTTAGATTCACCCCGTGCGCGAGACCCCGCTCCACGTCAGATCGATACGAACGCTCCGGCGGAACAACCCGTTCCGCGTGCTCGGGACGCACCGGAACTTCCGGATCTTCTGGATCGGGCAGACCCTGTCGCTGATGGGGACGTGGATCCAGGTAATGGGCGAGGGCTGGCTCGCGCTCGAGTTGACCAACAACGCCTTTCTCGTCACCCTCGTCAGCGCGGTCGGGGCGCTGCCGGTGCTCGCGCTGTCGATGCAGGCCGGGGTCGTCGCCGATCGCTTCGACAAGCTGAAGATCGTGCGGACGATGCAGGCGTTGATGCTCATCGAGGCGATCACGCTCTGGATCGTCACGATCACCGGGCACGTCACCATCTACTGGCTGCTCGGGCTCGCGGCGCTGAGTGGGATCTTCAGCGCCTTCGAGATCCCGGCGCGCCAGGCGATGATGATCGAGCTGGTCGGGCGCGAGGATCTCGCCGGCGCGATCGCCCTCAACTCGAGCGGGTTCAACCTCGCGCGCATCGTCGGTCCGGCGATCGGCGCCGTCGTCATCGCGACCGCGGGGATCGCCTGGTGCTTCGCGCTGAACGCGGTGAGCTATTTCTCCGTCCTCATCGGGCTCTACATGATCCACCTCGCGCCGCACGTTGAGCGGATGCGCCGCCCGGGTGGGAGCGAGATGCGCGAGGGGATCCGGTACATGCTCTCGACGCCGGAGGTGCGGATCCTGATGATCCTCGTCACCGCGGTCAGCGTCTTCGGCTCCCCGTACATCGCGCTGATGCCGGTCATCGCGCGCGACCGGTTAGGCGCCAGCGCCGGCGGCTACGGGTCGCTGCTCACCGCGATCGGGGTCGGCGGGCTCACGGGTGCGCTCTTCCTCGCCGGGGTCGGCGCGCGAGTGAAGCGTGGCCGGCTCCTCGCCTGGTCGACCGCGGTCTTCGCCGCGGCGCTGCTCGCCCTCGCGCTGACGCGCGTCTTCCACGTCGCGTGGGTGATCCTCCTCATCGCCGGCTGCGCGATGATCCTCAACGGCGCGCTCTCCAACGCCCTGCTGCAGACGCTCGTCCCCGACGAGTTTCGCGGCCGGCTGATGGCCGCCTACTCGCTGGTCGTCGTCGGCCTCTCGCAGGTGATGGGGAACTTCCTCGCCGGTGCGGTGGCCCGCATCGAGGGACCGCAGTTCGCGATCGCCGGGGGAGCAGCAATCATCTTCGCGATGGTGTTCTGGGCGTTCAACTCCCACCGCGAGCTGCTGCGGCTCTGAGGGGGGAGGAATCGAGTTGCCGTCACCCAATCGCTCCGTGCGCGCCGTGACTTCTTTCATCGACCGGCCGCGGTGAACAGCAACTGCAACAGCTATTGAACAGGAGTCACGGAGTACTGCTTTCGCGGAAATGGCTCAGGACACCGGTCCATCAACAGCTTTGGGGCAAGTGGGTGAGACGGTCTCGCCCTGCTTGCCCCAAGTAGTTCATGCCTTGGCGAAGCGAAGCCCCCCCGTCAACCAACCGCTCCGTGCCCTTCGTGACTCCTGTAAGTATTCCCGCAGTTTTTCACTCGAAGTGTTCGCGCGCCGAGCGGACGACCATGTCGGCGGCGTTCTCGATGCCGACCCACGACGTGTTCACGCAGAGATGGTAGTTGTCCATCGAGCGCCAGCCGCGGTCCCAGTGGCGCTTCACGTACAGTTCGCGCGACCGGTTGGTATCGTCGACGACCTTTGCCGCTTCCATTTCGCTCATCTCGAGCCGGATCGCGGCGCGGGCGATGAGCGCGGAGCGGGGGGCGTAGCAGAAGACGTGGAACGCGTCCTCGCGCTCGGCGAGCTGCGACTGGGCGCCTCGTCCGACGAGGACGACGTGCCCGCGCGACACCGCCTCCTCGACGATCTGCGCCGTGGTCGCGACGATCTGCTCCTCGCTCGGCGCGCCTAACGGGTGCTCGCCGGTGATCAGCATCTCGGGGGAGCCCAACGTCATCGCGCTCGCCAGCCTCTCGACGAGGGACGGGACGCGCTCCTCGCGGGCCTCGACCTCTTCGGCCGACATGTCGAGCCGGGCGGCGACGGCGTCGACGATCGCATTGTCGAGGAGCTCCCAGCCGAGCGCGTCGGCCACGCGCTGCGCCACCTCGGACCCCCCGGACCCGTACAGCCGCGAAATCGTGATGACCGCCATGGTCAGCGCTCCCGTCGCTTGGTGGATTGCAGGTCGTCGGGGCGGATGACGCTCCGCCGCATGTGCTCGACGACGTCGAAGCCTAACGCGTCCCAGGCCCGGTTCGAGCCCTCGTCGTCGGCGACGCTGTGCAGCCGCGCCTCGTCGAGGCCGCGCTCGGCACACCAGTTCCTGGCGGCGCCGACGAGCGCGCGGAGCGCGCCCCGCCTCCGCGCGTCGGGGCGCACGTACGCGCTCGAGATGTAGGCATAGCGCGCCGGTTCGAGCAGCGGCGACCCGCTCGATTCGACGCAGCGGATGATGCCGACGACCTTGCCGTCGCTCTCGGCGAGGAATATCCGCTCGTTAGGCGAGGAGAGCTGCGCGGCGAATATCCGCCGCGCGCGCTCGGGGGCATCGGGGCGAAGGCGGGCGTAGAGCGGGTTTCCTCCGTGCTCGCGGAGGAGCGCCATCCGCAGCTCGACCACGTGCGCGAGGTCGGCCGGCGTCGCCGGTCGCACCTGCACCGCAGGGCGGACGGCGGCGCGACCCGTCACGCGCTCAGGCCACCACCGAAGATGTCCTCGTTCGGGCGCCGCCGCTTCTCCGGCACCGCGCGGCCATAACGGCCGGCATCGGAGCGCGAGACACGCTTCCGCGCGACGAGCGCCTCGAGCACCAGCTCCGACACGGCGACCACGGTGCCGTCGTCGGGATCGTCGCCGGCGAGGAGGGGCGACCGCGCGAGGTCGCCGAGCGCGGGAACGCTGGAGAACGCCGCGGCGAGCGCGGCATCGGGGGCGTCGTCAGTCACCTGCAGCGCACCACCACCGTCGAACCACATCACGATCTCGTCGACGGCAGCGTCGCCGACTCTCGCCTTGAACGTCGCCTCGGCGGCGCGCCGGATCAGCTCACGGGCGATGACGTGCCCGCCGACCAGCTCACCCTCGTACTCGAGCTCCAGCTTGCCGGTGATCGCCGGCAGCGCGGCATACACGTCGGAGATGCGCGCGGTCGCCGACTCGTCACCGGACATCACCGCGCGGCGCTCGGCGTTGGAGACCACGTTCTCGAGGAGGGAGATCGGCAGGCGCTGCGACACTCCCGAACGCTTGTCGATGCGACGATCGGTGCGCGCTTCGAACGCGACACGCTCGGCTACCTCGGCGATGATGTCGGGAATCTTCACCGAGAGATCGTCGCGCCCGGTCCACGCCTCCTGCCCGGTGATCTCCATCCCGAGATCGACCGTCTCCGGGTAGTGCGTGAGGATCTCGCTGCCGATGCGATCCTTGAGCGGGGTGATGATCTTGCCGCGCGCGGTGTAGTCCTCGGGGTTCGCCGTGAAGCAGAGCAGGACGTCGAGCGGGAGCCTGACGGGATAGCCCTTGATCTGGACGTCGCCCTCCTGCATCACGTTGAACAACCCGACCTGCACCTTCCCGGCGAGATCGGGCAGCTCGTTGAGCGCGAAGATGCCGCGGTTCGCGCGCGGGAGCATGCCGTAGTGAATCGTCAGCTCGTCGGCGAGGATGTGGCCACCGCGCGCCGCCTTGATCGGATCGACGTCGCCGATGAGGTCCGCGATCGTGACGTCAGGCGTCGCCAGCTTCTCGACATAACGCTGGTCGCGCTCGAGCCAGGCGATCGGCGTGTCCTCGCCCCCCGCTTCGATCGCCATCCGCCCGAACTTCGAGATTGGACGGAAGGGATGATCGTTGATCTCGCTGCCGGCGATGACCGGGATCGCGTCGTCGAGCAGGGTGACTAACGCTCGGAGGATGCGCGACTTCGCCTGGCCGCGCAGGCCGAGCAGGATGAAGTTGTGCCGGCTGAGGATTGCGTTGATCAGCTGCGGCATCACCGTGTCCTCGTAGCCGAGGACCCCTTCGAACACCGGGTCGCCGGTGCCGAGGCGAGTGATGAGGTTCGCGCGAAGCTCGTCCTTGACCGTCCGTGAGGCGCGGGCGGCTTTGGCGAACGGGGAGCGCTCGAGGGCGCCCAGGGTCTGCGGTCGGGATGCGGGCACGGCTGATATCTCGGCGAGAATCTCTCGAATGAATAGCCCGCTGCGCGGTTTCTGTCGAGCAGCAGCGCGGGTTGCTGGCGAAACCCTTCGTCGTTAGCACGATGTTCGCAACGCACCAGCGCATGAGGCCTCAGCCCAGTGCCGCTGGTGACGACGCAGGACCGGAGGGTGCTGAAACCGGCGACGTGAGCGACCGCGAGCGTGAGCTTCGCGCCGCGGTCACCGAAGCACACGATCGCGCGCTCGCCGCGAGCCGGGCGAAGAGCGAGTTCCTCGCGACGATGAGCCATGAGATGCGGACCCCCCTCAACGCGGTCCTCGGCTACGTCGAAATCCTCGATCTCGAGCTACCCGGTACCCTGAACCCCGCGCAGCACCAGTACCTGGAACGCGTGCGCGGCGCGTCGAGCCGGCTGTTGAAGCTGATCAGCGACGTCCTCGACCTCGCGAAGCTCGACGCGGGACGCCTGGTGCTCGCCCGCGAGCGGATCGATGCGGCGAGCGCGATCGAGGAGGCGGTGCGCGCGGCGGAGCCCATCGCCGCCGAGCGCGACGTGCGCATCACCGTGCGGAGCGAAGGCGCGCCGGAGCTCATCGCCGACCGTCGGCGTGTCGTGCAGATCATCGAGCAGCTGGTGTCGAACGCGGTTCGCTTCAGCAAGCGGGGAGGCGAGGTCCTGGTGGAGGGGACGCGCTTCCTGCCCGCCGACTCGAGCGCTGCGAGCGGGGCGAGCTGCTGGTGCGCGATCCGCGTCGAGGATGCCGGGGTCGGGATCGGCGAGGGAGATCTCGACGCGATCTTCCAGCCCTTCACCCAGCTCGACGCCAGTCTCGCCCGCGCCGAGGAAGGATCGGGGCTCGGCCTGACGATCGTTAGGCGCCTCGCCCGGCTGATGGGCGGAGACCTCAGTGTCACGAGCCGGCTCGGCGCCGGGTCGGCGTTCACCGTCTGGCTCCCGGCACCGGCGACGATCGTCGGGGAAAACGGCGACACATCGTGCGCGATCTCCGAACGGCGGGGAGTGGCGCGCAGTGCGCGCGGGCTCGTCGACGTCGCCGATGCGATGCTCGCCGATCTCGACGCACTGCTCGAGCGCTTCCTGCGGCGGCTGCGCAGCGATCCGCAGGTCGGTGCGGTCGTGTCGCGGATGGACCGGCACGTCATCGAGGACCACTTCCCGAGCTTCCTCGCCGACATTGCGCAATCGCTGATCGTGATCGAGGGAGCCGGTGGCGAGTCGACACCGCTGATGCGCGACTCGTCCGACATCCAGCGGCTGATCGCCGACCGGCACGGCGCTTACCGGCAGCGCGCGGGATGGACCGAGCAGGAGATCGAGCGTGAGTACGACCTGCTCCTCGAGACGGTTGACGAGGTCGTCCGAACGGCGTTGCCGGCGACCGCGGATTTTCCGCCGGACTCGATCGACGCCGGCCTCGGGCTCGTGCGCCGCTTCGTCGAGCGGGCGCGCGAGCACGGGCTGGCTGGCTACCGCCGCGCGGCGATTGGAGTCGATGCCGACGTCCCGGCGAGTCCCACCGCGTCGGGGGCGATCACCGCGACTGCTTCGACCTCGACCAGGTTGTCGTAGAACACCGGGCCGCGTCCCATGTCGGTCTCACGCTGCGAGGTCGTCTCGTTCACCGTTCGCCCATCGATCGCGTAGCGTCCCCACCAGAGCGACGGCGCCCAGGCGACGCCGGGCCTGACGTCGGGGGCGACGCGCGCGGTGGCGAGAAATCCGCCGCGGTCGTTGTGCACGAGCACGCGCATCCCGCTGGCGATTCCGCGCGGCGCGGCGTCGTCGGGATGGAGCAGGCACTCCGGCTCCCGTGCCTGACGGCGGAGCGAATCGACGTTGACGAACGTCGAGTTGAGGAACTGGTGCGCGGGGGACGAGATCAACGTCAGCGGATACCGCGCGGCGAGAGCAGGGGCCTTTTCGGGGAACTCGTCAGGCGGCGTGAAGGTCGGCAGCGGATCGAGGCCGAGCTTCTCCAGACGCTCCGAGCGCAGCTCGCACTTCCCGCTCGGCGTGAGGAAGCCGCCCTCGGCGTACGGGAGGTAGGGGGTCGGGACGTTGATCCGCGTCCATCCCTTCTCGAGCAGCGACTCGAGGGTGATCCCCTGCAGCTTCGGTCCCGCGCCGGCGAGCGCCTGGCGGATCATCGTCAGGTCGTCGTCGGCGAGCGCGGGGTCGGTGAGGCCCATCGCCTTCGCCAGGCGGCGGAAGATCTCGCTGTTCGGGAGCGCGTTGCCTAACGGCGCGATTGCCGGGCGGTTGAGGGTGACGTAATGGTGGCCGTAGGCGAGATGGATGTCCCAGTGCTCGAGCTGCGTCGTCGCCGGGAGCACGTAGTCGGCCCACGCCGTGGTATCGGTCGGGAACTGCTCGAGGACGACGGTGAGGAGGTCCTCGCGCGCGAGCCCGCGCTTCACCGCGCTGCGGTCGGGCGCGACCACCGCCGGGTTCGAGTTGTAGACGATGAGCGCCTTCACCGGTGCACCGCCGACGCCGGCATCGGCGAGGGTGAGGGCCTCGCCGAGCCGGATCATGTTGATCTCGCGCGCGGGCGGGCCGAGGTCGGGGCGGCCGAGGGCGCGGCGGTCGAACTGGAAGTTCGCGCTGGTGGACAGCTGCACGCCGCCGCCGGCGCGCCGCCAGTGGCCGGTCACTGCAGGGACACAGGCGATGGTCCGCACCGCCATCCCGCCTCCGGCGTGGCGCTGCAGCCCGTAGTTGACGCGAATGAACGCGGCGCGCGAGCGCCCGTACTCCCGCCCGAGCTCGACGATGCGCCCGGCGGGGAGGCCGGTGATCGCGGCGACGCGGTCCGGCGGATACTCGGCGGCGCGGGCGCGGAGGTCGTCCGCGCCTAACGTGTACCGCTCGAGATAGTCGCGGTCGTCGAGTCCCTCGGCGAAGAGGACGTGCATCATGCCGAGGGCGAGCGCGGCGTCTGTTCCCGGGCGGATCGCGATCCACTCGTCGCACTGGGCGGCGGTCCGCGTCTTCAGCGGGTCGATGGCGATGACGCGCGCGCCGCGCTCGCGGGCGCGGAGGACGAAGGGCCAGAGGTGGGGATTCGAGGTGAGGGTGTTCGATCCCCAGATCAGGATCAGGTCACTCTCCGGGATCCCCTCGGCGTCAGCGCCGACGTTGGCGCCGACGGTCATCTGCATCGCCGCCGCGCCGGCGGCCGAGCAGATCGTCCGCAGCAGCCGTGAGGCGCCTAACGCGTGGAAGAAGCGGCGATCCATCGACTCCCCCTGGATCATCCCCATCGTCCCGGCATAGGAGTAGGGGAGGATCGCCTGCGGCCCGTCAGGCGCGTCGACGATGGTGCGGAGGCGGCCGGCGATCTCGGAGATGGCGACCTCCCAGCTCACCGGCTCGAAGCGTCCCTCGCCCTTGGCGCCGACGCGGCGAAGCGGCGTGGTGAGGCGATCGCGATGGTAGGTCCGCTCGATGTAGCGGTTCACTTTCGCGCAGAGGAAGCCGCGAGTGAAGGGATGCTCGCCGTCGCCGCTCATCCGCGTCGCCCGTCCGTTCTCGACGGTGACTTCCCAGGCGCAGGTGTCGGGACAATCGTGCGGGCACGCGCCGCGCACGACGCCATCGCGCAGTGGCTCGAGCATCGCGCTGCCGACGACGGGGAGTGGAATCGCCATGCTGATGTCCTCTGCTTGCGGGGCGTGCCTCCGACGGCGAGCGCTCGCTCGCGCCGCCGCCGACGCCTGCAGGATAACTCCTGCTAAAGACTTGCGCCACAATGCGTTACCAATGCAGGCAATGCGCCGCCGCGGCAGCCGTGAAGCAGGAGGGCGCGACGACGTGCGGCGAGTCGAGCGCACGGGGCGGTCTCGTCCGAACAACCCGTTGCCGCAGCAGGAGTTGTGCATCACAACGGGCTTGACAGAAAAACTGATTGCCGTACCTTTCGTGCCGACTGAAACTTCCGAGCACCATACGTGTGCACGGACCACGCGTTGAGGAATCTCACGCCCAAAAGGAGACAGTAATGAAGCGCCTGGCCCTCGTTGCCGCAGTGCTCGTGATCGCAGCCTGCACGACCAAGAAGGACACCACCGTCACCGACACGACCACGCTCGCGCCGGCGCCGGCCGCGACCGACACG
>Ga0308175_100002757_pt1 | contig 12061 bp, 9 predicted proteins | sample PhyCR1_3_FD_203893 | JGI IMG/M metagenome (GOLD analysis project Ga0308175, IMG submission 203893) | Soil microbial communities from UC Gill Tract Community Farm, Albany, California, United States - DLSLS.C.R1 | ecosystem: Environmental > Terrestrial > Soil > Agricultural land | place: USA... | reverse complement strand
GCCGCCGGCATCACGGCTGCCGGTTTCGGCGCGGGCTCGGCGCTGACGGTCGCGCCGATCCAGGCGATGATCAAGGACTCCGGCTTCCAGACCACCTTCCTCTATTTCGGTCTTGGCCAGGGCATCGTCATCGTGCTGCTCGCCTTCTTCCTGTTCGCGCCGAAAGCCGGACAGGTGCCCGCGGTGACGCAGAACGCCAACATCATCCAGAGCCGGCGCAACTTCCAGCCGACCGAGGTGATCCGTCAGCCGATCTTCTGGCTGATGTATTTCATGTTCGTGATCGTCGGCGCCGGCGGATTGATGGTCACCGCCAACCTCAAGCCGATCGCGGTCGACTGGAAAGTCGACGCCGTTCCGGTCACGCTGATCGGGATGACGATGACGGCGGTCACGTTCGCAGCCACCATCGACCGCGTCCTCAACGGCCTGACCCGCCCCTTCTTTGGCTGGATCTCCGACATGATCGGCCGCGAGAACACCATGTTCCTCGCGTTCGGCATGGAAGGCATCGGCATCTGGGGCCTCTACATGCTGGGTCATGACCCCGTCTGGTTCGTCCTGCTGTCGGGCTTCGTGTTCTTTGCCTGGGGCGAGATCTACTCTCTCTTCCCGTCGACCTGCACCGACACCTTCGGTTCGAAGTTCGCGACCACCAATGCGGGCCTGCTCTACACCGCAAAGGGCACCGCGGCGCTGCTGGTGCCGGTGGCGAACTACATGCAGCAATCGTCAGGCACCTGGGACAACGTGTTCATCGTTGCGGCGGGTGCAAATATTCTCGCCTCGCTGCTGGCGATCGCCGTGCTGAAGCCCTGGCGCAAAACCGTCGTGACCAGGTCTCAGATCGCGTCCTGATCCCACCCGGATCGGTTACCCAACAGGCGCGCGCCCATCCCTCGGGATGGGCGCGTTTTCTTTTGCCCGATGCCGCCCTGGTATACCTGAACGCAAATCATACGTTTCGGAAGCACCGCACCTTGGTCTCATGAGAACGTGAAATCTCAAGAACGTCAGCAATACTGCCTGTTTATCTTGCTTGTGACGCAACAATTCAGCGACCATTCGTGTTGACAATTGGCATTATGTATACCAGAATTGGATCAATAACTCACCCCAAGGAGGTTGCCATGCAAGTCGGAGATATCCTGCGCAAGAAAGCCGCCCGTGTCGCAACGGTTCGCATGAACGAGACCGTCGCCATTGCCGCGCAATTGATGCGCTCCAGCAATATCAGCGCGCTGGTGGTCAAGGATGTCGTCCGCACCGAGGGCAACACGGCGGTCGGCATGTTCACCGAGCGTGACGTGGTGCGTGCGATCGCCCAGCATGGCGCGGCCGGCGTCAACATGCGCGTCTCGCAATTCATCTCCGTGCAACAGCTTGTCTCCTGCACCTCGACGGATACGCTCGAGCACGTCCGTCACCTCATGAGCATGCACCACATCCGCCACGTGCCTGTGATCGACAATTACAGCCTGATCGGCGTCGTCAGCATTCGCGACATTTCGACCGCGTTCGACGACGAAGCTACGCCGTTCCAGCTCGCCGCGTCGGCCTGATCGTCGCTTCGGACTCCGCCGGCCTTCCGCTGCACGCGTAGGGACGGCGGTCTCGCACTGAAAAAATCGGCTCAACGCCTGTCGCAAGACAGGCGACCGCAAAGCTGCGCCGAAGCATGGGCGCGCCCGAAAACATCATCTGTGGGGGTCTCATGGCGCGTCAAGTTCTGATCCTTGGAGCCTCTTACGGCTCCCTGCTGGCAACAAAGCTCCTGATGGCGGGTCACAATGTGACGTTGGTGTGTCGGAGGCAGACGGCAGAACTCATCAATCGCGAGGGCACCGAAGTACGCATCAAGCTGCGCGACGAGGCGGCCCACCGGCCGATCTTCTCGCGTGACCTGCCTGGCGTTCTGGACGCGATCGAGCCCGCCGGTGTCGATCCGTCTCGTTACGATCTGGTCGGTCTTGCGATGCAGGAGCCGCAATACGCGGCGCTCGCGATGCGGCTTCTGATGATCAAGATCGCGGACGCGCGGCTGCCCTGCCTCTCGATCATGAACATGCCTCCTCTGCCCTATCTCAAGCGCATCCCGGCGCTGGCGGAAATGGAACTGGAGAAGGCCTATACCAATGCCGCGGTGTGGGATCGGTTTGATCCAGGCCTGGTCTCGCTCTGCTCGCCCGATCCGCAGGCCTTCCGTCCTCCGGAGGAAGCGGCGAATGTTCTTCATGTCGGCCTGCCGACAAACTTCAAGGCCGCGTCATTCGCGGATGAGAAGCACAACGGACTGCTTCGCGAACTGGAAGCCGACATCGATGCGTTGCGGCTGGACGGCCAGGACGTTCCGGTGAAGCTCAGGGTGTTCGAGTCGATGTTCGTCCCGCTGGCCAAATGGTCCATGCTGCTGACTGGCAACTACCGCTGCATCACGCAGGAAGACCCACGATCGATCCGCGACGCGGTGCACGGCGATCTCCATCTTTCGCGGTCGATCTACAACCATGTCGACTTCATCGCGCAGCGTCTGGGCGCCGATCCCGCCGACCAGGTGCCTTTCGAGAAATACGCCAAGGCGGCGGAAAGCCTGCTGAAGCCTTCGTCAGCAGCCCGGGCGGTCGCCGGCGGTTCGCCCTCCATCGAACGCGTCGACTTGCTGGTGAAACTGATTTCACATCAGCTCGGCGTTCCCAGTGCCGAAATCGACCGCACGGTCCGGATCGTCAATCAGAAACTGAGCGAGAGTGTCGAGGCCATATCTGCTTGAAACGGCCGACGCTAAGAGCGCCAATGATGGCCTGCGGTCGTGGTCTTCTCGATCGCTTCGGCGGCGCCTTAGGAACAGACAACGTCACGCTGGAAGCCCCGCTTTTCGGAGGCCATCGATCAACGGTCCGGACCGCCAGTGGCCACCACGGGCTACCCATTCAGCTATCTGGAAACTGGGCTCTATCTCAAGGAGATTCGCCGCCGCCTTCTTCGCCTCTGCGTCTTGTCCCAGATGCGCCAGAGCGGCCGCCAGGCGGCGATAACCCCTGCGCAGTCATCCTCTCTGCAAGACTTCTTCTGGCCGCGGCAAGCGCCTGGTCGAATCGACCAATGCCGATCAACGCAACGCTAATTCCAGTAAGCCTGGCAAACAGCAATGGATCAACCGGGCTTAGCCGATTGGCACGCTCAAAGCTTCGGATCGCTTCTTCGGCTTCTCCCGCTCGCTGATAGGTCCAGCCTCGCTGGTCCCATATCATCGCCGCATTGGGATTGAGGGCCACCGCACGGTCGACCATCTCTCTGGCAGCATCGTCGTCGGCAAAAAAGGCGGCGGTCGCCCAGCCGAGCGTAGCGCGAGAACTGGGCAGGCTGCAGGTTCGTCAATGCCAGCGTCTGGAGTTCCTTGCGCTTCCCGCACCTGCCCGACGAAGCGAAATCCTTGCGTGGAAAAGTTTTGATCAGGCGCTGCTCCTCGCCAGTATCGCCGATCGCGCTCCTGGCCGCGTTTAGACGAGTCGTCAGCGCCCCATCGGAGACGATGCGCCCGTCCCAAATGGTCTTGATTAAGTCGTCCTTGCTGACGACGCGCTCCTTGTTGCGGATCAGATACTCGAGCAGGTCGAATACCTGTGGCGCGACGGCGACAATGTCCGCCCCGCGACGCAGTTCACGCCGTTGCGTGTGAAGCGTGTAATCCTCGAAGAGATAGCGCAATGTGCCATTCCTCCTCGGGGTCACCTCTTTAACCCGCTGGAAGCGGAAGAATAAGCTGCCGGTAAGGGAAATGTAAGCCTCCGGTTAAGCCGGTTAAGCGCGCCCGCGCATCTTGCGACAACTTCATTGGTGAAGCAGTCCGGACAGGACCAACACCATGAGCACGATCCACGGGACCACCGAGCCGGGATTGGCCACCGCAAAGCGGCAGGTCTACAGCCCTTTCGAAGCATACTGGAATGCATTTCAGGAGTGGCGCAAGCGCGAGAGACTGCGTAGCCAATTGTCTCGCCTGACGGACAGTGAGCTTGCGGACATCGGTACCACGCGCGGCGAGATCGACTACGTTGCCTCACACCGTGATATCGACCCGCGAGGCATTCGATCCGGATGGTGAACGTCGTTGTCGGCCGGAGCGTGCCCGTCAACGCCGTAACGGTTGCAGTCGACGGCATCGGAGTGCTGACCAACCGGTTCCGGCAGCAGGCGGCGCCGCCTGATAGTCGCCGCGTCTCTCGTGACCGGTCAGGCCGCCAGCGTCTCGTCGATGCGTCCGAGCGCGCGATTGAGCGCCGCAAAGCAGTCGGCGTCGATCTGGGTGCCGACCATACCGGACATGATCGCCATCGCTTTTGTGATCGGCATCGCCGCGCGATACGGGCGCTCGGCGGTGAGTGCATCGAAAATATCTGCGGTGGTGATGATCCGGGTTTCCAGGCAGATCTGGTCTCCCGAAAGGCCACGGGGATAGCCCATCCCGTCCAGCCGCTCGTGATGCGCCCCGGCGATCGGGGCGAGTTCGCTGAACGCGCCGATACGCGACAGGATTGCTTCCGAATGCGCGGAATGCATCCGCATGACCTCCCACTCGGCGTCGTCCAGCTTGCCCGGCTTGTCGAGAATAGCATTGCTGACGCCGAGCTTGCCAATGTCGTGCAGCAGCGCGGCACGCTTGAGCCAGCGTCGCTGCTCGGCACTGAACTGCAACTGCTCCGCGATCATGTCGGTAAACAGCGTGACACGCTCGCTATGGCCGCTGGTGTAAGGACTCTTGGAATCCACCACCTGGGCAAAGGCAGCCGCGATGTCGTCGAGATAGTCCTCATCTATCGATACGCTCGCCTGCTCCGGCAGATGGAAAACGGCCACCTCATGCCCATCGTTAGCTCGAAGCCTGTCCCAGAACGCCGGGCGCGCGGCGATGCGCTCAAAGGCAGCTACAAGATGCGGATCGAACCACGTCTCCGACCGGTTCTGGGCTTCGCGCAACGCTGCCTCGGGGCCGTTCGAGACGTGGAACACATCAATCACCTGTGCCATCAGCGCGATGCGGGAATAAATCGGGATGGCCGCACCGCGCAGGCCCAAGGGCTTGCCGCCGCCATCCCAATGCTCGTCGAGATTCTTGATGCCGTCCGCGACCGGTTCGGCAAAACGCATTTTGCGGGCGATATCGGCACCGCGATGGCAGCGCGTCTCGATCAGCTCGCGAGCGATCTCGCCGCCGTTCTGGAAGATGTTGACGATGGCGCGGAAGCGTTCGGCGAGGCCCGCCTTCAAGCCGGTATGGCCCAGCACGAAGCGCAGCGCCTGCGGCAAGCTGCCGTCGATGAACTTGAAGTCCTGCTTGAACGAGAGATCATCGGTCAGGTACAGCTCGCAGATGCGCGCTGCGTTGCTGCTGCAGCCAAGATCCTTGAGCAGCAGCACATAATAGAGCTCCGCGAGATCGCCCTCGCTGAGGCCGATTTCCCTGCCGATTTCGACGCCAATACGGCTGCACCGCACACAATGTCCGGCTGGCTGCCCCTCCGTGAGATCGAGCGCGTGGCTGAGTGCACCCAGCAGCTCGGAAAGCATGATCTTGCCAAGCTGCCTGGCGGCGAGCGGCGTGGGTTCCATGGTCGAGGCTCCGGGCAGTTACGGCCGGCGGATGCGGCCGGATGGCGTCCCGAGGCGCACCAGATCACGAGAGGGTTAACAAGGTGTGCTTGGAAAGGCTCGGCGCCCAGCCCTCCAGGCAGCCCGGATGACCGAAGCGACATTCGGTCGTCTGTCCCCGCATGTTGCTGCACTCATGCAGGTTGCTTGCTGACCAATGACGTCGATGCCCGAGGTTGAATTTCGGTCGATCTGAAACGGACAGCCTGTTCGCACCGATCGTGCGCCGATGCCTTCCCCCATTGAAATAAAAATTGACCCAATGGATTAAAAACGACGTGGGCATTTCCCAAAAGCGGCTTGATTTCTGATCCCTTGTTTGCCCGGGACAACATGCAGATGGGTAAGTACAGATGACCGATCAGCAATTGGCTTTTCAGGCGATCAACGAAGCGCAACTGATCCTCGAAGAATTTCTTCGGCCCTGGCCGCAGGACAACGAGCGCATTCTCGAGAAGCTGGTGGAAGTTCTCGAACGCCCCGATTTGGTCGTCGCCGTAAGCCGCCTGCAGCAACAGGCGCGCGAGGCCGGACACTAAGGAAGCGACAGTTTCGTAGCGCGACGGCGCGAAAGGGTAAAATGCAATAGGCGTTGATCCCAACGAAATGTCTCAAAGCGCCGGGATCGCGCCTGCGCCCCACAGAAAATCAGTTTTGGGGCGCGCAAATGCGGAAAGCAGCAATGCGAACGGCCGCGGATTTCAATCTCTACTACGCGACCCCTGACCCCTGGCATGTTTCCCACGCGCAATTCAGGGATAGGGTCTTGCGCCGGCGCCTGAAGCCATTCATCCGGAACAAGTCCGTTCTTGAACTCGGTTGCGGCGAAGGCCACCTCACGCGCGCAATTCTCGGCAAGGCACGATCCGTGGTCGGCATCGACATCAGCGACGTTGCAATTGCCCGGGCCAAATCGCTGAACCTGCCAAATGCCAGATTGGAAAGCGCCGATTTCCTGCAGACATCGTTCGAAGGCTACGATGTGATCGCAGCTCTTGAGTGTGTCTACTACCTCTCTTTCCAGGAGCAGGGAGCGTTTTTTGAGAAAGTCGCCAGGGAACATCCTGGCAAAATACTTCTGCTTTCGGGTCCCATCGTCGACTACAGAAGACACTTCAGCCATAAGCGGTTGATGTACGAGTTCACGACCCTCGGGTTCACGCCCCTCAAATTTTATAACCTGTCCGTCTATTGGTATCCGCTCTCATCCAGAATTATCGCCAACCTGATCAAGCTGCCGCTTGGACACACCTTGCTTGATTGGATACCGGAGTCGATGATCTACCAAAGACTGTACGCGCTTCGAGCACCGAAACGCCGCGACTCGACGGTCGAAACCCGACAAAAGTGAAGGTGGCTCGATCGGCCAGGCGACATCCGCGACTTTGGATCGCCTGTCTGCCGTTGATCGCCGGATCATCTGCGGGGGAGCCGGTCGACACGGAAACGGCCGACGGCGTCGGCGACCTCACCAATGGGTTGTGCTCTGGCGGCGATGCCTTTTCGGCTTTGGCGAAGCCGCCGGCGCCCGTGCATTCGCATTGAGCGATGTTGACGCCACCGGCGTCTCACCTTTGATCCCTTCGCGTCCAGCTTCGCGGCGCGGCCAGGCAAGATCATCGGTGCGACCGGCGGGCGCCTGCAGAGGTTCGCCCTTGATCAGGAGCCGCGCAGCCTCCGCATCGATCTTCACCGACCGCGATCCGGGAGCACCGAGCAATTGATCCGTACTGACAGAAGAGGCCACCAGGGGAACGATCGGCCCGGCCAGTGGGCGCGGCGCCGGCTGATCCGGCCGCGCACCGGCGTCGGGAGTTGCCGGCACGCGCGGCCACGAGCCGGTTGAGTTCGCGCTCGACATAATGCGCGAGCTTGAGCGCGCCGGGCTTGGTGAAGTACACGCCATCTGGGGAGCGTAGCCGGCGGATCTGGCCTTCGAAATCGGGACCCTGCTGCAAAAAGCGCTCGGCTTCATCGACAAATCCGTCCCAGACATCGACATACGTGATGCCCGCCCTGCCGGCCGCATCGCGATGGCGGGGCTCAGTTTACCGTGAAGTCGACAGCGCGGATCAAGCAAGCTCCTTCGATGTCCGAAGCGGCGCCTTGGCATGTCTGCAGCAATGTCTCGCCATGCCAGTCACCATTCGGAATTGTTCGCACTGCGGAACAAGCCCCGCTTTTGCATGATGGCGTTGCCCTGGCCGTCACCCGCACCCGTGGACTTTTGCAGAGGCTGACGGCATCCTGCCGCTCGAAATCTCACAAAAGACGTGCGCGACCGGTGCGCCCGGGGAAACAGAGGGCAGACATGAAGACGCGATTCACTGAGCTTGTTGGCGTGGAGCACCCGATCGTCCAGGGCGGCATGCAATGGGTGGGACGGGCCGAACTCGTCGCCGCCGTCTCCAACGCCGGCGCGCTCGGGCTGATCACGGCGCTGACCCAGCCGACGCCGGAGGATCTGACCAAGGAGATTGCGCGCTGCCGCGACATGACCGACAAGCCGTTCGGCGTCAACCTCACCATCCTTCCCGCGATCAAGCCGCCGCCCTATGCCGAGTATCGCCAGGCCATCATCGAGGCCGGCATCAAGATCGTGGAAACCGCCGGCAACAAGCCGCAGGAACACGTCACCGAGTTCAAGAAGCACGGCATCAAGATCATCCACAAATGCACCAGCGTCCGTCACGGCCTGTCGGCGGAGCGGATGGGCGTCGACGCGCTCTCGATCGACGGTTTTGAATGCGCCGGCCATCCCGGTGAGGACGACACCCCCGGCCTGATCCTGATCCCGGCCGCCGCCGACAAGATCAAGATTCCGATGATCGCCTCGGGCGGTTTCGGCGACGGCCGCGGCCTCGTCGCTGCGCTGGCGCTCGGCGCCGAAGGCATCAACATGGGCACGCGCTTCATGTGCACCAAGGAAAGCCCGATCCATCAACTCGTCAAGGAGCGCATCGTCGCCAATGACGAGCGCGAGACCGAATTGATCTTCCGCACCATGCGCAACACCTCGCGCGTCGCCAAGAACGCAATCTCGACCAAGGTGGTGTCGATGGAAAAGGAAGGCGCCAAATTCGAGGACGTCCGCGAACTCGTCGCCGGCGCCCGCGGCAAGATGGTCTACGCGACCGGCGATGCCGACGAGGGCATCTGGTCGGCCGGCCAGGTCCAGGGCCTGATCCACGACATCCCGACCTGCGCCGAACTGGTGTCACGCATCATGCGCGACGCGGAAGCCATCATCCAGAGCCGGCTCGAAGGCATGGTGTCCGGCGCGCAGCGCCAGGCGGCGGAATAAGCCGCGTGGTGCGCAATCCGTGATCCGTCACCCTGAGGCGGCCGCGCACAGCGCGGCCCTCGAAGGGCGAACGGCCACCAGCCGGGCCGTTCATCCTTCGAGACGCGGCCCAGCCGCCGCTCCTCCAGCGACAACGGCGAAGCCGTTGCGCGGGGATGACGGAAAAAGTCCGGCCTGAATTTATCCCGGTGCTGACAGAAAAGAGAACAGCCCATGAAAGCCTATGTCTACGGCGCCAACGGCCCCGAAATTACGGAAATTGCAAAGCCCTCTCCCAAAGGCACGCAGGTGCTGGTCAAGGTCCATGCCTGCGGCCTCAATCGCGCCGATCTCGGCATGACCAAGGGCCATGTCCATGGCAGTGCCGGGGGTGTCGGCACCGTGCTCGGCATGGAATGGGCGGGCGAAGTCGCCGAGCTCGGGCCTGACGCCAAGGGCGTCAAGGTCGGCGACAAGATCATGGGCTCGGGCGCGGCGGCGTTCGCGGAGTATATGCTTGCCGATCATCGCCGGCTGTTCCGCGCTCCCTCGAACATGAACTTCGAGGAGGCGTGCACCCTTCCCGTCGCGATCACCACCATGCACAACGCCGTCGTCACGGCCGGCGCATTGCAGCAGGGCCAGACCGTGCTGATCCAGGGCGCCAGCTCCGGCGTCGGGCTGATGGCGATGCAGATCGCCAAATTCAAGGGCGCCAAACTTGTGATCGGCTCGTCCACCGACGCGATGCGCCGCGGCCGCCTCAAGGAATTCGGCGCCGATCTCGCGGTGGATTCCAAGGATCCCGGCTGGGTCGAACAGGTGCTGCAGGCCACCGGCGGTGAAGGCGTCGATCTGATCGTCGATCAGGTCTCGGGCCCGGTCGCGAACCAGAATTTGAAGGCCACCAAGGTCAAGGGCCGCATCGTCAACGTCGGCCGGCTCGGCGGCACCCATGGCGACTTCAATTTCGACCTGCACGCCGCACGCCGCATCAACTATATCGGCGTCACCTTCCGCACCCGCACCATCGAGGAAGTCCGCGAAATTTACGACGAGGTCCGCAAGGACATCTGGAGCGCGGTCGAGTCGCGAAAACTGCAATTGCCGATCGACAAGGTCTATCCGTTCGCCGAGATCGGCAAGGCGTTCGAGCACATGGAAGCCAACAAGCACCTCGGCAAGATCGTGGTGGCGCTGTAGCCGATGGCGCTGCGCTGCCTGCGGCGAGTGCATCGATTCCGTCATTTGCCATTTCGGCGTTCGCCGCAGGGAGTTGCATCCGCACAGGCGACAGTCCTTGCCGATCATCGTCGCGCAGCCCGAGGCCACGCTGGCGCCCGCGCTGCAGAATTCGAACAGCAAGGCCGACGCGGCCTTGTAGGATCTACTCCAGCGGCCACTCCGTGACGTCGAGAATCGAACCGACGCCCTGCCGCAGATGGCCTGTTACCGCGCCTTCCAGCGCGAAGGCGCAGAGCGATCGGCCCGTCACGTCATAGACGTGGCCGAAGGAATGTGTGGCCGGCGCTAGTCCCGGTTGGGCCGTGTCGACCAGGCCGACCCAGTGCCGGCCTTCGGCCACTTCGGGCAGCGTGAACGGCACCACATCGTGATGGGCATTGAAGACGATCAGCAGCGTCGCGTCCGATCCGCGGCGCGCGATGCCGCTTTCCTGCGCGCGGCCGTCGAGCAGCATGCCGAAGCAGCGAGCGTTTCCGTCCTGCCATTGCCCGGTCGTCATCTCGGTCGCCGCCGGCGTCAGCCAGGTAACGTCGGTGACGTCGAGCTCCTCGTTGCGTGAGCCGACCAGAAAGCGGCTACGATAAAGAATCGGAAACGCCTTGCGCGTGGCGATCAGGCGGCGGGTGAATTCCCGCAAGGCCCGGCCCCGCGCCGAGATCCGAAGCCAATTCGGCCAGTTGATGTCATTGTCCTGCGCGTAGGCGTTGTTGTTGCCTTCCTGCGTATGGCCGAACTCGTCGCCCGCCAGCAGCATCGGCGTGCCGTGTGAGAGCAGCACCGTCGCGAGCAGATTGCGCTTTTGCCGCTCGCGCAGCTCCAGGATATCGGGATCGTCAGTCGGCCCTTCCACGCCGTGATTCCATGAGTGGTTGTTGGAATGGCCGTCGCGGTTGTCTTCGCCGTTAGCCTCGTTGTGCTTGTCATTATACGAGACGAGGTCGTTGAGATTGAAGCCGTCATGCGCGGTCACGAAATTGATGCTGGCCCATGGCCGGCGGCCGCGCTTGTTGAAGAGATCGCCCGATCCCGAAATGCGCTTGGCCAGGTCAGGCAGCAGGCCGGCGTCGCCCTTCCAGTAGCTGCGCACCGTATCGCGAAACTTGTCGTTCCATTCCGCCCACCCCGGCGGAAACTGGCCGACCTGGTAGCCGCCCGGTCCGATATCCCAGGGCTCGGCGATCAGTTTGACGCCTGACAGCACCGGGTCCTGCCGGCAGGCGTCGAGAAAGCCACCGCCTTCATCGAAGCCGTAAGGCTCGCGCGCGAGAATGGTGGCGAGATCGAAGCGAAAGCCGTCGACCCGCATTTCGCTCGCCCAATAACGCAGGGAATCCGCGACCATCTGCAGCACGCGCGGATGCGAGAGATTGACCGTGTTTCCGGTGCCGGTGTCGTTGATGTAATAGCGGCGCTGGTCAGGCAGCAGCCGATAGTAGCTGGCGTTGTCGATGCCCTTGAACGACAGCGTCGGGCCCAGTTCATTGCCCTCGGCGGTGTGATTGTAGACGACATCCAGGATGACTTCGAGGCCATGGGCATGAAACTGGTTGATCATGGTCTTGAACTCGTTGGCCCCCTCGGTGCGGAGATAGCGGGTCTCCGGCGCGAAGAAGCCGATCGAGTTGTAGCCCCAATAGTTTCGCAGGCCCTTGTCGACGAGATAGCTGTCGTCGATGAAGGAATGGATCGGCAGCAGCTCGACGCTGGTGACGCCGAGCGAGCGCAGATAGGCGGGGATCGCGGGATGCGAGAGGCCCGCAAACGTGCCCCGGTCGGATTCCGGAATCAGCGGATGACGCTGCGTGAATCCCTTGACGTGCATTTCATAGATGATGGTGCGCGCCCATGATGTCTCGGGTTTGCGGGATGCGCCCCAGGTGAACG
>Ga0308175_100002756_pt1 | contig 12063 bp, 12 predicted proteins | sample PhyCR1_3_FD_203893 | JGI IMG/M metagenome (GOLD analysis project Ga0308175, IMG submission 203893) | Soil microbial communities from UC Gill Tract Community Farm, Albany, California, United States - DLSLS.C.R1 | ecosystem: Environmental > Terrestrial > Soil > Agricultural land | place: USA... | reverse complement strand
GACGCCAACACTGCGCCCAGTATAATTATTCACTGCTATGAATAATTATACGACATCCGACTCCCTTAGGCTTGGTGCGTGGCAGGATACAACCATTCTCTTGCCCTGAAGAGAGGACGTTCTCACATGACGAGCGTAACGATTAACCTGTCCGATGAGCAGGCTGCTGACTTATAACTGCTCTGTCGTTGACCGTGCCGCCAGATCGCCAATAATCGGCAGGTGCACTTGCTGGTTTTGCGCGGCTTTAATCAGCACATAAAGCCAGCAGCCGAAAACGGCAAGCTTCAACAGCGCTACGATCGAGTGCTCAAACGGTGGATAGCCGGCGTAGAGTAGGGTCGGGAGCGCGGAAGAGACGATCAACCAGAGCACAAACAGGTAAACCGATTGAAATCCGTCGAAGCGAACGCGGGTGTTGTATCGAAATTGCTGAGAGGCCAGGAAGACGATGGCTGCGATGATGCCGAACACCGGGACGTAGCAGAGGATCGAGGCAGTGCGGTCGCTGATATTCCACGAAGGGCTCGCCGCATAAGATCGGCCGTATCCCGACCGGGAACCTCCGGGTTGTCGAGCGCCGCAGTGCGGACAATAGGAGTTCTCCGCTCCTACCGGGCTTCCACAGCTAGTGCAATACGGCATCCGTTCTCTCTCCTTCTACTCTAGACAGTACGGAAAGACACATCGTTTTGTTCCGCTGAAGGTCATCGCTCACAGGTCTGATACGATCAATCCCCGTGGTGAAACTGTTTACCCTTTTCGCATGCCTGCTGGCGGGCAATACGCTCCTTTGCGCTGCCCCGAAAACACTCGAAGTCTTCTTCATCGACGTGGAAGGCGGCCAGGCTACGCTGTTTGTCACGCCGGCCCGGCAATCGCTCCTGATTGATACCGGTTGGGGCTACAACGCCTACCGCGATGCGAACCGGATTATCGCTGCCGCGAAGCTCGCAAAGATCAAGAAAATCGATTACGTCCTGATTACGCACTACCATGCCGATCACGTGGGGGGCGTCCCGCAGTTGATCGCCAAGATGCCTGTTGGCACCTTAATTGAACACGGTCCGAATCGGGAAGAGAGCAACGCGGCGAATCACCTGGTCGACGAATACAAAACCGCTACCGCTTCGGTTCCGCACATTACCGTCGCGCCCGGCGAACACCTGCCGATCAAAGGCATGGATGCGGTTGTGGTCAGCGCCGATGGAAAGGTGCTGGCAAGCCCGCTGCCCGGCGCCGGCCAGCCAAATCAGGCATGCAATGGAGTCGAGCGAAAAGCCGATGATCCGTCGGAGAACGCCCGCTCTTTGGGCTCGGTGATCACGTTCGGCCAATTCAAGCTGGTGGATCTCGGCGATCTCACCTGGAACAAGGAGCTGGAGCTGATGTGCCCGGACAACAAGATCGGTCGCGCCGACCTCTTCGTTGTATCTCATCACGGTCTGAATCAGAGCAATAGCCCGGCACTGGTCCACGGGCTCCAGCCGAGAGTTGCCGTGATGAACAACGGTGCGAAGAAGGGCGGTTCACCGTCGGCTTGGGACATTGTGAAGTCCTCGCCAGGGCTACAGGATTTCTGGCAGCTCCATTTCGCTGACGAGGGCGGCCAGGAGCACAACACCACTGATCCGTTCATTGCGAACGTCGACGAAGCCGATACAGGGTACTACCTGAAGCTGACGGCGCACGAAGACGGAAGCTTTGAGATCTTCAATCCGCGAAACAAGTTCTCGCGGTCTTATCCGGCCGCGCCGGCCCACTGAGAATGGAGGCGTGCGCGGCTCAACCGAAGAAGTCGCGCACCTTCTCGAACACGCTCTTCTCGTGCGGCATATTCTCCGCCGGAAGCACCGTCATGAGTTCCTCGAAAAGGCGCTTCTGCTCGCGCGTTAGTTTTTTGGGCACTTGGACATCCAGGTGAACGTAAAGGTCGCCTCGCGCCCGGCTGTTCAGATGAGGGACGCCCAAGCCCCTCAGCTTGTAATGAGCTCCGGGTTGCGTCCCTTCTGCGACATGAATGCTTTGAGGCCCGTCGAAGGTCTCGACTTCAATTTCCGTTCCGAGCGCCGCCTGCGCGATGTTGATGGGAAGCGTGCAGTGGAGATCGTATTCCCGCCGTTCAAATACAGAGTGCTCGGTGACCTTGATGACGACGTACAGGTCGCCGGGTTGGGTACCCGGAGGTCCGGGGTTGCCTTCGCCCGTAAGTCGCAAGCCGGTTCCGTTATCCACACCAGCGGGGATGGTGACCTTCAGCTTCTTTTCCCCTCGGCTGTACCCTTCACCGCGACACTGGTTGCAGGCCTGGCGAATCACCTTGCCGCGGCCGTTGCAAGTGGGACAGGTTTTTCGAATGGAAAGGAAGCTCTGCTGGTATATGATTTCACCCCGGCCGTGACAAGCGGCGCAGGTGACCAAGCCGCCATTCGGCTCTGCTCCAGTTCCTGAACACTTTGTGCAAGGCTCGTTCCGGGGAATCTGAATGTCCGCTGAGAGCCCCTTCATCGAGTCTTCAAACGAGATCTCGAGGTCGTATCGGATGTCTTCGCCGCGCTGAGGCCGCCGCCGGTTCCGGCCCCCTCCGCCGAACATGTCACCCAAGCCGAAGAGATCACCGAACAGATCTTCGAAACCGGCAAAGGTGCCCTCATCAAACCCGGTGTTTCCGGCTCCGTTGACGGCCTGGTGGCCATAGCGGTTGTAGGCCGCCCGTTTCTGCGGATCACTTAAGACGGAGTACGCTTCAGCGGCCTCTTTAAACCGCTCTTCCGCCTCCCTGTTGCCGGGATTGCGGTCGGGGTGATACTGCAGAGCTAGTTTGCGGTAGGAAGACTTGAGCGTCTGATCGTCGCAATCGCGCGAGACGCTCAGCACCTCATAGTAGTCTCGTTTGGCGACACTCATACTGGATACGTTTTCAAAATCGTGAATCTTACTGGTTCACCGCTACCTTTACCATCGCGGGCCGAAGTAGCCGGCCTTTGAAGTAGTAGCCTTTCTGATACTCGTCCAAGATAGTCTGATCCGGGTGGTCCTTTGTATCAACCATTTCGACTGCGTGGTGAATATGAGGGTTGAACAGCGCCGGTTCTGACGGGATTGGTTCGAGTCCGAGTTTCTTCAGAGTCTCGAAAAACCGGCCGTAAATCAGCTCTAAGCCGCGTGCATAGTCTTTATCCGCGGTTTCGGTCTTCAGTGCGCGTTCGAAATCGTCCAGAACGGGAAGCAGAGCCTTCACACTGTCCATTGCAGCGAACTCGAACAGGTCGCTGCGCTCACGCTCTACCCGGCGACGGAAATTCTCGAACTCCGCCTGACGCCGCTGGAGAAGGTCTTGCAACTCCGTTTTTTCTTTGGCCAAACGGTCCCGATCTGTCGCCGATTCTATAGGTTGGGACGAGTCTCCGCGGACTGCGGATTCGGGTTCAACCGCCTCCGCCGGCCGCTCGGTCTCCCTTTGATCTTCTTCGGTGGCAACACCGTTTCTAACGTTTGCGCTATCCATCTAACTGCACCTAATGATGAGAACTGGATAGGAATCTATCCAAATTTCAGCGTAACAGAAGAATAGCGCTTTTTACGACCGGACCCTCCGTTGGCTGGAAAGAAGCTTACCGGCCGCGAGCGGCGGCTGCTTTCGGAGTATCGATCGGGGTAGGAGCCGGTGCTGCAGCTTCCGCCGGCTGGTCGCTGCCCTTGTTCAGGCCCAGGGCCTTTCGCAGTTCGACGTTGATTTTTTCCCGGATGTCCGGGTTGTCACGCAGGAACTGACGGACATTTTCCCGGCCTTGTCCGATCCGCTCACCCTTGTAACTGAACCACGACCCGCTCTTTTCGACGATGTTCTGGGCCACTCCGAGATCGAGGAGATCGCCTTCCTTCGACACGCCTTCGCCATAGATGATGTCGAATTCGGCTTCGCGGAATGGTGAGGCTACTTTGTTCTTCACTACTTTCACCTTGGTGCGGTTGCCCGTGACGGTTTCGCCGTCTTTGATAGCAGCAATCCTGCGGATATCGAGGCGCACGGACGAATAGAACTTCAGGGCCCGGCCACCCGTGGTGGTTTCCGGATTGCCGAACATGACGCCGATCTTTTCGCGGATCTGGTTGATAAAAACGAGGCAGGTGTTGGATTTAGAGACGATTCCGGTCAGCTTGCGCATGGCCTGGGACATCAGCCGGGCCTGCACACCCATGTGGGAATCACCCATTTCGCCGTCAAGTTCGGCTTTTGGTACCAGGGCCGCCACGGAGTCGACGACGAGAACATCGATGGAGCCGGAAGTCACCAAGGCCGCGGTGATTTCGAGCGCCTGCTCCGCAAAATCAGGCTGCGAAACCAGCAGGTTATCGACATCTACGCCCAGCTTTTTCGCGTACACCGGATCGAGCGCGTGTTCGACGTCGATGAACGCGGCCATACCCCCGTTCCGCTGCGCTTCGGCGACGACCTGGAGCGCAATGGTGGTTTTTCCCGATGATTCCGGGCCGAAGATCTCACATATGCGACCGCGGGGAAGTCCGCCGACGCCCAAAGCGTAATCGAGCGAGATGGAGCCGGTCGAAATGGCAGAAACCGGAACAATCGCTTCTTTTGCACCCAGCCGCAGAATGGAGCCTTTTCCAAACTGCTTTTCGATCTGACCCAGTGTCAGAGTTAAAGTGCGTCCGCGCTCTTTTTCGTCCATATTTTCCTTATGCTGTCAGCGTTTCCGGGCGTGGTTAGCGCACGCAACCTGTAGGGAACTCCTTTTAGTATAGGCCAAAACGGAAGTCCCTGAAAATGTTTTTGTTCGTCTTTTCTTCGTCTCTGCTTTACCCGTTCTGCTTGCGCGCGTAGTAGCCTCTACGCGCACGAACGACGAGGTCGTGGCGGTTCTTTACCTTAATCTGCACCGTGTGATAAAGACCGTCGTTATTCAGAGGCTGAGGGCGATAGAAAAGGTTGTACTGATGACGGAGTTCGTTCGCAATATTCTCGAACGACTGGTCCAGATCTTTTGCCTGGAACGGGAAGAATGAAACGCCGCCGGTCTGTTCGGCGAAGTAGCGCATCACCTTATCGCCATCGGTCTCTATGTGGCTGATATTCGTGGAAATTGTATAAATGACCGTATCCGCGCGCTGGGCCATCTCGAGCGCCTGGTCGCGGCTCGTCCGGCTCTCGTTATCTTCGCCGTCGCTTAAGATCACCATGGCGCGGCGGAACTTATACATCGGCTGATCGAGCATCAGCTTGTCTTTGCACGCAAAGTAGATGGCGTCGTAGAGCGCCGTGCCGCCTCCCGGACGGAGGCCGCGAATTGCGTTCTCGAGCTTGTGCGTGTCATCCGTCAAGTCGGCTACAAGCTCGGCGCCTGAATCGAAGCTGACCACGACTGCCTTGTCCTGCTTACGAACGACGCTGTTGATGAAGTTTGTCGCCGCCTCCTGCTGGAACCGGAACCGATCCCGGATGCTGTTGCTGGTATCGACCAGAATGGCGAGACGCAGGGGAAGATCGGATTCGGAGGTGAACTCCAGAATGCTTTGCGGCTTCTTGTTCTCCGCGATCTGAAAATCGTCCTGCTTGAGATCCGTGACAAACCGTCCGTGCTTGTCCGTGACGGTGAACAACATGTTCACGCGCGTCACTTCCGCCCGGATAGGCGCTCCTTCAGAGCCCGCCTGCTGCGCCGGGGCGTCCTGGCGTGCAAAAAGAGCGCTCAGGGTGCCGATCGCCAGGAGGATCCCGGCCGAGAGCCCTACACGTACAAACTTCATTTGCTGATGCCCTCATTCTATATGTCCGCCGCGCAGCGATGCCAACACCCTCGCGAGCTCCTGTGGGAGCGGGCTTTCCACGGTGATTGGCTCCCCGGTGCTGGGCGACTGGAATCGAAGCCGGTGCGCGTGCAGGAAAAAGCGCGTGAGCGGTTCGAGGCCGGGAACACGCGGGGGTGCTCCGTAGAGGCGGTCACCGAGGATGGGGTGCCCGATGCTCGCGAGATGAACCCGGATCTGGTGGGTGCGGCCGGTTCCGATGCGGACCCGAAGATATGCGCCAGCGGGAAGCTGCTCTAAGACCTGATATTCGGTGTGTGCGGACCGGCCGGAACCGAGCTTGGTTGTCATTCGCGTTCGCCGCACCGGGTCGCGCGTGATGGGTGTGTTGATCGTGCCGCTCTCGCGCTTCAGCCTGCCATGGACAAACGCCAGGTAGATCTTTTCCACTTGCCGGGCCTGGAACTGTGCCGCAAGCGCCTGATGAGCGAAGTCCGTTCGGGCGACTGCCAGAACGCCGCTCGTTTCTTTGTCGAGGCGATGAACGATCCCGGGGCGAAGATCGCCGTTGACCGAAGACAGAGTCGCGAAGTGGTGGAGCAGTGCGTTGACCAGCGTTCCCGCATGGTGACCAGCTCCGGCATGGACAACCATTCCTGCGGGCTTGTCAACGACGACCACATCCTCGTCCTCATAGAGGATCTTCAGCGGCAGGTCCTCCGGTTCAGCCCGAAGTGGCGCGAGTGCAGCGGGCGTGACCAAAACTGTTTCGGTACCTTTGACCAGATCCGAAGCGCGGGCTGGTTTGCCGTTCACCGCAACTAAGTTTTGCTTGATCCAGGATTGGAGGCGAGAGCGGCTGAACTCGGGTAGTTTCTCGTGCAGAAACGCATCCAGGCGCTTGCCGGCATCGAGCGGCCCGGCCACTAAGGTCACTCGACCATCGTATTAGTTGCCGTTTGATACCTGATACTCGACGTGTCCATTCCCGTATCGCTTCTCGCCCGCAGTGACGGCGAATGGAAGGGCATTCTCCCTTGGAGGTAGCGGGCATGTGGCGTAAGGAGTGTAGGTGCACGGGGGATTGTACGAGCGATTGAAATCCAGATCCACTTTTCCGTTCTGCGGCAGCGGAGTGTTCAACATCCGGCCTGCCTGATAGGTCTCGGTTTTGTTCGTCGGGTCCTTGAACAGGAAAAACAGGGTTTTCCCTTCGTAGATCGGCCGCAATCGGTATTTCTCGCCTTTGTAGATGAACTGGACGATCCCCGGGCTGGTCTGCATTTCCGTTTGGCCCAGGACATTCAGAATCGCAACCTTCTTTTCGTCCGGGAGAAAACGAGCGCTGAAGTGCAGCTCCGGGTCGATGGGGAAGAATTTGCTCCCCTGGAAGTTCTTGAGCACCAGGCTTTCGCTATCCTTGGCGCGAACGCCGAGCCGGTCCTGACGCTTGATGACTGTCATCGACACGGTTCCGGTTTTGACCACAGTGGGGTCCGCCTCTCCGTAGTCTACGGGCGTTTTTTTGCCATCCGAACCGAGATAGGTGACCGTCTGCCCGTCCAAGTGGAAGGCGCCGGCGCGTTCGGGGGCAGAGCTCTTGGGCAAAACAAAATCGTTTGAGCTTGCTGAGCCGACGGTGTTGACGCCGGGCTTTAGCCAGAACAGGCCGACAAGCGTTAGCCAGCTATCCGGCTTGCGCAGCCCGTCCACCCGGTGCTTCTGCCACGCTTGCACCGACTTGTAATATTCGGGCCCGGCGGCCTGGTGACCCTCATTGCACGCTGCGAGAAACACGAGCAATACGCCTATTCCTATCGGCAATCGGGAGGTCATATTTCAGCTTACCTACCTATTCTCGTAGCTCGACGATCGTGGCGCCTGAGCCTCCCTCGGCGGGAGTAGCCGGATAGAAACGCCCCACGTGCGGATTCGATTGCAGCAACTCCGCGACAGTCCGCTTCAGGACTCCCATCCCGTGTCCGTGAACGATTCGAACCCGGTTCACGGAAGCCAAAGCTGCCGAATCGAGAAACTTGTCGACTTGCTCGACGGCTTCGTCCGCCCTCTGGCCAATCACATTCAGCTCGCGATAAGAGATATCCCAGCTTGGCCCGGCGTCCACTCGAACGTTCTTCGGTAAGCGCCTCTGAGTCTCGGCCACTTTGGATGAGACCACTTCGGCAACATCGTCACGCGACACCTGCATGCGCAGCAGTCCGGCCTCCACTTCGAGAGCACCGTTCTTCAGAATGCGCCGCACGGTTGCAAGCTCGCGCACATCTTTCAACCGCACCTTGGTGCCTTCTTCAATCGTGAGTTTAGGCAGTTCGATTGCCTTTGCAACTTCAGGCGGGGGCGCCATGGCGGTAGTCGCCTCTTCGCGGAACTCACGTTTGGTTTGGTTGAGAACGCGCCGGGCTTCGTCCGCAGCTTTGCGCTGCTCTGCAATGTCACCCAGGCGCTCCATCGTCATCTGGGCACGTGCTTCGAAATCAGCAATGATCAGATCGGAGCGGTCTTTCCATTCGCGCTGGCGCTTCTCTTCGCGCCGGATTGTGTCGCGCTCGAGTTCGGCTTGGCGCTTGCGCAGAGACTGTGTCGCTTCCTCCATCTCCCGCGCCCGACGCTCGTTGGCGGCGACCTGCTCATGCAACTCAGACAGGAGATCCTGAAAATCAGCTTGCATCCGAGGCATGACTGCTCGCGCATGGGCGAGGATTTCGGGCGGCATCTGGAGCCGGGTCGCAATGTCGAGCCCGGCCGACTTGCCCGGCGCGCCCAACCTCAACCGGTACGTGGGTTCAAGCGTTGCCTCGTTGAAGCCCATGGACGCATTCACAACCCCGGGCGTCTTCGTGCCATACAACTTGAGCGGCAGAAGATGTGTCGAAGCGAGGCAGAATGCGCCTGACTTCCGAAACTCATCCAGAACAGCCACGCCTAATGCTCCGCCTTCTTCGGGATCAGTAGCCCGCCCGAGTTCATCGAGCAGCACCAGGCTCTCGGGTGTCACTTGTTCCAGCATCTCTTTGACGTGGATCAAATGTCCGGAGAAACTGCTCAGGCTTTCTTCGATCGATTGGCTATCTCCGATATCCGCAAGCACGTTGTCGAGCAGCGGAAATTCAGCATCGGAGCAGGGCACCGGTATTCCGGCGTGAACCATGAGCGCGAGCAGCCCTGCGGTCTTCATTGTGACTGTCTTGCCGCCGGTATTGGGGCCGCTGATCAGAAGGCAGCGTTGCTCTTCGCTGAGTTCGAAGCTGATCGGCACAATCGGCTTGCGGGCCTTGCGAAGAACGGTCTCGAGAAGCGGATGGCGCGCATCGCGCAGGACGAGCCGGCGCGTGTCTTTGCTGATTCGGGGAATGATGGCGTTATATTGTGCGGCAAAAGCAGCCTTTGCAAACACGAAGTCCAACTGCGCGAGAGCTTCTGCCGTCGACGCAATTTCGTCGCTGTGCTCCCGGAGCGCGTCGGTGATCTCGAGAAGAATGCGATCAATTTCCCGCAACTCGTCTTCGCGCAGCCGGACCAGCTGGTTGTTCAGGCTGATGGTTTCGAGAGGCTCCACATAGAGCGTTCGTCCGGTCCCGCTCGAGCCGTGGATAACTCCGTCAACCCGTCCCTTTTGCCCAGCCACGATGGGCACCACGTAGCGGTCTTCGCGGATTGTAACGAAGTCTTCCTGAAGCGTTCCGTCCTGCCGATGGGCGCGCATGAATCGCTGCAGCGAATCTTGAATGCTCGCCTTTTGCTTCTCCATATCGCGCCGGATACGCCGCAGCGCAACGCTTGCATCGTCCGTCAACGAACCGTCCGGGAGAAACACATGGCTCCAGCGTCGAGCCAACGGTCGAAGATCGGCTAGCTGTAACCCGATTCGAGCGAGTCGCGGGAAGCGCTCCTCAGCCGAAACCAGTGCGCCCCGATATTCACCGGCCAGCGAGAGAGTGTGGAACAGGCCGAGGATCTCGGGGCCGTCGAGGCGTGCTCCTCCTACCTGAAGAACGCGAATGGAACCGGACACATCCCGCAGATCGTCGAAGCGTAGACGTGTCATGCCCGCGGCGCCATCCGCGGAAGCGTTCGCGGCCTGCTTGAAATCGATCGCCTCTCCGGTCTCGGCCAGGTCTGATTCAAGGCGCATCCGGTCTGAATGGGGCTCGAGGGCGAGCACCATCTCTCGTCCGGCTTCACTTCCGGCATAGCTGGAGAGGAGTTCTAAGAGTTCAGCGAATTGAAGTACGCCGGTGCTGTGGAAACCCATGAATTACGAACGGACAGGATGAGGCCGCGTCACACGCGGGTGAGTTGGCGACGGCGTACGGCAAGCGAGAATCACTTCCCGAGTCCCCTCTGTTAATAGGATGCTATCCAGCACATTCAGGTCTCTCCAGCATGCTTGTTTCGAGTCATCCCCGGCCGCGAGAGTGCCCCCAAGCACGGTGCAATAGAAGTCAATCAGGATGTAGTGGTATTCGCAGCGACCGTCATCGGTGGGCATGATGCGCTCGAAGACCGTCGCAATGTCGCCCACCTCGACACGGAGCCCGGTTTCCTCGAAGACTTCCCGCTCCATCGCGTCTTCGAGGCGTTCTCCCGCTTCTACGATTCCCCCGGGTAAAGACCAATAGCCGACCAGCGGCGGTTTTCCGCGCTCAACAAGCAGGATTTCGTTCCCGGAATCCGAGAAGATAAGGGCGCCCACCCCGACGAATGGGCGCAGGGGGAAACGGCGGCTTTCGGTCACTTCACCGCGGCTAGAACTTCGGCCACGTGCCCGTCAATCTTCACCTTCGGGAAGATTTTCTTGATGATGCCGTCCTTGTCGATGACAAAGGTCGTGCGTTCGACGCCCATGTACTTCTTCCCGTACATGCTCTTCTCCTTCCACACGCCGTAGTCTTCGGCTGCGGTGTGCTCGGAGTCGGCAAGAAGCGTGAACGGAAGGCTGAACTTCCCCTTGAACTTAGCCTGGGCTTCGCTCGTGTCGGGCGAAACACCAACGATGACGGAATTGGCATCCGTAAACGAATCCGTTTTGTCCCGGAAGGCACAAGATTCCGTAGTGCAACCGGGCGTGTCTGCTTTCGGATAGAAATACAGGACTACATTCTTGCCTTTCAGTGACGAGAGTTCGAAGGGGGCTCCGGAATCGGTCGGAAGAGAGATTGGGGGCGCTGGATCGCCCTCTTTGAGGTTCGGCATACGCAAGACAGATGCGGAAGTGGTTGAAATGGCTGCAGGTGGAGTCAAGGAGAGTCTCTGAAAAAATAGCTGAAGATTACTTGACACAAACACGCGCAGATTTTATATTGGAAATGTACCCAGTTGATGGGAGGAGGACTTAAATGCCAGTAGTGAAATACAATCCCTTCTCAAGCGAACTCGAGGAGTTCCCGGCCGGTCTCCGGCTGTTTCAGGATTCTTTGTCGCGGTTATTCAGTGAGCCTGCTTCGCGGCCCTGGTCGCCTGCGGTCGACATTCTCGAAACCGAGAATGAGCTGATCCTGAAGGCCGACATACCCGATGTGGACCCGAAGAATGTTGCCATTCAGTTGGAGAATGGAACCTTGACCTTGAAGGGCGAGCGGAAGTTCGAACAACACGAGAACGGAAAAGGTGGTTTCCACCGGATTGAGCGCAGCTACGGTTCGTTCGTACGTGCGTTCAGCTTGCCAGACACGATTGATGGCGAGAAGGTGAAAGCCGATTACAAGAACGGTGTGTTGACGGTCACTTTGCCCAAGAAAGAAGTAGCAAAGCCGAAGACGATCAACGTCGCGGTGAACAATAACTAAGCAAACGCTTAGAAAAATCTTAGGCGCAGGTCCGCGTGAGGCGGGCGCTGCGCCTTTTCTTTTTTGAATGTACTCTGTTCTGCGGTTTACAGCTACAGCTGGGCTAAAATCTGGTTCAAAAGTCCGACGATCTGGTTCAGAGCTCCAGCAATCCCGCCTCCCGGATTGAGTAACCCAGCGATCGTGCAGAGCAGGTTGCCGAGGAGATTGCCCGGCCCTGGGACAGCCACGATGTCAAGCACAATCGGATTCGTAGTGACAACCAATCCGAGTAAGTTGAGATCGATGGCGCCGATCGCAAGGTGAAGAATCGGGCAGCTGGCTGGATCGGCAGCAGCGATCGCCTGCTGTGTACTCGAAGTGGTCAAAGATACTGGGGCAGAAAGCGTGCTCATCGCCGTCCTGGTCGTTCCGTCGGCAGTGGTGGTACCCGCAGCCGTTACAGTGCCAATGGCCTGCACTGCTCCGTTGATGGCCGCAAAACGCT
>Ga0308175_100002754_pt1 | contig 12066 bp, 9 predicted proteins | sample PhyCR1_3_FD_203893 | JGI IMG/M metagenome (GOLD analysis project Ga0308175, IMG submission 203893) | Soil microbial communities from UC Gill Tract Community Farm, Albany, California, United States - DLSLS.C.R1 | ecosystem: Environmental > Terrestrial > Soil > Agricultural land | place: USA... | reverse complement strand
CCATGGCCTGTTCTTCTTCAGCAGCCTGCTACTAAAGATCCAGCAGGTGCCCCATCTTTTCCTGCTTGGTCCGCAGATACCTCTCCCGCGTCTCCTGCGGCTCCGCGATACACGGAACGCGCTCCGTCACCTGCACGCCCGCATCTTCGAGCGCCCGAACCTTATCGGGATTGTTCGACATCAGCCGCACGGCGCCGATTCCGAAATACCGCAGAATCGCGCCCGGCATCGCATACGCCCGAAGATCGCTTTCAAACCCGAGCTGCTCGTTCGCCTCCACCGTATCGGCGCCCCGATCCTGCAGCTCATAAGCCCGCAGCTTATTCATTAGGCCAATGCCGCGGCCTTCCTGGTGCTCATAAATAATGATGCCGCGCCGCTCGAGCCCCACTTCGCGCAGCGCGATTTCAAGTTGCGCCCGGCAATCGCACCGCAGGCTGTGAAATACATCTCCGGTCAGGCACTGGGAGTGGATCCGCACCAGCGGCGGCGGGCCCTCTGTCACGTTTCCCATCGCGAGAACCACGGCCTCTTCCTTACGCGATCCCTCGCGCAATTCAAAGCCAAAGATGCGAAACCGCCCGAATTCGGTCGGAAAATCCGCCTCAGCCACTTTCGTGAGGGACGCGGCTTCGGCGGTCATGGGCAGGGAATTTCCCGTCGGCATTCTGGATACAGGCGCTTAACTGCCTTCATTATAATGAGATCGCGAAGCGTGTCCGCGCGATTCGCGCCGTGGCCGGTCGCCATGAACCAACACCTCGTCACCCTGCTGGTCAAGATCGGAATCATAACCTCGCTCGCCAGCTTCGGGGTGCGCGGCCAGGGAATCAGGCGCATGCTGCTCCGCGAAGACCGCACACTGGCTCAGCGCGTCCGGCTCGCTCTCTGGTTCGTGGCCTTGTTCACTCCCGGCGTGGCGATTCGGGTTCTCACGCGGACCTCCTACCCCGCTCTCGATCTCGGACTCGAAGGCAGCCTGCTCGCGGGCATCACCGGTGGTTATATCTGCGGCTGGATGGCGGGCATGATCATCTCGATTCCCGCCATGTTGAATGGCGAAATCCTGAGCCTTCCGGTGTTCGCGCTGGTTGGCCTCGGCGGCGGTCTGCTGCGCGATTCGGCTTCGCAGAAAGAGGAAATCTGGCGCTTTTCCCCGTTCCCGGACGTGAATGTTTACCGTATCTTCCAGCACGGCCGCGAACTGCGAAGCGCCCTGTTCCACTTCTATTTCACAATGGGTGTGCTCGCCACGGAATTTCTGCGCCAGTCGCTCGCCGCCCTGTTCCCGAAGATGGGGACTCTGCTGTTCACCGTGGGGCGTCCCGACGATCCGCCCGGGGTAATCATCGCGCTCTACGCCACCATGTATTTCTGCATTACGCTCCCGCTCAAAGTCTGGAACAACACCAGGAACGAGGCCAAGCTGGAAGAACAGGAGCGGCTGCTCATGCAGGCGAAGCTGGACGCGCTTTCCAGCCAGATCAACCCGCATTTCCTGTTCAATACGCTGAACTCCATCTCGTCCCTCATCCGCATCCATCCGGAGCAGGCGCGTACCATGGTGATTCGGCTGGCGCGCATCATGCGTCACCGGCTCCGGGCTCAGGAACATTTCGCGCCATTGCGCGACGAACTGGATTTCATCGGTGACTATCTTTCCATTGAAATGGCCCGGTTCGGCGACAAGCTTCGAGTGGTCAAAGATGTCGATCCTGATACGCTGGACATCCTCGTGCCAGGCATGCTGTTGCAGCCTTTGGTGGAGAATTGCATCAAGCACGGCATCTCGGGCAAGGTAGATGGCGGCTCGATCACGTTGCGAACGAGGCGGCAGGCAGGGCGGTTATCGATCGAGGTGGAAGACGATGGCGTCGGCATACCGGAAGCGGAGCTTTCCGGCATTCTGAACAAGGGGATTGGAGTGAATAACGTCAGGGAACGTTTGAAAGTGCTGTACAGCCAGGATTACCGGATGCTCATCGACAGCCAGCCGGGGCGAGGCACGCGCATCGAAATCGAAGTGCCGGCGGCGGAACCGCGTCTGGCGGCGGTTTCCTGATGCCCGTAACCAAATTTCGTCCAGCCGGAACCATTGTTTCCGAGCACCACACCCCGAGCCGGAAAACGCGCCAGGTCTATGATCTTGTCTCCGGCATCTATCCCCTCTCGACCATGCTGTATCACTCGAAAGCGCATCGCGAGGCGCTCTCGCTCGCGTCGATTCGCGATGGAATGCGCGTCCTCGAGGTAGCCACCGGGTCGGGCGAGATGCTGAAACGCATCGCGAGCGTAAATCCGAACGGGCTCATCTGCGGGATCGACCTCTCGCCGAACATGGCCGCCCGGACGCAGCGCATCGCACGCGAACGTGCGCCCCGGGCGCATTGCCAGGCGGTCGACGCGCGCAGCATGCCCTTCCGCGACAATGCCTTCGACGCCGTGGTCTGCTGTTACCTGTTCGAGTTGCTTTCGGCGGAAGGAATCGTCAGCACGCTCGCGGAGATTCACCGCGTTCTGCGGCCGCGCGGCCGCTTCTCGCTTGTGCTGATCGGAGACACGACACGCGGCTTCAATGCGCTTTACCGATTAGGCGGCGCGCTGGTTCCCGCATTCTGGGGCCGGCAGGTGGCCCAGGCGATACCCGAACTGATTCTGCAGAACGATTTCGATATCGAGCACGACCGCAAACTGCGCCAGGGATTCTATCCCTCGCGCGTAATCGTTGCGCGAAAGTGAAGCTTCAAATTGCGTTATAATCGGCGACTGAGGGGCCAGGGTTGTGGCAACAACCCGGACCCCTTGATCAGCTAACGAACCTTGCGGAACGTCAGGCTGACCTCAACCACGATGATTAGTATCGTGATTTTCAGTCGCACGGTGATCATTAAAACCACCGCCTTACCGTCCCAGGATTTGGTGGACCGGCAGCCTTACTGCCGGTTCCCACCAGGGACTTCGCCCTCCACCAACCCGGAAACGATTCGCTGAGTCTTTATCGTAACGGTTCGCGACCGCACGCCTGATTCTTTATGGAACGCCGGTTGCTTCCTGAAGCGCGGAGGTAACCATGGCAGATCAACCGAAGAAGTGTGCCCATCCTTCGTGCAGGTGCACCGTATCGAAGGATCAGAAATACTGCAGCACGTACTGCGAGGACGCAAAAGACACTACGGAAGTATCGTGCAACTGCGGCCACCCCGGCTGCGAGATCTCGTAGCCGTTTAAGTCTTCTCGTAGAGATGCGCGCACGGCTCGAGACGGCTCTCCCCGCCGTCATTCACCGAGAACGTACGTAACCAGCTGCCATCCGGGCGCCGGCTGTTCCACAGAGTGGCGCCCGCATACTCGCCATCCCGCCGCAAAGCGTAGAAGTTGATATCGATCTTCTCCAGCCGCTTCTGGTCGTTGTCGAAATTACGCGCGACGCGCTTCAGCGCATCAAGACAGGCTTCTTTCGGCGACATGCCGTGGCGCATATTCTCGACCACGGTATGCCCGCCGGCGATGCGGATGTTTTCTTCGCCGCGGCCCGTCGAACCCGCTCCACCCACGTCCTGATCGACATAACAGCCTGCGCCAATCAGCGGCGAATCGCCTACGCGGCCGGGAATCTTCCAGGCGAGGCCGCTCGTCGTGGTGGTTCCCGACATTTCGCCTTTCGCATTCAGCGCAAGACAGTTGATCGTGCCCGTCGTCGGGTGCACGGCCATGCTCCACGCCCAGGCGAGGAGTTCTTCGGACGCGTCCGGAAACGCCCGCCGCAGATCCGCGACGGGAGCTTTCGCCGGAGGCGCATCCAGACCCGGCCCCCAGTTGTTGTGACCGCCGGCATCGCGCAAAGAACGCTTCCACACAAGCCATGCGAGCCGCGATTCTTCGGTAAGCAGATTGGTTTCCTCGAAACCCATGTCGCGCGCGAATTTCAGCGCTCCATCGCCGACCAGCATGACGTGGTCCGTCTGCTCCATGACCATCTTGGCGACTTTCGAGGGTGTCTTGATGTTTCGTAGACTCGCGACCGATCCACACCGCCGCGAAGGTCCGTGCATGACACAGGCGTCGAGTTCGACCACGCCTTCTTCGTTCGGCAGGCCGCCAAAGCCGACCGAATGATCCTGCGGATCCAGCTCGACGATATTGACGCCGGCGATCACGGCGTCGAGCGTATCCGCGCCCGCCTTGATCATTTCCATGGCTCTGGCGCATGCGCGCAACCCGTTTGCGCTCGAGATGACGATATTCCGCGGCGCTGCGGCGGCAATTGCGCGTTCCGCAATCGCCCCCGCCAGAACGGCGCCGCCTGCAAACCATTCCCTGCGGCTGATCATGCGTTACATCCTAACGCCGATCGGGCGCTGGCTTACGCGGATTGAGCGGCTCGGGTGCGCGCCTTGCGGGCTTCGAGCACTGCGGGCACAAGCGAGAGCACGATCACGCCCAGCACCACCTTTTCGAAATGCTTTTGCACCAGAGGCACCTGACCGAGCTGGTAACCGAGCGTCGTCATGAACGCGATCCAGAACACGCCGCCGCAGATGCTGAAGAGCAGAAACCGCGAGTAGCGCATGCGGGCCACCCCGGCGATGAAGGGCGTACAGGTACGAACGATGGGAACGAAGCGCGCGTAGATCACCGCGCGGCCGCCGTATCGGTTATAGAATTCCTGCGTGCGCTTCAGATGCTCCGGATTGAAAAACTTCGACTTCGGCCGGCTGAAGATCTTCGGCCCCGCTTTGCGGCCAAGGAAGTATCCGGTGTTGTCGCCAATAATAGCCGCGCACATCAGCATGGCGCCGAGCGCGAATACATTCACGCCCGAAGCGCCGCTCGCCACCCCGACGCTGAACAGCAGCGAATCACCCGGAAGGAAGAACCCGACCAGTAATCCGGTTTCGGCGAACACGATTCCGAACAGGCCAGTAAGCCCGAGCGGACTCGCGAGAAGAGTTCGCACCAGCTCCAGAAGTCGCTGGGCGCTGTAAAGCGACTTCAGGAAGTCGATGAAAGGCTGCATTCGGATTATGAACTTTTCTGTGTGTAGTTCTGAATAATTCGCGAAAGAACGTCCTGGTGGATCTTGAGCTTGCCTTCCTGTTCGAGGCGCTTGCGCAGACCGGATTCGAAAATCTGAACGCGATCACGCACCTTCTGCTGCTTCAGTTCCTCACGAAGGCTGGCCTGTTGAGCCGGCAATTGCGACATATCGGCCGGGGTCTTCGAGACGATCTTTGCCACCACCTCGCCACCGCCCGCGGAGACCGGTCCAACCAGCGAGTTCACGGGTTTCGTGAAAGCCTCCGGGAATGTGGAGACGGCGCCCAGGTTTTCGATATTGCCGTTGCGATCGAGATCGCCCGTCGTCTTGACTTCAAGGCCCATTTCTTTCCCGGCCTTCGCCAGATCGCCGCCGTTCGCCTGCGCCTTCTGGGCGAGCTCCTGCGCCTTCTGGGCGAGAATCTTCTGGAGTTTCTGCTGGCTCACCTTATTGCGAACGTCGTTCCTGGCTTCTTCGAACGTGGCCTGGTGCGGCGGCTGCACATCGGTAATGGATGCCAGAACGACCTTCTTGTTTTGCAACACGATCGGCCCCGGCGTGACTTCGCCCTTGCGCAATGAGGCGACTGCGTCATTGAATTCCTTCGAAACGCCGACGCCCGGAACAGGATCGCCGGCCTGCACATTATTGGCCTGCTCGAAGCTTGCTGCCGGCCCGAGATTGGCGGCTGCCTTTTCGGGATGCCGCGGATCTTTTCTCAACTCCGCGACCGCTTTATCGGACAACGTCTGCATCTGCTGGTTGGCGGCCCGATTCTTGTAATCGGTTGCGAGCTGCGCCTTCACCTCGTCAAACGGCTGGAGGTGCGCGTTCTCGTGCTGCTCGACCTGCAGGATGTGGTACCCGTACATGGTCTTGATCAGGCCACTGGTCTGACCCGGTTGCAGCGAGAAGGCAGCTTTTTCGAATTCGGGAACGGTCTGGCCTTTGACGATCCAACCCAGCTCGCCACCGTTCTGGGCGGAACCGGGGTCCTGCGAATTGTCCTTCGCAAGCTTCGCGAAATCGCCGCCACCCTGAATCTGCTTCAGAATGTTTTCGGCCTTCGATTTCGCCGTGGCGTCGTTCGAGCTGTCCGACTTGATCAGGATGTGGCGGACCTTGACCCGCTCCGGCACGCGATATTTGTCCTGGTTGGTGTTGTACTCCTTCTGCAATTCCGCGTCGCTTACGGGGATGCCGGCGGCAATCTTATCGGGATCGAGCACGATGACGCCGATGCTGCGCTTCTCCGGAATCTGGAATTCGGAGCGGTGCGAATCGTAGTAGCTCTTCATCTCCGCTTCGGTGGGCTCGGCTTCGCTCTGGTATTTGGCCGGCTGAAGCTGCACGTACTCGAGCTTGACCTTCTCATTGCGTTTGCGGAATTCGGCTTCGACGTCCTGCGGGGTCACTATGACGCCGCGGCTGACGATATCGCGAAGGTGCTGGATCAGCAACTGGCGCGCGGTATCGGATTCGAATCCGGCGACCGTCATGCCCGATTGCGAGAGCAAGGCCTGGTAGGTTGCGGTATCGATCTGGCCATCTTTAAAGAGTTGGGGAGGGAGTTGACTCCGGATGGCGGCGGCGGTATCGCTGTCGCTGACCTCGAGGCCCAAACGTTTCGCTTCATAGACCATGGCGCGATCGCTGATCAGTTGCTGGACCATCTGCGGGACGTAAAGGGCGAGCAGTTCGGCCGGCATCTGGCGCCCGCGCGACATATTCTGGACGGCGCGGGAAACTTCCTGAGCCGTGAGCTGTTCTTTTCCGACCTGCGCCACCACATTCTGGTCGGTGCTCCCGCCATAACCCGAGCCCGAGCCGGGGATCAGGTAAGTCACCATCGAGAGCGCTACCAGCACTAACAGGCCGGTGAGCATAGCGCGAACAGCCTTATCTCGGCTGCGAAACAAATCAAACATGGAAAAGGAAGTCTCCTGCTGTTACGACGAACCGCTATTGTACCGCGCCGCGCGGGAGGGGCCGGGTTATTGCGGCGGCAGGGTAAAAGAATCTACAGGTTACGACAAAGCCGCCGAGCCCGGAAGCCTTTCTCAATTGATGCGCGAAGACGAATCCTGTACGATACGTTTCCGGTAGTCCGGTCACAAAGACGATAGCGACAACTATGAAAAGACTCGGCGTCCTTCTGACGCTTACGTGCGGCATTGCTTTTGCCGGAGACGTTCGGATCATCCACGAGGGGTGGACCGACGACATCGCGAAGGCCTTTTGGGCTCAGGATCAGGGATCCGAAATGATGCCCTGGAGCTGGTTCGTGAATCTCGAGGCCGCCGACGGGAACGGGTTGTTCACTGCCCGGCTGGAATCGTTCGGGTTCATTCCGAACCCGGAGGGCGGTCTGCCCATCGGCATCGCGAAACATACGGACAGGACCGGAGCCGAGTGGGCCGGTCCAACATGCGCAGCCTGCCATGTAGGGCAGTGGCGCTACCAGGGGAAACGGATTCTGGTGGATGGCGCTCCGGGCATGCTCGACTTCGACACCTTTTTCGGAGCCCTGACGGATGCTCTCGCGGCCACCGTCAACGACCCGGCGCGGCTCGATCGCCTCACAATGAAGACGAACGCGAGCGCCGATCAGATCCGCGCGCTATTGGACAAATTCCAGGCCCGGCGCAAAATGAACGCGACGCAGCTTCGGGGAGGCTTCGGCCGTGTCGATGCCTTTGGACAAATCTTCAATCAGGTCGCCGTCGGGCTGGTGGGCAACAGTGCCGCGGATGCGGCGCGTGAGCCGAATGCGCCGGTTTCGTATCCCTGCCTGTGGGACATCGCCCAGCACAAGTTCGTGCAGTGGAACGGCTCGGCCCCGAACCTGGGAGTAAAAGGCGACGGCTCGACCCTGCGCAACATCGGCGAAGTGATCGGCGTATTCGGAGACGTCGATTCGAGCAAAATCGGATTCCTGCCGCGCTTCCCTTCGAGCGTGAATCTGAACGGCATCCGGCAGATCGAAGACTGGGTGACCAACCTGGTATCTCCGGCATGGCCCACGGACATCCTGGGCGAGATCGGCGACGTCGCAAAAGGACGGAAAATCTACGCCGATTTGAAGCATGGCTGTATCAGCTGCCACGCTGTGTTGAATCCGAAGACCAGCCGGCCCTATCCGCTGCCGGTGACGATGACGCCGGTTTCGGACGTGAAGACGGATTCGGCAATGCTGGATAACTTTGCCCGCACTGCGCCGAGCAGGCAGCTCGACGGACATCTTTCGCTCACGAATCCGAAGGCGCCGCTCGACACGTTCGGGGCTTCGGCGCCCGTGGTTTCGCTCACGCAATATTTCGCGACGGGAGCGCTCGCCGAACTGACAGCAAAAGATCCGCTGAGCCTCGGCCGGTCGATTCTCGATTCGCTAAAAGCGATCGAAGCGGGACCATCGCAACCGCGGAGTTACAAGGCGCGGCCGCTGAACGGAATCTGGGCCACGGCGCCGTATCTGCACAATGGGTCATCCCCGAACCTGGAGGATTTGCTGACTGATCCCTCCGAGCGCGTGACTTCGTTCTGTGTGGGCGACCAAAGTTTCGATCCGGTTGCGGTGGGCGTGCCCGCGCCCTCAAAGAACGTGGAGACGTGCCCGCAAGGTACGTTCCGGTTCGATACCTCGCTGCCCGGCAACAGGAATACAGGGCACGCTTACGGGACGGACCTGAGCCAGAACGACAAGCGCGCGCTCATTGCGTATTTGAAGAGTTTGTAGCGCCTCGCGCCAGGCAACGTGCGCGATTCCGAACATCGGGTCAGCTATCGGTGCCTTTACGGTCCCGACGTTTGATATCAGCACCCGGCTGAATACCGGATGGAATGTTGCCGCGGGCCTGGGCGTGAATCTCAGCTCAATCAACCGAACGACGTTGAACGCTCAACAGGTACCAGACGGCACTGTTCGCGTTTGGGGATTTACTCTCGACCCGATCGTGCACCTGAGCGGCAATTCAGAAAGACGCACCGATTTTTATCTCACGGGCGGCGGCGGAATTTACCACCGGACCATCGAATTCACTCAGCCGGCGATTGCGTCGGTTACTGTTTTCGATCCGTACTTCGGAATCATCCAGCCTGCAAACATCGGCGTGAACCAGGTAATCGCTTCGCGAATCAATATCAAAGGCGGTCTCGATATCGGCGGCGGCGTTACGTTCCGCCTCGGTCAGGGCAACACAAAGCTTTTTGCGGAGGCGAAATACCACCACATCTATACGCGGAACACGCCGACCACTCTTTTGCCGGTTACGTTCGGCATTCGGTGGTAAACGCCGCCTGTACTCTGCTTCCGGGCCAGCTGCTGTTACTCTGGCGTTTCCATGAGTTCCACGGGACGGAAACGGACCAGGGAAAAGCCCTCCGGCAAAGAGCAGCGTCCCGCCCAAACGCCGCCGCTCCACCTTCTTCAGATTGCGGCTCTGGTTCTGCTGGCGCTCGTCGCTTACTCGAATTCGTTTCACGCGGGGTTCGTGCTGGATAACCGCGGGCTGATCCTGAATGACCCGAGGATCCGCGACGCCTCCGCCTCGAATCTCGGGTTGATTGTGGACCACACCTACTGGTGGCCGAATGGGGAAAGCGGCCTCTACCGGCCGTTCGCGACGCTGTCGTATTTGTTCAACTACGCCATTCTTGGCAACGGCGCGCAGCCGGCGGGTTACCACTGGATTAACTTCCTGCTGCATGCGGTGAATGTGCTGTTGGCGTTCTTTCTTGCGCTGCGTTTCGTGCGGCGCATCTGGCCTGCATTTTTCATTGCGGCGCTGTGGGCTGTGCATCCCGTCCTGACCGAAGCGGTGACGAACGTTGTGGGCCGCGCGGATCTGCTGGCGGCCATGGGCGTGCTTGCCGGGCTTCTTTTTTATCTGAAGAGCACGGAAGCCTCGGGCGGCGCGCGCATGGCATGGCTTGCGGCGCTGATGGCGGCTGTCGCGATCGGCGTGTTCTCGAAGGAAGCGGGCGTGGTGGTGCTCGGGGCAATTCTTCTGTACGAGTTCACGTTTCGCCGCAAGTGGGGGCGCGCTCAAGCTGTGGGACTCGCCGCTGCGGGGACTCCGATCCTGTGGATGCTGTGGCAGCGCCATTTGGTGCTCGCGGCGACGCAGCCGATGGAAATTCCCTTCACTGATAACCCGATTGCGTGGGCCAGCTTTGCGACCGGCCGGCTGACTGCGCTCAAAGTGATTGCCCGCGATTTCGGGGTGATGCTCTGGCCCGCAACGCTTTCGGCAGATTACTCGTGGGGCCAGATTCCGCTGTTCAGAGGCGGCGCGGCGGAATGGCTTGCGGTGATTTGCACGATCGCCATCGTGCCGATTGTGATCCTGCTGTTCCGGTGGAATCGCGCCGCGTTTTTCTTTTTTGTTCTCGGCCTGCTCTGGCTTACGCCCGCGGCGAACCTCCTGTTTCCAACGGGGACCATCATGGCCGAGCGGCTGCTTTATCTGCCGGCGCTGGGCGTGGCCGCGTGCGTGGTACTCGGGATTTACCGAATGCCGAAGCTGGCGCCTGCGGTTCTTTGTGTGATCATTGCCGCGCTCGCCGCGCGCACCTGGCTGCGGAATCGCGACTGGAAAGATGACCTCACAATCGCCGAGGCTTCGGTAAAGGCCAGCCCGCGAAGCTTCAAAACACACGATCTGCTTGCGAACGTGCTGTTCGCGCAATCGAAAACCGATCGCGCGATTGCCGAATCGGAAAAGGCGCTCGCGATTCTCGCGCCGTTGCCAGTGGACCGTAAGCCCGCCGATCCGTATCGAGTCGCGGCCAACGGCTATATGCTTCGCGGTGAGTATGCAAGAGCGATTCCCACCCTCGAGACGTACGCGGAAATTCGAAGGACAGAGCCCGAAGCCTGGCTGATGCTTTCGACCGCCTATCTGAACATGAACCAGACCGACAAAGCCGGGCGAGCCGTCGGACGAGCACGGGATGTTGCGCCGCTGAATCCCCAGGTTTATGCGCAAACCGCAGAAGTCGATGGCGCAGCCGGAAAACTGGATGACGCCGCGATCGCTCTGATCGAAGGCATTTTCATTACGGGCGATCAGAGCCTGCGGCGCGATCTGGTTGAGTTGTATCAACGCGCGATGGCTCCGGGGAGTTGCATGCTGACCACCGGTCCGCAAGGTCCGGCGATCAATTTGAATTGCCCGGCGGTGCACGCGCAGGCGTGCGCCGCGTCGGGTTATGTAGTCAGAACTCTGGCCGCGGCAGGACAGACAGATGCGGCGCAGGCTCGCGAGCGGATGTTTGCGACACAGTTTCACTGCCCCAGTGTGCGGTGACGCGCACGCCGCCTTTGACATTGCAGGCTGCGAGCGATAGAGTGCGCGGAAAAGGTTAGGGAGGTTTAGATGCGTTTGCGAACCATAGCGCTGCTGGTGTGTCTGTTGGCGGCATCGGCATTTGGACAACGGGATCTGGGCACGATCGCCGGCACGGTGACGGACCCGCAAGGCGCTCTGGTGCCGGACGCCAGAATCACGATTACCGAAGAAGCGACCGGGTTGAAGTATGACCTGACTTCCAACTCCGCGGGCGAATTTGTTCGGCCGGCTTTGAAGCCAGGGACATACACGGTGGTGGCGGAGGCGACAGGTTTCCGGCGCGTCGAACAGCGAAATGTCCAGGTCACGGGCGGCGATCGAGTGGCTGTACCGCTGACGCTCGCGGTGGGAGACGTTTCGCAATCCGTCGAAGTATCTTCCACCGCTCCGCTGCTGCAAACCGAGAGTACGCGCCTCGGAACGAATCTCGATTCGAAATCGGTGTCCGATCTGCCGCTCAGCGGCCAGCGCAATGCGGCTTATCTGGCGCGGCTTTCGCCCAACGTGGTCCCCGCGGAGCCGGGCGCGCGCGATGCGGCGGGTGGTGGTTTTTCGGCCAATGGCGTGCGCTCGAACGGGCAGAACAATTACTTGTTGAACGGCGTGGACAACAACGTCAATGTGGTCGATTTCCTGAACCAGACTGCGTTCGTGATCGGCCCGGCGCCGGATGCGATT
>Ga0308175_100002753_pt1 | contig 12066 bp, 11 predicted proteins | sample PhyCR1_3_FD_203893 | JGI IMG/M metagenome (GOLD analysis project Ga0308175, IMG submission 203893) | Soil microbial communities from UC Gill Tract Community Farm, Albany, California, United States - DLSLS.C.R1 | ecosystem: Environmental > Terrestrial > Soil > Agricultural land | place: USA... | reverse complement strand
ACGTCGGCGTCGTACATCGAAAACCGGGTGTCGCGCGTCACCAGGGTTCCGCCCGCTAGCTCCCAGCGGGTGGAAAATCGATCCACCGCCGACGCGCCGTATTGAAATGACGAGAAGCCCGCCTCGCCCAAAGAGATCGAGATCGATCGTGCCGCCTCCGCCCCCGTCGCCGCGTGCACGACGCCCTTTGCCCCCAGCCCCGACAGCTGGATGGGCCGCTTTGAGCCCTCCGGCGTTTTCAGGTCGATGCCCTTGATTTCAATCGTCCCGTCGAAAGCCTGGCCGATACTGCCCGATACGCTCAACTCAGTCACGCCAAATGAAAGACTGTCGTTCACACCGGCTATGGCGCCCGGCTCGATTCCGCCGCGCAGGTTGCCCGCCCTTGCCTCCTCGATGATGACCCTGCCGGCGTCCTGGCGCGCTTTGACGAGCCCCCAGCCCGCCCCGGATGCGCCCGCGTCGGACCCGAGCTTCCCCTCAAATCGCCGCGCCACACCGCCGCCCTCCCGCGACATCGCGAGCTTGACCGTCATCGGCAGTTCACCGCCTTCCAGGCGAACGCCCTCCACCGTTTCGAACTTCAAAGTCCCGGCGACGCCCGCGGCGTCCACCCACAACGGTTCCCCCCCGCCCGTCGCGCCGCCGCCCGACAACGCCCCCAGCGTCACCGGCGTTTTCGCCGATGACCTGACATACAGCTCCACTCCTTCACCGTCCAAACTTTCGAGCTTTCGATGCAGGCGAAGCACTTCCCCCCACGCGAATTTGAGCGAGAGCCGCCGCGCCGCGATCAGCGTCCTTCCGCCGGCTTCCGGGTCGTGCAACACCAATCCTTCGAGCGCCAACCCGCCGCGTGGGCTCAGCCGCGCCTTTGCGACCGTCGGATCAAACCGCCGAAACTCCGTTCGCAGCACGTACCGGACAAGCTGCGTCGTAAAAAGGAACGGCGTCAGAATCCCCACCGCCACGGCAAGCAGCAACCCCGCGCCCGCCCACGCGATCCGCCGGCGCCAGCGCCGCCCGCCGGGGCGCACTCGCTTTGCGACGGGCCCGGGCACGTCGGGCTGCGACTTTCCTACGCCTTGGTTCGGAGTGGCCTCGCCCACGATGGCAAGATGCAATCACCGCGGTGGGGAAAACGCAAGCGGACCGGCAACGCGAGTCGCCGGTCCGCTCAGGTTACGCAGTGCGTTCGCGAAGCTATTCGCCGCCAGGAAACTCTTTGCCGTTACACGGTGTACATCATGACGTTGTTCTGGTCCTTGATGTAGATGCGGTTCCCGGAGACGACCGGATAGGCGTAAACGTTGCCCTCGGCGACTTTCACCTTCGCGACTTCCTCGAAACCCTTGTCGCTCGGCTTGAACGCCACCAACTCGCCGCTCGGCGTGATCGCGAGCATGACGTTGCCGGCGTCCACGACGGAGCCGAATCCCGGCCTGGCGCCGCCGCCGCCCATCATGCCCTTGCCGCCGCGTTTGCCACCGGGGGCGCCCTTTCCGCCCGGGCCGCCGGGTCCCCCAGGACCACCCGGCCCGCCTTTTCCGCCCGGCCCGCCGCGCATCATCCCGCCCCCGCCGCCGCCGGGCATCGCCTGGGACCAGAGCGTCTTTCCGTCCTTCTCGCTCAGGCAGAACAGCTCGCCGGTGTTGGAGATGCCGTAAATGCTGCCGTCTTTGACGACCGGCGTATTGAACTGGGTGGTAACGTCTGCGTTCTTCCAGACTTCCCTGGCCTCGAATTTGTCGCCGCTCTTTTCGACTTTGACGGCAATCGTCCCGCGACCGCCGCCGGTGAAGATGACCATGTCGCCGTCCACGATCGGCGTGGCGGCGTTGTAAGCCATGCGGCCGGAAATGGCGGCCGGGATGTTCCACTGTAGCTTCCCGTCCTTCACGTCCAGGCCCACGACGTTCTTCTCCGTCATCTCCACGAGCTGCTTGTCACCGCCCACTTCCATCACCACCGGCGAGGCGTAGCCGGGCGCGTCGCCGTCCCACTTCCACTTTTCGCTGCCGCTGTTCAAGTCGAACGCGACGATCTCACCCTTGCCGTTGCCCCCGACGTGCGCGACGCACATCCCGTCCACAATGATGGGCGATGAGGAGACGTGGAACCTCGGGAACTCGCCTGGCAGGTCCTTGCTGGCTTCCTTGCGCCAGACAACCTTGCCCGTGGAGGCCTCGAGGCAGGAGAGCGTGCCGCCGACGCCTAGCGTACAGACCTTTCCGTCCGCGACGGCCGGGGAGCTGCGCGGGCCGCCGTGCTCGGCATCCGGGCCCTTCACGGTCACGTGCGGATCGTACTTGTCCTCCCACACCTTCTCCCCGCTATCGGCCTTGAGGCACGTCGTCACTTCCTCATCCCCCTGCCGCGTGAACGTGTACAGCTTGTCCCCCACCAGCGCCGGCGTCGCGTCGCCCTCACCGACTTCCGCCTTCCACTTCGACTGCAATTCCTTCGGCCACTCCGCCGGCGCGACGAAGCCGCTGGCCCGCCCGTCGCGGTGCTCCCCGCGCCACTGCGGCCAATCCGCCACCACCACCCCCGCCCCCGCCAGCATCACGCACCCGACCAACAGCTCCGCGACGTGCTTCGCTTTCCTCATACACGGCTCCCTGTAGTCGAACCGGCCCCCTTCCCATGTGCGACACGATAACCAGTGGCGCCGCAGCGGCAATCTATTCCATCCGAATTTCCAGACCTGCCAATCCGCTTTAAGACACGCCGCCGGCTGCCCCGCCAACTTCGGGCAAAATCCACTTGTCCTCCGCCGCCAATCCGGACAGGATACGCACGCGGAGCGGCACGCTCGGGCGCGCGACTGCTCCCAGCTTTTTCGCAACTGATGCCCTTCATGGAGGCGCTATGTTCGACGGGATCATCGGCAAGCACATCCGCCGCACCAACCGAAACCTCTTCATCGCCAACTTCATCATCCTGGGGATCGCCTTCCTCGTGGCCGTCCTGCCCAGCCGCTACTGGTACAATTTCTTCGCCGGGCCGTTCCCCATGACTCACGAACAGCTCGTCGCGGTCAGCGACCCGGGCACCCTTAAAAGGTATTTCGTCACGATCCCCGGCGGGGATACCGTGGAGGTCGGGCGCGAGACCGAGACCTCGCACGGCAGCACCTCCACCAAGGCCCTGTTCCGATTACTCAAGACGGGCAAGGGCGTCCTGCTGATGAAGACGCCCAGCGGCGAGCCCAACGACAAGTTCACCGGCTCGCTGGAGAAAATCCCCGGCGACGTGCAATCCAAGATCGTGGACGGCATCAGCAGTTCGCGCGTCCGCACCGCCATGCTGCCGTTCATGCTCGACGCCACCGGCTTCCGCGCCATAGGCATCTTCGGCCTGATCGTCTTCGTCCCGCTGGGATTGCTCGCCGCTTATAACCTGTTCAAGGCAAGCCGCCGCTCCGCGGATTCGTCGCAGCACCCGATCGTCAAATCCCTCCAACGCTACGGCGACCCGGAGCAGCTCGCCGCCGCCATCGACGCCGAGTGCGCCAACAACAACAACTGCACGCGCATGGGGACGCTCACCATCACGGACTCCTGGCTCATGCAGAAATCGACCTACGGCCTGGCACTGCGGCGGCTGGACGACGTCGTCTGGCTCTACCGCCAGGTCACCCAGCACCGCACCAACGGCGTGCCGACCGGCAAGACCCACTCCGCCAGGATCCGCGACCGCAACGGGGGAATGATCAACGTGCAACTGAAGGAACAACAGGTCGTCGAGCTGTTGCAGAGGCTCAGCCAGCGCGTGCCCTGGGCGATTACGGGCTTCGACAAGTCGCTGGAGAAGACCTGGACGAGCGACCGCCAGGCAATTATCGCGCAGGTGGACCAGCGGCGGCAGCAGTTCCTCGCACAGGCCGGCCGCCCCGCCGCGCCGGCCACGCCCCCGCCGGCGCCCGCCGCCGCGGCGACCCCGCCGCCGGTGCCCGCCAATGACCCCTACGCAGACCGCCGCTCCGTCTAACCGACCGCCTCGCCGGGAAGGAATGGGCGCTTATGAAATCCAGGTGCTTTCGTTCCCGCGCGTACGTCGCCGTGCGCGCGCTGTGCGTCGCCGGGGTATTGGCGGGCCGCGCATTGGCCGCGTCGCCTCAGGAATCGCTCGACGCCTATCTCGCCGCCGAGATGTCCAGGCGGCACATCCCCGGCTTGGCCGTCGCCGTGGTCAAAGACGGCAAGCCCGTCCTGCTCAAGGGATACGGCCTGTCCAACCTCGAGCTTTCCACGCCCGCGACCGCCGACACCGTCTTCCGCCTCGGCTCCATCACCAAGCAGTTCACCGCCACCGCCATCATGATGCTCGCCGACGAAGGCAAGCTCTCGCCGGACGACTTGCTCTCCAAGCACCTGCCCGACGTACCGCCGGCGTGGAAGGCCATCACCCTCCGCCAGCTCCTCAACCACGTCTCCGGCATCCACAACTTCACCGAGCTGCCCAACGCCATGCGCAACATCCGCCTCGACGTGACGCACGACCAGCGGCTCGGCGCCGTCCGCGACCGCCCGCTCGACTTTAAGCCCGGCGAGAAATTCCACTACTCCAACACCAACTACTTCATCCTCGGCATGGTCGTCGAAAAGGTGAGCGGCGAATCGTATTCGCAATTTCTGAACCAGCGCCTCTTCCAACCCCTGGGCATGACCGCCACGCGCCTGTACGACTACCGCGCGATCACCCCGAACCGCGCCGCCGGCTACACCTCGCAAGGCGGCCGGCTGGAGAACGCCGATTACATGAGCCCTTCGCAGCCGTTCGCCGCGGGCGCAATGGAGTCCACCGCCACCGACATGGGCAAATGGCTCGCCGCCCTCGACACGCATCCCGAGTCAATCCTGAAGCCGGCCTCGTGGGAGCAGATGTACACGCCGGGTCAGTTGAACGACGGCGGACACACGAAATACGGCTTCGGCTGGACAGTCTCAACGATGGCCGGCCGTCGCGCCCTGGCCCACGGCGGACTCGTCCCCGGCTTTAACGCCTTCATCAACCGGCTTCCGGACGATCACCTTTCCCTGGCCATTCTGACCAATTCCGCCCCGCCGCCGTCGGCCGGGGAACTCGCACTGAAAGTCGCCGGCATTTACCTGGGACAAACCGGCAACGAACCAGTGAAGGATGGTGAGGCGCCATGACCATCGACGAGGCAATCGCTCGCCTGCGCGAATTAAACGAGCCCGTCCCCGCCCCGATGCGCCTACCGACCGAGGACGAGGTCTCCGCGGCCGAGAAACGCCTCGGCGTTCAATTCCACCCCGACTACCGTCGCTACCTCCTGGGCGCCAGCGACGTGGTCTTCGGCGCCACCGAGCCGGCCACCATCGCCGACACCGAATCGCACACCGACATCTTCCAAATCTGCGAATCGGCCTGGGACGAGATGGACATGCCCAAGTCACTGCTCCCGATCTGCGAAGACAACGGCGACTACTACTGCATGAACCGCAAGGGCCAGGTCGTATTCTGGTCCCCCGACGGCGGCACGGACGACAAGTGGCCGGACCTGGCGAGCTGGATCGAGGAAGTGTGGATCGGTGAGAACGAGTAGGGCGCTCCCGGCCGGGGCGGGTTTCCCGTCCCTCAGGGGCTGTTCGGGGCAACGCCGCTTCGCCCGAGATTCGGGTTAATTTGACGGGCCGTATCGTACTCCGCCGCGGCTGCGTCACTGTTCCCCATCATCAGGTATGCAGCGCCGAGATTGGCATGCGCTTCGGCCCAGTCCGGGCGAAGGCGAATGACTTCCGCCAATTCCGCCGCCGCTTCGGCGGGGCGGCGCTGGGTAAGGTAGCAGTTGCCCAAATTGTAGTGGGCGGCGGCGTAATCCGGCCGCGACGCAAGCGCCGCGCGATAATGCTCAATCGCCTCCTCCATCTTTCCCTCCCGCTCGAGTGCAACCGCCAGGTTGTAGTGCGCCTGCGGGTACGCCGGTTCGATCTCAAGCGTCTTGCGGTACATACCCAGCGCCTCGTCCGCCTTGCCTTCAGCGGCATAAACCAGCCCGAGCCCGTAATACGCCTCCGCGTAGTTCGGCTGCAGACGCAGCGCCGCTTCATATTCCCCAATCGCCTCGCCATACCGACCCCGCTCCGCCAACGCCGCCCCGAAATTCCGGTGCGATTCCGGCAAGTCCGGCCGCAGTTCCAGCGCCCGCCGATACTCTTCGAATGCCTCGCCGTATCGCTTCTGCTCGACGAGGACGTGACCAAGATTCGTGTGGGCGACCCACGAATCCGGGTCCTTCGCCAGCGTATCGCGCCAGAGCGCTTCGCGATTCTGAAATACCTCGCAGCGGGCGAACGTGAGGGGTGCCAGGAGCAAAGGCAGAATGAACAAAGAAGAATGCAGCATGGGCGACCGAGACCCCCGCCAAAGCCCGGCCGCGACAATCGCCAGTAAAGCGATGCTCGCCAGGTACTGATAGTGGTCGGCGGCAAACGTGTATCGCATCGGAAACACGTTGACGAACCCCAGCGCCGGCAGCAGCGTCCCGGCGAACAGCAGCGCCGCCGTCACCGGCCCGCGCCCGGCGCGGCGGCGCGCGAGAAAGAGCACCCCCACAACCGCCGCGTACGCGAACAGCGGAACCACCGCCCGCCACACTCCCAGTCGCGACACGTCCCATCGTGAATAGACAAAGGACAGGCGAACCGGCAGCAGCAGTTTCCCCGCGTAAAACCACAGCGCCTTGCCGGCGACGTAGCACCGATGCACGAAGCTCAGGTCCCATTCCGGCCCGGAGGCCCCCACGTGGTGTCGTTCGAGATACCCGGTGTAGGAGGCCGCAATCGCCCCCACGACGAACATCGGCAACGTCGGCAGGACCTCTCGCGGCGTCAGCCGCCCGCGCTTCCACCAGAGGATCAGAATCAGAGCGGCCGGCAGCGAGCAGGTGACGGTTTTGCTGAGCAGCGCGCACACGAAGAGCAATAGCGCGGCGACATAGGCCTTGCGATCGAATTCACCCTCGCCCCCGCCCTCTCCCCGAGGCAAAGGGGGAAACGCGCGAAGATAGACGAGCATTGCCGCCAGGTAGAAGAAGCCCGAGAGAACATTCTTACGTTCCGTCACCCACGCCACCGATTCAACGTGCACCGGGTGGACGGCAAACAATGCCGCCGCGAGCAGCGCCCCAGGCACTTGCAAACGCCTCAGCACCAGCCACGCCAGCACCGCATTGGCGGCATGAAGCAGCACGTTATCCACGTGGTACCCGACCGGATTCAACCCCCACAGGTGGTACTCCACCCAATACGTCGTATGCACCAGCGGATAGTATTGCGGCAGCATTTTCGGATGCACCCAGATGTCCACCAGGCCGCCGGCCGTGCGCAGCGTGAGGTTATTCTCCACGTAATCCGGATCATCCCAGATGAATCCCGCCCGCAGGACAGGCAGATACGCCGCGAACGTCAGCACCAGCAGCCCCGCCGCGCACAAAACCAGGTTACGCGCCCCCCCGCTGAACTTTTCGTAACCTGCCGCCGCTTCACCCCAACGTCGGCTCCCTGGTTTTTTCGCGGTTTTCGGCATCGGCCACGGCTAATATCTCAGCCGCGGCTGATTGATGCCAGTTCGTATCGCCGCCCAGCCGCCCCCGTGCACAAATCCCTCGTTCCGGCGTACTAAGAGGGCTACGGGGCAACACCCAATCCGGACCAAAGCGACTCACCAGGCAGGATCATGCACGCGACAGCGCAGCCACCCGGCAAGAAACCCTCCACCAAACACGTCCATTCCCACGACTTCGACCCCGAAGGCTACCGCATGACCTTCGGCGAGCACCTCGAAGACCTCCGCTGGCGCATGGTCCTCGGCCTCAGCGGCTTCGCCGTCGCCGTCGTCATCTGCATGATCTACAGCGACCACGTCATGGTCGCCTTCGCCGCCCCACTCATCCGCGTCCTTCAGAAGAAGGGCATCAACCCCCAGATGTACTACACAGAGCTGAGCGGCCCCTTCATGACCTACCTCAAGGTTAGCCTCATCGGCGCCGCCGCCCTCGCCGGCCCCTGGATGCTCTTCCAGATCTGGCAGTTCGTCGCCGCCGGCCTCTACCCGCGCGAGCGCAAGTACATCACCAAATACGTCCCGCTGAGCATCACGCTCCTGATCGTCGGCATGGTCTTCGTCTATTTCGTCGTCCTCCCGCTGACCGTCCTGTTCTTCATCGAATACTCCAGCAGCCTCAAGCTCCCCCTGGCCGACACCACCGTGCCGACCGTCGAAACCGACCGCCAGCCGCTGGTCCTCGTGCCCAAGCTCGGCGGCAACCCCGCCCACCCCGTCGAATCACAGATGTGGTACGACACCGTCCAGTCACGCCTGAAGATGTTTATCGACGGCAAAGTCAAGGTCCTCCAGTTCGGCCCGGAGAACCTCATGTCCCCTATCATCACCCTCTCCGACTACATCGACCTGGTCATCTCGATGATGCTAATTTTCGGCCTCGCCTTCCAGTTGCCGCTTGTGATTGTGGCCGTGGTGCGCGTAGGAATTGTCGAAGTGGCCTGGCTGCGGAAGATGCGCCGCTACGTCTATTTCGTCCTCTCCATCGTCTCGGCCGTCATCGCCCCCGGCGACGTGGTCACGACCATGATGTCCCTCTTCATCCCCATGATCGTCCTGTACGAATTCGGCATCATCCTGGCCGCTTGGGGCGAGAAGCACGCCAAGGCAGGGGAAGATGCCGCAGCGTAATCCTACTGGCGATCGAATGCGGCCCAGATGTTATCTTGGAACGGGTTCGACGTGGCGGAAGGCGGGAAGGGGTTGATGCACTTCGCCAAATCATCGTTAAACACATTCCGCGGCACCCAGTGCGCCCCGCCATTCGCATAAAGCACATTCACCCCGCTCCGATGCCGGCTGTTCACACGATCCGACAGCGAAACCAGGTCCGCAAAAATCGCCTGCCCCGACTTAAACCTCCCTAGCTTCGGCATCGCCGGAAACGGCGCCACCCCAAACTGCGACGGATCATCCGGCAACTCGTACTGCGGCCGGCACCCATACCCCGCGTACACGTTCATCGCCGGATCCCCCCCCGGGGGCCACGGATTCTGCGGCGTCCCAAGCTGCTGCCGCGGGTCCCCCTCCGACGGGCAGTAAAACACCCGCGGCTCCCGCATCCGATCCGCCACGTAAAACGCCCCCAGGATCACGAACCGCTGCGTCGTCCCCCCCGAATAAATCATGCTGTTAAACTGCTTCGACCCCGCCCGATACCCCAGCGGCACCTGGTCCCGATTCTCCAGGGCATAAAGCACGAACGCTTCGTGCACCTGCCGCAGGTTCGACAGGCACGCCGTCCGCCCCGCCGACTCCCTCGCCTTGCTCAGCGTCGGCAGCAAAATTGAGATCAGCACGGTAATGATCCCGATTACCACCAGAAGCTCGACCAGCGTGAACGCCCGGCCCCCCGCCCGTGCCGCCCCCCGACCCTCATCGCGCTGTTTCATATGGACTCGCAATTTCCGTTTCCCCAGCCCGAATCATAGCGTCAACCTCCACCAAGGTCAGCCAGAAAGTCCGGCCCCACCGCCGTATCGCCGGAATTGCCATCCCGTGTATAGCCGCACCGCTACGCGGTGCGCGTCTCCCGTGCACAGACCCGCAAACCGCGCTAGCCCGACGCCTCCGCCACGTACTCCCCCGCCTTTCCCAGCACCGCCCGCGTATTGGCGTACGTCAGCCGCCGCATCGCCTCCGCGAATGGCAGAAACGCGTACCCCTCGTGTTCGTGGCTGATGACGACCTCACGCGCCGTCGTCTCCGCGAGAAAGAAGATCACTGTTTTTCGCACCAGCGACTGCTTCCCCGCCTTGCCGGCCCGAAAGAAATACGTGATCTCCTCCGCAAACCCCGGAACAACCCGCACCGCCGGCGCTTCGATCCCGGTCTCCTCCCGCAGCTCGCGCAGCGCCGCCGTTAAGTCGTCTTCCCCCTCCTCGACGTGCCCCTTGGGCAGGTCCCAGTACTTGCCGTAATCGAGGAGCAGGAACACACGCCCGCCAGGCACCCCCGGCTCGGTTCGAAACACCACCACCCCCGCCGACCGCTGATCTCGCATCATCGCCAACTCGTCCGCCTTCACCCCTCCCCGCCCACGACGCCGCCGGCCTGACCGCTTCAGCGGTCTGCAATCCCGCCCCGATCCTGCCAAAAAAGCCGACCGCAACGCGTGCAAGGAGAACGCGCTGCGGCCGGCAATACAACTACCACACGTCGATGTCAGCGGCCTACGCCGATCAAGCCGGCGTCCGCACCACCAGCCCCCAGATGAAGAAGATGATCGCCAGCACGAGGAACACGAACAGCAGCGTCCGGCCAATCCCGGCGCTCATGCCCGCCATCCCCCTCGCCCCCAGCACGTAGGCGATCAACGCAATAATGAAGAAGACGATCGCGAGAGTGAGCAGTGTGCTCATAACGTTCTCCTTGTAACCTTCGCACCTTCGGGGGCGTAACGAACCTCCGAACGTCGCGTCGCGAGCGAATCGTGTCCGGTCGGCGGCCGCACGACCGCCTGCACATCCCGAACGCACGCATCCGCGTCCACCTTCGACTTTTCCCGCCGCCCCTTCGGGCAGCTATGGGGAGATACGCAATGGGTGTGCCAGCAGCTTCCCCCCCCACCCTGCCCAACCCCTCAATTCCGCAACCTCCCAGCGCGGCGTGGCCACGTCCGGTGACCACGCATCCCCTGATCCTTACCTCTGCAGCGTAGGCCACACCGCCGCCGTACAGACCCGATGCCCGATGCGCTCAAGAATCGGCACCGATCGCACCTGCCTGAACCCCGCCAGCACCTCCTTCTGCGCCAGCACGACTTCGAACAGGTCCAGGTCCTTTTGCAGGATTTCTTCCGACTCGTTGAACACCAGCAGGACCAGCCCCGCTTCACGGATGAGCTCGTCCGCCTCCATCTTCCGCAGGTCCTCGACGACTTTTTGCCGCCACTGCGCGCTGTACCCGCCGTGGCGCGCGCCCCCCTCCCGAAACTGATACGCGACCTTCACCTCCAACCAAAGCGCCTCTTTCGCGTCACACTGGTCCGGCGAATCGAACAGCGACGGCGCCGCCGAATCCAGCCGCAACGGCCGCCCCGCCGGCGACAGCACCAGGTCGCACCGCGGCCGGTGCGACAACTTCCGCCCCCGCGTCGAGGGATAGTGCACCTCCCGCGCCACCTCGTAATGCTTCCGCAGCCCCTCGGCCAACAGCGCGTGCAACGCCAGCTCGTCCCTGGCATCGAGCCCGTACACCGCCTGCTCCACGCGCAGCTCGTCCTCCGCGCATTGAAGCACCCGGCCAAGATGATCGGCCACCGTCGAAAAGTCCCAGCGCAACGAAATGCCTTCCATGACTCCGCCGAAAATATCATGCCCGGCGGCAAAAGGGAGTCCCAAGCCGATTTCGGCCCGCGGCGCGCCCGGCGCCGTGTAATGCAGCAAACAAAATCGCCGGCCCCTACAATCCAGTGGTATGGCACGCGGCCCCTATTTCATCTTCTACGACGGCCACTGCCGCATCTGCGCCCGCTCCAGGCAAACCCTCCAGCGCATCGCCCCCGCGTCCGCCGACCTGCGCTTCGTGGACATACGCCACCCCGCCAGCCTCGCGCGCTTCCCCATGATCAATCCGGCCGCCGTCGAGCGACAGATGTTCGTCCTCGACTCGGTCGGCCACCTCAGCGGCGGCTACGACGCCCTCGTCTCCCTCATCCCCGCCCTGGGCGCCGCCCGATGGCTCGCCGCCATACTCGATTGGCCCCCCCTGCGCGACCTCGGCCGCCGCGCCTACCAGTGGATCGCGCGCAACCGCTACCGCCTCGGCGGCAGCCTCTCCTGCAACGGCGACGCCTGCCGCCTGTAACGCCGCTCCCTCGCGCCATAAACTCGCGTTTGCGCGCCCCGCCGCGCCCAGCGCAACACCCCCCAGCCCAAAAATCCGCCGCCCACCCCCGATCCCGCCGCAGAATCCCACACCGCCGCCCGCGCGTCGCGCTCCGCGTAACGGCGTGCGCAACACCGCACGTAA
>Ga0308175_100002752_pt1 | contig 12068 bp, 13 predicted proteins | sample PhyCR1_3_FD_203893 | JGI IMG/M metagenome (GOLD analysis project Ga0308175, IMG submission 203893) | Soil microbial communities from UC Gill Tract Community Farm, Albany, California, United States - DLSLS.C.R1 | ecosystem: Environmental > Terrestrial > Soil > Agricultural land | place: USA... | reverse complement strand
TCCCGGGCCGTGCGGCCGTGAGAGCCCTCAGAACTTGTTCCTGGGGGTCAGCCCCAGCGACAGGCCCGACAGGCCACGCTGACGGCCGCCCAGCTTCCCCGCGATCGCCCGCAGGGCCGAACCCGCCGGGGAGTCCGGGTCGGTCAGGACCACCGGCTTGCCCTCGTCGCCGCCCTCGCGCAGCCGGACGTCGATCGGGATGCTGCCGAGCACCGGGACCGTCGCGCCCGTGGTGCGGGTGAGGCCGTCCGCGACCATCTGGCCGCCGCCCGTGCCGAAGACGTCGACCATCTCGCCGCAGTGCGGGCAGGGCAGGCCGGACATGTTCTCCACCACGCCGACGATCTTCTGGTGGGTCTGCACGGCGATGGAGCCGGCCCGCTCGGCGACCTCGGCCGCCGCCTGCTGAGGCGTCGTCACGATCAGGATCTCGGCGTTCGGGACGAGCTGCGCGACCGAGATCGCGATGTCACCGGTGCCGGGCGGCAGGTCCAGCAGCAGGACGTCCAGGTCGCCCCAGTACACGTCCGCGAGGAACTGCTGCAGCGCGCGGTGCAGCATCGGGCCACGCCAGACGACCGGCGCGTTGCCCGGGGTGAACATGCCGATGGAGATGACCTTCACACCGTTCGCGGACGGCGGCATGATCATGTTCTCGACCTGGGTCGGACGGCCGTCGGCGCCCAGCATGCGCGGCACGCTGTGGCCGTAGATGTCGGCGTCCACGACACCGACCTTCAGACCGTCGGCCGCCATCGCCGCGGCCAGGTTCACCGTCACCGAGGACTTGCCGACGCCGCCCTTGCCGGAGGCGACCGCGTAGACCCGGGTGAGGCTGCCCGGCTTGGCGAACGGGACCTCACGCTCGGCCTGGCCGCCGCGCAGGGCGTTCGCCAGCTCCTTGCGCTGCTCGTCGCTCATCACGTCCAGCGACACGTCGACGCGGGTGACGCCCTCGAGCCGGGAGACCGCCTCGGTCACCCGCTGGGTGATCGTCTCGCGCATCGGGCAGCCGGAGACCGTCAGGTACACGGTGACCGCAACCGCGCCGTCCTCCCCGATCTCCACCGATTTGACCATCCCCAGCTCGGTGATGGGTCGGTTGATCTCGGGGTCGTTCACCGTCGCCAGTGCCTCGCGCACCGCGTCTTCCGTAGCCATAGACACGATGGTACGGCGCCCCGAGGGGCCTGCGGGTAGCCCCTCAGCGGTCGTCTGCGTCACGTCCGGGCGACCGTTCCGCCCGCTCTGCCTGGAATACGACATGCCCGTCGTGGCGCCGCCGTTCCTCCAGCTCCTTCATCACGTCCTGCAGCTCCGAGCGGATCCAGTCGCGGGTGGCCACCTCGCCGAGGCCGGTGCGCAGCGCGGCGACCTCCCTGGTCAGGTACTCGGTGTCGGCGATGGAACGCTCGTTCTGCTTGCGGTCCTGCTCGAGGTTGACCCGGTCGCGGTCGTCCTGCCTGTTCTGCGCCAGCAGGATCAGCGGGGCCGCGTAGGAGGCCTGCAGGGACAGCATCAGGGTCAGGAAGATGAACGGGTACTGGTCGAAGCGCAGCCCCGCGGGCGCGGCGATGTTCCACAGCACCCACAGGATGATGACGATCGTCATCCAGACGATGAAGCGTCCCGTGCCGAGGAAGCGGGCGATCCGCTCCGACAGCCGGCCGAACGCCTCCGGGTCCCACTCGGGCACGATCCGGCGCCTCGGCGGGCGCGGCTGGTCCAGACGCGGGGCGCGGGGCCGGGTGGCGGCCGTGGCGCCCACCGGGTTGCGCTCGCGGGTCGCGGTGTCGCGCTCAGGAACCATGAGTGGCCGCCTCCTCTCCCTCGTCCAGGTGGAACTCCGTCTCCCGCCAGTCGTCGGGCAGCATGTGGTCGAGGACGTCGTCCACGGTCACCGCGCCGAGCAGCGAGCCGGACTCGTCCACGACGGGAGCGGCCACCATGTCGTACGCGGCGAAGAACCCGGCGACGACCGGCAGGGCGGCGTCGGGCTCCAGGGGCTGCAGGTCGTCGTCGAGCAGCGAGCTGACCAGGGTGTACGGAGGGTCGCGCAGCAGCCGCTGGAAGTGGACGGTGCCCAGGTACTTGCCGGTCGGGGTCTCGTCGGGCGGGCGGCAGACGTAGACCTGGGCGGCGAGCGCGGGGGAGAGGTCCTGGTTGCGGACCCGGGCGAGCGCGTCGGCGACGGTGGCGTCCGGGCGCAGCACGATCGGCTCGGTGGTCATCAGACCGCCCGCGGTGTGCTCCTCGTACGACATCAGGCGCCGCATGTCGGCCGCGTCGGCGGGTTTCATCAGGCTCAGCAGCCGTTCCTTGTCCGCCTCCGGCAGCTCGGCCAGCAGGTCGGCCGCGTCGTCCGGGTCCATGGCCTCCAGGACGTCCGCCGCGCGCTCCTCGGCCAGCTTGCCGAGGATCTCGATCTGGTCGTCCTCCGGCAGCTCCTCGAGGACGTCGGCCAGACGGTCGTCGTCCAGGGCCGCGGCGACCTCGGCGCGGCGCTTGGCGGACAGGTGGTGCAGCACGTTGGCCAGGTCCGCGGGGCGCAGTTGCTCGAACGTGGCGAGCAGGCTCTCGGCGCCCTGTCCGTGCTCCTCCAGGGAGAAGCCGGTGACGGCCGACCACTCGACGGTCAGGGTCTCGCCCTTGGCCCGGCGGAAGGCACCGCCCTTCTTCCCCCTGCGGACGAAGACACGGTCGATCTCCCAGTCCCGGCGGGCGGGAAGCTGCTGCACGGACAGGTCGAGGACGGTGACCTCCTCGTCGCTCTCCACCATGTGCACCCGCCGGTCCAGCAGCTCGCCGAAGACCAGCCGCTCGGTGGGCCGCTGTTCGAAGCGGCGCACGTTGAGCACGCCGGTGGTGATGACCTGGCCGGACTCGATGCCGGTCACCCGGGTCATGGGCAGGAAGATCCGGCGCCGGGTGGACAGCTCGACGACCAGCCCGAGGACGCGCGGGGGCCGTCGCCCGACACGCAGCATGACCACCAGGTCGCGGACGCGACCGACCTGGTCGCCGGTCGGATCGAAGACGGGGACCCCGGAGAGGTGCGAGACGAAGATCCGGGGGGCGCCGGCTGCCATGGCTGTGCTTCCTTTGCTCGCCTTGCGTGGGATTGCTGTTCTCTGCCCGCTCGCGTGCGCTTCAGGCTAGCCCGTCCCGATCCGATACGCCCTGGTGGGCGGTCCGGACGGACTGGCTCCGCCGGGCGGGCGGGGCCCCGGTACGCTGCCGTACGCCGCTCGGAAACCGTCAGAAAGGCAGCCCTACCTGTGACTGCTATGCCCCTGGGCCGTGTTCGCCGGGCCGCGCTGGTGACCGCGACATGCGCGCTGGCCGTGACGGGAGCGACGGTGCTGACGGGGTGCAGCGACGATCCGGACGCCGGGACCAACGGGGTGGGCAAGCTGCCCGCCGGCCGGATCCAGGCGAAGACCCGCGCCGCCGCGGACGCCGCCCCCACGGTGCGGCTGGCCGGGACCGTGGTCACCAGCGGCCGTACGTACCGGCTGGACATGCGGCTGAAGGACGACGGCGGCACCGGCTCGGTCACCTCCCAGGGCGCGACCTTCGGGCTGCTGCGGGTCGGCGCCCAGCTGTATCTGAAGGCCGACGCGGAGTTCTGGAACGGCGGCGACAAGTCCGCGGCGGGCAAGCTCGACGGCAAGTACGTGAAGGTGCCCCAAGGAGACCCGGCGTACAAGAAGTTCAGCGGCTTCACGGACAAGGACCTCCTCCTCGACGGTCTGCTGACCCTGCACGGTTCGCTGGCGACCGACGGCCACCACGAGGCGGCGGGTACCCGCACCATCCGGATCACCGGCGACGGCGGCGACGGCGGCACCCTGGAGGTCTCCCTGGAGGGCCGGCCGTACCCGCTCCGCCTGGAGCGCGCCGGTTCCGCGGGCACGCTCACCTTCTCGGACTGGGGCAAGGACTTCACCGTCACCCGGCCCGCGAAGGGTGAGACGGTCGACTACGGCAAGCAGCTTCCGGCGTCGTAGCCGGCCGCTACTTTCTCTTCCGGCGCCGGGCCAGCAGCCGGGGCAGAGCGGCCGGGGCCGGCCGGCGCGTGGTCGCCGGGGAGGGCACCGGACGCTCCGCCAGACTCCCGGCGGGCAACGGAAGCGGGGGCCCGGCCGGCACCAGACGGAGCACCCTGCACTCACGGGCCCACCGCGCGGGCATCTCCTCACCGTCGGGGGCGTTCAGCCGCTTGCCCTTCAGCTCGGCCACCGCGGCCTCCCACTCCGGTGAGCCGGAGTTCAGCTCGGACACGGTGGCCCGCCAGGTCACCAGCCGGCCGCCCTTGTCCTTGCTGCGCACGCTCACCTCGGCCGAGCCGCCGTCGGCGAGGCCGGTAAGCGGCTGCTCCCCGGGCCCGTCGCCGACCAGGTACACCGCGCCCTCGTGCCACACGTGCCACAGCGCACGCGCCGCCGGGGCCCCGGTGCCCTTGACCCAGATGAGGCCGGACTTCTTGGTGGCCTCCTCGACGAGGGCCTGGTCGAGCAGCTCGCTTGTCATGCGCCCAGCCTAACCAGGGCGGCCTAGAGCCAGCCGTTGCGCTTCAGGGTGCGGTGGATGCCCAGACAGAGGGCGACCGTGATGCCCATGATCACCGGGTAGCCGTACCGCCAGTGCAGCTCGGGCATGTACTTGAAGTTCATGCCGTACACCCCGCACACCATCGTCGGCACGGCGATGATCGCGGCCCAGGCGGTGATCTTGCGCATGTCCTCGTTCTGCGCGACGGACGCCTGCGCCAGGTTGGCCTGGAGGATGGAGTTGAGCAGTTCGTCGAAGGCCAGCACCTGCTCCTGGACCCGGGCGAGGTGGTCGGCGACGTCCCGGAAGTACTTCTGGATGTCCGGGTCGACCAGCCGCATCGGCCGCTCGCTCAGCAGCTGCATGGGCCGCAGCAGCGGGGCCACCGCCCGCTTGAACTCCAGCACCTCACGCTTGAGCTGGTAGATCCGCGCCGAGTCCACACCACGCGAGACACCGCCCCGGCGGCCCGGCGAGAAGACCTCGGTCTCCACCTCGTCGATGTCGACCTGCACCGCGTCGGCCACCGCGATGTAGCCGTCCACCACGTGGTCGGCGATCGCGTGCAGCACGGCCGAGGGGCCCTTGGCGAGCAGTTCGGGGTCGTCCTGCAGCCGGTGCCGCAGCGCCCGCAGCGAGCCCTGGCCGCCGTGCCGGACGGTGATGAAGAAGTCCCGGCCGGTGAAGCACATGACCTCGCCGGTCTCCACCACCTCGCTGGTCGCGGTGAGCCGGTCGTGCTCGACGTAGTGGATGGTCTTGAAGACGGTGAACAGCGAGTCGTCGTACCGCTCCAGCTTGGGCCGCTGGTGGGCCTGCACCGCGTCCTCCACGGCCAGTGGGTGCAGCCCGAACTCGCGCGCGATACCGGCGAATTCGGACTCGGTCGGCTCGTGCAGGCCCATCCACACGAACCCGCCGTCGCGGCGCACCAGCCGCATCGCCTCCTGCGGGCTCAGCGGCTCCGCGCTGCGCACCCGGGCGCCGTCGCGGTAGACGGCGCAGTCGACGACGGCCGAGGGCGTCGCGGGGTCGCGCGTGGTGTCGTACGGCGCGCTCTGCTCCTTGCGCAGCGAGACACGGGACGACGGGCGGACCACGGCGCGCAGGTCGCGGATCATCGACATGGGCAGGCTCCTTCGCGGGCGGGCAGCGAAAGCGCGCGTCGACGGGTGGAACTACCCGGAATGGGGACGTCCTGCGGAAGTCTTCCCGGCCTCGGGCGGGGAAGGATGTTTGGCACGTCCACAAAGCGGGGAGCACCGCACCGTCGCGGTGGCGACTTCGCTACTGATGCAGAACTGATTCAGGTCAGACAGATCAGGCAAAGCGAGACGAAGTGCTCTTCCGAACGACGACGCGAAAGGGAAGGCGGCGGCCAGCCGGTAACTAGATCAGCAGCCGGAAGAGCGAGTGGTACTGCACGGTCGACTTCGATCCATGACAGCCCCACCTCCTCCGGCCGGTCCCTCGTAAGGGAGTCTCAGCGTCGGGACTCGATAGCGACGCTTCTGCGTGCTGCCCCGAACCACCGGCTCAGCGTAGCAGCAGCGTGTGGTGTCAAGCCGCCGCTTTGCCCGGTGCTGACGAGTTCTATGCTCACCGCATGGTTGATGTTCTTCCTCTGGTCGAGGCACGGTTGAGCACCGCGCTGGGCGAACCGGACGCACGCGCCGCGGTCACCTTCCTCGGTACCGACCGCATCGAGGTGCTCCGGTTCCACGAGGGGGACGTGGTCCGTTACGCCACGCTCGGCATGTCCGCGCACCCCATGACCGACCCCACGGCGATGCTCGCCGACCCCGTCAAGGGCCCGCGCGTCGAGCTGGTCCTGTCGGTCCGCGCCGGCCTCGCCGACACCGACAAGGTGCTCCGTCCGCTCGCCGTGCTCGCCGCGTCCCCACAGGTGGAGGGTGTGGTCGTGGCACCCGGCGCCTCCCTGGACGTCGGTGAACCGCTGTGGCCCGGCGCCCCGTTCAGCTCCGTGCTGGTGGGTGAGCCGGGCGGACTCGTCGAGGACCTGGCGCTCGGCGACCCGATGGACCCGGTGCGGTTCCTGCCGCTGCTGCCGATGACCCCCAACGAGGCCGCCTGGAAGCGGGTGCACGGCGCCCAGGCCCTTCAGGAGCGCTGGCTGGCGAACGGGACGGACCTGAGGGATCCTGCCCGCAGGTCCGTCCCGCTGGATGCCGCACCCGAGTGAGCAAGCTCACCAAGGCCCTTTCCTGAACGGTCAGTTGGCGAAGACGCCGACACCGTCCTCGGTGGCGTGCCGCGGCTCGAGTTCCTCGGCCTCGTTGGTGAGGGCCTTGCGCCGGACGAGCACCACGACCGCGCCGAGCACGGCGGTGACCGCCGCGACCACGAACGGGATGTGGATGTCGGTCCACTCCTCGATCTTCGGCGCGAAGTAGGGCGCGGCGGCGGCCGCGAACCAGCGGACGAAGTTGTAGCCCGCGCTCGCCACCGGGCGCGGTGCGTCCGACACGCCGAGGGCCAGTTCGGTGTAGACCGTGTTGTTCACACCGATGAAGGCGCCGGACACGATCGTGCAGACGACGGCCGTGGTGTGGTCGCCGTAGCCGAGCACGAGCACGTCCACAGCGAGCAGCACCAGCGAGCCGCCGAGCACCTTCAGGGAACCGAACCGCTTCTGCATGCGCGGGGCCACGATCACCGAGAAGACCGCGAGCAGCAGGCCCCAGGCGAAGAACACCGCGCCGGAGCGGTACGGGGTCATGTTCAGCACGAACGGCGTGAAGGCCAGCACGGTGAAGAACGTGTAGTTGTAGAAGAACGCCGAGACGGCCGCCGAGGCCAGACCGCCGTGGCCGAGCGCCTTGATCGGGTCCAGTATCGAGGTCTTCCGGGCCGGCTTCGGCTGCTCCTTCAGGAACGCCGTGATGCACAGGAAGCCGATCGCCATCAGCGAGGCCGTGCCGAAGAAGGGGTAGCGCCAGCTCGCGTTGCCGAGGAGCGCGCCGAGCAGCGGGCCGCAGGCCATGCCGAGGCCGAGGGCGGACTCGTAGAGCAGGATCGCCGCCGCGCTGCCGCCGGCCGCCGCGCCCACGATCACCGCGAGTGCGGTGGAGACGAACAGCGCGTTGCCCAGGCCCCAGCCCGCGCGGAAGCCGACGAGCTGGCCGACCGATCCTGAGGTGCCGGCCAGGCCCGCGAAGACGACCACGAACGCGAGGCCGAGCAGCAGGGTCCGGCGGCCGCCGATGCGGCTGGAGACGAAGCCGGTCAGCAGCATCGCCACCGCGGTGATCAGGAAGTACGAGGTGAAGAGCAGGGACACCTGGCTGGGTGTGGCACGCAGGCCCTGTGCGATGGACGGCAGGATCGGGTCGACCAGGCCGATGCCCATGAAGGCGACGACCGAGGCGCCCGCCGTGGCCCACACCGCCCTGGGCTGTCGCAGGATGCCACCGGCTCCCGCGTCGAAGGGGTCCATGCGCTGCTCCCGTCTCCGTAGATAGTTGGTTTATGCACATACTAAGTTAGCCGGGCTAATTAATGCAAGATGCATCTAGTTCCTCCTGGTGGGGCGGGCCGCGCGACTTCCGCCCGGACGGGTGATCGTCCTTGACGCGGGCCGGTCGGGGTAGGACCGTGGAGCCCTATGAGGGGCGAACCCAGTTGCCCGAAGTGTGGTGGCCGGGTCAGGGCTCCCGGCCTCTTCGCCGATTCCTGGCAGTGCGACGCGCACGGGACGGTGTATCCGCTGCAGCCCGTGATCCCGCCCAGCGTCGAGGCGCTCAACGTCGTCGTGCATCGCACGCAGGTCCCGGTGTGGATGCCGTGGCCGCTGCCGGTCGGGTGGCTGTTCACGGGCGTGGTCTACGCGGGGGACGACCGCAGCGGCGGCCGTGCCACCGCCGTGGCGTGTTCCGGTCCCGGCCCGCTGGGCGGCATGGGCGAGCTGATCCTCGTCGCCGAGGAGCTGGGTGTCGGTCTCGGCGCGTACTACGCGGGCCTCGACGGCCCGGACCCGGGGCCGTACATGAACGTCGAGAAGCCGCCCCAGGCCAAGGTTCTGGCCGCCGGGCGACCCACCCCGCTCTGGCATGTCTCCGGCGGTCCCGACGACCGCGCGGTCTTCGCCGGCGAGGCGCTGGGGCTGTGGCTGTGGGCGGTGGTGTGGCCCGAGCAGTCCGGTCTGCTCATGTACGACGAGCTGGTGCTGGCCGATCTGCGGGACGCGGGCGCCGAGATAGATCTGGTGCCGTGCGGCGCGCTGTCGCCGAGGCTGTTGAAACCCTGAGTGCCGGCTGTAGGGGGCGCTGAGCGGTTGCGGGTGTGACAGGGCATCCGGTTCCTGCCGCTATCCTTAGGTGTCCCCACCGTCCCGTCACCGCCTGGAGCAGCCGTGCGCATCGACCTGCACTGTCACTCCACGGCCTCCGACGGTACGGACACCCCGGCCGAGCTGGTGCGCAACGCCGCCGCGGCCGGTCTGGACGTCGTCGCGCTGACCGACCACGACACGACCCGTGGGTACGCCGAGGCGATCGCCGCGCTGCCCGAGGGGCTGACCCTGGTCACCGGCGCCGAGCTGTCCTGCCGTGTCGACGGCATCTCCATGCACATGCTGGCCTACCTCTTCGACCCCGAGGAGCCCGCGCTGCTCGCCGAGCGCGAGCTGGTCCGGGACGACCGGGTGCCGCGGGCCCAGGGCATGGTCGCCAAGCTGAACGGGCTGGGTGTGCCGGTCACCTGGGAACAGGTGGAGCGGATCGCCGCCGGCGGTTCCGTGGGGCGGCCGCACGTCGCCACCGCACTCGTCGAGCTGGGCGTGGTGCCGACCGTCGGTGACGCGTTCACCGAGGAGTGGCTCGCCGACGGCGGCCGGGCCTTCGTGGAGAAGCACGAGACCGACCCCTTCGAGGCGATCCGGCTGGTCAAGGGCGCGGGCGGGGTGGCCGTCTTCGCGCACCCGGCCGCCGCCAAGCGCGGTCGCACGGTGCCGGAGTCCGTGATCGCCGAGCTGGCTGCGGCCGGTCTGGACGGCATCGAGGTCGACCACATGGACCACGACGCCGACGCGCGGGCCCGGATGCGCGGCCTCGCCGGGGATCTGGGGCTGCTGGTCACGGGGTCCTCGGACTACCACGGCAGCCGCAAGACCGTCTCGCTGGGCGCGTACACGACCGACCCCGAGGTCTACGGCGAGATCACCCGGCGGGCCACCGGGGCGTTCCCGGTGCCGGGGACCGGCGGAGCCTGAGGCGGCCGGCCCGCCTCACCCGATCGTCCCCGTATCTCTCTCCCAGCAAGGCCTGTAGCACCACCATGTTCGACCTCGCCGTCTTCGGCTCTCTGTTCCTGACCCTTTTTGTCATCATGGATCCCCCCGGGATCACCCCGATCTTCCTCGCCCTGACCGCCGGCCGTCCGGCCAAGGTGCAGAAGCGCATGGCCTTCCAGGCCGTGTGCGTGGCAGGCGGGGTCATCGCCACCTTCGGCGTCCTGGGCCACCAGATCCTCGACTACCTGCACGTCTCCGTCCCCGCGCTGATGATCGCGGGCGGTCTGCTGCTTCTGCTGATCGCGCTGGACCTGCTCACCGGCAAGACCGACGAGCCGAAGCAGACCAAGGATGTGAACGTCGCCCTCGTGCCGCTGGGCATGCCGCTGCTGGCGGGGCCCGGTGCCATCGTGTCCGTGATCCTCGCCGTGCAGAAGGCCGGCAATGTGGCCACGCAGGTCTCGGTGTGGGCCGCGATCGTCGCGATCCATGTCGTGCTGTGGCTGGTGATGCGTTACTCGCTGCTGATCATCCGGGTGATCAAGGACGGCGGCGTGGTCCTGGTGACACGGCTCGCGGGCATGATGCTCTCCGCGATCGCCGTGCAGCAGATCATCAACGGGGTCACTCAGGTGATCCGGGGGAGCTGAGAAGCGGGCCTCGGCTCCCCCGGAAAGCTTGAGTGAGCGCCGGGTGTTACGAGGCCCGGCTCTCGGCCGGGCGGATCCAGAGGCGCTGTCCTATGGCTGCGGCCTGCTGAACGATCCGGTTGACGGAGGCGGCGTCCACGACAGTGCTGTCCACGGTGGTGCCGTCGACCTCGTCGAGTCGCATGATTTCGAAGCGCATGGCTTCTCCCTTCGTCTGGTCATCCTCCTGCGGAGAACTACTGGTGTGACGTGCTGTCGTAGGTATCCAACGAGCTGCGTGTTACAAACATTCCCTACGCTAAATAAATTTTTCGAACGGCTAAATACTGACCGGTAAGCGGCATCCGTGGGACTGACCGAGAGCGGTTGTGTTCGCAGCGTGATCGCCAGGACAATGAAGGCGATGAACGACGACCTGGCGGCCCTCGCCGCCCGCATCGACCACACCAACGAGCTGCTGCAGCGCATGCTCGCCGAGGTGGCGAAGACGCCCTCGACCCACGCGATCTTCGTCGACGCGGGGTACCTCTACGCGGCCGCGGGCCGGCTCGTCGCCGGGACGGAGGACCGGCGCGCATTCGACCTCGACGCCGAGGGCCTGATCGACGCACTCATCGACAAGGCCCGCACGATCTTCGCCGACAGCCGGCTGCTGCGCGTCTACTGGTACGACGGCGCCCGCCGCCGCATCCACACCGCCGAGCAGCAGACCATCGCCGAGCTGCCCGACGTCAAGGTCCGCCTCGGCAACCTCAACGCCAACAACCAGCAGAAGGGCGTCGATTCCCTCATCCGCAGCGACCTGGAGTCACTGGCCCGGCACCGCGCCATCAGCGACGCGGCCCTGCTGGGTGGCGACGAGGACCTGGTGTCGGCGGTGGAGGCGGCCCAGGGCTACGGCGCCCGCGTCCACCTCTGGGGCATCGAGGCGGCCGAGGGCCGCAACCAGGCCGAGCCGCTGCTCTGGGAGGTCGACAGCCAGCGCACCCTCGACCTGGAGTTCTTCAAGCCCTACGTCTCCCGGCGCACGGCCGCCGCCTACGAGCCCGCCGCCGGGACCCGGCCCACCCGCGAGGACGTCCGCTTCGTCGGCGCCCGGATCGCGGCCAAGTGGCTCTCCGCGCGGGGCCGCGAGGCACTGGTCGAGCTGCTGCCCGGCCACCCCTACCTCCCCGGCTCCGTCGACCAGGACCTGCTGATCGAGGCCGAGGGCATGCTCCAGTACTCCCTACGCGGCCAGGCCGACCTCCGCCGCGCCCTCAGAGACGGCTTCTGGGAGCACCTGCGGACGCAGTACTAGTACCGGCCGGGGCGCTTGGCCCGTCAGTCGGTGGGCGCGGGGTGGGCGTCCCAGAAGTCGGCGAGGGCACGGGCCGTGGCGAGGGGCCGGTCGGTGTTGGGGGAGTGCTCGGCGCCCTCGACGACCGTCCGCCGGGCCCCCAGCCGCGCCGCCATGTCGTCGAGCAGCGCCAGCGGCCAGGTGTCGTCCAGTGCGCCCGACAGCACGTGGAACGGCAGCGGCACGGCGGCGAGTCCGGCGACGCGGTCCGGCTCGGAGCACAACTGGCGGCCAGTGGCCAGGAGTTGGGCGGGCCTGTTGCCCATCCAGCGGC
>Ga0308175_100002751_pt1 | contig 12070 bp, 10 predicted proteins | sample PhyCR1_3_FD_203893 | JGI IMG/M metagenome (GOLD analysis project Ga0308175, IMG submission 203893) | Soil microbial communities from UC Gill Tract Community Farm, Albany, California, United States - DLSLS.C.R1 | ecosystem: Environmental > Terrestrial > Soil > Agricultural land | place: USA... | reverse complement strand
ACGGCGAACTTCTGCTTCAGCACCGCCTGCGAAGAGATGCGGGTCGGCTCGACCTTCCTGAGCGAACTGAACGCCGGCGACGAGACTCCCGGGACCGTCAACTACGGCACCTGGTGGTCGCCGTGCGACGAAATCATCAACCCGGATTCGAGCGTTGCGCTGAGCGGCGCCACCAACACCGAGACCGCATGCATGTCCCACACGGCCCTGACGACCGACGCGACGGTCTACGAACAGGTCCGCGAATTCGTCAAATAGATCGACCGGGCGCGATCCTGGCTGCCCAGCCAGGATCGCGCTAGGCTCCGGTGGCCCGCCATGCGTCATCAAAAGGAGAAGAGATGAGCGTCGCCTCCCAGAGCCTGATGGACAACATCACCTACGAGGACCTCTACAGCCGCTGGGAGCAGGGCAACTGGAGCGCGTACGAGATCGACTTCTCCAAGGACCGCGAGGGCTGGCAGGCGCTGAGCGATCTGCAGCGCCGCTCGGCGATGTGGATCTACTCGATGTTCTACTACGGCGAGGACCGGGTGGCCGACACGCTCGCGCCCTACATCACCGCGGCGCCGACCGAGGAGCAGTCCTACTTCCTCGCCACCCAGCAGGTCGACGAGGTGCGCCACTCGATCTTCTTCCACCGCTTCTTCAAGGAGGTGATCGAGGTCGGCGGCGATTCGATCCAGCAGACCCTCTCCTCCACCCTGCCGCAGCTCAACTGGGGCTACCGCGGCATCTTCGACCGGCTCGACCGGATGGCCGAGGAACTGCGCAAGGACCGCTCGCTGCCGAAGTACGCGCAGGCGATCACGCTCTACCACCTGATCGTCGAGGGCAGCCTGGCCCAACCCGGCCAGCACTTCATCGAGGATTTCTTCGCCTCCGAGCAGACGATGCCGGGCTTCAGTTCCGGCATGGCCAACGTCTCGCGCGACGAGCAGCGCCACATCGGCTTCGGCGTCAAGGTGCTCTCCGAACTGCTGGGCGAAGGCAAGCCCGGCTGGGAGGAGAACCGGGCTGCGGTGGTCGAGCTGCTCAGAGAAACGTTTCCCTACGGACCAGCGGTGTTCTGCCCTCCCGGCCGTGATCGCTCCTACACCGAGTGCTACGGCTTCTCACTCGAGGACATCTTCGCCTTCGGACTGAAGCTGATCCGACAGCGCTGGAGGACGATCGGCTTTCCGACCGACGAGATGCCCCCTGGCGTCTTCCCGCTGGATCCCGGCGCGAGCGAGGAGGAGATCGCTGCTCGTCAGGTGCAGCTGGTGCTGGCCGGCGTGATCGGACCCGCCGACGGAGCCAGGCCGGACGCCTCGGCAGAGATCCAGCGCCTCCACTTCGACGTGATCAGTCGGGTTGCGGATCCGGCGGCGGTCAACGGCACGCCGTTCGTCCTGCAATGGCGGTTCTCGGACGCCGATCCATGGCATTTGGTACTGGACAACGGCTCGACCCGCGCCGAACCGGGGGAGGCACCGAGCCCGAACGTCGTCATCGAGGCCAGCTGGGCCGATTGGATCGCGCTCGGCAAGCCCGACGCCAACCAGATGAAGATGCTCCTGCAGCGCCGGATCCGGCCGCGTGGCAAGGTGCGCGACCTGGCGCGGCTGCGCAAGGTGTTCAACTAGCCGTCAGGAGATCGGCGGTCGCTGCTCCGCCCAGGGCCGCTCGGCCTCGATCTGGGCGGCGAGCGAGAGCAGCGTCGCCTCGGCGCCCGGTCGCGCGATGACCTGCACGGCCAGCGGCAGCCCGTCGGCGCCGAAGCCGAAGGGGACCGACATCGCGGGGTTGCCGAGGTGGTTCCAGGGGACGCAATAGGGATAGAAGCGGCTCATCCCGAGCACGGTGCGCAGCGCGCCGCACCCCTCCCAGCGGCGGACCGGCAGCGCGGTGCCGCCCATCACCGGCGTGAGCAGGACGTCGACGGACTCGAAGATCGCGTTCACCCGCGCGATTTCCGCCGGCCGCTGCTCCATCGCCCTGCGGTAGAGGGCCTCGGGCAGGATCCCTCCAAGCCGGCCGAAGCCGCGCGTGCGCCGTTCCAGCCGCTCGGGGTGGGGCACTTCCTCGACGGTCTCGGCGACGCCCTTGAGGAAGCGGGCGCTGATCGTGTCGCCGATTCGGCCCCAGTCTGGGTCGCGTGGCTCGACCTCGTGGCCGAGCGACTGCAACAACTCGGCCGCCTCGGCGACGGTCCGTTTCACCTCCTCGGAGACCGTGGGTGGCGCCAGCGCCCGCGGCGCCAGCGTCGACCAGGCGACCCGGAGCTTCGCGGGCGGAGTTCGCGCCGACTCGACGAAGGGGCGCTCGGGCGGCGGCGGGGCTTCGGCCTCGGTCGAGCCGCCTGAGACGACATCGAGCCAGAGGGCCGTGTCGAGGACGCTGCGGCTGAGGCAGCCGAGCACCGCCATGCCGCGCCAGCCCTCCTCCAGGGGCGCCAGCGAAACGCGCCCCCGCGTCGGCTTCAGCCCGAACAGCCCGCAGGAGGAGGCGGGGATCCGGATCGAGCCGGCGCCGTCCCCGGCCAAGGCGATCGGCACCAGCCCCGCCGCCACCGCCGCGGCCGAGCCGCCGCTCGAGCCGCCGGGAGTGCGCTGCGGGTCCCAGGGGTTCCTGGTGACGCCGTAGGTGGCCGACTCGGTGAAGCCGCAGATCGCCATCTCGGGCAGCAGCGTCAGGCCGACGATGATCGCCCCCGCCTCCCGCAGCCGCCGCACGATCTCCGAGTCCGCCTTCGCGGGCTCGGTGAACCCGTCGGTGCCGTGTGTGTTCACCTCGCCGGCCACGTCGACTTCGTCCTTGATCGCGACCGGCACCCCCAGCAACGGCCGCTCCTCGCCCGCCTTGAGGCGCGCCTCGGCCTGCTCGGCTTCCAGCATCGCCCGCTCCGGGAAGGCGATCCGGAAGGAGTTCAGCTGCGGGTCCAGACGCTCGATCCGCTCCAGGTGCAGGCCCACCAGCTCGGTCGGCGAGACCTCGCCCGCCCGCACCATCTCCGCCTGCCGCGCCGCCCCTGCGAAGGCGATCTCCTCGTTGGTCATGCGGCGATCCTATTCGCCCGCCGGCGACGCGGCCCAGTCGCGTTTCTCAACCTATGGTTGACAAAGGCGCCTGCTCCTCGGCCGTGCCATCGCCCTCGAAGCTGAGGTCGGGCAGCGCCCGGTCGAGCCGGGCGGGCAGCCACCAGTTCCAGCGGCCCATCAGCTTCATCGCCGCCGGGACGAGGATCAGGCGGACCAGGGTCGCGTCGAGAGCGATGGCGACGGCGGAGCCCAGGCCGAGCTCCTTGATCGAGGGGACGCCGGTGAAGACGAAGACGGCAAATACCGCCGACATGATCAGGGCGGCCGAGGAGATCGTGCGGGCGCTGGAGGCGAGGCCCTCGGCGACGGCCCGTTCATTGTCCCCGTGGCGCATGTAGCGCTCGCGGATCCGGGACATGAGGAAGACCTCGTAGTCCATCGAGAGGCCGAAGACGACGGCGAAGATCAGCGGCACGTCGATCGTGTTGACGGCCCCCTGGCTCTCGAAGCCGAGAAAGCCGTCGACCCAGCCCCACTGGAAGACGGCGACGAGCACGCCGAAGGCGGCGCCGATCGAGAGCAGGTTCATCAGCACCGCCTTCAGGGGCAGCAGCACGGAGCGCAGCATCACCATCAGGACCAGGAAGCTGAGGGCGAGGACGAAGAGGACGATCTTCCACATCGAGCCGCCGATCTGGTCGCCGACGTCCTCGTTGCGGGCGGTCTCCCCGCCCACGTCCACCGCCGCCCGCCGCGCCAGGACGCTGCCGGGCACCACCGCCTCTCGCAGGCGGTCGACCAGGGCGGTCGCGGCCTCCGACTCGCTGGGCGCACCCGGGGTCGCCTGGATCAGCGCCGCGTCGGAGCCGAAGGCCGGAGCCTGCACCGAGCTGATGCCCGGGGTCGCCTGGAGCCGGCGCGCGAACGCCGCCACCGCGGCGCGATCCGCGGCGCCTGGAGCGCCTTCGAAGCGGGCGACGATCTGCACAGGGTCGGTGCCCCCGCCGAGGCTGGCCGAGGCCAGTTCGTTGCCGATCCTCACGTCGCTGCCGGCGGGGAATTCCCCCAGGGCGCGGTTGCCCGTCTCCAGCGAGAGCACCGGGCTCGCGAGTACCAGCAGCACCGCCGCCACCCCCAGTACCGCCGGCCAGGGATGGGCCATCACCCGGGCCGTCCAGGCGGTCCAAAAGGGGCTGGCGCCGACCTCGACGACCGCGTCGGGCCTGCGCCTGCGGTAGAAGCGGCGGCGGAAGAGCGCCGCGGCCCGGCCGACGATGCCGCCCGGCAGGACGCGGTCGCCGAGGGTGGCGATCAGCGCCGGCAACAGCGTCGTCGCGGTGAGGATTGAGACGGCGACCACGGTCATCGCCCCCAGCGCCATCGAGCGCAGAGCCTGGTTGTCGACCATCCACAGGCCGGCGAGGGAGATGATCACCGCCAGGCCCGAGAAGGTGACGGCGAGGCCCGAGGTCGAGAGAGCAAGTGCCCGCGCCTCGGCCTGGCCGCGGCCGGCTTCGCGCTCCTCGCGGTAGCGGGCGAGGATGAACAGGGAGTAGTCGACGGCAACGCCGATCCCGATCATCGATGCCATGTTGGTGACGAAGACCGAGGTGTTCATCTCCAGCGAGAGGAAGTAGATGAGGGCGCCGGTGAGGAGGACGCTGACGAAGCCGAGCGCCAGTGGCAGGACGGCAGCCGCCAGCGAGCCGAAGACGACGAGGAGGATGAGCGCGACGATCGGGAAGCCGCCCGACTCGGCCTTCTGCAGGTCGGTCTTCGAGATCTCCTGCATGCCGGCCCAGATCGTCGGCTGACCGACGAGGTACGGGGTGACGGCTCCCGCCGCCGTTCCCGGATCGATCTCTTCCCGCAGGGTCTGCGCCGGGTCGATCAGCTCGTCGGAGGAGAGGTCGCTGCGCAGCGGCAGCAATGCGATCTGCCCCCGCTGGAGCTGGCTGCGCGCCCGCGCCGCGACGGCCGGGGGCAGGGTGATGCGCGGCAGCGCCGCGACCTTCCCCCGCACCCGGGCGACCGCCTCCGAGCGCTGCGCGGCGCTTGCCCCGGGAGCCGCCTTCAGCAGCACCGCAATGCCGTCGGCTCGGGAGCCGAATTCCTCCTGCAGGGCTTCGCTGACGCGCATCGACTGGCTGCCGGGCACGTCGAAGCCGCCCCCGGTGAGGTGGTCGGTCTGCTTCGAGGCGAACGGCAGCGCCAGCAGGACCACGAGCGCCCACCCCGCCAGCACCCAGCGGCGCCGGCGTCCGAGCGCTCCCGCCAGGCGGCTCATCGCGTCTCTCATGGGACGAGCCTGCCGCGCCACCCGGCAGGGGTCTGTGAGCCGCGTCACTGCGTGAGCGGCGTCACTTCGGAGCTACTAGGAGACGAGCAGGTGCCGGGCCGAGGCGGTGCCGGCGGCGAGGGCGCCGGTGTTGTCGCGCGCGGGGTCGGAGAGGGCCTGGAGGGCGAAGCCGTCGCCGAGGGCGAAGAGGTAGGAGACGATCGACTCCGCGTCGAAGCGCAGGCTGAGCACGCCCTCCTCCTCCTTCTTGCGCAGGACTTCGGCGACGTGGGAGCGGGTGCGCTCGAAGAGCTGGCCAACCTCGTGCTGGATGTCGGGGTTGCGGCGCCCGGCGCTGAACAGCTCGTAGAGCAGGAGGAAGAAGCTCGGTTCGTTCTCGATCATGTCGGTGAGGCTGGAGACGAGGGCCTCGAGGACGTCGTCGACCGACTCCGCCTCCCCCAGCCGCTCGTCGAGCCGGGCCACCCGCAGCTCCGCGTCGCGGCGGACGACCTCGACCAGCAGCCGCTCCTTGGTCCCGAAGTAGTAGTGGAGCAGCCCGCGGCTGACGCCGGCCTCGCGGGCGACGTGCTCGAAGGTGGAGCCAGCGGCGCCGCGACGGGCGACGGAATCCCGCATCGCGTCGACGATGCGCTTCGCCTTGTCGCCGCTGAGCTCTCGCTCCTTGCTCGCCGCCGCCTCCATCCCGGCGGCTAGGAGCCGTTGATGCTGCTCGCGCTCGTGTACTCGAACTCCTCTTCGGCCCCGAAGAGGGCGTCGAGGACGGCCTTGCGGGCGCCCTCGCTGGCGACCATCGCGACGATCCCGCCGACGATCGCGAGCAGGAGCAGGCGGCCGAGGCGACTCTTGCGCCTCTTCGGCTTGCGCATGCGGTCGTTGGCTTCGCGCAGGCTCTCGGCGGCCTTTCGCAGGTCCCGCTGGACCTTCTTGTCGCCGGTCAGCGCCTTGACCGTGCCCTTGCCGTTGCCGGTGGCGCGGCCGTACGCGCCCTTCGCAGCTTCGAAGGCGTCTTTGAGGCTTTCGCGCAGGTCTTCGTCCTCGATCAGACGCTGCACGTAGGGGTTTTCACGGGCGGTTTCGTAGATGTCGCCGGCGCGGTCGGCCTTCGTCTTGCTCATACCTTCTCCTCGCTGGATTCCGAAGCGGACCCTCAGGATATCTCTCAACCCAATACCCAGGGTCAGCCGGGGCCAACACCGTCGAGCAGGACCCCGTTGCTGCGAAAGCCGAGCTGGGCGTGAGGCAGCCGGCGCAGCCGCAGCCGCGCCAGGCCCGGGCCGGGCAGTCGGTAGCGCCTGATGAACAGACGTCCGGTGTCTTCGTTGGCCGTTTCGCGGAAGCGGGCGCCGAGCAGGCGCCGCGGCGGCGGCGGCACCTCGCCGTCGGAGACGAAGTCGAGTTCGTGCACGAGCCAGTCGTAGCCGTCGGAGGCTTTGACCTGTATCGCGCCGGTCGAGAGGTAGTAGCGCAGGGGAGCCTCCCCCAGCGCCCAGGTGACGGTCGCACGCGGGGCCTCCGGCTCACCCATGCGTCCCGCCACCGCGTCCCAGTTCGGACGCTGCAGCCCTTCGTCGAAGCTGGCCCAGACGCAGAAGCCGAGGGAGTACACGAGCAGCGCCGCCGCCAGCGCGGCACCGGTCCGGCGAGCCGCCGGCATCGTCGTCGCAATCGCGACGACGACCAGCAGGGGCACCAGCGCCGGCAGCAAGTTTCGGGCGAGCACGTAGTCCTTGTCCGGGGCCAGCAGGGCGAGGGCGAGCGGCAGCCCGATGGTGACCGCGGCCACCGCCCAGGGCAGGAGGGCGGCGCGGCGCTCCTCGCGGCCGCCGCGCAGCGCCAGCAGCGCCAGCGCCGCCAGCGCCAGGACGAGCGGCACGACGGCGATCGGCGGCCGCTCGGGGCGACCGATGATGTCGCCGGTCTCGCCGGTGACGAAGGAGGCCGCCGCTTCCCAGAGCCGGTGCCCGAGGCTGAAGTTGCCGATCCATTCAGCGTGGCCGATCGACATCTGGTGCAGGGTCAGGGGGGCCAGCGCCACGGCGGCCGCGGCGATCGCGGCCAGGCCGGGAAGGACGGCCCGGCCGCGGCGGCGCAGCAGCAGCGCGGCCTCGACGGCGATCGGGAAGACCGCGAAATAGTGGGTGCCGAGCGCCAGCGCCGAGGTCGCCCCCCACTTGACGACGTCGCGGCGGCGGCCGCCACGCAGGGACCGCACGCAGTAGAGGAGCGAGGCGGCGCAGAGCAGCACGAGCAGCGAGTACGCGCGTGCCTCCTGCGAGTACCAGAGCAGCATCGGGTTGACGGCGACGAGAGCCGTCGCGGTCAAGCCCGCGCGGCGCCCGCGCAACTCCAGGCCCACCAGGTAGGCGACCGGCACCACGGCGACGCCGGCGAGAGCCGAGAGCGCCCGCAGCCCCCACTCGCCGGTGCCGAGGGCCTGCGTCCAGACCCAGGCCAGGACGTAGTAGAGCGGCGGCGCGGACTCGCTGAACCAGACCGCGTTCATCGCGTGGCCGAAGCCGTCGCGCAGGACCCGGCTGGCGGTGACGATCTCATCGTGGTGGTAGCTCTGGGCGCCGAGCGTGGCGAAGCGCAGCACCGCGGCCAGGGTGGTGATCCCGGCGACGATCCAAAAAGCCCGCGAGCGTTCCCGCGCCGCCTCGGCGAGCGACTGCAGAACCGAGCCGGGCCCGCCCCGGCGCAGGCTCGCCGCCTCCATCGCTATCGCAGGGCGGCGCCGAGGGCCTGGGAGACCTCGTCCACGTAGACGAACTCCAGGTCCCCCAGCTCGTGCGCCGGGATCTCCTCGACGTCGCCCCGGTTGCGCTCCGGCACGATCACCTTCTTGATCCCGGCCCGCTGCGCCGCCAGCGACTTCTCCTTGAGGCCGCCGATCGGCAGCACCTGCCCGGTCAGGGTGACCTCTCCCGTCATCGCCACATCGTTGCGGACGGGCCGGCCGCTGATCAGCGAGGAGAGGGCGACGGTCATCGTCACCCCGGCGGAGGGGCCATCCTTGGGGACGGCGCCGGCGGGCACGTGGACGTGGACGTCGTGCTCGCCGAACCAGCCCTCGTCGAGCTTGGGGGCGATCTGGGCGCAATGGCCGCGGACGTAGGAGAGCGCCGCCTGTGCCGACTCCTTCATCACTTCGCCGAGCTGCCCGGTGATCGTGAGCCTGCCCGAGCCGGCCATCGCGGTGGCCTCGATGAAGAGGACGTCGCCGCCGGTCGGCGTCCAGGCGAGGCCGGTTGCGACGCCGGGGTCCTTCGTGCGCCGCCGCTGCTCGGCGAAGACGCGCCGCCGGCCCAGCAGCTCGCGGGCTTTCTTGCCGGAGACGCGGACCTTCCCCTTCACCTTGCCTTCGGCCACGTCGCGGGCGACTTTGCGGCAGATCGCGCCGATCTGGCGCTCGAGGTTGCGGACGCCGGCCTCACGCGTGTACTCCTCGACGATCGCGGTCAGCGCCGCGTCGGAGAACTCGATCTGGGAGGGCTTCAGGCCGTTGGCCTCGATCTGCCGGCCAACCAGGTACCGGCGTCCGATCTGTCGCTTCTCCTCCAGCGTGTAGCCGGCCAGCTCGATCGTCTCCATGCGGTCGAGCAACGGCCCGGGAATGGTGTCGAGGACGTTCGCGGTGGCGATGAAGACGACGTCGGAGAGGTCGAACTCGAGGTCGAGGTAGTGGTCACGGAAGCTGTCGTTCTGGGCGGGGTCCAGCACCTCGAGCATCGCCGAGGCCGGGTCGCCGCGGAAGTCGGCGCCCATCTTGTCTATCTCGTCGATCATGAAGACCGGGTTGCGGGAGCCGGCGTCGCGCAGGGCGCGGACGATCGTCCCCGGCATCGCGCCGATGTAGGTGCGGCGGTGGCCGCGGATCTCGGCCTCGTCGCGGACGCCGCCGACCGAGATCCGCTCGAACTCGCGACCGAGCGCACGGGCGATCGATTTGCCGAGGCTGGTCTTGCCGACGCCGGGCGGGCCGACGAAGCAGAGGATCGGGCCGGGCGAGTGCGGGTTCAGCTTGCGCACGGCGAGGTACTCGAGGATCCGGTCCTTGACCTTCTCGAGGTCGTAGTGGTCGGCGTCGAGGACCTCGCGGGCGTGGGCGACGTCGAGGTTGTCCTCGGTCTCCTTGGCCCAGGGCAGCTCCACGAGCCACTCCAGGTAGGTGCGGATGACACCGTGCTCGGCGGCGGCGGGCGGCAGCTTCTCCAGGCGGGCAAGCTCCCGGTCGGCCGCTTTGCGCGCGTGCTCGGGAAGCTCGGCGCCCTCGATCCGCTCCCGCAGTTCGTTGACTTCGGCCTGCTGCTCGTCCTCCTCCCCCAGCTCTTCCTGGATCGCTTTCATCTGCTGGCGCAGGAAGAACTCGCGCTGGCCCTTGTCGATCTCCGACTGGACCTGGGACTGGATCTGGGTACCGAGCTGCACTACTTCCAACTCGTGGGCGAGGATCTGCGAGAGGTGGCGCAGCCGCTTGGCCACGTCCACCTCCTCCAGCAACCGCTGCTTCTCGGCGGTGTCGGTGCGCAACGCGCCGGCGATCAGGTGCGCCAGCGTCGAGGGGTCGTCGATGTTGGCGACCGCCAGCTGCAGCTCCTCGGGCAGGTAAGGGATCTGCTCGACGATCTCCGTGAAGGTGCGCTGGACGTTGCGGCTGAGCGCCTCCAGCTCCGGGCTGGGCTCGAGCACGTCGGGCAGCTCCGAGACGCGGGCGACGAGGTAGGGGCGCTCGGCGAGGTAATCGCCGAGCCGCACCCGCTGCATGCCCTGGACGAGGATGCGGAGCGAGCCGTCCGGGACCTTGACCATCCGCGCCACCGCGCCGACGACGCCGACCTCGTAGAGGTCCTCCGGCCCGGGCTCCTCCTTCTCTGGGTCGCGGGAGGCGACCATCGCCAGCATCCGGTTGGCGCCGAGGACGTCGTTGACGAGCTGGACCGAACGCGGCTGGCCGACGGCGAGCGGAGTGAGCGTCTCCGGAAAGGTGACGGTGTCGCGCAGGGGCAGGATCGGGAGCGCCTCGGGAAGCGGCGCGTGGGCGCGGATCGCGTCCTCCGCCTGCAGCGGCGAGTCAACGACCTCGAGAACGGGCGAGCTCTCCATCAGCGGCGCCCGATCGGCACCCGACGGGTGGTCTCGCCCGGGTCGCGCAGCGGCAGCTCGATCCGCAGGATGCCGTCCTCGTAGGTGGCGGTGGCCTGCTCGGGGTCTACCTCGACCTGCAGCTCGACGACCCGCCGGAAGGGCCCCGACGGAATCTCGATCTGCTGGTAGACGCGGCCTTCGGTCTCCTGCAGCTGGCGCTTGCCGACGACGGCCAGGTGGCGGCCGCTCACCTCGATCCCCACCTCGCCGAGCTCGACTCCGGCGAGGTCGACTTTGACGATCGCCCGCTGCGGATCCCCGCAGTAATAGACGTCGACGTTGGGCGAGAAGCCGCTGGAGCGACGGGCCCCGTAGCGGCTGCCGCCGAGCATCTGGTCCATCTCGCGGCGCATGTGGGCGAAATCTGCGAACAGGTCGCGCTGGGGCATCGCGCACAAAATAACCGCCTCCGGGCGGCGGGTGATGGTCAGGCCGGGCGCGATTGCCAGCGCGGAGCGCGCATGAGGAGGACCGGCTGGCGGGGCGGGACGAGTCCCTCGGGCCGGTTGGGGCGGAAGGTGGCGCAGGCCTCGTTCAGCTCGAGGGCGCAGAGGAGGTTCTTCTGGAAGTAGCAGTCCTCGCAGGTGGGCGGCTTCGGCTTGCGCGGCATCGGGCGGGCATATTGGCAGCGCGTCCGAGCGGCTGCAGGGGGCGAATCCGCAAATCGCTACCTCTTTGAAACGACCCCTTCACGAGTTCCCCGCGTCTTGCGGTGCCACCGAGAGCCGCCGCTAATATCCGTCCAGATGGAGGCTCAATCGCAACGTCATTCACGCACCGAGAAGCTCTCCGCCTCGCCCCCGCTCTTCCAAAGCGACTTCCTCAACTTCTTCTCGCGGGTGCACCCCGCGGTGCCGGCGGTCATCTTCCTGCCGGCGATCATCGCGGTGGAGTGGATCGGAGCCGACCGCGGCTACGGCGCCGGGCAGCTGGTCTTGCTGACCCTCGCCGGCATCGCCTTCTGGACCCTGACCGAGTACTGGCTGCATCGGCTCGTCTTCCACTGGGAGCCCGACAACTCCGTCGGCCGGCGCATGCACTTCATCATCCACGGCATCCACCACGACCATCCCAACGACAAGCTGCGGCTGGTGATGCCGCCATCGGTCTCGATTCCCCTGGCGGCCCTCTTCTTCCTCGGCTTCTGGCTCGTCCTCGGGGAGGGCGCCTATCCCGTCTTCGGCGGCTTCATCCTCGGCTACCTCGTCTACGACTACACGCACTACTACGTCCACCACTTCGTCCCCAAGTCACGGTTCGGCAAGGTGCTGCGCGAACACCACATGCGCCATCACTTCCAGGACCACCGCTACGGCTACGGCGTCTCCTCGCCGATCTGGGACCTCGTCTTCCGCACCCAGCCGCGCAAGCGCAGCAAGTACCGGTAGGGCGCGGGGCGCGCGTCACTTCGGCGAGGGACGAAGGGCTGCGCGAGGAGGGGTCTGGTCGCCCTCCGCGGGAATTTGGTCGCGCACCCTTCGGGTGCGGCTCCTGGTGATGCTGCCCGCCTATGGCGGGCAGGAATCAGATTGCATATCGCGCGCTTCGCGCAACATTCCCGCGGAGTGCGACCAGACCCCTCCCGAGTGGCCTCGGCCAT
>Ga0308175_100002750_pt1 | contig 12071 bp, 14 predicted proteins | sample PhyCR1_3_FD_203893 | JGI IMG/M metagenome (GOLD analysis project Ga0308175, IMG submission 203893) | Soil microbial communities from UC Gill Tract Community Farm, Albany, California, United States - DLSLS.C.R1 | ecosystem: Environmental > Terrestrial > Soil > Agricultural land | place: USA... | reverse complement strand
AGCCGCTATCACAATCAGGTTAACTATTTCCAAATGTATAGCCTTACAAATAGTAAGGCCAACACCTCCAGTCATAATATCTATTATTCTATTAATCGATAGAATTAAAGCATAATTCAATTATGACATAATGTCACCTTGACTGTCAATGGAATGTGAACTTGGGTTCATGTTTTTAATGAAGTAAATTGAAATGAATTTTTTATAAAAGTGCTTGAAAATAGCTGGGAAAAATGAGAGGGTTTACTTATGATTTTAAAATGGAAACTAGCTTTAAAACCATTATGGGGTTTAATTAGAAACTCACGATCACATTTGATTTTGGACCAGAAATAGGGGAAATTTGCCGAAACCGTTCATAAAATTTTCAGGCAGGCAGGAATTTAAGAGGTAAAACATGAATTCTATACAGCAAGATCCTATTCAATTTTATAAACAACTCGAGGCAGAGATAAATCAAAGGATTCATGCTAGTACTAATTCCCGTGACTTTACAGCCGCAGTTGGCAAGGCAATGGATTCACATCTTAGAGAAATGAAGATTTATAAGCGAATAACCACTAAATGGTTAAATCGTTTGGACCTTGCGACTAAGGATGAATTTGCTGCCCTATCTAATAAATTGATAGATTTGGAAGGGGAGATTGATTCCTTAGATGACTCTATCTATGAAATCATTAGCCTGCAAAAGAAAAATCACCAAAAGTTGAAAATGGTTCGGGAATCACTCGAAGAATGGTCCACTTTTTTAAATGGTGAGGTAAAAGATAAACGCAGCGAAGACATTAAAACATTAGAAAATGACCTTGAGGAATTAAAGTCGCTATTTGAATTGGATATTAAAAAGGAGGAATATAATCATGACTGAAAACAATCAAAAAGTATTAGAAAATCACGGAACAGAGGAGTTGGAAAAGGAGCTTTCAAGCCTTGATTTATTATGGAAACTGGGGTTTGACGAGTTAGATGCATGGGCGGAGCACTTTAACAAACAAGATGAGCGCTTCTTAGAGGCAGTAAAGAACTATGTGGACAAAGCACAGCAAAATCAAGAAAATATCAGTACAGTTGCGGGACAATTTGGCGTGGAGTTAAAAGAATGGGAACAGGCGACACGGGAAGAATTTCTAATGTCTACTACATCACTTCAGTATTTTTTCCCTATAAAGTCTTATGAGGAAATTAATCAAGTCTTGGAAGAGATTCAAACCAAATCTGCTCAACTATTATTATCCCCTTTTGGAAACTTAACAACTGGCCAGCTTCATTCATTTGTTAAGTTATTAGAAACGGTTGAACAATTTATTGAGATGAGGAAACAGGGACGTGAAAAATATCTTGAAAGTGTCAAGAGAACCACAAATGTCCTTTATGAAAATCAAAAGTTATTTGTTGATATGTTTACCAATCAGGTTAAAACTTCCTTTTTACCTTTCCATAAATATTTGAAAAAGTAATGGAGCATCAAAAATGAAAAGGGGTGAGGCAGATGTCTGATAATAAAAATTTTGATCCATATGAAACGCTGCATAAATTTAGTGTATTGTGGGAAAAGCAAATCAATGATTTTATCTTACTATTAACCAATAACAAAGATTTTATTAAAATGTCAGAGGGAGGAACAGATTTACATTCCCGTTATCTCGAGACTTTTAAAAAGAATCAGGAAGCATTGGCCAGTGCCCTGAATTTTCCAACGAAAAATGATGTGACAAATGTTGCTAACTTAACCCTTCAGGCAGAAGAAAAAATGGAGGCCTTAGAGGAACAAATTAGTGATTTACAGAATTCTGTAAAGTCACAAAATAAAGAAATTGAAAGTATTGTAGAAGTATCCAAAGAAATCATCAAGCTGACAAAGCAATTAAAAACAGAGTTAGTTAAGACCAAGAAAGAACTTTCCGAAACGAAGAACTTGCATGCTGAACTGCAGGAAATGAAACTTGAATTAGTGAAACTAAATGATTTCAAACAAGAATTTGAGACCATTAAAGCTTTGATTAAAGAAGAAAAGTCGACAGAACCTTTGTCAACAGTGGCTCTTGGAGAGCAGTAGCTAGAAGGGGGCGAACCCATCATTGGCAGCAGATTCACCTTTAACAGAATTCATGGCCGATCTGGATTACGATAAGGAAATGCGGCGCTGGGCTAATCTGTTTAAGGTTCTAAGTGAACCCGAACCAAAAACGGGTATTACTCCAAGGGATGAAATTTGGAGGAAAAATAAATCAGTTTTATGGCATTATCCAGCTAAACAGAAAAAATATGAAATTCCCTTATTTTTTGTTTATTCCTTATTTAATAAACCGTACATTTTAGATATTGCCCCTAAGGTGAGTGTCATTGAGACACTAACGAACATGGGCTATGAGGTATATTTGTTAGACTGGGGTTCCCCCGGTTATGAAGATAAACAAAACGGAATTGACACCTATATTGAAAAATATTTACAGACAGCTGTTAAGCGGGCAATCCGTCACTCGGGTGCCCCGGAAATTACCTTAATCGGCTATTGCATAGGCGGGACGATCGCCTCGATTTATACATCCATTGCAGAAGAGCCGATCAAAAATTTAATTGTTGCAACCGTACCTATTGATTTTGAACCATTCATGGGGCCTGATAAGTGGGCAGAAGGGCTTAGGGAGGGAGACATTAACCTCGAGGGCTTTATTGATGCTTATGGAATTATCCCTCCTAAATTAGTAGAGGGTATGTTTCGGACCATTGGTTCACCCATTTATTTCACCAATTATACAAACCTTTTATATCGTGCCCACGATCCAAATTACGTGGATAAATGGCGGAGAATGAATAAATGGACACTTGATCAGGTTCCATTAGCTGGTGAAGCGTATCGTCAATTGGCAAATGACTTCTTTAAAGAGAACAAGCTGGTTAAAGGAGAATGGATGGTCGGTAATAAACGGGTAGACTTAAAGAATATTAATGCCAACTTGTTTGTAGTATCTGGTTCACGGGATAACTTAGTTCATGAAGATCAAAGTAAACCGATAATGGATTTAGTCTCTAGTCAGGATAAAACCTATATAACAGTTGAAACAGGCCATGTCAGCTTGGCTTTAACGGGTCTATTGGCAAAGATTGTCCATCAATGGGTTTCGAGCCGTTCAAATCCTCTCTAAAATTAGTCATAATATTAGGTACAAGTAAATATATAATAGTTATAGGCAAGGAGAGGAGGAAGTACACTCTCCTCCCTTAACTTGCTGTTTTATGTTTGTTTAAAAAGCTTCTTAATGTCCGATTAAAGCTTTCCTTTGCTTCAAGCTTCGCCATGTGCCCCGTGTTTCTGAAAATTACAAATTCAGAATGGGGAATTTGTCTATGCATCAGCATCTGTATCCACACAGGAATAACGGTATCATATTGCCCGCCAATGATTAAGGTAGGAACCTTAATGGTTGGAAGTAAAGTTATATTATTCACTTGGAGGCAGGCTTCCAGAGCTTTATAATGATACTCTCTATTCGGTTGATAAAATTGGTAAAATTTTTCAAGGTTATCCTTATTCCATGAATAGAGGCAGATTTTTGCGGCTGTTTCTCTTAATGTATCGGGTGATTTACTTTCTAAATATGTTTTTCTAGATTTTAAAAAGAGCTTTGTAAGTTTTGCTGGTGCATAATGAAACGTACTCACCAGCATTAAGGAACGGCACATTTGAGGGGCCTGACGGTAGATTTCCTGAGCTACCATCCCACCCATTGACAAACCGCATATGTGAGCACTTTCAATTCCAAGCCCTCTTAATAGGTTGATGACATCCTCGGCAAAGAGCTTAATTGAAATCTCGCCAGGCGTTTGATACTCACCGTGACCACGTAAATCAGGTATAATTAAATCATACTGATCAGCCAATTCGTATTGGTTTGACCAGCCCTCTTTAACTTCTCCAAGACCATGAATAAAAACTAATGGTTCACCCTCACCAAATCGCAAATAAGGAATACTTGAGCCGTCAATAAAAAACTCTCCCAATTTTGATTCCTCCTTATGTTTTTATAAACATATGTTGCCAATATTTGTAAGGTGTATACATTTATAAAATTGCGATTACTCAATTATATAAGTAATCGGAGTCATTTATTACCAATACATGTAATTTACACCTATAAAGAAAATTCAGTCTGACAAGGGTAATTTGTTTTAAGTTGAGGGGAGATCAGCTAAAATGAAGTATTAAGAAGAAAAAATAGGAAGCAGGAAGTATTTATTAATGAGGGATCACGAATGATTAAAAAGTATCTAACCTTTCAGAAAAATAATGGCATTGCACCATATATTTGGACAATACTTTGTATATTGCCCTTTTACTTTATCTTTCAATCTACTTCTACACTCGTAATCGTGCTGGGAGTATTATTGACTTTAGTATTTTTTATTCTCTACAGGATTGCGTTTATCTCTAAGGGCTGGCCCGTTTATTTATGGACCTTGATCTTAATTGGTATATCGATAACGGCTGCGAGTCTCTATAGTTATGTTTATTTTGCTTTTTTTCTTGCCTATTTTATCGGGAATATCAAGGATCGAATAGCGTTTCTCACTTTATATTTTATTCATCTGATAAGTACATCCGCATCGATTAACTATAATATTGTCATGCAAGAAAAGCTGTTTCTCCAGCAGCTGCCGTTTGTCATTATTATTTGGATTAGTGTTATTCTTCTCCCATTTAGTATTCATAATCGGAAAGAACGAGGACAGCTTGAAGAAAAACTCGAGGACGCCAATAAGCGCATCTCGGAGCTCGTTAAGCTGGAGGAACGAAATCGGATTGCCAGAGACCTGCATGATACACTTGGACAAAAACTTTCCCTGATCGGGTTAAAGTCAGACCTGGCTCGAAAATTAATTTTGAAGGACCCAGAACAGGCTCGTAATGAACTAAAAGATGTGCAGCAAACTGCACGGACTGCCTTAAGTGAAGTAAGAAAAATGGTTTCGTCCATGCGGGGGATACGATTAAAGGATGAGATTTTTCGAGTTAAACAAATGATTAAAGCGGCCCAGATTAATTTTGAATGTAAGGGGGAGTTTGCCCTTCAAAACGTATCACTGTTAACTGAAAATATTTTAAGCATGTGCTTAAAAGAGGCGGTAAATAATGTAGTAAAGCATAGCGGCGCAAAGAGTTGTACTATTTCGATTGCACAATTGTGGAAAGAAACGATAATGACAATTCATGATGACGGTATGTTCAAAGGTGATACAGATCAGCTGGCCGAAGGGCATGGCTTAATCGGCATGAAGGAACGTCTGGAATTTATTAATGGCAGCTTAGAACTTTTGACTGAGGAAGGAACTACTTTAATCATAACTGTGCCGAATGATGTGAAACCGATTGATAAGGAGGATGGCAAATGATTAAAATCGTTATTGCTGAAGATCAACAAATGCTGCTAGGAGCATTTGGCTCTCTGCTTAATTTAGAAGATGACATGGAAGTGGTCGGAAAAGCTTCAAATGGAGAAGAAGCGGTGGCACTTGTAAAAAACTATAGGCCAGATGTTTGCATTATGGATATCGAAATGCCTGGGAAGAGCGGTCTTGAAGCTGCAGAGGAACTAAAAGGACTTGGATGTAAAGTGATCATTCTAACGACCTTTGCACGGACTGGTTATTTTCAGCGGGCCTTAAAGGCCGGCGTAAGCGGATATTTGTTAAAGGATAGTCCTAGTGAAGAATTAGCCAGCTCAATTAGAAATGTGATGGCCGGCAGGCGCATTTATGCACCCGAATTAATGGATGATGTCTACGGGGAAGAGAATCCATTGACGGAAAGAGAAAGAGAAGTTCTCGAGCTTGTTGCAGATGGAAAAAATACTAAAGAGATCGCTGAGACTCTTAGTATCAAAGCAGGTACTGTCCGAAACTATATTTCGATTATTTTAGATAAACTCGAAGTAAAAAACAGAATTGAAGCGATTACCCATTCAAAAGAAAAGGGCTGGTTTAAATGAGGTGTATTCTTGGGAATACACCTTTAATGTTCGTTCAAAAGGGAAATGAATTCTAATGAAGGGCTGCTTGATATTTGTCTACGAAGTGTTTGATATATTCGACTACCTCAAAAGGACGCTCTTCTGGAACAGCGTGCCCTGTTTCTTTTAAGATAATCAATTCAGAATTCGCCAAATCTCTATGAAGCTGTTCTCCAACCTTAAGGGGCATTGATTTATCATGGTCACCCCAAATCAACAAACATGGTGTTTTAATTTGCTGAAGTACTTCACCTGGTAAATCGCCTTCCCTGTCACGGATCATTCTCGTTAGGGCGATAAAAATCTCATCCTGTAAAAATGGTTGGAGATAGCCATTGATCATTTCTTCATTAATAATGGAGTGATTATATAAAGCATCCTGAAGGTTTTTCCTTACTCCTGTCCGGGCAAAATAATATTTAACAAAGCGATGAAAATACGGCAAATAGCTAGTCAGGATTAAAGGTAATTTAGATCGTTTTAAATACGATGAGCTGCAAAGGAGAATGGCTTTGTCTGCGATATCTGGCATCATGTGCAGGATATTAAGGACGATTTGCCCTCCCATTGAATGACCAATAAAAGTCATTTTTTTAAGACCTAAGGTTTCTGTTAGTTTGATGACGGTCTGTGCAAGGTTTTTATAGGAATATTCGTATTGATTGCATTTCCCACTTTTGCCGAAAGGGGGGAGATCGACAGAAAGCACTTGAAAATCTTTTTTCAATAAAGAAATTAAATGGCGAAAAGTAAAGGTGGAAGAAAGAAATCCATGTAATAAAACAAACGTTTTCTTCATTGTAGGATGGGGATAAAATTCATAATAAACATTGATATTATTTACCGTCTGATAACCGGTAAAAGCAGCCTGCTCCATACATCATTCCTCCTGCTCCACATATATAGTTGCCATTAATTTTCCCTAGGACTTAAAAAAAATGCCCCGGAGCATAAGTGGAAATATAAGGAACCAAGACATTACCTCTCTTAATAGTAGTAAAAAATCATTAACTAAATCTACAAAAGTGTTCACCTGAAACGGACAGTGTCCTTCATTGGTGCCTGTCACCAAAGTATGAATAAAATTTTTTTAGAAAATTGAAATAAAGTGTTTGAATTTTTAGAAAACTCCTTGTATAATGAAAAAAAGCTCAAGGAGTTGATTTCCATGGAAAAGAAATTATTAAATTCACCACAACATTCGGATGAGAATCAAGATGCTGTTATTGCTGAAATGTTCCTTAACAATGTCCTGCTTGAATTTAAAAGGGAGAAAATTCGAAAGGAAATCGACCAAACATTACAAGATGGAGATAAAGAGTTATTCCTAAAGTTAACAGAAGAGCTAAAGAAAATTTCATAATCCTTTACTATTGTAATCTAATATTGATAAGTCAGCCCTTTCCAAAAATGGATAAGGGCTTCTTTCTGTTTAAATATAACCTTAACAAGGTGTTTAAACTAAAGGAAACATAAAGGTTGAAAGAGAAGGAGCTAGTATTGTGCAAACTAAAATAATGAAAGAACTTAAAGGATTGGAAGACAAGTATGAAATAAAAATATTGTATGCAGTTGAAACAGGGAGCAGAGCATGGGGATTTTCTTCAGATGATAGTGATTATGATGTCAGATTCATTTATGTTCATCGAAGAGAATGGTATTTATCGATTGATCAAAAAAGAGATGTTATTGAGCTTCCCATTAACGACAAGTTAGATATTTCTGGATGGGAGTTACGTAAAACACTCCAGCTTTTTAGAAAATCCAATCCACCATTAATGGAATGGCTCAACTCAAAGATGGTTTATTATCGGGCCTTTTCATTAGTAGACAAAATGAAAGAAATCGAACCAAAAGTATTTAGATCAAAATCTGCTCTGTACCATTATTTGAAGATGGCAAAGAAAAACTTTGTCAGCATTCCTGAAAATGGTGAAGTGAAAATTAAACAATACATAAATGTCCTCCGTCCAGTTTTAGCTTGTCAATGGATTAGAAATTTCAATTCCTTTCCGCCGAATGAGTTTCAAATTTTAATTAATACACTTATTGAGACGGGGCAAGTAAAACAAGAAATCCTATATTTAATGGACAGAAAAATAAATGGGGATAAAGTAATTCCCAGGTCTAATGTAAATGCGATTAATCATTTCGTAACAGAAGAAATGGCCCGTATTGAGGAATTTGCTGAACGGTTACAAGAACCTAAAGAGGATAGTACCCCCATGTTAAACCATTTGTTCAGGGAGGTAATAAAGGAGGTTTGGGATTACAAAATATTAGATAACCTCTAATTAAAAAAGAACCGGGCGGTTTTGTCCGGTTTTCTCAGTATTAATAGATCTTTATAAAATCGTAATGGAAGGTAAACTTACCAAACATGCTATAATTTAAGTCCATCATTTGAGGGGCTTTTTTTGAATGATAGAACATTTTGTGTCCTAGAAATAACTCCTTTAAAAAACTTAAGGGAAAGCTGGAAAATCGGACTTTGAATAAAGGTATAAATAAATGTAGCGATGAATACCGGTCCAGCTAGAATTAGACCAATTAATAAAACAAGACTTTCAACCAGCATCCTTGCCTGACTTACCGATAATCTTGTTTTATCAGATATTGACAGCATAAAGCCATCACGCGGGCCCGCACCGATCCCTGCCGCAACGTACATCCCGCCGCCAATCCCTGTGATTACAATACCTGATAGTAGAATTAGATAATCGACCCAAGTATTCGTTGCTTTTGGGAGGATGTCTAACCAAAGAAAAAAGTCCATAATCGGTCCAATACACAAGGCATTGAGTATCGTTCCAATGCTGATATAGCTTCGTGCAGCAAATAGGGAGATTAAAATCAGAATTAAACCACAAATGACACCCCAAGTTCCAATGGTTAAACCAAAATGCTGATAAAGGGCCACATTTAAAACTTCCCACGGATGTAATCCTACATATTTTACCTTTACGGCTATGGCATTACCTAAGCCAAAAAAGGTTAGTCCTAGAAAAAATAAACAGTATTGAAATAATTTCAATTGATGTTAACCTCCAAGCGCAGAACAATTCTGAATATTGAAACCTACTCTAAAAATCTTAAGTTATTTATGCCATATAATCAATGGTTAATTTACTTTATAGAATAATTTTAAAAAATTGCTATAATCAGAAGTATGTTAATATAATTAAAATTTTAATTTCGAGGGGAATGCACATGAATCTCATCGGTTCGGAAAAACTTCAAAAAATGTCTGCTAGTATTTTTCAAGAAGTGGCTGACCGGAAAATGGCCGCAAAAACTAAAGGAAAAGATGTGATCGACCTTAGTGTAGGAAGTCCAGACTTTCCACCGCCGTCTTTTGTTATCGATGCATTAGTTGAATCAGTTAAGGATACAAGTAAGTATGGCTACACCTTAAAAGGAATAGCTGAATTTAATGAGGCGGCGGCTTATTTTTACCAGCAGCGGTATGGGGTTGAGTTAAATCCTGCTAAAGAAATACTGCAGTTGATGGGCTCACAGGACGGTTTGGCCCATTTAGCCACAGCAATCATTAATCCAGGGGAGTATGTTTTGGTGCCTGACCCTGGTTACCCCATTTATGAAGCGAGTGTCAATATTGCAGGTGGTGTCATTTATCCGATGCCATTGCTGGCTGAGAATAAGTTTCTACCAAACTTAAAGGACATTCCTTTAGAAATTTTGCAGAAAACGAAAATGATGATTATAAGTTACCCTGGGAACCCGGTTACAGCGCTCTCAAATAAGGACTTTTTTGATGAGGTTGTGGCCTTTGCAAGAACCCATAACATTTTAGTGGTTCATGATTTTGCCTATTCGGAATTGATTTTTGATAATCATCCACAGATTAGTTTCATGTCGGTTCCAGGTGCGAAAGAAGTGGGAATTGAATTTAATTCACTCTCTAAAACATTTAATATGGCCGGCTGCCGAATTGGGTATGTGGTCGGAAATGAGCAAGCAATTAAACTATTAGCTACCTTTAAATCGAATATTGATTATGGGATTTTTTATCCAATCCAAGAAGCTGCTGTTAAAGCATTAACTTCTGATTTCTCTTATTTATTTGAACAGGTGAAAGCATACGAGCTTCGCAGAGATACTTTAATTGCCGGGCTTGAAAAAAGCGGCTGGCAGATCGAAAAATCTCCAGCAACGATGTTTGTTTGGGCAAGAATTCCTGCTGGGTGGACGTCGCGTCAATTCGCGTTTGAATTAATTGAACAGGCAGGTGTGGCTGTTATCCCGGGGGATGCCTTCGGAGCACTAGGAGAAGGTTATGTTCGAATTGCTTTAGTCCAGCCCCCTGAGCGGCTTTCAGAGGCGGCAGAACGGATTCAGCAATTTTTGGCGGATCGATTAATAGAGAAATAAGGTTAGTACTCAACATACGCTTATTCTAAAAAACATATTTCTTCAATAAACTCATATATTTTAAAAAGGCCTTCAGTCCTGAAGGTCTTTTACTTTGAGAATGAAAGAAGGATACATTCATGCCGAGTGAATTACAACATTTGGAAATCGCTATCCCGATTGAAGTGATATGGGATTTTATTCGAGATGAGAATAATTGGGCACCGCTTGTTCCCGGATATATTCACCATCAAAAAATAAATGATCGGCAAATTAGCTGGGAGTTTAAGAGTGACCTGGGGATTATGAAAAAAAAGATCACATTGATTATTGAAATTAAGGAGTGGAACGAACCTGACAGGGTGAGTTTTGAATTAAAGCGGAAAAACGAAAAGTATTTGGGAGAGGGGTATTTTGAAGCAAAGGCAATTAATAGTCATACCACCCGGCTGACAGGGTTTCTTAATATAAATGCAACCGGACCAATGGGAACGCTGACAAATACTCTATTTAATAAGGCGGTTAATCTGTCGGATGAAGAGGTAGCTGCTGCTATCTCTTCCAAACTAGAGGAATTTTGTAATAAGTAAAGCTAAAGTCGTAACCCTTTTATCTTAAGGTTACGTTTTTTTTTTGAAAAAGTGGTTTTAAAATAGGTCCAAAGCGGTAAATATAAAGTGTCAGTAAGCAAACTCTTATAAACGGCTATGTTAATCTTCATTGTTCCATTGCAGTGAGGGGCGGTACGCTTTCCGTTCCAATCAACAAATAAAATAAACCATAACCTTTAAGACAGCCTTTTAAATTAAGATAATCTTAAGCAATCAATGGTAAGGTTAGTCCAAAATCACTTATTTAGAAGTGGGAGGATTAACAATGCTAACAAAAATATCAAAAAAAGGCCTGAACGCTGTCCTAATCATCTCGATTCTCGGTTTTGGAACGGGTTATAATCTTCCGACCGTCTATGCTGAGTAAAATGTGAGCCAGGTTAATGAAACAGCTAATACTCTTTCTAAATTGGAAATTGAGGGAATAAAGCTCGATAAGGAGTTTTCTCCAGATATAACTCAATATTCGGCAAACATAGAAAATGAAACTGATTCAATCAAAATCTTTGTCGAAGGCGGTAGTGACAATTCGATCATTAAAATCAATGATAAAACAGTCAAAAGCGGAGCCGCTGAAAGCTACTCATTGCAAACTGGACAAAATCTCTTTCTTATTACCGTTAAGGACCCAAGCAGCAGTCTAACGAATACCTATTCATTAATAGTCACTAGAAAGCAAAATGCTAATAATCAGCTCCAAGATCTTAAACTATCAACCGGGAAACTATCCCCTGCTTTTTCTTCTGAAGTAACAGATTACTCTCTTCAACTGCCTAATTCGGTACAAGAACTAGTAGTGCTGCCAACCGCTGAAGAAAAGACAGCTGAAATTGAAGTAAATGGTGTGGAAACAACACAAAAGGGTGTACAAGTTAATGTCCCTGTGGGTAAATCTGATATTAGAATTGTGGTAACAGCTGAGAATGGGTCCAAACTAAGATATTCCATCCATTTGGACAGACAGGATACCCCAGCTAAAAGCGGTACCGTTCTAGCACAAACTGGAAGCGGCTTTTCTACTAAGACATACACATCCATTCCAGTACAAACAACGAGAACAAACCAAAACTCAATTCAGAAT
>Ga0308175_100002749_pt1 | contig 12074 bp, 8 predicted proteins | sample PhyCR1_3_FD_203893 | JGI IMG/M metagenome (GOLD analysis project Ga0308175, IMG submission 203893) | Soil microbial communities from UC Gill Tract Community Farm, Albany, California, United States - DLSLS.C.R1 | ecosystem: Environmental > Terrestrial > Soil > Agricultural land | place: USA... | reverse complement strand
AGGCCGGGGAGTTCTGGTGCGGGTCGTGCTCGCGCGCCGCTTCGGGCTCCTCCGCCAGGGAGTTGACGGCCTGCGCGGCGGCGACGATCGCCTCGTGCATCGCCGCCTGCGGGTGGGTGCCGCGCGGCAGGGCCGCCAGCAGGGTGTCGACGGCCGCCTGCGAGGCGGCCATCGACGCCTCGTCCGGCCGGGTCGCCGAGGACACGCCGTCGCACACGATGGCCAGCGTCGCGGGAGAGCCGTCGGGCAGCGCGGTGTGGGCGACGGCGAAGGCGTCCTCGTTGCGGTGGTGGCGCAGGCCGCGGTCGCTGACCGCGGCGACCGGGCCCGACTCCCGCTCCATGCGGTCGCGTTCCCGGGGCTGGGCGTGCCCGCAGTTCTCGCAGTAGCCGTCCTCGTCCACCCGGCCGGCCCGGCAGGCCACGCAGACCTGCGCGGGATCGGCCGCGTCGGGAGCGGCGGCCGGGCCGGCCGGTGCCGAGGACGCGGCGGGACCGGCCGAAGCGCGCGGGTCGGGGGCCTGCAGCGGGTACTCGTCGGGCTCCGGACGCCGGTCGAAGCGGACGCCGGGCGCGGCCTGCTCCTCGTGGTGCAGCGCGTTGCCGCCCGAGTCGGTGCCGGGCACATCGGTCGACCGGTGCGCCGCCGGCTGGGTGCCGCTGGAGCCGGCCGGCTCGGGGGCGGGCCAGTCCACGCCGTCCCCGGGCCCGGCGGAGCCGGTCATGGTGAGGGTCGGGTGGTCCTGCGGCGCGGCGGGCACGGACAGGTCGTATCCGCACGCGCCGCAGAAGAGGTCACCCGACTCGAGCGGCTCGGCACAGCTCGGGCACTTCGCCAGTGCGGCCTGCTGGGGCATCTGCGACATCAACTACACCCACGTCCGGGGGCGGTAACGGTTGGCCCGTTCCACCAGCTCGATCCTCTCCTCGCCGCCGGGCGCCAGCCTGGCCAGCGTGCGGTACGCGCGTTCCAGGCCGAAGCGCAGGCCCCGTTCGTCCAGACCGCTGCCGAGCAGCTTCCCTCCGCCGACGGCCGGTGGGGCGGTGTCCCGGCCTGTGGAGAGTACCCAGTCCAGCGCGCTGCCGAGCACTTCGGCGGACAACTGCTCGCGGCGCGCCGGGTCCAGACCGTACGCGTCCAGCGCCTCGACCTGCCCGGCGGCGGCCGTCAGGTCGTCGAGGAACGGTACGTCACCGGCGCTCGGCGTACGTCCGCGCAGCCGGGCCCGGACGGCGGCGACCCGGGCGGCCGTGTAGTGGATGGACGACTCGGGCACCGACTCCAGGGTGCCGACGGCGCCGCGCCGGTCACCGGCCGCGAGCCGCACCCGGGCCAGCCCGAAGGCGGCGCTGACGAAGCTCGGGTCGGTCGACCACACCAGGCGGTAGTACTCGGCCGCGTTGTCCAACTGGCCCAGCACCTCGGCGCACAGGCCGAGCGCCAGCTTGGGCGCGGCCTCGCCGGGGAAGGCGTCGTAGATCGCGTCGAAGCCCAGCGCGGCACCCTCGAAGTCCCCGGTGACCAGCGCCGCCACTCCCCGGTACCACACCACCCGCCAGTCGTCGGGCCGCGCGTGTACGCCATCGGGCCCACGGGGCGCCCCAGCCGGTGTGGAGGCCGCGACCGGGCCCGGCCCTTCGGAACTCCGCGCTCCCCCTCTCTCGGCTTCGCTCGAACGGGAGGACCCCCATGCACCCTCGGCATCGACGCGCCCCTCCGGCCAGGACTCCAGCTCGCTCAGGGCCGTGAGCGCGGCCCGGTGGTCGCCGCTCTCCAGCCGGGCCCTGATCTGCCGCAGCCGCGACTCCACGCTCGGCGCGGGCGCCGCGTCCAGGGCGCTGATCAGCTCGGCCGGCGCGGACGCCATGAGCCCGGCCAGGAAACCGGCGTTGGGGTCGGTCGGGTCGACCAGCGCCACGCACAGCGCCAGGGCGGCGGCGGGCGTGTCCACGGGCCTGACGACGGCCTGCCCGGGCAGCGCGGGCTCCGGCACGGCACCGCGCGCCGGGCGCGACCCGAGCAGCGACACGTCCCCGTGCGCCCGGGGGAACAGCTCGGTGTCGACGACCTTCACCTCGGGCCCGAACAGCGTGGACAGGGCGGGTCTGGCCTGCCCGGTCTGCAGCGAGACGACCTCGCGGAGCACGCCGGTCAACTGCTCGGACATCTCCTGCGCGGAGGCGAACCGGCGGGCCGGGTCGGGGTCGGTGGCGCGGACGAGGAGCCGGTAGAAGGACTCGTAGCGGTGGAAGACCTCGATGTTGTCCGGGTCGGGCAGGGAGTCCACGAAGACGTTCGTGTAGCCCTGGAAGTCGAAGGTGAGGACGGCGAGCGTACGGCCCACCGTGTACAGGTCGCTGGCCACGGACGGGCCGACGTCCGCGACCTCCGGCGCCTGGTACCCGACCGTGCCGTAGATCGCCGACTCGTCGTCGTCCATGCGGCGCACGGCGCCCATGTCGATCAGCTTGAGCTGGTCCTCGGTCTGGATGGCGTTGTCGACCTTGAAGTCGCAGTACAGCAGGTTGCGGCTGTGCAGATGGCCGAGCGCCTCCAGGGCCTCGATGCCGTACGCGCAGGCCTGCTCCACCGGCAGCGGGTCCCGCCTGCCGTCGGACGTGCGGCGGGCGTTGGCGATCTCCTTCAGCGACTTCCCGCCGACGTACTCCATGACGATGTAGCCGTCGAGGGAGCCGGTGCGCTGGTCGAGGTGCTCGACGAAGTTGTAGATCCGCACGATGTTGGCGTGCTCGATCTCCGCGAGGAACCGCCGCTCGGAGATCGCCGCGGCCATCGCGTCCTGGTCGCCGGTGTCCAGCAGGCCCTTGAGCACCACCCACCGGTCGGACACGGCCCGGTCCACGGCGAGATAGACCCAGCCGAGGCCGCCGTGCGCGAGACAGCCCGCGACCTCGTACTGGCCGTGCACGATGTCCCCGGCCTTCAGCTTCGGCATGAACGAGTACGGGTGCCCGCACTTGGTGCAGAACCCCTCCGTGCGCCCCGGCCGCTCGCCTCGGGCGCGCCCGACCGGCGCCCCGCAGTCGGACCGCGAGCAGAACCGCTTGCGCTCGGGTACCTCCGGGTTCTCCAGCACCATCGCGCGCGGGTCGGGCCGCGGCACCTGCGGCACCGAGACCAGGCCGGCGCCGAGCCGCCCGCGGGTCGAGGTGCCGGATGACGAGCCGGAGCTGCGCACCGACACCGAGCGGGCGCTGGACCCGCCCGACAGGGAACGCGACAGCCGCCCGGACACCGAGCGCCGCGACCTCGACGACTGCGAGGAGGTGCGCGAACTGCGGGCGCTGGCGCGGGAACCGCCGCTCGCCGCCGAGCCCTTCGTGACGCCCGTGGCCGGCGAGCCGACCATGCCTCCCCCGGAGGGGGGACCCCCAGGCGACACGACCGGGGCGAGGCCGCAGGTGTCGCAGTACAGCTCGCCGCCGCCGACGTCCTCGTAGGAGCCCTCGCAGCCGGGCCGCTGGCACGTCCGCTGTGCCTGACTCATGACGACCCACCTCTACGGTCCTCGGGTCCGCCCTGGCGGGGGACACCCGGTGCGCCGAGCAGCTCGGCCGCCGCCTGCTGGTAGCGCAGCACGGCCTGTTCGGCGACGCGCAGGTCGCAGGGGGCGCTCCACAGCATCCGCCGGGCCGCGTCGTACCGCTCGACCAGCAGCGGGTCCTCGGCGAGGCCGTTGCGGGTGGTCTTCGCCCGGTACGCGTCCAGCCGGCCGCGCAGCTCGGCGCGGACCGCGAGCGGGGCGGTCACGGCGCTCAACGACTCACGTGCGCGCAGCAGTTCGTCGTCGGCCCGCTGCTCCAGGGACTCCAGCAGCGGGGAGAGCCGGTGCCACTGCGCGTGCCGCCGGTACTCGGCGGCCGCGGCCAGCTGCTCCTGCAGCACGGTCGGCGGTCCGCCGACCACCGGGACCTCGGTCGCCGCGATCTTCGCCAGCACCTCACCGCGCGCGGTGCGCGCCTCGGCGAGGGTGCGGTCCGCGCGGGAGAGCACGTCCCGCAGCCGGATCAGCCGCGCCTCCGCGTCCTGCCGGACCGTCAGCACCGCGTCGATCTCGCGCCGCACGTCCTCCAGGGCGCGCGCCTCGCGGTCGTACACCGTGGTGTCCGGACGGCCGCCGCCGGGCGCCGAACTGCCCTCGGCCCGCACCCAGAAGGCGAGCGGGTCGGAGACCACGTCCGCGCGCAGGGCGGTCAGGGTGCGCGTGATGCGCTCCAGGTCGTCACCGGCCGGGTGCTCGCCCGGGCGGACGCCCACGGAGTGCGCGAGCCTGCGGGTGCGCTGGAGTTCCGCGGCGAGTAAATCGATCCGGGCGGGCAGTGCCGACCAGACCGCGTCGGCGGTGACGACCAGGTCGAGCGAGGACGCGTACAGCTCGTTCATCCGGTCGACCAGGGTGGTGAGCGAGAAGCTCTCGCTGAGCTTCGCGACGGCCGTGGGACCGGTGCCGCCGGGCACGGTGACGGACGCGCCGCGCAGCAGCTCGGTCAGCTCCGCCAGGTCCTCGCGGTTGGACCAGCGGCGCCGGGCGCGGATCTCCCGGGCGGAGCGCAGCGCCGCCGTGTAGGCGTCGAAGTACGCCCACAGCAGGGTGATCGACGCCTCTGCGGCCTGCCAGCGCTGCTGGGTGACGCCGGTCAGCTCGGCGCCTTCGAGGAGTCTGCGGCCCGCGTGGTCCTGGAGGGCGAGCAGCGAGGTCTCGATCGCCTCGTGCTCCGCGCCGAGCCGCGCCAGCGCACGGTCCACCTCGTCCCGGTCCATCACCGGCCCGGCGGGGTCCGTGACGCCCATCGATCACCTCTCGCTGCTGTGTGGTTGGCCTGGGTCGGGTCGGGTTCAGCCCTTGCGCAGGTACTGCGGCGCGGGCGGCTTGGACGGGTCCGAGTCCTTCCCCAGTGTGGCCGACAGCCACCTGTCGTACGACGCCTGCCAGCCGTCCGCGCGATAGTCGACCAGGATGCGGTTGACCCGGCGTACCAGATCGGTGGCGTCCTTCTTCATCGCCACGCCGTAGTACTCGGTGGTGAACGCGTCACCCTTCAGGGCGAGCGTCGGGTCCTGGGCGGCCTGGCTGGCGGCGAGGGCGCCGTCGGTGACCACCGCGTCGACCTCGCCGAGCTGCAGCCGGACCAGACAGTCGAGTTGGTTGGGCACGGTGGTGGAGATATCGGTGGAGGCGGGCAGGTCACCCGCGTCCCGGTCGGCCTTCAGCTTGCCGTAGGCGGTGGAACCGGACGCCGTGCAGATCCTCTTGTGCGCGAGCGTGCCGTCGTAGCCCTTGACGGACGAGGACTTGGGGGCCAGCACCTGCTGGCCGGTCTTGAAGTAGGGCGCGGAGAACGCCACGTCGTCCAGGCGCTCGCAGGTGATGGTCATCGTGCGGACCACCATGTCGACCCGGCCGTCCTTGATCGCGGGTATGCGCTGGCTGGTCGGGATGGCCTTGAACTGCACCGCGTCCGGGTCGCCGAGGATGTCCTCGGCGATCTTGTGGACGAGGTCGATGTCGAAGCCCTCGAGCTGGGCGGTCTCGGTGTTCGGGTTGCGGTAGCCCCAGTGGTAGCTGTTCTGGTCGACGCCGACGATCAGTTTGCGCTTGGCGCCCGTACGGGACTTGATGGCGTCGATGGTCAGGCCGTCCGCGCCGGACGGGGACATCGTCTGCTTCTGCGCCTCGGAGTCCTCGCAGTCCCCGGCGCGCGCCTGGCTGCCGTTGGCGAGGCCCGGGCCGACGGTCCGCGCGCCGCCGCCGTCGTCGTGACGCGGCTGCGTGCACGGCAGCAGCAGCGCGAAGGTCAGGGCCAGCGCGCACAGCACCGCCATCGCGCCGACCCCGCCCCAGCCCCGCAGGGAGGTCCGTACACGGCTCGCGTACATCGTCACGCCCCCTGTCACCGGTACTCCGAAAGCCTGCGCCCGACACCGGCCAACGCGCCCGCCGCGGCGAGCACGCCCAGCACGGCGGCGCCGACGGGCAGCCCGGTCATCGCGTTCCGCCCGTCACCGGCGGCCCGCTGGAACTCGGTCTGCTCGTGGCCGATGGCCAGGGCGAGATTGCGGTCCACGCTGTCGAAGCACGCGCCGGTGGCGTCCGCGCCGCCGATCACCTTGTCCAGCGCCTGCTGGTAATTGCCGTTCTCGTCCTCGGTACGGGCCGAGGCGTGGCGCTGCTTCCAGACCGCCATGTTGCCCTCGGCCGCCTTGACCGGCCCGGTGCCCGCGTTGTCGTCGGCGAGCCGGCGGGCGTCGGTGAGGCCCTTGGCGAGCACGCCCATGTCCCGGTCGAAGTCGTAGTAGTAGGCGTCGTACGTCTGTCCGCCCACCGTGACGGTCTCGGCGCCGCGCGCCACCAGGCTCAGGTTCTCGTTGCCCCGCGCCTTCAGGGAGGCGATGCGCGCGTCGTGCAGGACGTTCAGCGAGCGGACGCCGTTGTCGTAGGAGCCGTTCAGGCCCGACCTGGCGACCGAGTGCCCGGCCACCAGCCACAGCAGGGCCACCGCGGTGGCGGCGGAGGCGGCCACCAGGCCGTGGTTGAGGACGCGGTTGGTGCGCCGGTAGGTGCGGTGCTGGGCCCAGCCGAGCGCGGCCAGGGCGAGCACGCCGAGCGCGATCGCCGCCCACGGGTAGGGCGTCGCGTCCCCGTAGTCGGCGTTCAGCCGCTGGTTCTCCTTCTTGTAGAGGTCCTCCGCCGCCGGGAGCATCTCCTTCTGCATCTTCTCGTTCGCGTACCGCAGATAGGCGCCGCCCACCGGATAGCCCTGCCGGTTGTAGGTGCGGGCGCGCTCCACGAGCCCCTTGTACTCGGGCAGCAGCTTGTTCAGCTTGGCGACGGCCGCCTCCGACGGCGACCCCGGCTCGGAGTTGGCGGCGGCGGTGACGAGGCCCGCGGCGGCCGTGCGGATGTCCTTCTCGTACCGGTCCCGCGAGTCCGCGGTCTCCTGCCCGCCCGCCAGGAAGCCGCTGGAGGCGGCCGTGTTGGCGTCGGCCAGTGAGCGGTAGATGTCGGCGGCGCCGGAGCTCAGCGGCTGGCTGCTGTGCAGCACGTCGTCGGCGGCGGCCGCGCGCTCGGCGGTCTGCCAGGCGGTGACCGCGCCGAACGCGACGACCAGCACGGCGAGGACGGCACCGATGATGCGCAGCCGCCCCGGCTCGGTGGTCGCGGCGCTCCGCAGCCGGTCGACGCCCTCGGCGAATGCGGTACGGCGGGGCGCCGGGGGCCGGCTCGGCGGGGCGGGCGGCGCCGGGGCGGGCTGCGGGGGGATCGCGGGCATGACGACACCCGCCGATGGCGGTGCCGTGCTGCTCTTCGGCGGGTGTGTCACCTGACCTCCCCCGTGGTCATCCGTTCGCCGCCAAGTATTGCGGCACGGACCGACATCCGCACCGGCCTTCGCTGGATCTTGATCGGATCGCAGCGTCCCCTGCCCATGAATACGCCGTGGGCACCTGTTCGGTTCCCGTGGCCACCTGCCCCGGAGCGCCCCGGCCGGGTTCAGCGCCGGCCGGTGTCCCAGTGGGCCCGGGCCCGTTCCAGGGCCGCCTCTTCCGCGCGCAGATGGTCCAGGCCCAGGAGGACCGCGCCCAGGACCGGGGCGGCCGTGACCACGCGGACGTCCGCCTTGGGGGCGCGGGACGCCAGCAGGTCGCGTACGCCGTCGTCGAGCTGGGCGTGACCGGCGCTCAGGACGCTGCCGCCCAGCAGGACCGGGGTCTGTTCGCCCAGGAGGTCGAGCCGGGTCAGAGCCACCGTGGCCATCGTCGCGACCTCCTCGGCGAGGCGGTCCACGAGGGAGCGGGCGACCCGGTCCCCGTGCGCGGCCGTGCGGAACAGCACCGGCGTCAGCTCGTGCCGGCGGCCGTGCTCGACATGCCCCAGGTGCAGGGCCTCGATCAGCGCGTACATGGACCGCAGGCCGAAGTGCGCGGGCAGGGCGCCGGCCAGCTCGGTCGCCTCGCCCCGGCCGTCCTCCGCGCGGGCCGCGTACCACAGGGCCTCCTCGGCCAGGCCCCAGCCGCCGCCCCAGTCGCCGGAGATCCGCCCGATGGCCGGGAAGCGGGCGGTGCGGCCGTCGGGGCGCATCCCGACGCAGTTGATGCCCGCACCGCACACCACGGCCACGCCCCGGGGCTCGGGCACACCCGCCCGCAGGATCGCGAAGGTGTCGTTGCGGACCTCCACCGAGGCCCCCCACGCACGCGCGTGCAGCGCCGCCGCCAACTGCTCCTCCTCCACCGGCAGATCGGCGTTGGCGAGACAGGCGGAGACGTGCGATGCGGTGGTCGCGCCCGCGTCCGCGAACGCCCGCGCGACCGGTTCGGCGAGGGCGTCCACCGCCGCCCCGACACCCACCGCCGGCGGGCGGAAGCCGCCGCCGCGGGCCGTGGCCAGCACCTCGCCCCCGGCGGTGACCACGGCCACGTCGGTCTTGCTGTTGCCCGCGTCGATGGCGAGCACGGTCGGGATCAGGCCCACGCGAGGTGCTCCCGGTTGTGCGCGACCAGCCGGTCGGTGAGGGCTTCGGCGTACTCGTACTGGCCGACGAGCGGATGGGCCAGCAGGGCGCGGAAGACCCGGTCCCGGCCGCCCCGCAGCGCCGCGTCCAGCGCCAGTTCCTCGTACGCCGTCACGTTCGCCACCAGGCCCGCGTACAGCGGGTCGAGGTCCGGCACGGCGAGGGGCGCGGCGCCGGACGGGCCCACCGCCGCCTGCACCTCGATCACCGCGTCGTCCGGGAGGAACGGCAGCGTGCCCCTGTTGAGCGTGTTGACCACCTGGTACGGGCTTCCCGTGCCGCCGCCCAGCAGGGCCGCCGCAAGGTCCACGGCCGCCTCCGAGTAGAAGGCACCGCCCCGCTTCGCCAGCAGCGCCGGCTTCTCGTCCAGGGCCGGGTCGCCGTACATCGCCAGCAACTCGCGCTCCATGGCCGCGACTTCCGCCGCCCGGGAGGGCTTGGTGCGCAGGTCCCGCACCACCTCGTCATGGGCGTAGTAGTAGCGCAGGTAGTAGGAGGGGACCACGCCCAGGCGGTCCAGCAGGGGCCGGGGCAGGCGCAGGTCACCGGCGATGGCGTCGCCGTGCCCGGCGAGCAGTTCGGGCAGGACGTCCGCGCCCTCGGGGCCGCCGAGCCGCACCCCCGTCTCCCACGTCAGGTGGTTCAGGCCCACGTGGTCCAGGTGGACGTCCTTCGGGTCGGTGCCCAGCAGGGCCGCGAACTTGCGCTGCAGTCCGATCGCCACGTTGCACAGGCCCACCGCCCGGTGCCCGGCCTCCAGCAGGGCGCGGGTGACGATGCCGACCGGGTTGGTGAAGTCGATGATCCAGGCGCGCGGGTTGGTACGGCGCACGCGCTCGGCGATGTCCAGGACGACCGGGACCGTGCGCAGCGCCTTGGCGAGGCCGCCCGCGCCGGTCGTCTCCTGGCCGATGCAGCCGCACTCCAGCGGCCAGGTCTCGTCCCGCTGCCGGGCGGCCTGGCCGCCGACCCGGAGCTGGAGCAGTACGGCGTCGGCGCCGTCCACGCCCGCGTCCAGGTCGGAGGTGGTGACGATGCGGCCGCCGTGGCCCTGCTTGGCGAAGATGCGGCGGGCCAGACCGCCCACCAGTTCCAGGCGTTCGGCGGCCGGGTCCACGAGGACGAGTTCCTCGACGGGCAGGGTGTCCCTGAGCCGGGCGAAGCCGTCGATGAGTTCGGGGGTGTAGGTCGAGCCGCCGCCGACCACGGTGAGTTTCATATGCAGTTCAACCCTTGACTCCGGTGAGAGTGACGCCCTCGACGAACGCCTTCTGGGCGAAGAAGAACACGAGGATCACGGGGGCCATGACCAGTACGGTCGCGGCCATGGTGAGGTTCCAGTCGGTGTGGTGGGCGCCCTTGAAGGACTCCAGGCCGTAACTCAGCGTCCAGGCGCCGGGGTTCTCCGAGGCGTAGATCTGCGGGCCGAAGTAGTCGTTCCAGGCGTAGAAGAACTGGAAGAGGGCCACCGCGGCGATGCCGGGTTTCGCCATCGGCAGCACCACCCGCACCAGGGTCCTGAGGTCACCGCAGCCGTCCACCTTCGCGGCGTCCACGTACTCGTTCGGGATCGTCATCAGGAACTGGCGCAGCAGGAAGATGGAGAACGCGTCCCCGAACGCCATCGGGATGATCAGCGGCCACAGCGTGCCCGACAGGTCGAGCTGCTTCGCCCAGAACAGGTACATCGGGATGATGACCACCTGCGGGGGCAGCATCATCATCGAGATCACCAGCATGAGTGACAGATTCCGGCCCCGGAAGCGGAACTTGGCCAGCGCGTACGCCACCGGTATCGAGGACGCCACGGTGAGCACGGTGCCGAGCCCGGCGTAGATCAGGGTGTTCTTCCACCAGGTGAGGAAGCCCGGGGTGGCGAGGACCTTGTGGTAGTTGCCCCACTCCCAGGTGTGCGGGACCAGATCCCGGCTCAGGGCCTGGCTGTCGCTCATCAGGGAGGTGAGGAACACGAACACGAAGGGGAGGGTGAAGAAGAGCGCGGCGGCGACACCGAGGGAGTGCACCGCGATCCACTCCAGCAGCGCCCGGCGCCGTGCCGTCCGCTCGGCGCCCGAGACGGCCGGGGCCGCCTTCACCGGCTTCTCCAGTACCTGGGTCATGGTCAGTCACCTGCCTGGACGAGGCCGCCCCGGCGCCGCATCAACAGCGCGGTGAACGCCATCGACAGGGCGAACAGGACCAGGGCGACGACACACGCCGAGCCGTAGTCGAAGCGCTGGAAGCCGAGGTTGTAGACGAGTTGGGGGAGGGTGAGCGTGGACCGGTCCGGGTAGCCGGGTTCGAACTGGGTGCCCGCGCCCTGGATCACGCCCGAGGCGACCTTTCCCGCGATCAGCGGCTGCGTGTAGTACTGCATGCTCTGGATCACGCCGGTGACCACGGCGAACATCACGATCGGGGAGATGTTCGGCAGGGTGACGTAGCGGAAGCGCTGCCATGCCGACGCCCCGTCCAGCTCGGCCGCCTCGTACTGCTCCGCCGGTACGTCGAGCAGCGCGGCCATGAAGATGACCATCAGGTCACCGATGCCCCACAGCGCGAGCAGGGTCAGGGCCGGCTTGGACCAGGCGGGGTCGTTGAACCAGCCCGGCGCCGGGACGCCGATCCTCTCCAGGATCGAGTCGACCGGGCCCGTACCGGGGTTGAGCAGGAAGGCGAAGGCCATGGTCGCGGCGACCGGCGGGGCCAGGTAGGGCAGGTAGAACAGGGTGCGGAAGACACCGGCCCCCGTCCTGATCCTCGTGATGAGCAGACCGACCCCGAGCCCGAAGACGACCCGGAGCGTCACCATCACCAGGACCAGCCACAGGGTGTTGCGCAGCGCGGGCCAGAACAGCGGGTAGTGCTCGAAGACATAGGTCCAGTTCTTCGTGCCGCTCCACGTCGGCGGCCGGAAGCCGTCGTAGTGCATGAAGGAGAAGTAGACCGTCGAGATCAGCGGGTACGCGAAGAAGACCGCGAAGCCGATCAGCCAGGGCGACATGAAGGCCGCCGTACGCAGCGCCGCCCGGCGGCGCCTGGAACCCAACGTGGTCGTGGCCATGGCTACTTCGCCTGCGCGATGTCCGTGTCGATCTGCGCGGCCGTCTTCCTCAGGCCGGCCTTCAGATCGGTGACCCTGCCGCTCTCGTAGTCGTACCCGAACTGCTGGATCGTCACCAGGTACACACCGCCGTTGACCGAGGCGGGGGTGGTGGTGGAGTGCGGGTCGGCGGCGATGTCCAGGAAGGTCTTGAACCGCGGGTCGTACCGGAGCTTCGGCGACTTCAGCGCGGCCAGGGTGGAGGGCACGTTGTGGATGTCGTTGGCGAAGCCGACCACCGCGTCCGTGTCCGTGGTCATGTACTTCAGCAGCTCCCAGGCCGCGTTCTGCTTGTGGCTGGTGGCCGCGATGCCCGCGATGGTGCCGGTGATGTAGCCCTTGCCGTACTGGTCGGCCTGGTCGTCCGGGACGGGCAGCGGGGCCACCCCGATCTCGAACTTCGGCTTGGCCTCCCCGGCCATGCCCAGCCGCCACTC
>Ga0308175_100002748_pt1 | contig 12075 bp, 12 predicted proteins | sample PhyCR1_3_FD_203893 | JGI IMG/M metagenome (GOLD analysis project Ga0308175, IMG submission 203893) | Soil microbial communities from UC Gill Tract Community Farm, Albany, California, United States - DLSLS.C.R1 | ecosystem: Environmental > Terrestrial > Soil > Agricultural land | place: USA... | reverse complement strand
CAACGTCCAGCCTGGCACCAAAATGTACCTGGCGCCCGATAAACGCGTGAAGGTCTGGTGACGGGAAACCGCTTCATTTGAACTTCATCACGCGCTTGCCGCGTGCTATGACAATCCGGTCCAATCAGCGAGGGGCCGCACGATGACGGATTGGGAATTCAAGGGGCGCGAGCTCGTCAATTGCTCGTGCGATTACGGCTGCAATTGCCAGTTCACTGCGCTTCCCGACAAGGGCCACTGCCACGCCGTGGCCGCGATCGAAATCGACGAGGGCCACCACGGCGAGACCAGGCTCGACGGGCTGCGACTCGCGGCCATCTTCAAATGGCCCGGGCCGATTCACGAGGGCCATGGCGAGGCGATCGCGTTTGTCGACAAGCGCGCCGACGATGCGCAGCGCGACGCGCTGCTCAAGATCATGACCGGACAGGATACGGACCCGTTCGCGACCATGTTCGCGGTGTTCGCCTCGACCGTCGAAACGATGCACGAGCCGGTGTTCACCGACATTGAGTTCGAGGTCGACGTCGACCGCCGACGCGGGCGACTGACCATTCCGGGCCATGTGACGATGACCGGCGAGCCGCTGCACAACAATGTCAGCGGGGCCGAAGTCCGGGCGCAGATCTGTCTGCCCGACGGATTCGAATATGAAGTCGCGGACATCGGCAGCGCATCGAGCCACGGCACGGGCAGGGTCCCGATCGAGCTCAGCAACAGCTATGCGCAGTTCGCCCACCTCCATCTCGGAAGCCACGGGGTCGTCCGCGCCTGACCTGACCAGCCGCGCGCTCCGCTACGAGCGCGCGATCATCGCGGGCAGCGTCGGCGCGCTAAGCGCATTGTGCTGGTGTTACATCACCGCCGGCGCGAGTCTCGGCGCATCCTCGGGCATGGCCATGGCGCAGCCGCCGTTCGCGGCGCTTGTCGTCATGTGGTGGCTGATGATGGCCGCGATGATGCTGCCGTCCGCCACGCCCGCGATCCTGCTCTATGCGCGGGTGCGCGAGGCGCGAAGCGGCGAACCGAGAATCGCCGCGACGTGGCTGTTCCTGGCTGGCTATCTTGCCATTTGGCTGCTGTTCTCACTGATCGCAGCCTGTGCGCAGACGCTGATCGGGACGACGGCGGTCGGCAGCCGGTACGCGCAAGCGATGCTGCTGATCGCCGCCGGCATCTACCAGCTCTCGCCGTTGAAAGCCGCCTGCCTCGGCCAGTGCCGCTCGCCGGCGCAATTCATCAGTCGACACTGGCGCGCCGGGCGAGCCGGCGCAGTGCGGCTTGGCCTGCTGCACGGCGCTTATTGCGTGGGCTGCTGCTGGATGCTGATGGCGCTGCTGTTCGTCGGCGGCGTCATGAACCTTTGGTGGGTGGTCGCACTCACCTTGTTGATCGCGCTCGAAAAGCTGGTGAACGCCGGACAGTTGCTGGCGCGCGCAACCGGGCTCGCGCTCGTCGCATCGGGCCTCGCGATCTTTTTCGTCTAGGGCTGCTCTGCGCGCGCCTTCAGATACGCGTAGAGCGCATCGCGTTCGTGCGGCGTCATTTTCGTGAAACGGTGAGTCGCCACCTCGCCCATCAACCGAAGCTTGCGCCCGCCGACCGGAACGCCGGTAGTCATCAGCCGTTCGAAATCCCCGTGCGTGTAACCGCCGACGACGATCAGATTGGGTGAGTTGAGTCCCGGCTCGACATCCTTGGTGCCGGAAAGATCGGACCCGTGGCACTCCGCGCAGGTGACCGAAGTGATGTAGCGCCCAAACGCGTAGCGCGGTCCGAGGTCGACGGATTGCTTGAGCCTGGCCTCGGCGACGGCCTGCGCCTCCGGCTTCACCTGCCCGGTGTCGATGAACTGCTTTTTCGCAAGCGCACTCAGCCGAGGCGGTGGCGAGGGCTTCCCGGCGGGGGCAAGCGAACGCAAATAGGCAAGCAGCGCCCTCATGTCGGAAGCGCTCAGGTTCTGGAACACGGACGACGGCATTCCCCACAAGTCCTTGCGGGTCGGTTCGATGCCGCGGCGCAGAACGGCTTCGATCTGTGTGTCGGAGTGACGCGGGACGAATTGAGTGAGGTTCGGCGCGTACATGACGCCATATTGCGGAGCATCATCGAAGATGTTCTGCCCGGTCAGCCTCGGCGTGTGGCAGCCCTTGCAGCCGAGCACTTGCGTCAGGCGATCGCCGTGGGCGACCAGCGCCGCTGCGGCTTGCACCTGGGCGCCGTCGAACGCGATCTCCGGCGACTTCGCCGCGGATGCTTTTTCCGGGACTTTCGAACAGGCCGCAACGGCGAGCAGCAACGCAATAGACCATGCGCGCATCGGCAATTCCCCCGCGGCGCAAATTAGCCGAACAGCGCGAGGTTGGCGAGCGTTAAGCTCCGATCAGCTCCCGCCCGATGAGCATTCGGCGGATCTCGTTGGTGCCGGCGCCGATGTCGAGCAGCTTGGCGTCACGGTAATAGCGCTCGACTGGCCAATCCTTGGTGTAACCCGCGCCGCCAAGCGCCTGGACTGCCTCGTTGGCCACGCGGACCGCATTTTCGGAGGCGAGCAGTATAGCGCCAGCGGCGTCGAAGCGCGTTGTCTTCCCCTCGTCGCATGCCCGCGCGACCTGATAGACGTAGGCGCGCGCGCTGTTCAGCGCGACGTACATGTCGGCGACCTTGGCCTGCATCAGCTGGAAGCTGCCGATCGGCTTTCCGAACTGCTTGCGCTCGCGGAGGTAAGGCAGAACCGTGTCGAGGCACGCCTGCATGATCCCGATCTGGATTCCGGCGAGGACGGTGCGCTCGTAGTCGAGGCCGCTCATCAGCACCGCGACGCCTTCGTTCAATTCGCCGAGGATGTTTTCGGGCGGGACGAAGCAATCGTCGAAGACGAGCTCGTTGGTCGGGCTTCCGCGCATCCCGAGCTTGTCCATCTTCTGGCCGATGGAGAAGCCCTCCATCCCCTTCTCGATCAGGAACGTCGTGATCCCGCGGCTGCCTTCGCCGGTCCTTGCATAGACCACCAGCGTGTCGGCATAACCGCCGTTGGTGATCCAGAACTTGGTGCCGTTCAGGCGGTAGCCGTTTCCGCTCTTTTCCGCCTTGAGCTTCATTCCGACGACGTCGCTTCCGGCGCCTGCCTCGCTCATCGCCAGCGCACCGACGTGCTCGCCGGTGATCAGCTTGGGCAGGTACTTGCGCTTCTGCTCGTCGTTGCCCCAGCGGCGGATCTGGTTGACGCAGAGGTTGGAGTGCGCGCCGTAGCTGAGGCCCACCGATGCTGACGCGCGGGCGACTTCCTCCTGCGCTACGACATGCTCGAGATAGCCGAGGCCGAGACCGCCCCACTCCTCCTCGACCGTAATTCCGTGGAGGCCCAGCTCGCCCATCTGGGGCCACAGCTGCCGCGGAAACTCGTCGCTCTCGTCGATTTCGGCCGCGATCGGCGCGATCTTGTCGCGGGCGAACCGAGCGGTGGTTTCGCGGATCGTGTCGGCCATCTCGCCGAGCTGAAAATCGAGTCCGGCATCGGACATCATCGCATCTCCCGTCCGGCCCGCCGCTAGCAGAGGCCCGAGCGTTTGAACAAGCGACGCGGCGCTCTTATGTGCGCTGCAACAATCCGATTCCGGAGCATCGCACATGGCCACTACCGCATCCGACCCCGTCGTCATTCTTTCCATCGCCCGAACCCCCATGGGATCGATGCAGGGCGCGCTCGCGGGTGCTTCGGCGACCGACCTCGGCGCGACCGCGGTCAAGGCGGCGGTCGAGCGCGCGGGCGTGGAGCCCGACGAGATCGACCGCATCTACATGGGCTGCGTGCTTCCCGCCGGCCTCGGCCAGGCGCCCGCGCGCCAGGCGGCGATCAAGGCGGGCCTGCCCAAATCGGTCCAGGCGACCACCGTCAACAAGGTTTGCGGGTCGGGCATGCAGACGGTGATCATGGGCGACGAAGCCCTCGAAACCGGCAATGCCGACATCATCGTCGCCGGCGGCATGGAGTCGATGACCAACGCGCCCTACTTGCTCAAGAAGCACCGCTCGGGCGCGCGCATCGGCCACGACACGGCTTACGACCACATGTTCCTCGACGGGCTCGAGGATGCCTACGAAGAAGGGCGCGCGATGGGCAGCTTCGCCCAGTGCACCGCCGACGAATACCAGCTGACCCGCGAGCAGATGGACGATTATGCGATCGAAAGCCTGAGGCGGGCCAAGGACGCGATCGACAATGGCGGCTTCAAGGACGAGGTCGTCCCCGTCACCATCAAGTCGCGCGCGGGGGAAACGGTGGTCGACACCGACGAGGCGCCCGGCCGCGGCCGTCCCGACAAAATTCCGCAGCTGAAGCCCGCCTTCGCCAAGGAAGGCACGATCACGGCGGCGACCTCCTCCTCGATTTCCGACGGCGCGGCCGCAGTCGTGCTGACGCGCGAGTCGGTCGCGAAGGAGAAGGGGCTGGAGCCGATCGCGCGGATTGTCGCGACTGCCGCGCACGCGCAGGAGCCGGCCGAATTCACCGTCGCGCCCATCGGCGCCATCCACAAGGTGCTCGGCAAAGCCGACTGGAAGGCCAGCGACGTGGACTTGTGGGAAGTGAACGAGGCGTTCGCCTGCGTCGCCATGTTCGCGATGAAGGACCTCGGTATCCCGCACGAGAAGATCAACGTTCACGGCGGCGCCACCGCGCTCGGCCATCCGATCGGCGCGAGCGGCACGCGGATCATCGTCACGCTGATCAACGCGCTCAAGCAGAAGGGCCTGAAGCGCGGGGTCGCGAGCCTGTGCATCGGCGGCGGCGAAGCGACCGCTGTTGCCGTGGAGCTGGTGTAAACAGCGGACTCGCTGTGACAGTTGAGCGGTGGTAATGGCTGCATCCCTCAAAAGGGGAGAAAGCCGATGCGCTTGACCATTTGCCTGACCGCCGCTGTCGTTCTTTCCGTCAGCTCTGCACAGGCCACCGCTCATCCGGCGCACGCCAAAGCTGCTTCATTCCAGCTCGACGGCACATCGTGGCTCTACACGGGCAAGGACGGTGCCAAGCTTCGCGAGTCGGTTGACGCAAATGGCAAGTACATCGTCCAGACTCGCGCCGGAAAGCATGTCGATCACGGCACTGCGGTGATGAAGGACGGCAAGGCCTGCTTCACCAGCGCCATGACCAAGGACGGTCAAATCTGCTGGACGACATCTCCGGTGAGCATCGGCCATTCGCTGCACACGGTGAGCGACAAGGGCGAGAAGCTGACGGTTACCCGCGTCGCCTACACGCCGTTGCAGATGCCCCACTAAAGGCTGTTGACGCGGGTCTTATTTCGGACCCGCGTACGCCTGACATTCGATCTCGAGCAGCGCGCCGAGCGCGAGGCCGTTCGCGCCGAAGGCGCTCCGTGCGGGCATCTTCCCGGCGGGGAAGTACGGCACATAGGCTTTGTTAAAGGCCGGCCAATCCTTCATGTCCGCGAGGAACGCAGTGCAGTGGAACACGTCGCCATAGCCGAGGCCCGCGCGCTTCAGGACCCCGCCGATATTCTCCATCGCCTGCCTGGTCTGCGCCTCGATGCCGTCGGGGAGCTTACCGTCGGGTCCGAAGCCGATTTGGCCGGAGAGATAGAGCACGTCGCCAACGCGCACCGCCTCCGAAAAGGGCAGCGGCTTGCCATTCAGGGTCGGCTTGCCAAAATGCTCCACGGCGGTGCGAGTCTGTGCCCCGGCTGAGGTGCTGGTCATGATCAGGACTCCGGTTGCGATCGCGAGAAGTCTCATCACTGCACCCCCTCTCGTCATCCCGGCCTTGAGCCGGGACCTGCCTGCCGTTGGAACTTAGAAGAATAGGCGGCCCCGGGGTCAAGCCCGGCATGACGCCATTGTTCAGTCCACGACCTCGTTCGCGCCGACGCCCCACAGGTCGGAAGTGCGGATATAGCCTTCCTTGTTGCCGATCTCGATCCGGCACCAGCCCGCGCCCTTGCAATGATCGATGCGCCCGACGACGCCCTGTTCCGCAAGGTAGCGGACACGGGCACCGTCGGACGGGCCCGCACGGACCGCCCGCGGTTCGCCAGGTTTGACCATCGCGGTGCGGCGGTCGCTCAGCAACGTCACCAGCATCCAGCCCTGAGCGCCATCAGGGTCCTGGATCAGCCGCCACGTCTCGTACTTCTTCACGACCCGCACCGGCAGGTCGCGCCGCTGGTAGAGCCAGACGTTGGGATAGTTCTTGCCCGGCCCGGTATGGGTCAGCGCCTGGCCCGAAGCGATGGACGCCCAGTATGGTGGCTGCTTGTCCTGGGCCGAAGCAGGGGCTGCAAGCATCAACATCGTCATTCCCGCGAAAGCGGGAACCCAGCGCAACGAAAAAGACAGAATCTGGCTCCCCGCTTTCGCCGGGATGACGAGCTTTCGCATCACGCTCCCGTCAAAATCCGATCGACCAGCTGCTTCACCGTCGGGACGAAGCCGTTCGAATAGAACGGGTCGCTCTTGAACCGGAACGCCGCGTGGCCCGCGAACATCAGGTTCTGCTCGACCGGACCGCCGTGGGCGATGTCCTGGAGCGTCTTCTGGATGCAGAAGCTGCGCGGATCGGCGAGCCGGCCGGTGGAGTTCTTCTCATTGTCCGCCCACGACGAGAAGGCGCATTGGCTAAGACAGCCCATGCACTCGGCCTGGTCCTTGCGGATGTGCTTTTCTTCCTCGGGCGTCACGAAAACGAGCGTGTCGTCGGGGGTCTTCATCGCGTTGGTGAAGCCGCGCGCATACCATTCGCGCGCATGGATGAGGTCGCCCTTGGTCACCCAGTAATTCTTCTTGGTGCCGATGCCGACGTCGAGTTGGAAATGGTGATCGCCGATCGGCTCCTTGGTGTAGGCGATCTGGCGCTCGCTGCGGGCTTCGAGGTTGCGCAGGAAGGGGTTGCGCACCGCCGACGAATAGAAGCCGGTCGGCGAGAAGCGATGCAGAAGCACGTCGCCTTCCTCGAGCGTCATCAGCCGGGCCTTCCATTCTGGCGGGATCGGGCTTTCCTGGGTCAGCAGCGGGCGAGTGCCGAACTGGAAAACGATCTGGCCGAGCTCGGGATTGTCGATCCAGTTCTCCCACTCATCGAGCCGCCACACGCCACCGGCCATGACAATGGGAACGCTGTCGGCGATGCCATGTTCGCGCATCGTCGTGCGGAGCGCCGCGACACGCGGGTATGGATCCTGCGGCTTTCGCGGGTCCTCGGCGTTGGAGAGGCCGTTATGCCCGCCGGCGAGCCAGGGATCCTCATAGACGACAGCCGCGAGCCATTCTGCGGCCTTGTGATACGCGCGCTTCCACAATGCGCTGAAGGCGCGGGCGGAACTGATGATCGGCAGATAATTGACGCCGTACGATGCCGCGATCTCGGACAGCTTGTAAGGCATCCCTGCGCCGCAGGTGACGCCGGTGACCATGCCTTTCGTGCGCTCCAGGACGCCGTGCAGCACGCGCTGGGCGCCACCCATCTCCCACAGCACGTTGATGTTGATCGCGCCCTTGCCCGACGCGATCTCGTAAGCGCGCTGGACCTGCGCGACGGCGCCGTCGATCGCATATTTGATCAACTCTTCGTGCCGATCGCGACGGGTCAGCGCCTCATAGACCTGCGGGATGATGCGGCCTTCGGCGTCGTAGCTGTCGGCATTGACGGCCGACACGGTCCCGATTCCGCCGGCCGCCGCCCAGGCGCCCGAGCTCGCATGGTTGGTCGCGCTGACGCCCTTGCCGCCTTCGACGAGCGGCCAGACCTCGCGTCCGCCATACAATATGGGCTGGAGGCCCTTGAACACACACGTCTCCCGGGCGCTTCGAGCGCCTGCAAACCGCTCATATAGGAGCGGTTCGCCGTCAATGCCCGCAAAAAGTTAAGCGCCGGTCTTCGGGCGTTCCATTCGAAATGGACCGTCTTCTCCTCCAAAGCCGATCAGGTTCAAATCGTTGCGCCGGCGGCGTTCCGGTACAGCGTGGGCATGCGTCATCAGCGTGCCGAACTTCCGCTGAAGCTCGACGGCCTTGCCGCCGCCCGACAATTCTTCGCCGGCTGCATGGCCGATGCCGACCCGGCAATCGAAAACCTTTGGGTCGCCCATGTCGACGAGCAGTCGCGCTGCGTTCATCTTTCGCGACACCCGGGTGACCAGACTGGGGCGGATTTCCCGCTGCGCCAGATCATCGCCGACGCGGCGCGGCACGGGAGTGCGGGCCTGGTGCTCGCGCACAATCACCCCAGCGGCGATGCGCGCCCGAGCGCTTGCGACTGCCGGGCAACCCGGCGGCTGGCGAGCGCCGCGGAAGCGCTCGACTGCGCGGTGCTCGATCACCTGGTTTTCGCCGGCTCGGAGTGCACCAGCTTCCGGCGGCTGGGTTATCTCTAGGACCGGCAGGGCTGGATCTTGTCCGGGTCTGGCTTGGGCCCCGCAATCCGGAACGCCATCAGATAGACATCGCCGCCGTTCAGGATTCTGAACGCGACCGGCTTCAGGTTCAGCGCGGCGAACTCGCACTTGAGCTGTTCGGGCGGCATCCCGTGCTTGCGGACCGGCCGCTGGGCGTCGACCACCACCACCTGCCCGTCAGGCCTCAGCCCGTCACGCAAATGCCACAGGAATGCATAGGGTGACGCGACCTCGTGGTACATGTGGACAAGGAAGATCCGGTCGAACGACCCCTGCGGGAGCATCGGGTTGTCGGGCGTGCCGAGCTTGACCGCTACATTGTCGAGCCGCTCGCGCTGCACCCGGTCACTCAGCGAATCGCGCACGTCGGGCAGGATGTCCTCGGCGAGCACGCGTCCGTGCGGCCCGACCACGCGCGCGAGGCGAACCGTGTAATAGCCCTCGCCGGCGCCGACGTCGGCGACCGACATTCCGGCCTTCACGCCGGCAAGTCTCATCACTTCCTCGGCTTCGCCCATGCGGTCGCGCGCGTCTTCGGTGGAAAAAGTGTCGCCGACGATCGGTGCGACGTCGCGGTTCGCGCTCGGGAAATGCGGTTCGGAAGGTTTGGCACGGCACGAAGTGAGCGCGAGCAGCACCACCGCGAGTCCGAAGGTCGAGCGCCTACTCCACATCCTCGACCTCGACCGTCTCACCCGTGACCCGCTGCGACAAGGCGGCGGCCATGAACCGGTCGAGGTCGCCGTCGAGCACGTCGGCCGGGCTCGTCGACGTGACGCCGGTGCGCAGGTCCTTCACCAGCTGGTACGGCTGAAGGACGTAGGACCGGATCTGGTGCCCCCAACCAATGTCGGTCTTGGACGCGTTCACCGCATCCGCTTGGGCCTCGCGCTTCTGCAGCTCGGCTTCGTAGAGCCGGGCCTTGAGCTGCTTGAATGCCTGCGCGCGGTTCTTGTGCTGCGACCGCTCGTTCTGGCAGGCGACGACGATTCCCGTCGGAATATGGGTGATGCGCACCGCGCTGTCCGTCGTGTTGACGTGCTGGCCGCCCGCCCCGGACGAGCGGTAGGTGTCGATCCTCAGATCCTTTTCGTCGACCTGAATGTCGATGTCCTCGTCGACCTCGGGATAGACCCAGACGCTGGAAAAGCTCGTGTGCCGTCGCGCATTCGCGTCATAGGGGCTGATGCGGACCAGGCGATGGACTCCGCTTTCGGTCTTGACGTTGCCGTAGGCGTTTTCGCCCTTGAGCAGCAGGGTCGCCGACTTGATCCCCGCCTGCTCGCCGGCGTGGTAATCGATCAGCTCGACCTTCATGCCGTGCCGCTCTGCCCAGCGCGTGTACATGCGCTGCAGCATCTCGGCCCAATCCTGGCTCTCGGTGCCCCCGGCGCCGGCGTTGATCTCGACATAAGCATTGTTCGGGTCGGCCTCCCCCGCGAGCAAGGCAGCCACCTTGTCGCGCTCGGCGCGCGCGGCAAGTTCCGCGAGGCTGCGTACGCCATCGTCGACCAGGGCGATGTCGCCTTCGCTCTCGGCGAGTTCGATCAGCTCGGTTGTGTCGGAAAGCTCGCGCTCGATCGCGCGCGTCGCGCCGATCGCGTGCTCCAGCCGCTGGCGTTCGCGCATCAGCTCCTGCGCGGCCTTCGGATCGTCCCACAGCGACGGGTCCTCGACCTTGGCGTTCAACTCTTCGAGCCGCTTGTTCGCGCGGTCCCAGTCGATGAACCGGCGAAGCAAAGCGGTCGCGGCGTTGATCTGGTCGATATGGGCCTGCGCTTCGGCGCGCATGTGCAAACCTTCTTCGGGCTGGAGCTGAATGCTCTACTAGAGCGCGTTCTGCGTTGGCAAACCCTGGCGCTGCGGCTGGGGCTGCGGCGGAGCGGTCAGGAACGGCGCGGGTGCCGTGGCTTTCGGGACGGTCCGCTGTTTCGGCACATCGGCAGCCTGTTGCCCTGATGCCGGCGCTTGCACCTGCTGCTGCGGCTGCTCCTGATAGGGGTCGCCCATGCTGCCGTGAAACGAGCGGCGCGGCTCGGTTTGCGGCTGGAATGCCTCCCAGATCACCGGCGACTTCGGGTCTTCGCTGGTCGGGAAGACACCGAACACCTTCTTGCCGCTGGCCCGGTCGATGCGCACCCAACGGATTCCGGGCGGCGCGACAAACGGAACCTTGGGCTGATCCTTGAGCGCGCTCTGCGCCCATTCCTTCCAGATCGGGGCGGAAATCCGTCCGCCTTGGGCGGCATGCCCCATCGGCTTAGGCTGGTCGTAGCCGAGATAGACGCCGGCCACGATGTCGGGAGTCCCGCCGACGAACCAGACGTTGGTCGGGCCGTTGGTCGTGCCGGTCTTGCCGAACAGCGGCCGATCGAGATCGCGCAGCACCGTCGCGGTGCCGCGGATGATGACGCCTTCCATCACATGGACCATCTGGAACGCCGCCATCGGGTCGACCAGCGGCCGGCTGCGGCTCGGCGGGCGCGGCATCGGCCCGCCGTCCCAATCGGCCGCGTCGCAATTGCCCATGAGGGTGCAGCGATCGTCAGTGCGATAGATGACCTTGCCGTTGCGGTCCTCGACGTAATCGATGGTCGTCGGCTTCACCGAGCGGCCCTGGTTGGCGAGAATGGCATAAGCGTTGACCAGCCGGAGCACCGTGGTGTCGCCGGCGCCGAGCGCGATGGACAGATAATTCTGATAGTCGCCGACGCCGAGCTTGCGCGCCGTGTCAGTGATCTTGGGCATGCCGATGTCGGAAGCGGCCCGGACGGTCATCAGGTTGCGCGACTGCTCGAGGCCCCAGCGCAGCGTGTGCGGTCCCGCCGAACGGCGGTCGAAGTTGACGAAGCACTTGTTGCCCAGGCCCGCGCCCTGCCAAACGCAGAACGGCGCATCGAGTTCGATCGTGGCGGGCGTGTAGCCGTTCTGCAGCGCGGTCACATAGACGATGGGCTTGAATGCCGATCCGGGCTGGCGAAGCGCCTGGGTCGCACGGTTGTAGCTCGACCCGATGACGTCGAACCCGCCCTGCATCGCCAGCACGCGCCCGGTGTGGACCTCTTCGACCAGCATGCCGCCGGAAATCGCCGGAACCGAGCGCAATTGATAGGTGCCGGGTGCCGTTTCCTTGACGATGATCACCATGCCCGGCTGAAGCGCGTCGAATGCGGCGCCGCCGACGCCGCGCACAGGCATTGACGCCGCGGACGCCGGAAGCGTCCCCGTCGATCCGTTGCTGAACCCAATTGCGGCAGCGCCGCCATTCTTCGAAAGCACGACCGCCTTGAGCCAGTAGGGAAAACCGGTGCCGACCGGCGTCCGGTCGAGCTGGCCGGCCCAGTCCTTCGCAAGGTCGATCTTCAGGCCGAGGTCGCGCCAGTTGTTTCCGCCACCGAAGTTGACCATGCCGTTGCGGAGCGCCTCCGCTGCCGGATCCTGCATCTTGGGGTCCATCGAGCTGCGGACCCACAGGCCGCCGGCGTAAAGGCTGTTCGGGCCGTCGTCGGCATTCTCGCCGAACCGCTTCATCAGCTCACGGCGAACCTCCTCCATGAAATAGCCGCCCTGCTGGCGGAACTTGTCACTGCTTCCGTAGCGGATGGTGCCGAGCGGGGTCGCGGCTGCGGTGTGCCACTGGTCCTCCGTGATGTAGCCGTTGCGG
>Ga0308175_100002747_pt1 | contig 12078 bp, 11 predicted proteins | sample PhyCR1_3_FD_203893 | JGI IMG/M metagenome (GOLD analysis project Ga0308175, IMG submission 203893) | Soil microbial communities from UC Gill Tract Community Farm, Albany, California, United States - DLSLS.C.R1 | ecosystem: Environmental > Terrestrial > Soil > Agricultural land | place: USA... | reverse complement strand
GGGCCGGTGTTCAGCCCAGTCGGACGGACACCTCGGTGGCCACCACCTCCAGGTCACGCTGGCTGCCGCCGCTGACCTCCGCGACCGCGAGGTGGTGGGACAAGGCCGCGACGACACCGCCGTCGCGGTGACCGTTGCCGTCGAACGCGACCATCCACATCGCCCGGGTCGTCCTGCTGTTGTCGCGGTGCAGCTTGCCGTGCCAGTGGGTGGCGGGTTCGTCCTGGCAACCGCGCAGTTCGCGCACCACCTTCCGGTAGGCGGCCAGGCCGGCGTGGTCGCCGATCACCTCGTCGCTCTCGACGCGATTCCCGTCGAGACGGCCGTGGTAGTAGCCGCGGAGCACGGTGGCACCGTGCGGAAGCAGTTGCGACATCCGCTGCTCGTCGGTGGACGCGGACAGCGCGGCGCGCCTGGCCGGGCCCATCGTGGTGGTGACCGTGCGCACCTCCATCGCCTCGGAGAAGTCCAGCGGAGTCATCAGGTCGTCGAGCTGGACGATCCCCACGCTGGACCCGTTCCCGGTGCGCGTGAAGGCGGTGTCGGTCAGGGTCAGCGCGGCCCTGGTGCGGATACCGGTCGGTCGCTTCGGGCCCGGGGGAGGTCCGGAGTTGGATCGTTCAAGTGGCCGCGAGTAGGGTCATCGGGTGCGTAGAGCCAAGATCGTGTGCACCCTCGGCCCCGCCACCTCCAGCAAGCAACAGATCAGGGCGCTGGTCGACGCGGGCATGGACGTTGCCCGGATGAACCTCAGCCACGGCACCCACGCCGAGCACGCCGAGGTCTACCGACGCGTGCGCGAGGCCTCCGACGAGACGGGACGCGGCGTCGGCATCTTCGTCGACCTCCAGGGTCCGAAGATCCGGCTCGGCAACTTCGCCCGCGGCAAGGAGGTGCTCGAGCGCGGCCAGCCGTTCACGATCACCACCCGTGACGTGCCGGGCGACGCCGAGTGCGCCTCCACCACCTATGCCGGCCTCCCCGGGGACGTCTCGGCCGGGGACCACGTGCTGATCGACGACGGCAAGGTGCGGCTGAAGGTCGTCGCGGTCGACGGCACCGACGTGCACACCGAGGTGGTCGTCGGTGGCCCGGTGAGCGACCACAAGGGCATCAACCTGCCCGGGGTCCCGGTCAGTGTGCCCGCGATGTCGGAGAAGGACATCGAGGACCTGCGCTGGGCGCTGCACCTGACCGTCGACTACATCGCGCTCTCGTTCGTGCGCTCGGCCAAGGACGTCGAGGACGTCCGGCAGGTGATGCGCGAGGAGGGAGTGCTGCTCCCGGTGATCGCGAAGATCGAGAAGCCGCAGGCGATCGAGAACCTCGAAGAGGTCGTCGACGCCTTCGACGCCTTCATGGTCGCCCGCGGCGACCTCGGCGTGGAGTGCCCGCTCGAGGACGTGCCGGTGCTGCAGAAGCGGGTGATCGACCGCGCCCGGCGCAACGCCAAGCCGGTGATCGTGGCGACCCAGATGCTGGAGTCGATGATCAGCAGCCCCGCGCCGACCCGGGCCGAGGCGTCCGACGTCGCCAACGCGGTGCTCGACGGCGCCGACGCGGTGATGCTGTCGGGCGAGACCAGCGTCGGCAAGTACCCCATCGAGACTGTCGAGACGATGGCCCGGATCATCAACGCCACCGAGGCCAACGAGCTGCACGCGATGGCCGCCCGTGACTGGCGGCCGATCACGCGCGGCGGCGTGGTCGCCAAGGCGGCGGCCGAGGTCGCCGAGTCGGTCGGTGCGAAGTACCTCGTCGCCTTCACCCAGAGCGGCGACTCCGCCCGCCGCCTGGCGCGTTACCGCAGCACCATCCCGGTGCTGGCCTTCACGCCGGAGAACCAGGTGCGCTCCCAGCTGTCGATGACCTGGGGAGTGGAGACCTTCAAGACCAGCCCGGTGGAGCACACCGACGAGATGGTCCGGCAGGTCGACGAGCAGCTGCTGAAGATCGGTCGGGTGCAGGAGGGCGACCTCGTGGTGATCATCGCCGGCAGCCCCCCGGGGATCCCGGGCTCCACCAACGCACTCCGGATCCACCGGATGGGCGACGCGATCAACGAGGTCGCGCCGGCCTACCGGCGCATCTGACCGCTCACGTCTTCGGGCCGATCAGCCCGTCGAGCTGGGCCACCGCCTCCCGCCGCGACACCGAGATCGTCTTCCAGTTGCTCTGCCGCCACGGGACGCCGAGCAGGTCGCGCGCATCGCAGACCAGCCGCGGATCTCGCCCGAGCTGTTGGTGAACTGCCAGCGCGGGTAGTCGTAGCGCTTCTTCCTCCCCGCCACCATGCGGGTCGCCCAGTTCCGCACGCGGCAGCCGTCGGAGTGGAACAGCCCCCGCAGGAAGGCGGCCGGGTGCTGCTCGACGATGGCCCACTGCCACTCGGCCATGCCGAGCACCCGCTCGTGCTTACGACCGGGCCCGTGCTGGGGGAAGAGGCAGGGCCAGTGCTTCCAGTAGCTCTGCACCGTGATCGTGGCGGGAGCAGGGACCAGGTAGGTGCGCCGCTCCGGATGCACCGCCCCGATGTGTCGACGTCAATGATGATGCCCGGGAGCCTGGCGTCGCAGCAGACGCGCAGCGAATAGGCGCGCCCGACCCGTGAGATGCACCCATCGCCGAGATGGAAGCCGGGCAGCGCGGAGTAGCCATCCGAAGGTCCTGGAGGCGCTGGACACTGAGACCGAGCGCGCCGTTCTGGATGGTCTCGCCAGTCGCGGATCGCGGCGCAACTGATGGCCAGTTTCTTGCTGGCGCGGTTCAGCGAGAGGCCATCGCGGACAAGGGCAGCGCCTGTCGGCGCACGTCTTCCGAGTACATGTCGGAACGCTGGCACGCGGCACCGACAACGCGTCGCAGAGTGCCCCGGGTGGGACTCGAACCCACACTGGACGGTGTTTGAGACCGCGGCCTCTGCCATTGGGCTACCGGGGCGAACAGCAGCAAACGCTACCGGAACCAACCCTTCGAACCGACACAGCGTGACGCCAGGGGCCGGCCGGTAGCCTTCGCGTGTGAGCGCATCCCCGAGCGAGCCCGACCGTCCCCGAGTCGTCGTCGCCGAGGACGAGGCGCTGATCCGGCTCGACCTGGTCGAGATGCTGGGCGAGGAGGGCTACGAGGTCGTGGGGGAGGCCGGTGACGGCGAGCGCGCCGTCGAGCTGGCCGAGGAGACCCGGCCCGACCTGGTGGTCCTCGACGTGAAGATGCCGCGCCTGGACGGCATCGCCGCCGCGGAACGAATCGCCCGGCAGGGCATCGCACCGGTCGTCATCCTGACCGCCTTCAGCCAGCGCGACCTCGTCGAGCGTGCGAGGGACGCGGGCGCGATGGCCTACCTGGTCAAGCCGTTCACGCAGGCCGACCTGGTGCCCGCGATCGAGATGGCGATGAGCAGGTTCGCCGAGCTGAGGCACCTCGAGTCGGAGGTGGTCGACCTCACCGAACGGCTGGAGACGCGCAGGGCCGTCGACCGGGCCAAGGGAGTCCTGCAGGGCAGCCTCGGCCTCAGCGAGCCGGAGGCCTTCCGGTGGATCCAGAAGACTGCGATGGACCTGCGGCTGTCGATGCGACAGGTCGCCGAAGGCGTGGTGGCGCACGGCCCCGAGGCACTGGGTGGTCCGGGGGACTCCTGAGGTGCCGCGGCGGTGTGGCCTGCACCACAAGGTCACGAATGGCTAACGACCTGCCCTCAATCGTGGACCCTCCCTGCATCGGGGGCGGGTGAGGGCTAGGTTGCTGTGCACTTCAACGACTCACGCGTGCGGTCACGGCTCGGCTGACGGCTCGCACTCTCTCCATGTGGAGGCTCAATGATCCGCCAGAAAGGCATCGTCCGCTCGGCCGCCGTGCTGGGCGTCGCTGCCCTTGCCCTCGCAGGGTGCGGGAGCAACGGCAACAACACCCCCAAGGCAGGCGGGAACAGCCCCAGCGCCACGTCCAGCAGCTCCGGGAGCTCTGGCGCCGGCCAGAAGGGTGACGGCACCCTCGTCGTCGGCACGCTGCTGCCGCAGACCGGTGACCTTGCCTTCCTCGGCCCGCCGGAGTTCGCCGGCGTCGATGCCGCGGTCAACGACATCAACGCCGCCGGCGGCGTGCTCGGCAAGCAGATCACCCAGGTCAAGGCGGACTCCGGTGACGGCACCCCCGACATCGCCGGCTCCTCGGTCGACAAGCTGCTCGCCGGCAAGGCCGACGTGATCCTCGGTGCTGCGGCCTCGGGCGTCTCGCTGTCGGTGATCAACAAGATCACCGACGCGGGTGTCGTCGAGTTCTCCCCGGCGAACACCTCACCGGCGTTCGACGACCCCAAGACCGACCCGCACAACCTCTACTTCCGGACCTCTCCGTCCGACGTGCTGCAGGGCGCCGTGCTCTCCAACACGATCCTGGAGGACGGCCACAACAACGTCGCGATCCTGGCCCGGCAGGACTCCTACGGCGAGCTGCTGGCCAAGCAGGTCGAGAAGGGCATCAAGGCCGGTGGCGGCAACGTGACCGCGAAGGTGCTCTACTCCGCCGACGCGACCAACTTCACCGCCGAGGTGACCAAGGTCGCGGCGACGCACCCCGACGCGATCGCGTTGATCGCGTTCAACGAGACCACCAAGATCATCCCGACGATGATCGGCAAGGGCATCGGTCCCAAGACGCAGCAGATCTACTTCGTGGACGGCAACACCGCGGACTACTCCAAGGACTTCCCGAAGGGCACCCTGACCGGCGTCAAGGCGACCTACCCGGGCGCGGAGCTCACCGGTGACTTCAAGAAGGTCATGCTCAAGACCAACCCGAAGCTGAAGGACTTCACCTACGGGCCGGAGTCGTACGACGCCACCACCCTGACCGCCCTCGCGGTCGAGGCGGCCAAGTCCGACGACCCGACCACCTTCGCTCCGTGGATCATCAAGGTCTCCAAGGACGGCGAGAAGTGCACGTCGTTCAAGCAGTGCGACGACCTGCTCAAGCAGGGCAAGGACATCGACTACGACGGTGTCTCCGGCCCCGTGGACCTGGGTGACACCGGCAGCCCGACCAAGGCGACCATCGGCATCTTCCAGTACAGCGCCGACAACACCTACCACAACCTGAAGTACGTCACCGGCGTGATCTGATCCGGCGACGCACCGCGAAGGGGCCCGACCATCCGGTCGGGCCCCTTTTCGTGTGTCCGGGTCAGCCCTTCGCGAGCGTGCCGAGGTAGAGCTCGATCACCTTGGGGTCCTTCGAGAGCTCCCTGCCCGTCGCCGTGTAGGCGTTCCGGCCCTGGTCGAGGACGTAGCCGCGGTCGCAGATCTGCAGGCACCGCCGGGCGTTCTGCTCGACCATGATCACCGAGACTCCGGCCTTGTTGATCGTCCGGGTCTGCACGAAGACCTCGTCCTGCATGACGGGGGAGAGGCCGGCGGAGGGCTCGTCGAGCAGCAGCACCGAGGGCTCCATCATGAGGGCCCGGCCCATGGCCACCATCTGTCGCTCGCCACCGGAGAGCGAGCCTGCGCGCTGGCTGCGCCGGTCGGCCAGTGCCGGGAAGAGGGTCCCGACGAACTCGAACCGCTTCCGGAAGGACTTCGGCCGCTGGTAGGACCCCATCTCGAGGTTCTCCTGGATCGTCAGCGACGGGAAGACGTTGTTGGACTGCGGCACGAAGCCGATGCCCTTGGTGACCAACGCATCGGCGCGCTCGTTGGTGATGTCCTCCCCGTTCAGCTGCACCGAGCCGGAGCGGACCCTCACCAGGCCGAACAGCGCCTTCAGCAGCGTCGACTTGCCGGCACCGTTGGGGCCGATGATCCCGACGAGCTCCCCGGGCTGGCAGTAGAGGTCGGAGCCGTTGAGGATGTTGACCCCGGGCAGGTAGCCCGCGACCAGGTCATCGGCGCGGAGTACTGCTCCCTCGGCGCTGGCCAGGTGCGCCTCGCGGCCCGGTGTCTGGCTGGCAGTCTGGGTCTCGGTCATCGGGCGGCTCCGTCGGTCTCGGCCTCGGCGGCCTCTTCCTGCGCCGCCTCGTGGATCTCCTCGGCGATGTCGTCGCTGAGGTCCTGGTCGTGGTGCGAGCCGAGGTAGGCGTCGATGACCCGGGTGTCGCTCATCACCGTGTCGGGCGGGCCCTCCGCGATCACCTTGCCCTGGGCCATCACGATGACCCAGTCGGAGATGTCGCGCACCATGTCCATGTCGTGCTCCACGAACAGCACGGTGCGGCCCTCGTCGCGCAGCGACTTCACGTGGGCGAGGAGCGACTGCTTCAGGGCGGGATTGACGCCTGCCATCGGCTCGTCGAGCATCACCAGCTCGGGATCGGCCATCAGGGCGCGGGCCATCTCCAGCAGCTTGCGCTGGCCGCCACTGAGCTCGCCGGCCAGGTCCGCGCGCTTCTTGATCAGCAGGAATCGCTCCAGCAGGGCATCGGCCTTCTCCGTGATCTCCTGCTCCTGGCCGCGCCAGACGCCGAGGAGTCCACCGAGGAAGCGCTCGCCACGCTGCTGCGTGGCACCGAGCCGCATGTTCTCCAGCACGGTGAGCTTGGCCAGCACCTTGGTGAGCTGGAAGGTCCGGATCATGCCCATCCGGGCAACCCGGTAGGCCGGCACCCCCGCCAGCGACCTGCCGTTGAAGGACCAGGTGCCGGACTGCGGCTTGTCGAAGCCCGTGAGCAGGTTGAAGAAGGTCGTCTTGCCCGCGCCGTTCGGGCCGATCAGGGCGGTGATCACGCCGCGCTGGATCTCCACGTGGCCGACGTCGACAGCGGTGAGACCGCCGAACCGGCGGACCACGTTGTCGGCGATCACGATCGCGTCCTGCTTTGGCGCGCCGGGCTCGTGGGGGACCCCGCGCAGCTGTTCGCGTGGGCCGGCCGGTGCCTCGGGTGTCTTGTCAGCGAGCATCGATCGCCAGCTCCCTCCGGTCGCCGAAGATCCCCTGTGGACGGTAGATCATCAGCAGCATCAGGGCGAGCCCCATGATGATGAGTCGCATCAGGCTCGCCTGGTCGGTGTTCATCAGCCACGTGGGCATGATCGGGTTCGGTCCGCTGGTCATCTGGCCGAACATCACGTCGAGGAACTGGATCAGGAACCAGAAGATGATCGAGCCGACCACGGGACCGAGGACCCGAGCAGCGCCACCGAGCAGCAGCACGGTGTAGGCGAAGAAGGTCGTGTCGGTCGCGACCCAGGTGGGGTTCATGTTGGTGTGCTGCAGCGCGATGAAGAAGCCGGCCACCGCGCCGAAGAGGCCGCCGATGACCAGCGACTGCATCTTGTAGAGGTAGACGTTCTTGCCGAGGCTGCGGACCGCGTCCTCGTCCTCACGGATGCCCTTCATGACCCGGCCCCAGGGGCTGCGCATCGCGAGGAAGACGATGACGCAGCCGATGGCCACGATGATCCAGCCGAGGAACAGCACCCAGAAGTCGTAGGGCCGCCACGCGACGAAGCCCAGGTCGACCGTGTTGTGGAACGGGTTGGCGTTGGCGAAGGTGCCCTCGAAGTGGATCAGGCCGTCCTGGCCGCCGAACCACTTCAGCAGGGTGACCGACCCGAGGGTGAACCGGATGATCTCCGAGGCCGCAATGGTCACGATCGCCAGGTAGTCCGCCCGCAGCCGCAGCGTCGGGATGCCCAGGATGAAGGCGAGGACGACCGTGAAGAAGAGCCCGGCGACGATGGCGAGCCAGAACGGCAGGTTCCAGGTGGCGATGAAGGCGGCGAAGAAGTAGCCGCCGATCGCCATGAAGCCCGCCTCGCCGAAGTTCAGCAGGCCTGTGTAGCCGAAGTTGACGTTGAGGCCGATCGCGGCGAGCGCGTAGACGACGGCTGTGGGGCCGAGACCCGACTGCAGGGCCTGGCTGACGACTGTTCCCCAGTCCATGTTGTTCTCCTCCTCAGCCCACTCGCTCCGCGCGCCCGAGCAGCCCTTGTGGGCGGAACAGGAGCACCACGATGAGCACGACCAGCGCGCCCACGAACTTGAGCTCGGCGGGGACGAACAAGGTGGACACCTCGATGAAGATGCCGATGACGAAGGAGCCGAGCAGGGCTCCCCACACGCTGCCCAGCCCGCCGAGGACGACCGCGGCGAAGACGAGCAGCAGGATCTTGAACCCGACCTGGTAGTCGAAGCCCTGCGTCATGCCCAGCAGCACCCCGGACAGTCCGGCGAGCCCGGCCCCGACGGACCACACCACCGAGATCACCCGGTCGACGTTGATGCCCGATGAGGCGGCCAGGGCCGGGTTGTCCGAGACCGCACGGGTGGCCTTGCCGATCCGGGTGAACTGGATCGCGGAGCAGACCACGACGAGCACCAGGGCGGAGAAGACGATGACGCCGACTTCCTTGGGCGTGATGTCCACGGAGCCGATGTGCCACGGCGCCGGGCTGGTCCACTGCGAGTAGTTGTGGCTCGCCGCGCCCGCGAAGTACTGGTAGAGGTTGCGCAGGAAGATCGACAGGCCGATGGAGACGATCATCGCCGCTATCAGGCCGATGCCCTTGCGGCGCAGCGGTCCCCACAGCACCTTGTCCTGCAGCCAGCCGAAGAAGGTCGAGAGCACGATCGCGGTGATGATGCCTGCGACCATCGTGACGTTGGTGCCGCCCAGCGAGACGTCGCCCGGGAGGTGGTCGATCGCGAAAGCGGCCATCGCGCCGAACGTGATCAGCTCACCGTGAGCGAAGTTCACCAGCCCGGTGGTGCCGAAGATCAGCGACAGCCCGAGTGAGGCCATCGCGAGCAGGAAGGCGAAGACCAGGCCGCCCACCGCCAGCTGCAGCCCCTGGGCGAACGTGCTCTCCTCCTCGGGAGCGTTGGCGATCGGGAAGGTGACGAAGACGTCGCTGTCGAGCCGGAGCAGGACCTTGAGCGACTTCTGCTTCGGGTCTCGCAGCGCGGCCTTCTCCGGCAGGGTCGAGGAGTCGATCTTCACCGTGTAGGTGTTGCCGAGGTTGTCGATGGACTTCCCCGGCAGCGCGATGTCGAAGACGCCACTGGCGTTGCTGGTGCCCGTGCCGACCACCTTGCCGCTGGAGTCCGCGATGCTGATCTTGACGCCCGGCACCGGCTTGGGCGGAGTCACCCGCTGGTCCTTCAGGCAGCCCTGGATGTGGATGGTGTCGTCGTTGCGTGCCGGTGGCTTGGCGCACAGCTCGGCGGCAGCGGCCGCAGGGGTGGCGGCCGCCTGCGCAGGACCACCGATGCCCGTGAGCACCAGGGTCGCCAGCAGCGCGGTGCCGAGGGCCCCCAGGAGTGCGGTTGTGATCCGCCTGGTGGTCGCAGTCAGCATCGGGTCGGGTCGCCTCTCGCAGGAATTGTCTCGCGGGACTATAGAGCACGGTGTGACCGCGGTCACTCCATGGCTTCCGCCCCCCGGCTTGTCGCCGTCAGAACTCTAGGCCGATCCGGGGCCGTGGGGAGCGTTCTGGGGATAACGAGATGCTCACGGTTGTGGCGTCTCGTTCAGCGGAGCGCGACCACCAGCTCGGTGACCAGCGGGGCGACGACCAGCGCCGGGAGCAGGTCGCCGACCTTGAGCTGGCGGATGTCGAGGAGCCTGAGGGCGACCCCGACGAGGATCAGCCCGCCGGTCGCGGTGAGCGCGGCGAGGTGGGCGTCGGGGAGGAAGCTGCCGAGGAACGCGCCCACGGCGGTGAGGCTGCCCTGCACCACGAGGATCGAGATCACGCTGGCCATGACGCCCCAGCCGAAGGAGGCTGCGAAGGCGATCGACGCGAAGCCGTCGAGCGCCGCCTTGAGCAGCAGCTGCTGCGGCCCGTCACCGAGCCCCTCGGAGATCGACCCGAGGATCGTCAGCGGGCCGACGCAGAAGATCAGCGAACTGCTGACGAACCCCTGGATGAAGCGCTCGCGGGCCTCCTGGCCCTCCTCCCCGCCGAGCCGCCGGGCGGTGAACCGCTGGAGGACGCCGGCGAAGCCCTCGAGGCGGTCCTCGATCCGCAGCAGCGACCCGACGATCCCGCCGACGAGCAGCGCCGCGAGCACGATCAGCGCCGGTGCCGAGCTGCCGACCGCCTCGACGAGGGAATGGTCCTCGACGTGCATTGCCGCATCGGCCGCGATGAGGAGGGTGACCAGGCCGAGCGCGTCCGTCACCACCGTGCGGGTGCGCTCGGGGAGCCGGTGCCCCGCCAGCACGCCGATCGTCGAGCCGAGGGCCACCGTGGCGGCGTTCACGAGCGTGCCGAAACCGGCAAACACCATCTTGTCCGGGGCCCCTTCTGCTCGTCCGCCCCGGGAGGTTACCCTCTCTCCGCTCGGGACATGATGGGGATCTCACGGGGTCGAGGAGGCAACCGTGGCGCGATGTGCGCTCACCGTCCGGGACGCGTCACCCGAGGACGCCGCCGACCTGATCGCCCTGTGGGGCGATGCCGACCGGGCCATCGACACCAGCCCGGACGGACACCGGGAGGCCGCTGTCGCACTCGCGCAGATCGTCGCCGATCCGGACGAGCGGCTCGTGGTCGGCCTGGTCGACGACCAGGTCGTGGCCGCGCTGCACATGCGCCGGGGCCCGATCGGCCCGCTGACGACCGAGTCCGCCGTACACACCACCCACCTGCTCGTCATGCCGGCCTTCCGCCGGCACGGCTTCGCCAAGGCGCTGCTCGAGTGCGCGGTCGCCTGGGCCGAGGAGAAGGACGTCCCGCACGTGAGCGCCTTCGTCGCCAGCTCGTCCCGGGAGTGCAACCGGTTCCTCGCCCGGCTCGGCCTGGCCACCGTGGCGACGATCCGGGTGGCGCCCACGTCCGCGTTGCGGATGGCCCTCAGCCGCTCGGGACCGCGGGCAGCCACCGCCTCGAGCCGGCAGCTCGGGCAGGTGCTGGCGCGCCGGCGGTCCATGCGCCGCCGGCACGCCGCGAGCGCCTGAGCCCACGGCGCGGCGCCGTCGCCGTGCCCGGTTAGAGTCGGGCCGTGCCTGCGAACCCCGACGCCGACGCGCGTCCCCGGCTGCTGCTGCTCGACGGCCACTCGCTGGCCTACCGCGCGTTCTACGCCCTGCCGGTCGAGAACTTCTCCACGACGACCGGGCAGCACACCAACGCGGTCTACGGGTTCACGGCGATGCTCATCAACGTGCTGCGGGACGAGCAGCCGACGCACCTCGCGGTCGCCTTCGACGTCTCCCGGCAGACCTTCCGCAGCGAGGAGTACTCCGCCTACAAGGCCAACCGCTCCAAGTCCCCCGACGAGTTCCAGGGCCAGGTGTCGCTGATCAAGGAGGTCCTCGCGGCGCTGCGGATCGCCACCGTCGAGAAGGACGGGTTCGAGGCCGACGACGTCATCGGCACGCTCGCCACCGAGGCCCTCAACGGCGGTTTCGAGGTGCTGGTCTGCTCGGGGGACCGTGACTCGTTCCAGCTCGTCGGCGAGCACGCCACGGTGCTCTACCCCAAGCGCGGGGTCTCGGAGCTGGCGCGGATGACCCCGGCCGCGGTCGAGGAGCGCTACGGCATCCCGCCGCAGCGCTACCCCGACCTGGCCGCCCTGGTCGGGGAGGACTCCGACAACCTGCCCGGTGTGCCGGGCGTGGGGCCCAAGACGGCTGCGAAGTGGATCAACCAGTACGACGGCCTCGACAACGTGGTGATCCATGCCGAGGAGATCAAGGGCAAGGCCGGCGAGAGCTTCCGCGAGCACCTGGCCGACGTGATCCGCAACCGCCGGCTCAACGCCCTCGTCTGCGACCTCGCTCTCGACAAGCGGGTCGACGAGCTGGTGATCCAGCCGTGGGACCGCCAGGAGGTGCACACGCTCTTCGACGGCCTCGAGTTCCGCGTGCTGCGCGACCGGCTCTTCGAGACGCTGCAGTCCGAGGAGGAGATCGACGACTCGGGCTTCGAGGTGCTGATGTCCCGGTTGGGCCAGGGGGAGGTCCGCCCCTGGCTCGACCAGCACGCGCGCGGCGGTGCCCGCGTCGGGGTGCAGGTCGAGGGCGCCTGGCGGGGCGGCACGGGCGACGTGCTCGGCGTCGCGCTGGCCAGTGCCGACGGGCAGGCCGCGTGGATCGCCACCGAGGGGCTGGGCGTCGAGGAGGACACCGCGCTGGCC
>Ga0308175_100002745_pt1 | contig 12081 bp, 11 predicted proteins | sample PhyCR1_3_FD_203893 | JGI IMG/M metagenome (GOLD analysis project Ga0308175, IMG submission 203893) | Soil microbial communities from UC Gill Tract Community Farm, Albany, California, United States - DLSLS.C.R1 | ecosystem: Environmental > Terrestrial > Soil > Agricultural land | place: USA... | reverse complement strand
AGCTCGACTCCCTCGTCCGCACCTACGGGGTGGACGGGTTCAAGCTCGACGCGGGCGACGCGGAGTTCTATGTGAACACGGTCGCTGCGCGACCCGTGTCGCCGAACGAGCAGAGTGCGCTGTACGGGGCGATCGGGCTGCGCTTTCCGCTCAACGAGTACCGCGCGATGTGGAAGATGGGCGGCCAGCCCCTCGCCGAGCGGCTGCGCGACAAGGCGCACCGCTGGAGCGACCTCGCGCTCATCGTACCGGACGTGATCGCCGAAGGACTGAGCGGCTATCCATTCACGGCGCCGGACATGATCGGGGGCGGCGAGTTCAGCTCCTTCCTCGACGGGGCGACGATCGATCAGGAGCTCGTCGTGCGCTGGGCCCAGGCGTCGGCGCTGATGCCGATGATGCAGTTCTCCGCCGCACCCTGGCGCGTCCTCGACGCGCAGCATCTCGCGCTCGTGCAGGACGTCGTCCGCACTCGGCGGCACTTCACCCCCTACGTGATGACGCTGGCGCGCGAGTCGGCGCTGTCGGGGGAGCCGGTCGTCCGGTCGCTCGAGTACGTGTTCCCGCATCGCGGCTACGAGGCGGTGCGCGACGAGTTCATGCTCGGCGACCGCGTCCTGGTTGCGCCGGTGCTCGCACATGGCGCATCGAAGCGGACGGTGCAGATTCCCCCGGGCCGATGGCGCGCATGGGATGGGCGCATCGTGAACGGCCCGCGAGTGATCGACGTCGTCGCACCGCTCGGCGTGCTGCCCTACTTCGAAGCCGAGCTTCCTGCCGCGAGGACCCGCCCATGACGGACACAACGCTCAGCATCGATCCCGCGACGACCGCGCTCGTCCTCATCGACCTGCAGCGGGGGATCGTCGCCGCCGACACATTCCCGGTAAAGGCGACGGAGGTCGTCGCCCGGGCGGCGCGACTCGCCGCGGCCTGCCGCGCCGCCGGCGTCGCGGTCATCCTCGTCCACGTCGATCCGGGACCCGACGGCATGCTCTTCCCCCGCGTCCAGGCGGATCAGCCTCGGCCGCCGATGAAGCCACCCGCCGATTTCGCCGACCTGATGCCCGAGCTCGGCCGCCAGCCGGCCGACGTCGTCGTCACGAAGCACCAGCCCAACGCGTTCTATGCGACGGATCTCGAGGTGCAGCTCGTGCGGCGCGGCATCCGCACGATCATCCTTGGCGGGATCTCGACCAATGTCGGCGTGGAGGCGACGGCGCGCTCGGCGCACGAGCGCGCGTACGAGCAGATCTTCGTCTCCGACGTCATGGCGTCGCGCGACGGAGAGATGCACGAGCACACGGTGCGGCGGGTGCTCCCGACGATGGGGCGCGTGCGGACGCTGGACGTCGTGCTGGCCGCCCTCGCTCGACACTGACTCCGCAAAGTCGCCGATCCTCCCTGGGGGCGTCGTCGTCGCTCGGTAGCTTCGGCGAGCATCCTCCCTCCCGATCCCCGATCACCTTCTCTTCGCATGACGACGTCGCTCCAGCGCGCCACGCTCGCGCTGATGCTCCTCCCGTGCCTGGTGACGCCACGCGCCGGCGCGCAGACCACGCCACCGTCGCAGGCTCCCGCCTCACCGTACGCGTCCCTCCGTCGTCCGACGAACACGTGGAGCCAGGCCGATCGGGAGATCGGCTTCGCGCACTGGGACTCGATCTGGCCGTCGCGTGCGGTGCCGCACGGCGCGAACGTGCACCCGCTTCCGGTCGGGGCTCCGCTCGCCGCCTTCGCGGCCGGCACGGAGAACGCCGCGTGGCTCGACGGCTACTTCGCCGCGCAGCGCGTGGCTGGTCTCCTCGTGCTTCAGGAGGGACGCATCCGCGTCGAGCGCTACGGCCTGGGCTACGATTCGACGAAGCGATGGACGTCGCAGTCGGTCTCCAAGTCGATCACGAGCACGCTCGTCGGCGCCGCGCTGAAGGATGGCTACATCAAGACCCTCGACGATCCCGTCTCGCGCTACGTCGCCGGCCTTCGTGGCAGCGCATACGATAACGTCACGATCCGTCAGCTGCTCACGATGACGTCCGGCGTGCGGTGGACGGAGGTCTACACCGACACCACCACCGACACCTGGCGCTTCTACGCCGAGCGCGCGCCGTCCGGGATGACGCGCACGGTGAGCTACATGCGGAAGCTGCCGCGCGTCGCGCCCCCCGGAGCGAAATGGAATTACAGCACGGGCGAGACGCACCTCCTCGGCGTGCTCGTGAGCGAGGCGACGAAGAAGCCGCTGGCGCAGTACCTCTCCGAGAAGATCTGGGCGCCGTACGGGATGGAGCACGACGCGGCGTGGGAGCTCGATCCGACCAACGCGGAGATGGCGGGCTGCTGCCTGCAGGTGTCACTGCGCGACTACGCGCGCTTCGGCCAGTTCGTCCTCGACGGCGCGAAGATCGACGGGACCCCGATCGTCCCCGACGGCTACCTCGAGGCGGCGACGAGCACCCAGGTCGAGACCGACATTCCCGGGCGCGGTTACGGTTACCAGTGGTGGACCTCGGCCGGCGGCCGCTTCGCCGCGGTCGGCATCTATGGCCAGATGATCGACGTCGATCCGAAGCGGCGGATCGTCGTCGTGACGAGCAGTGCGTGGCCCGAGCCGACGTCGCCGGCGCGCAACGACGCGCGCGCGGAGCTCGTCCGGCGCATCACGATCGCCCTCGTGCGTGAATCCCGATGACCCTCTGAGCTCAACGAACGCGCGTGCCGTCGTCAGATGCGCTCGGCGCAGGGATCCATGACGGCCCCACCGCCTCGCGCAGCGCGTCGAGTGACGGGAACACGGCCGCTAGCTGCGGCGCGAGGTCATCCGGTGGCGCGATCAGGTCGGGGATGACGATGACCTGCATCCCCGCCGCGAGCGCGGCCTGCGTCCCTGCGGGCGAATCCTCGATCGCGATCGCCGTCTCCGGTGCGATGCCCAGTCGCCGCGCTGCCTCGAGGTAAAGATCCGGGTGCGGCTTCCCGTGCTCGACGTCGGCGCGCGTCGCCACGGCAGCGAAGAGGTGCAGCACGTCGCCCAACCGTTCCTGTACGGCCGCTGGGCCGCTCGACGTCGCGAGGCCGAGTGGGATGCCGAGCCCGGCGACGAAGGCGAGCCACTCGCGCGCGCCCGGCCGCATCACGACTCCCTCCGACTCCACGAGCTCGCGAAAGCCGCGATGGCACATGGCGCGGAATCGCGGCACGTCGAACGCCTCGCCGAAGTAATGGCGGAGCAGGGCGTCGTTGCGGTCGCCGGAATGCCCGACGAAGGTCGCGAAGCGCTCGTCGGTCAGCTCGATTTCGAGCTCGCGCGCGACGAGCTGCCATACCCGCCGCTCCATCCGCTCGCTGTCGACGAGAAGTCCGTCCATGTCGCAGACCACCGCCGCGGGCCGGCAGAGCACTGGTTCGCCGTCGACTTCGTCGCGCTGCGTGATCGTTCGATCAGTCATACTCGTATCTTAACGGCCATGCACCCGGCTCTGCTGTATGGTTTTCCTGCGAAGGCGCGGACAACAGCGCGAACGCAGGCAGAGCTTCAAGGGGTCAGAGTCGTTGAAAAGGGGTACGCGCCCGCAACGTCTTTCAACGAGTCTGACCCCTTGAACGACCCCTTGAACAATGACGCAGATCCGGAAGGCGAGCTGAGGTCAAGGGGATGCGGGGATGGGGAGATGAGGTGATGCGGTACGGCACGGCCCCGGAGCGCTAGGCGCTTCCCGAGGCCGTTCGTCTTTCCGCATCCCCGCATCCCCGCCTAATAGTCGTAGATGTGCTCCACGCTGAACTGCCCCTCGGCACGCAGCCGATGGAGGACATCCAACAGGTCGCGCGCCTGCACGCGCAGGAGCATCCGCGTCCGCGCCGGCTCGTCCGGCTGACGATATGCGACGACTACCGACGTGCGAGCCGGCGTTCTCCACGCCGATGGCGCCGTCCCGCTCACCGTGACCACCTCGGCGCCGTCGATCTCCGCCAGCCGCACCCGGTCCGCATGGTCCGACAGCGCGAGCAGCGCGTCCCGGTACGGGTCGTAGCGCGGCACGGCGAGTAGCGCGTACCCGCGGTCGAGCTGCCTCACTGCGCGGAATCCCGCATGCATCGAGTCGGGCGCGGCGAGCGAATCACTCCACCCGACGGCGAGCGCATAGCGCGTCGTCTCGTCCGGCGTGTACCCCGCCGCCGTCCCCGCGCCGATCGCCGACGCATACGCCGCCTTCACGAGATATTCGGCGCTGAGCGCGAACCGGCGCTCCCACTTCCGGAAGAAGCCCGGCCCCGTCATCGGCACCTGCGTCCACAGTCCCTTGAACGCATCCATGAACCCGAACTCGTACCACCCTTTCGTCGCGATCAGCTTCGCGTAGTCGCGCGCGACCTTCGCGGCGTACCTGTCTTCCGCGGACCCTCCCTCGGGGAAGTTCAGCTCGGAAAGCCGGCCGAGCGTATTCTCGTACGAGCCCTTCAGCCCGTACTCGATCGCCGTGCTCGTACCGATCACGCCGAGCATGACGTGCGTGCCCAGGTCGACGTCGTACCGATCCTTCGCCGCGCCGTAAGCACCGAGGTAGGAGCGCCAGAACGTCCCGACCGATCCGACATACGGGAAGCCACTCGGCTTCCTCCCCTGCTCGAGCCAGCGCGCGTACGCCTCACTCGAGTAGACGAGATCCCATTCGGGATGCGTGAGATACTCGCTCGCCTCGCGGCGCGCGTACGCCTTCATGCCGTCGAGCGGGATGCGCACCTCGGCGGGGACGTTCGCCGCGAGGTGCGACGCCGGCATCGCGGCGAACGAGCCGTCCGTCTGCGGCTGGTAGAGGTCCCAGAGCGCGTTGGTGAACTTCCCCGTCGGATCGACGCGCCGCTTCACGGCGAACAGCTCCGCCGCGCGGGGGTACGCCGCGGCGAACTGCGCGCGCGACGCCACCGGCTGGTAGGGCAGGTAGTAGCGGCCGCCACTCCTGAGGGCGGCGTCGATCAGCTCGCGCGTCCAGCGCCCGACCTCCCGCTTCGACGCCGGATCCGTGCGCTGCTTGTAGTACAGCACGTAGGCGAACACCTCGTTCGGCGCCCACGCGAGGTAGGTCCCCGGATCCGGCAGGGCATGGCGGATGGAGACGTTGACCGTGTTCACCGCGTGCGTCTGGAGGATCCGTCGCATCCGCGGCATGAACACGCCGATGCTGTCGACGGGGACGAAGTACTCCTGGAGCACGTACGTGTCGTGGGCGCGCGACTTCGGCTCGAGCTCGCTCACGTCGTAGCTCGCCTCGTAGTTGCGCCAGGTCACCGGGTTGCCGCGGAATATCACCGGGTCGAGCCAGTGCTCGCGCATCCACTTGCCCTTGGGCCAGTCGGTGATCATCTCGTACGCCGTGCGGTGATTCCACGCGTTCTGGTTCGTCGGGAGCATCCGGTCGGCGACAGTGACCGCGTCGTTCGTCTTCCGGTACGTCACGAGATGCACGTTCTCGTACGCCGGCGGGTAGATGTCGGCGTTGTGGAAGACGACCGTCGAGTCGTCGCGGACGGTCTTCCGGAAGTACGCGAGGTAGTCCGCGACCGGCATCTTCTCGTCGTCGCGCCGCACGCGCGAGTTCTCCGCGACGTCGAGCGTCACCAGCGCGACGACGCCAAGCGCGCCGTAGCCGCCGACCGCGCCGTAGAAGAGAGACGGATTGTTCGAAGGGCTGGCCGTCGTCACGCTGCCGTCGGCCAGCACCATCGTGACCTCCCGCACCGAGCGCACGAGCGGGCCCTGGCCGATGTAGCGCCCGTGCGCGTTCACCGAGAGCGCGCCGCCGACGGTGAACGTGTTGTAGGTCTGCATGATCTTCACGGCGAGGCCGTGCCGGTCGAGCACCTGCTGCAGCTCGCGCCACCGCGTCCCCGACTTCACCGTGACTACCCGCGCCGCCGTGTCGAGCGCGACGACCCCGTGGAAGTCGCGCATGTCGAGCTGCGTCCCGTCCGGCGTCGCCGTCTGGCCGCCCATGCTGTACCGGCCGCCTCCGATCGAGATCGGCCCTGGCGTCGCCTTCACCGCGGCCACGATCTCGTCGATCGTGCGTGGCGTGACGACGCGGTTCATCGTCACTGGAAAGAGGCGCGTCACCTCGTCGATCCGCACGCTGGAATCGGGCAGCGCCCCGACCGTGACGGCGGGGGTGCGCACGCACGAGATGAAGCTCACCGCCACACCGAACCCCAGCAGTCCGGCGGCGACGAGCGCGACTCGCTTCCCAAGGCGGCCGATGCGCCGTAGGATCGTCGGGCGCGGGGCCGGTGCAGGGAGGTTGGCCTTCGAGCGTCGTTGCTTCTTCATGGAGCCAGGCAATGCCATCTGACAGGACCGTCCGGATCGGTGCGTTCGTCTTCGCGATCTTCTTCGGCGTCGTCGTCGCGCTCGGGTACATCCCCGGGCTCAACTCGGCGGCGCACGTGCACCACCCGGGCATGGCGATGGAGCCCGGATCGCACACCCTCTTCGGTCTCTATACGATCAGCCTCCTGGACGACGTCACACACGGGCTGAGCGCGCTGCTGTTCCTCGTCGCGGCGCTGCACTCGGCGCGCGCTTCGCGCCTCGCCCTCACCGCCTTCGGCTGGTACTACGCGTACGACGCGGTGATCTACCTCGTCACCGGCGTGCTGCAAGGGACGCCCCTGGGCCAGAACGTCGGGCTGAACTTACCGCACATAGTCATCAGCAGCATCATGCTCTGGCTGGCGTACCGGGGACGAGCGAACGTCGCGAGCGCGGTGCCGGTTCCGGCCTAGCGCGGCATGTCCGTCAGCGAAGGCTACCTGACGTACGTCCTCGACCAGCTCCGGCCGATCGTGCACGGCCTCCGGGTCCGGCGCATGTTCGGCGCGGTCGGCCTGTACGCGACCGATCTCTTCTTCGCCATCGTCGACGACGACGTCCTCTACCTCAAGGTGGACGACACGACGCGCCCCGACTACGAGGCGCGCGGCATGCCGCCCTTCCGGCCGTTCGAGATGCAGGCGTCGATGAACTACAGCCAGCTCCCCGAGGAGATCCTCGAGGAGCGGGAGACGCTGCAGCTCTGGACGACTCGCGCCCTCGAAGTGGCGCGCCGCGCGAAAAGGCGAAAGCCGCGGCGCGGCTGAGCCGCGTCTAGTCGGGGACCCGCACCGACGTGCCCAGTCGCGCGACGCGCGGGCTCAGTGAGGTATGGGCGAGCTCGTGGTACAGCGTCACGTGATCGTACCGCTCGCCCTGCGAACCGACCGTCCATCCGGGGATCACGCCGACTTCGTGGTAGCCCATCCTTCTATAGAAGCCTTCGGCGGGATGTCCGCGCCGCGTGTTGAGGATGAGCAGCGAGCGGTGGCTGCGCCGCGCGGCGTAGTGGAGCGCCGCGATGAGCGCACGACCGACGCCCTGGCCGCGCGCTTCGCTCGCGACGAACAGCTTCTGGATCTCGGCGCGGTGACGTCCGTTCGGCGCGGTCGAGAGCACGAGCTGCGCCGAGCCCGCGGGCCCATGCGGCGTGTACGCCGCGAGGAGGAGGCGCGCGCCGCTCTGTAGCTCCGGCGCGAGCGAGAGCCAGTAGACGTGTGCCTCGAGCGCAGTGAGCGGCGGGAGGAAGCCGAGCGCCGAGCCACCGTTCACTGCCCGGCACAGCAGCGACGTGAGCACTGGTGCCGTCTCTTCGAGATCCGTGGGGAGCACGGGCTTGATGTGTAGCGTCATGCCTGGAGGGATGTATCGTGATACCGGCATGCCGATCGGCGAGCCACGTCTACAGACCCATCGACGCGGTTCGTTATTCCCGGCGCGCCGTCTCGATCAGTCCCGATTCGCCATCCTCAATCGGCGAGGGCGCGCAGCACGCCCTTCACCGCGCGCTTCGCGCTCTCGAGCGCGCCTTCCACCGTCCCGCCGCTTCCCTGGCTCGTCGCCTCGCCGGCCATGAACACCGTGCCCGCCGTCTGTCGCGCCAGCGTGCGCGACGCATTCGCCCCGCCGATGCCCGCGTAGCTGTACGCGCCGCGCACGTGCACGTCGGCGTTCCAGTCGTGCCAGTGCATCGACTCGACGATCTGCTCCGCCCGCGCGCGCCGCATCCGGAATGCATGCGCGAGCTCGGCGAGCACCGTGTCCTCTACCGCGCCGCGCCGCGTCAGCTCCAGCGCCGGCGGTCCCCCCGTCCACGCCGTGATCAGGGGCGTCGTGAGCGGATGCTGCGTCCACCACACGGTGATCGGGCGCGTGGGCGTGTGCACGAAGCGCAGTCGCGGGTCGGTGCGCTCCCAGAACCGCTCGCGCACCACCACGGCGACGTGCACGACGTGGCCCATCACGAGCAGCTTCGTCGCGCTGTCGATCGTCGGGATCGCCGGCGCGAAGGTCAGCACGCCTTCCTGGAGGATCGGCAGCGGAACCGTGACGATCACGGAGCGTGCGCGATGCTCCCCGCCGGTCGCGTCCGTAACGCGGACGTCGCCCTCCCTCCACGCGACGTGCCGCGCGGCGGTCTCGCGACGGATGACGCCCGCCACCTCGCGCTCGAGGTGCACGACGAGCGCCGCGTAGCCGTTCACGATTCTACGCGCCTCGGCGGCCCCTTCCGTCGGGTTCCCCTGCGCGGCCAGCGACCTCTCGCTGATCCGCGTGGGATCGGCGCCGTCGAATCCCTGGATGAACCCTCGCGCCAGCTCGCGCTCGGCGCGGAGCGATGCGCCCCCCGGCTTGCCGTCGAGGAACTCCTGAAAGGAGCGGTCCTCCTTCCGTGACTTGCTCAGATGCGCGAACACCTTCGCCATCCGCTCCCAGATCGGACCCTGCGGCGAGAGCTGGCCCTTGTCGGAGCGGTAATGGTTTCCGGAGACGCGCACCGTCGCGAGGCGCGCTTCGTCGAGCAGCGTCGTCGTCACCGGTGCATCGCCGTGCACGAACTCGGCGCCCATCTCTACGGGCACGCCCGCTGCCGTCTCGAGCGCCGTCAGCATCCGCCCGCCGACGCGGGCCGAGGCCTCGAGCACGACGACGCGCTTGCCGGCGCGCGTGAGCTCACGTGCGGCGAACAATCCCGCCGCGCCGGCTCCGATCACGATCGTGTCGTTCATCGTTCGGTTGTGATCTGTCTCACGTTCATGCCGCTCCGCCAGCGCAGGGCGCGTTCCACTTGCGGCGTAGGGTGCGCCGTACGTTTCGTGTCTGTCAGGCGAACGATGAAATGAACGGAGGGGCGACGCCGGCTGTCGAGTGGCAGGCGCGAGCATTCCGCCGAATCGCATGGCGGCGCCGCTCTCTCCGCGCGCGCAGCGCGATGTGCCGCACATACACGGCGACGATCGGTTTGCGCTCGACCTCGCGCTGGTGACGGGGAGCACGGCGGCGGAGCTCGTCGCAGCACTTACTGCCCGTGCTCGGCGAGTTAGTGGGTTGGCGGCTACCGCGGAAGCTCACACCTTCCGTGCAGGAAGCTCACACCTTCCGTTCCATGTGGCTCAGCCAACCCGCTAGCCCGCCGCCATGCACTTGACAGGGCCTCCAGTATGCTGGAAGATTCATCCAGCATGACGGACACGGACTCGACCACCCTCGACGCCCGGATCGCCGACCGGGTTCGGGAGCTGCGCGCGGCGCGCGGGCTCTCGCTCGACGCGCTCGCCGCGCGCAGCGGCGTCAGTCGCTCGATGATCTCCGTCATCGAGCGCGGCGAGAGCAGCCCGACCGCCGTCGTCCTCGAGAAGCTGTCCGTCGGACTCGGCGTGCCGCTGGCGAGCCTGTTCGATGCGCCCGCGCGTGACGACGCGCTCGCCCGAGGACCCGTTGCACGGCGCGCCGATCAGCCGGAGTGGCGCGATCCGGCGTCCGGCTATCTGCGTCGCAACGTCTCGCCGAGCGGCGTCGGGCAGCCCTTTCAGATCGTCGAGGTGGAGTTTCCCCCGCGTGCGCGCGTCGCCTTCGAGACCGGCCCGCGCGACGTGCGCGTCGACCAGCAGCTGTGGGTGCTCGAAGGCTGCATCGACGTCACCTGGGGCGACGACCGCTTTCGGCTCCGCGAGGGCGATTGCCTCGCCATGCAGCTCGACCGCCCCGTCATGTTCCACAACGCGACGCGCAAGCCCGCGCGCTACGCAGTCGTCCTCGCCTCCGAGCCTCCGCCGCGCCGATGACGACCCCGGCCGATCGCACCTTCGCCCTGCGCCGCGTGCACGACCCGACCGACGCCGAAGTCGACGCGCTCGCCGACGTGCTCGTCGACTGCGTGGCCGGCGGTGCCTCGGTGAGCTTCATGCACCCGTTCCCGCACGACCGCGCGCTCGCCTTCTGGCGCCGCATCGCTCAGGAGGTGCGCGCCGGCAACCGCGCGCTCATCGTCGCCGAGGACGAGGCGGGCATCTGCGGCACCGTGCAGCTCGCGCTGGACGTTCCGGAGAACCAGCCGCATCGCGCCGAGCTGGTGAAGATGCTCGTCCACCGCCGCGCACGTCGGCAGGGACTCGCCTTTGCGTTGATGCGCGCCGCCGAATCGGCCGCGCTCGAGTGCGGTCGCACGCTGCTCGTCCTCGACACGGTCACGGGGAGCACGGCGGAGCGCCTCTACGCACGACTCGGCTGGCAGCGGCTCGGCGTCGTCCCGCGCTACGCCCTCATGCCAGACGGCGCCTTCTGCGACGCGACGTTCTTCTACAAGGAGCTCGACGCGCTGGACGCGTGAGGCGGCGTTGACGGAGGCCTGGGAGCTGGAGGGCCCTCAGTTGCTTGCGCTCACTCGCGCGCGCGCCGCGCCGCGCAATCGCGACGCCACCGTCGCCGTCCGTCGGAAGAACCCCGCCGCCTCGTCGCCGAGCCAGCGCTTCGCGAGCGCCGAGTATGCCTTCGCCCCGCGCTGCCGCAACCGGACGTCGAGTGCGCCGCGTCCACGCGCGCCGAACTTTCTGAAGATGCCGCGCAGCTCCTTCGAGAAGACGTGCACGTCGTGCGCGTCGCCGGCGAGATCCTGGAACTGCTTGAGGTCACGCACCATCGCGGACACCCCAACCACGGCGTCCTCGGCCCGCTCAACGAGATAGCGCAGTCGCTTGGCCGCGATCCGTGCGCGGTGCAGTTCCTCGTCGCGCGACGCGCCGCGCACCGCCGCGAGCCGGTCCCGGAAGGCGTTGGCGGTCGACTCCACCTGCTCGGCCAGCGCGACGCCGAACGTCGCGCCATGCTCCGAGTCGTCTAGCGCCGCACCGCGCCTGCTCAGCCGGCGCGACAACTTCGCGTGCAGCGTGATGAACTGCTCCGCTGCGCCGCGCACGTCGTTCATCGCGTCGGGTCGTCGCGCCATGAGCTCGGCGATCGCCTGCTCGACGTCGGCCAGCGCGCGCCCGGTCGCCGACGCCTCCTCGCCGCGAAGCCACTCGAGATGCACCTGAAGGTCACGCGCGGGACCCGTGGCGTGCGCGAGGTCGCGGATCCGCCGGCGCTGCTTGCGCGACACGCCCACGTCGAGCTCCCCGTCCCAGAGCTGCAGCCAGCTCCGCAGCCGTCGCACGGCGACGCGGAAGTCGTGCACCGCGTCCGGGTCGTCGTCGCGCGCGTGGAGCAGGGTGATCGCCGCGTCACGCGCCTCGTCGATCATCGCGATCGCGCACTGAAGGACGACGAGCGCCGCCGGCCGCGCCAGCATCGCAGTATTGCGTGGTGCGGCCACGATCAGCGGTCCGCGAGACGCCCGAGCTGCGACGCCGTCAGCGCCCAGTGCAGCCGCGCCGTGCCGCGCGCCGGCTGCTCGGCGAACGCCAGCAGGCACGCCGCCCCCTTCCGCAGCGGGACGCGCGATTCCTCGACGCCCGTCATCAGCCACGTCACGAGAGTACCCAGATGCGGCTCGTGCCCCACGACGGCGACCGTGTCGGCCCGCCGCGTGCGCAGCCATGCGGCGAACGCCTCGAGCTCGGTGTCCGGCTCGAGCGACGACGTCGTGATCACGCGCCGCCCGTACTCCGCGGCGACGATCCGCGCGGTCTGCTGCGCCCGGGTGAATGGGCTCGCCGCGATCACGTCGATCGACGGCACGAGCTCGCGCAGCCCGGCCGCGGCGCGGGTCAAATTAG
>Ga0308175_100002744_pt1 | contig 12081 bp, 10 predicted proteins | sample PhyCR1_3_FD_203893 | JGI IMG/M metagenome (GOLD analysis project Ga0308175, IMG submission 203893) | Soil microbial communities from UC Gill Tract Community Farm, Albany, California, United States - DLSLS.C.R1 | ecosystem: Environmental > Terrestrial > Soil > Agricultural land | place: USA... | reverse complement strand
GGGACAACTACGAGGCCAAGACGAGCTACTTTTCGGTGCGGTTCCGCGACTCGGTGGAGTTTCCCGAGATGGCGGGCGTGCCGGTGACCCCGGGCTCCTACCGCGTCAGGCCGAACGTGCGCCGCGTCGACGCCGTCTACCTCTGGCGGATGCCGCTGGGGCACCCGCTGGGCACGCGCCTGCGCAGGCACTACATGCTCACCCGGGAGGACGGCGAGGGCATGCTCTTCGAGCGGGGTGGCGGTTGACTTTCCAGGGAGGCGCACGGTACCCTCCCCGCAGACCAATCTGTCTCTTGCCACATTGGATGCTGTTACTCGCGGGGGCGCATGGCGCGGAGCCCCGCCGCCGGACGGGACGAAAGTGACGCCGTGCTTCGGGTTCTGATTCTCGACGATGAGTCGATCGTGGTCGATACGTTGGCGGCCTGCCTGCGGCTGCCCGGCATCGAGCTGACCACCTGCATGGAGATCGAGGCGGCGGAGGCGCTCCTGCGCTGCTTCCGCTTCGACGTGGTGATCACCGACCTCTCGGTGTCCCAGCTCGGTGGCCTCGACGGCATGCGGCTGGTGCGTTTCGTCACCGCCAACTTCCCCGACACGGCGGTCTACGTGCTCAGCGGCTACGTCGATCAGGCGGTGCGCGACCTGTGCTCCGTCCTGGGGGTGACCGCGGTGCTGGAGAAGTCGGAGGGGCTGACCCGGCTGCGCGGCTACCTGCTCGACCGCCGCGCGGCGCGGCTCGTTCCCGGGGCTCCGCTCGAAGGCGAGGGGGAGGTCCAGCAGGTCGAGCTGCTCGAGGACTTCATGGCAGCCAACCCGATCCGCGCCGTGCTCCAGCCGGTGGTCAAGCTGCAGGACGGCTCGCCCCGTTTCGAGGTGTTCGGCGTCGAGAGCCTGGCGCGGGGGCCCAGCCACTCGGTGCTCGGCAGCCCCGCGGTCTTCCTCGCCTACGCGGCCCAGAAGGAGCTCCTCTTCGAGGCGGACATGATCTGCATCCGCGCCGCCTTCACCGAGGTGGTCCACCTCGGGAACACCGTGACCACGTTCCTCAACGTCCAGCCGCGGTCGCTCACCAACCCCGACTTCGCCTCGCGGCTCTGCGACGCGGTGCGCGCGGCGGGCCTCCAGGAGAAGGACATCGCCCTGGAGCTCACGGAGCAGCAGACGATCGTGAATCCGAGCGCCTTCGCGGCCACCCTGCAGCGGCTGCGCGAGCGGGGCTTCCGCATCGCGCTCGACGACTTCGGCGAAGGCTCCTCGAACCTCAACCTTTTCCAGGACCTCCATCCCGACTTCCTGAAGATCTCCGGCACCTTCTGCCGCGGCCTGGCCCACGATCCGTTCAAACAGATCATCGTCCAGAGCACGGCGGAGATGGCCGCGCGGGCCGGCACGGCGACCGTCATGGAGGCCGTCGAGACGGCCGAGGACGCCGAGGTCCTGCGCCTGCTTGGAATCGATTATGCTCAAGGATATTTCTTTCAGCGCCCGCTGCCCGGCCGCGAGCTCGCCCAGATCCTCAAGGGCGGCTCCGCAACCGATCGCCTGAGCGTGCTCGAGCCGCTCGGCGCCGCGCCCTCGGCATCCTGATCGCACCGCCCGCGTTCCGAAGGCTTTTTCCCGGAGGCTGTCCCGGTTCTCTGACACTTGTGGCACTATGACGCCGGACGTGCGCACGCCCTGCGTCTTCGTCGTGTTGTTATCTTTAATTTATTGATGGGGGGACTTGACAATGCCAGCCTGCCTCACCTGACGGTCCTGACACCGTCGGGCTCGTAGTATCCGTTTAGCCGTTTTTAACCTTAACTTATTTTGAAACCAGGGGGTCCCAAGACCCTGCTGGGGAGAGCTACGCCAATGCATATCCATGACTTCTACTCGAAGCTTACGTCCGCCACCGAGGAGAGCCGCCTGTTCCAGGCGCTCCGCACGCTGAGCCAGGTCGACAACCCCAAGAGCATCACCGAGGATCCCGTGGTCACCCAGACGGAGTGGGCGGCCTGGCCGTCGCTGGAAGCCAACACCGCCAGCCTGGCGGCGTAAGCCGTCGTTTGATTGGCGTGGAATCTGCAAAAGGTTTCCGCGCTGATCTCTCGCAGCACAGGGTCTCCCGGAGGCGCGTTGCCTCCGGGGGACCGTTCTGAAGGCCTGATCTGAAGGTTTGGGGAATGGAGCTTTGCAATGCGATTCGACGAGATCAAGAGCAGGGTACGCAATCTTTCGATCGTCTCCTCGTGGCCACAGATGCTCGCGTTGATCGAGCGTGTGGTGCACCGGGAGTCGCTCTCCGTCTGGGAGCATCCGATCGCCGCCTGCCGGGCGGTGGGCGGGCGGGAGGCGGACGTGATTCCCGCGTCGTCGGCCCTCCTCTGCTCACTGATCAGCATCCATCTGGTCGACGACATGCTCGACGACGAGCCGCACGGGGATTTCCGTTATCTCGGCGTGGGGCGGACGGCCAACCTGGCGCTGGCGTTCCAGGCCGCCGGGCACCGCCTGCTCGAAGAGGCCGAGGCGCCGGCGGCGGTCCGCGCGGCGCTGCAGTCGAGCTTCGCGCAGATGTCGCTCGCCACCTGTCTGGGGCAGGACCTGGACTCCCGCGAGCTGGCGAGCGAGGAGGAGTACTGGCGGGTGGTGGGGACGAAGACGCCGCCGCTCTTCTGCGAGGCGCTGCGCATGGGCGCTCTGCTCGGCGGCGCGCCGGCCGCCACCGCGGACCAGCTCGCGGACCTCGGCCGCGTCCTCGGCCGCTTCATCCAGGTCAGCGACGACGTCACAGACGCCCTGGAGACGCCGGCGCGCGCCGATTGGAAACGCGCCTCGAACTGTCTGCCGCTGCTGTTCGCGATGACCGCCGAGCACCCGGAGCGGGACGAGCTCGTCCGGCTGGCGGCGCGCGTCGACGAGCCCGAGGCGCTCGCCGAGGCGCAGAAGATCCTCTTTCGCTGCGGCGCGGTCAGCTATTGCACGCTCAAGCTGATCGAGCTGGCGCGCGAGGCGCGGGAACGGCTCGCCCGCGTCCCGCTGCGCGATCCGGAGCCGATCGAGCATCTTCTCGAGGTCCACATGCGGCCGTTGTACCGGCTGCTTGAAAAGGTCGGGGTCGAGGACCCCTCGGCTCTCGTGGCCTGTTAGGAAATATTCGACGGTGGGGGGGCGGTTCGGTGTCGTAGTAGCACTATAGCTTTTGAATACCTCCAGCTCTTCCGCTGGAGTGTCGCGAGGTTCTTGGAATGCTCACGTTCTGCCGCGTTACGTTGAGCATGGTGATCAAGCCCAGCCGGCAGTCCGAGCCGACCGAGAGCCTCTCTGCGAGCGCGCAACCCGCGTCCAGGCGGTCTGGGCTCGCGATCCTCACCGTCTCCGCGCGCCGTCCGGCGCGCGGGCCTCCGGCCCTCCCCTCCTGACGGTCCATGCAAACCCAATTGAGCACCTTTACGGGAGGGATCCAATCATGTTGATGAAAGAGTTCGTTTCCCGCTTTGCCTCCAAGGATGAGAGAAGCTTCCTGTTCGAGGTCCTGCGCCGGGTCAGCACCCTCGATACCAAGGCCCTGGCGAGCACCGATCCCAGCGTGTGGAGTGAATGGCCGGCCATGGTTGACTCCAGCAACCCGGGCCTCGGGGCCGCACGGGCTTGATCCGCCAGAGGTTGCCGGCATCTCCATCCGGCGTCCGCGAGGTCCTCCCCGCCGAGAAGGTGAGAGGGCCCGCGGGCGCCGCGTATCCAGGCCGGGGTGGACCGGAGCCTGCAAATCCTGCTATAAGCTCCCTCAGTTTCGTCAGTTTTCAGGGACAGTATGGATACCCGGCATGCTTCCTCCTGGAAGATCGTGGACCTCTTTCTGGTCCTCGTCTCTCTGCTCGTCCTCTTCCCCAGCCTTTACTATCCCTACGCCGCCCTCTCTCCGGACCTCGGATTCGTCGCCAGCCCGGCGGACTGGAGGGTCGTCCACGCGGAGAAGTGCAGGCGGTCCCGCGACACCTGCCTGGAGATCGGGGACCAGATCCTCTCGATCGGCGGGGTTGATTTCCAGCGGTTCTCGCACGAGCGCCGGCTCTCGATCTCGGGGCTGTTCCGCCGGGACGGTGGAGCGACGGTCCGCCTGCTTCGCGACGGCAAGCTGCTGACCCTCGACGTGAGGGTCCGCTCCAGCCACCTGGAGGACCCCAAGCAGGTTCTCCTCTCCATCCTGGCGCCGCTCATCTTCTGGCTGATGGGGACGGTGATCATCATCTTCCTGCGGCCGCGGGACGAGCGCTGGCTGGTCCTGGTGCTGTTCAGCTACGTGACCGCGGTCTGGATCGCCGCCGGCATCGGACAGCGGGCGGGGGGGGCGGCTCTCGTCTTCCATACCGTCATCTGGTTCTTCCTGCCGCTGTCGGTCCATCTCCACACGATCCTGCCCAGCGAGATCTTCAGCCGCTGGGCCCGGCGGTCGCTGCAGATCTCTCTGTACGGGCTCGCCACGGTCCTGGCGGTCCTCGACGCGCTGTTCCTGCTGGAACGGTTCTCGTATGCCGTCGTCCTGTGTACCCTGACCGCCATCCTGCTCTCCATCGGTCTGCTCTGCCTGCGGCTCGTCCTGCGGACCGAGCCCGCCACGCGGGTGGCCGTCCGCATCATGCTGTTTGGGGTGACGCTCGGGCTGGTGCCGTTCGTGGTCTTCCACGGCGTGCTCCTCGTCTGGTTCAAGCACCTGGCGCTGGTGGGGCGGAACCTGGACCTGTTCGGCCCCTACATGACCGCGATCTCCCTGGTCACCATCCCGGTGCTGCCGATGAGCTACATCTACGCCATCTACAAGCACCACCTGGGAGCCGCGGAGTTCCGGGCCAACCGCCTGCTGGGCATCTACACCTTCTCCGCCCTGCTGTTCGCGTCCTACACGATGATCTTCTTCGCCGTCAGCGGCCAGCGGCAGACCCTCACCGCCGACTTCCTCACCACCCTGCTCTTCGTCTCCCTCGGCTACATGGCGGCGGTGCCCCTCCTGCGCGACCGTTTCCAGGCCCTGGTGGACCGCCACGTCTTCGGCATCAAGCACTCGGCGGAGGAGGTGATCGGCATCGTCTCCGCGCGGATCCCCACGGCGTTCGACCGCGAGGTCCTGGCGGCGGTGGTCGCCGAGGAGATCCTGCCGACCCAACTGATCCGCCAGTCGGCGCTCTATCTGTTCGCGGAAGGGCGCGTGGAGGTCCTCTACGAGCAGGCGGTCCCGGCGGGCGGGAAGGACCTGCCCGGGGAGGAGCTGCGGGCGGCGCTCCGCCACAGCGGCCGCTACCTGCCGGCGGGGCCGGGGGAGCCGGCGCTCTCCTGGGTGCGGCTGATCATCCCCCTGGTCCTGCAGGCGCGGCCCGTGGGCATCTGGCTGATCGGCCGCCGCGACCCGGACGACTACTTCCCGACGAACGACATCCAGTTGCTGTCGACGGTCGCCAACCAGATCGCCCCGATGGCGGAGAACGTCCGCCTCTACGAGAAGGCGCAGGAGGAGATCGCGCAGCGCAAGGCGGCCGAGGAGGAGATCCGGCGCAGCGAGGAGCGCTTCCGCACCCTGTTCGAGGCCACCCTCGAAGGGATCGCCATCGTCCGCAACGGGGTGATCCTGGAGGTCAACCACGCGCTCCTGGCGATCTTCGGCGATCAGCCGGACGAGATCCTCGGCCGCCGGCTCTCCGACCTCGTCTCCGGCGAGGTCGACCTCGCGGGGGTGCCGCGGGAGAGCATCGGCTTCAAGCGGGACGGCTCGACGGTCGACATCGAGATCGCCGGCAAGCGCTACGTCTTCCAGGGGGAGGAGGTCTCGGTGGTCGCCATCCGCGACATCGCGCAACGCAAGCGCGACGAGGCCGAGAACAAGACGCTCCAGCGCCAGCTCCTCCATTCCCAGAAGATGGAGGCCATCGGCCGCCTCTCGGCCGGCGTGGCCCACGACTTCAACAACTGCCTGCTCGCCATCTTCGGCTACAGCGACCTGATGCTCGAGCGCTACCGGGACGACCCGTTCCTCGCCCGCAACCTGACCGGCCTCAAGGAGGCCGGGCAGCGGGCGGCGGCGCTCACCAAGCAGCTCCTCGCCTTCGCCCGCCGCCAGCCGATGGAGACCCGGGTGATGAATCTGAACGGCGTCGTCTCCGGGCTGGAGAAGATGCTGCAGCGGCTCCTCGGCGAGGACATCCACCTGGAGACCGGCCTCCATCCGGAGCTCGGCAAGGTCAAGATCGATCCGGGGCAGATCGAGCAGGTCATCGTCAACCTCGCCGTCAACGCCCGTCACGCCATGCCCTCGGGGGGGCGCATCACCCTGCACACGGCCCCCCAGGAGATCACCGCCGACCGGCCCGCCCGCCACGACGTCCCCCCCGGCCAGTACGTCCTGCTGACGGTGGCGGACAACGGGATGGGCATGGACGCCGCCACCCAGGCGCGCGTGTTCGAGCCGTTCTTCAGCACCAAGGGGGAGGGGACGGGGCTGGGGCTCTCCACCGCCTACGGCATCGTCCGCCAGAGCGGCGGCTACATCTTCGTCAACAGCACGCCGGGGCAGGGAGCGAGCTTCTCGATCTACCTGCCGGTCACCCAGGAGACCGAGGTTGTCCGCACCGGCCCCGTGTCCACCGTCTCCGACCGTGGCTCGGAGACGATCCTGCTGGTGGAGGACGAGGAGGAGGTGCGGGCGGTGCTCCACCAGATCCTGGTCAGCCGGGGGTACCGGGTGCTCCAGGCGGGCTCCGGCGAGGAGGCGCTGGTCATCTCACGGCTCCACCGCGGCGCGGTCCACCTGCTGCTGACCGACGTCACGATGCCCGAGATGAAGGGGCCGGAGCTCGCCCAGCGCCTGCGCTCCGAGCGCCCGCAGACGCGGGTCGTCTTCATGTCGGGCTACAACGACGAGCGCCTCTCGGACGGCGGCCTGGGCTCCCCCCTCTGCCTTCAGAAGCCGTTCTCCCCGAAGACGCTGGGCGAGACGGTGCGCGCGGTCCTCGACGAGGCCGCCGAAGAGCTGCGCGCCGCCGGATAAAGCCACCCGCCTTCTCAGCGGAGCCAGCGCGGCGCCCGCGCCTCCGCCTTCCTGCCGGGGAGCCGGACGGCGAGCGTGTGGAGGCGGCCGTCCGCGGGCGCCTCCGGCTCGCCGACCCAGACCGTCCAGCGGCGCGGGAGCTCGGCGAAGAGCGCCGGGAGCTGCACGTCATAGCCGATCACCACGCCGGCCGTCCCCTCGGCGAGGGCGCGGAGGGGCGCCAGCCGCGGCTCGGTGGAGAGGGCGACCACCCCGGGATAGGCGAGCGGCGTCGGCGCGGACGCGCGGCCGGGGAGGACCGCCGGCGGGCCGTTCGTGTGCTGCGAGGGGGAGGCCCCCTCGCGGAAGAGGTCGACCTCGCCGCGCGGAGACGCCGGTGTGCCTGGGCCCCCGGGCTGCACCGCCACGGGGATCACCACCCACCCCTGCGCGGCGAGCTGGCGGCCGGCGTGGAGAAACGCGGCGGCCGCGCTCTCCGGCGAGCCCGGGGGCGGCGCCGCGCCGCCGTCGAGGAGGGCGACCTCCGCCGGGTCGAGGCCGGCGCCGTCGGCCACCAGGAACAGGGCGCGCGGCCCCGTGGGGTGGCGGGAGGCCAGGGAGGCGAGCAGCTTGTCGAGCTGCTGGCGGATCTGAGCGCCGGAAGGGGACCCTCCCTGCCCGGCCGGAGCGCGGTCCCGCTCCAGCCGCGCCGCTTCGGAGAGGGTGGCGAGCGTCTGCTTGACCAGCCGCGGCTCCCGGGTGGGGGGGAGCACCGTGTGGGGATCGGGGCCGGCGACGGCGACCTCGACGGTGCCCAGCCGGGTCAGCTCCCGGGCGTGGCCGGCGAGGGTGACCTCCGAGGAGAACGCGGTGGCCGGGCCGGCCAGGACGCGGTCGACGTAGATGAGGACCGTCCACGGCGCGGAGACCGGCTCCGCCCGCGATACCTCGCGCGGCTGGCCGTCCACCAGCACCTGGAAATCGTTGGGATGCAGCCGGGCCTTCGCCAGATTCGAGGGGAGGCTCACGAGGATCTCCCGCTCGCGGATGTCGACGTGGCCGGAGAATGTCTTGGGGGGTTGCGCGCCCGCGCCGGCCGCCAGGACGAGGCCGGCCACGAGCGCTCGGGACAGGATGGAGCTCCGCGGTGTCCGCATGGTTGGGACCTCCTGGTCCCAGTGTATACCAGCGGCTCCGGCGCTATCTTTCCGGCGTGACCACCCCGCCGATCCCGGAGCCGCGGGGGTCGGAGGCGGCCTCCACGCGGCCGTCGGCAAGCCGGTGGACGGCGTGGATCTTGGCGGTGTCGCGGGAGATCAGGATCGTCTGGCCGCGCCGTTCGAGCTCGGCCCGGGTCTCGGGGGACAGGGCGTCGGGCTCGGCCTCCAGGCGGTCGGGGAGCCACTGGTGGTGAATCCGCGGGCGGTCGAGCGCGGCCTGGAGGGGGTCGCCGTCCACCAGCAGGTCGAGCACCACCTGGATGACGTTGGTGAGGATGCGCGAGCCGCCGCGCCCGCCGAGGGCGTAGGCCTCGTCCCCCTTCCAGGCGATCACCGGCGTCATCGAGGAGAGCATCCGCCTGCCCGGCGCCACGGCGTTGGCCTCCCCCTGCACGAGCCCGAAGAGGTTGGGCTGGCCCGGGGCGGTGGTGAAGTCGTCCATCTCGTCGTTGAGGAAGAACCCCGCCCCCGGCACCCACAGCCCGCAGCCGAACAGCTCGTTGAGGGTGGTGGTGAGGGCCACCAGATTGCCGTCGCGGTCCACCACCGAGAGGTGCGTCGTCTCGGTGCCCTCGGCCGGCGCCCCGGCGTCCGGCCACGGCTTGATCCGGGTGGACGGCGTGGCGTGCCGGGGGTCGATCTGCGCCGCCCTGCGGGCGATCCAGTCGGGAGCGAGGAGCTGCGCCCCGGTCGCCCGGGTGGTGGCGGGATCGGCCAGCAGGAGGCGGTCGGCGAAGGCGCGCCGGAAGACCTCGGTCAGCAGGTGGTCGCGGTCGGCCCCGAAGCGCGGGAGCCCGGCCCAGCCGAGCTTCTCCAGCATGCCTAGGGTCTGGCCCAGGATAATGCCACCGGAGGAGGGGAGCGGCATGGAGGCGAGCTTCCAGCCGAAGGCGTCGAGCAGGAGCGGTTGCCGCCATTCCGGCCGGTAGGCCGCGAGGTCGGCGGCGGTGAGCACACCGCCGTGCGCGTCCGAGGCCTTCTCCACCGCGGCGGCGACCGGGCCGGTGGCGACCCCTTTTGGCCCCTGCTCGGCGTAGCGGCCGAGGGTCGCCGCGAGGTCGGGGAGGCGCAGCACGCTGCCGATCGCCGGCGGCTCGCCGCCGGGGAGCCACACCCGCGCGCTCTCCGGGAAACGGCCGAGGAGCTTGCGGGTCTCCGCCTTGCCCAGCAGGTCGTGGAGGTAGCGGCTGACGGGGAACCCCTCGGCCGCCAGGCGCCGGGCCGGGGCCACCACCCGCGTCCAGGGGAGCCGGCCGTAGCGCTGGTGGAGGGCGTAGAGGCCGGCCGGCGAGCCGGGGACCCCGGCCGCGAGCGGCCCGACGAGCGAGGCGACCGGGACCGGCTTGCCCTGGGCGTCCAGGTACATGTCGCGCCGGGCCTTGGCCGGCCCGACCTCCCGGAAGTCGAGCGCCGCGAGGTCCCCCCCCATCCGCACCACCGCGAACCCTCCCCCTCCGAGGTTGCCCGCCTCCGGGAAGACCACCGCCAGGGCCAGGGCGGTGGCGACCGCCGCGTCCACGGCGTTCCCCCCCTCGCGCAGCGCCGCGAGCCCCACCTCGACGGCGACGGGGTCGGCCGCCGCCACGGCGCCGCCAGTGCCGATGGGGGCCGGCACCGCGGCCGGCCACGCGGGTAGAGGGAGGAGCAGGGTGAGCAGCAGCAGGGAGGCGGGGAGCTTTTTCATGGAGCGGATTCTACGAGATTAACTACGAGATCCGGTCGCGCAGGATCTCGTCGCGGGCGGCGAGAGCCCGCTCCAGGAGCTTCACCTCGCCGCTCTCGCGATAGCGGGCGGCGGCCAGCTTGAGCAGAGCGGCGGCCTCGCCGGCGCGACGCTGCCCCCGGCGCAGCACCGCCTCGAGCTCCAGCAGGCGCGCCTCCACGAGCAGGTCGCCCGTGCCGTGGGCGAGGCAGCCGGCGGCGGCGCGCAGCGCCTCCTCGGCGCCGGCCAGGTCCCCCTGCCGCCGGCGGGCCTCGCCGGCCGCGGCCCAGGCCCGGGCCTTGAGGTCCTCGACCACCGGAGCAGCGTGCCGCTCGCGGTCGAGCCGGTCGGCGCCGGCGAGCGCCAGGGTGGCGAGGGCCCCGGCCTCGGCGGGCTCGGTGCCGGCTTCGAGGCTCCTGGCCAGCAGCAGCTCGCAGACGCCCCAGGTGTGAAAGCGGCCGTCGCGGCGCAGCCGCTCCCCCCGCTCCTCGGGGGGGAGGGCGAGGAGCTCGGCGGCCAGGGCGGGGGCCTCCGCCCGCTCGCGGTCGAGCGCCGTCCGCAGGCGGCTCAAGCTAGCGAGCAGCGCATCCGCGCCGCCGCCGTCGTCCCGGAGGAGGAGGGCGGGGGACGGCTCGGCGATCTCGAGCGCGCCGCCGCGGTCGTCGTCAGTCATGGATGGTCGGAAACCCTTGTTTCACGAGTGCGGAAAAAGGGGCGAAGCGGGACGGCCGCGCCGGGGAGCCCCGGCGCGGCGCGGCTCTCAGGCCGGCACCTCCGCGGCGAGGCGCTCGGCGGTGGGCTTGTGGACCACCTGGCCGGCGTGGGTCAGGAGAGACCCGGCGATCACCTCGTCCTCGGTGTTGACCGCCAGATTCCCCTCCTTGTCGAGCAGGAGCTGGAGGAGGGAGAGGACGTTGCGCGCGAACAGCAGGCTCGAATCGTGGGGCATGGTGGCCGCCAGGTTCGAGGGGCCCACAATCACGACGCCGTTCTCGACTACCTCCTGGTCGGGCCGCGACAGCTCGCAGTTCCCCCCCTGCTCGACGGCGAGGTCGACGATGATCGAGCCCGGCCGCATGGCGCGCACCATCTCGGCGGTGACCAGGCGCGGCGCGGGCCGGCCCGGCACCAGGGCGGTGGTGATCACGGCGTCGGCCTGGGAGAGATGGCGCTGGACGATCTCGCGCTGGCGGCGCAGGAAGTCCTCCCCCATCTCGCGGGCGTACCCCCCCTGCCCCTCGCCGCTCTCGGCCTGGGGGAGCTCGATGAACTTCCCCCCCAGGGACTCGACCTGCTCCTTGACGGCGGCGCGGATGTCCGACACCTCGACCACCGCGCCCAGCCGCTTGGCGGTGGCGATCGCCTGCAGGCCGGCCACCCCGGCCCCCATGATCACCACCCGCGCCGGCTTGATGGTGCCGGCGGCCGTCATCAGCAGGGGGAAGTACTTGGGCAGCCGCCAGGCGGCGAGGAGCACGGCCTTGTAGCCGGCGATCGACGCCTGCGAGGAGAGGGCGTCCATGGGCTGGGCGCGGGTGACGCGGGGGACCAGCTCCAGGGCGAGGGAGGTGACGTTGCCCGCCACCAGGGCGCGCACCATGTCGGGGTGGCGGTAGGGGGCCAGGAAGCCGATCAGCACCGCGCCGGGCTTCAGCCCCTCGGCCTCGTCGCCGGGCAGCCCCTCGAAGGAGCCCGGCGGCGTCACCTTGAGCACCACATCGGCGCTCTCCCAGGCGGCGGCGGGATTGTCGATCAGGCGGGCGCCCGCCGTCTCGAATTCCGCATCGTGGAACAGAGAAGCCTCGCCGGCGCCGCGCTCCACGGCGACCTCGAGGCCGAGCTTGATCATTCGGCGCACCGTTTCCGGTGTGGCGGCGACGCGTGTCTCTCCTGGGCGCCGCTCCCGTGGGACGAAGACCTTCACCATGGACGGGCCTCCCAATCCGGGTTTGAATTTCCGAGTGAATCCTACTGTGCCGGACGGCGCAGGCGCAAATCAGTCCTCGATCTCGAGCTCGCGGCCCGCTGGAGAGCTCTGGAAATCCTCCCCGGAGCTCTCGGCCGGATCGTGGAGGAGGGCCTCCTCCTCCCGGTCCGGCGGCGCCGGGCGCAGGAGCGAGGCGAGGATGGACACCGCCAGGATCCCCAGCACGA
>Ga0308175_100002743_pt1 | contig 12082 bp, 13 predicted proteins | sample PhyCR1_3_FD_203893 | JGI IMG/M metagenome (GOLD analysis project Ga0308175, IMG submission 203893) | Soil microbial communities from UC Gill Tract Community Farm, Albany, California, United States - DLSLS.C.R1 | ecosystem: Environmental > Terrestrial > Soil > Agricultural land | place: USA... | reverse complement strand
GGGCTCGTCGACCGGCTTCTCCTGGCGCCGGACCACGACCTGGCGCGCGACGGTGAGCACCGTGCCCGGGGCCACCTCCAGAGTCACCTTCGTCTCCTGGATGTCTCGGACCGTGCCGTAGATCCCGGCAGAGATCACGACTTCGTCACCCACCTGAAGGTCGTGCTGCAGCGACGCGGTCTTCTTCTGCTGGCGGCGCGCCGGGGCCATCACCACCAGCCAGAAGATGACGAGGGCAAGCGCGATCAGGACATACTGCACGTGAAGGGTCTCCAGCAGACGGGGATGAGTGTCACGGGCGCGAGCGGCGCCGACGGTGAAGTCTAACCATCCCGGACGACTCAGTCAGACTCAACGGCCCCATCGGTCTCGAAAAGCGTCCCCTCCACGCTCAACGGCGCCTCCGCGGGGACCGGCAGCCCGAGGTGTCGCCAGGCCACCGGGGTCGCCACTCGACCCCGTGGGGTGCGGGCCAGGAAGCCGTGGCGCACCAGGAACGGCTCGGCGACCTCCTCGACGGTCTCGCGCTCCTCCCCGACGGCGACCGCGAGCGTGCTCAGCCCGACCGGCCCACCTCCGAACCGCCGGCACAGCACGTCGAGCACCGACCGGTCGAGCCGGTCGAGGCCGAGCTCGTCGACCTCGAAGAGATCCAGCGCGCGCCGGGACACCTCCCGGCTGAGCACGCCGTCGGCGCGGACCTGGGCGTAGTCGCGGACCCGGCGGAGCAGCCGGTTGGCGATCCGCGGCGTGCCGCGCGAGCGGCGGGAGATCTCCGCGCTGCCCTCCGGCTCCACGTGCACCTCGAGCAGACGGGCCGAACGTTGCACGATCTGGTCGAGCTCGTGCGACTCGTAGTACTCCAGGTGGGCGGTGAAGCCGAACCGGTCGCGCAGCGGCCCGGGGAGCAGGCCTGCGCGAGTGGTGGCGCCGACCAACGTGAAGGGCGGGATCTCCAGCGGGATCGCGGTCGCGCCAGGCCCCTTGCCGATGACCACGTCGACCCGGAAGTCCTCCATGGCCAGGTAGAGCATCTCCTCCGCCGGCCGAGACATCCGGTGGATCTCGTCGACGAAGAGCACGTCGCCCTCGTTGAGGCCGGACAGGATCGCGGCCAGGTCGCCGGCATGGGTGATCGCCGGGCCGCTGGTGAGCCGGAGCGGGCTGGACAGCTCCGCGGCGATGATCATCGCCAGCGTGGTCTTGCCCAGCCCGGGCGGCCCGGCGAGCAGCACGTGGTCGGGGGCCCGCCCGCGTGCCCGGGCGGCCTGGAGCACCAGGGACAGCTGCTCGCGCACCCGCTCCTGCCCGATGACCTCCTCGAGGGTCCGCGGGCGCAGGGCTGCCTCGACGACGCGCTCGTCACCGTCGGCGTCGAGCGCGGTCAGCGACGCCAGATGGGACAGCTCGGCGGCCTCGAGCGCATCGGTGGGCCCCTCGTCGTAGGTCATGCCTTGCTCAGCGTGCGGAGGGCCGCGCGCATCAGCCGCGCGACGTCGGGACGTCCGTCGGGGGTGGTCGTCGTGGCGACCTCGGGAGTGACTGCCGTGACCGCCTTGTCGGCCTCCTTCGCCGACCAGCCCAGCCCGACCAGGCCGGCCTGCACCTGGGCCTGCCAGTCGGCGACGGCGGCGGTCGGGGCCGCGGGGCCGTCGGGCAGCGCGGACAACGAGGGCGACCCGATCCGGTCGCGCAGCTCGAGGATGATCCGCTGGGCGCCCTTCTGGCCGATGCCCGGCACTGCGGTCAGCGTCTTGACGTCGTCACTGGCGACGGCGCGGCGGATCGCCTCCGGGGAGAGTACGGCGAGCATCGCCTGGGCCAGCTTGGGCCCGACCCCGCTGGCCGTCTGGACGAGCTCGAACATCTGCTTCTCGTCCTCGTCGGCGAAGCCGAACAGCGTCATCGAGTCCTCGCGGACGACCATGCTCGTGGGCAGCGTGGCCTGCTGGCCGGTGTGCAGGTCGGCCAGCGTGCCGGGGGCGCACTGGAGCTCCAGGCCGAGGCCACCGACCTCGACAACAGCGGAGGTCAGGCCGACGGCGGCGACGGTGCCGCGCACGAAGGCGATCACGCGGGGGCTCCCTTCTGCTGTGCCCGGGCCGCCAGCGCGGCCTCGATCCGGTTGGTCGCGCGGCCCCGCCAGATGTGGCAGATGGCCAGCGCGAGCGAGTCGGCGGCGTCGGCCGGCCGCGGCACCGCGTCGAGCCGCAGCAGCCGGGTCACCATCGCCCCGACCTGGGCCTTGTCGGCCCGGCCGCTCCCGGTGACCGCTGCCTTGACCTCGCTCGGCGTGTGCAGGGCGACCGGGATGCCGCGTCGGGCCGCCGCGAGCAGCGCGATGCCGCTGACCTGGGCGGTGCCCATCACCGTGCGCACGTTGTGCTGGCTGAAGACCCGCTCGACCGCGACCGCGTCGGGCTGGGCGCGGTCGAGCCAGGCGTCGATGCCGGCGGCGACGGCGACCAGCCGCTGCTCGATCGGCTGGTCGGCGCCAGTGGTGAGCACGCCGACCTCGATCATGCTCAACGGGCGGCCCACCGAGCCCTCGACCACGCCCAGGCCGCACCGGGTGAGCCCCGGGTCGATGCCGAGCACGCGCATGGGATCCTCGTCGGTCGTCCGAACAGGTGTTCGCCCCAACCGTAACCAGCGACGCCCTGCTGGCCGTCGTACGACACGCGGTTGGGCTCAGGCCTCGAGGGCCTCCATCACCTCGTCAGGCACGTCGAAGTTCGCGAAGACGTTCTGCACGTCGTCGAGGTCCTCGAGCGCTTCGAAGAGCCGAATCACCTTGCCGGCGCCGGACTCGTCGAGCTCGACCTGCATCGACGGCACGAAAGACGCCTCCGCCGAGTCGTAGTCGAGGCCGGCCCCCTGCAGGGAGGTGCGGACCGCGACCAGGTCGGTGGCCTCGCTGACCACCTCGAAGGACTCGCCGAGGTCGTTGACCTCCTCGGCGCCGGCCTCGAGGGTGGCCTCCAGCACGTCGTCCTCGGAGACGCGCCTCCCCTCCTGGTCCACCGGCACGATGACGACGCCCTTGCGCGCGAAGAGGTAGGACACCGACCCCGGGTCGGCGAGCGAGCCGCCGTTTCGGGTCATCGCCGTGCGGACCTCCATCGCGGCACGGTTCCGGTTGTCGGTGAGGCACTCGATGAGGAAGGCGACGCCGTTGGGACCGTAGCCCTCGTACATGATCGTCTGGTACTCAGCTCCCCCGGCCTCAGCACCGGAGCCGCGCTTGACGGCGCGGTCGATGTTGTCGTTGGGGACCGAGCTCTTCTTCGCCTTCTGGATCGCGTCGTAGAGCGTCGGGTTGCCTCCAGGGTCGCCGCCGCCCATCCGCGCGGCGACCTCGATGTTCTTGATCAGCTTCGCGAAGAGCTTGCCGCGCTTGGCGTCGATGACGGCCTTCTTGTGCTTGGTCGTCGCCCACTTGGAGTGGCCAGACATCAGGCGGTTTCCTTCCCTGTGCTTTCGGTGGTCACGAACCGGTGGTCGAGCCCGTTTCGGTGGTCGAGCCTGTCGAGGCCACCAGGTCCACGAAGAGCCGGTGGATGCGAAGGTCGCTGCCCTGCGGCCCGTCGACCTCCGGGTGGAAGGACGTGGCCATCAGCGCGCCCTGGCGGACCGCGACGATCCTACCCGCGGCCGGACCGGTGGCCACCCGGGCCAGCACCTCGACACCGGGTCCGACCCCCTCCACCCAGGGGGCCCGGATGAAGACGGCGTGCACCGGGCCCTCGACGCCCTCGAAGGGGAGCTCGGTCTCGAACGACTCCACCTGGCGACCGAAGGCGTTGCGGCGCACGGTGATGTCGAGCCCGCCGAGGGTCTCCTGTCCCGCGGCGCCGTCGACCACGCGGTCGGCCAGCATGATCATCCCGGCGCAGGTGCCGAAGACCGGCATCCCGGAGGCAACCCGCTTCTGCAGCGGCTCCAGGAGCTCGAAGGTGCGGGCCAGCTTCGCCATCGTGGTGGACTCCCCACCAGGGATGACCAGGCCGTCGCACTGCTCCAGCTCGGCGGGTCTGCGCACGGGGATCGCCCGCACGCCAAGCGCGTGCAGCGTGCGCAGGTGCTCGCGAACGTCGCCCTGCACCGCGAGCACGCCGATGATGGGTTCGCTCACTCCTCCATCGTAGTGAGGCGCCACCGCTCACTCGGCGAGTGCGTTGAGCAGCAGCTCGTCGAGCGGCATCTCGGGGTCCAGGTGCACGCCCCGGTCGGCGGCGAGGCCGGCGATCTCGAACCAGATCGCCCGCGCCAGCGCGTCCGCGAGCAGGTCGGCCGACGGCCGGCGCTCGGCCCGCCACAGCCACCGCCGAACGGCCCCGAACACCTGCCCGACGAACCCGAAGATCAGCGGGTCGAGGGTGGCCACGTCGTCGTCGGTCAGCTCGACGTGCAGCAGCTCCATCGCGGCGGTGAACAGCTCGGCGACCAGGTCCACGATCTGCTTGACCACCACCTCGAGCCCACCGACCTGGCCGCGGGCCGGGCGGTCCTGCTCCGCGACGCGGTGCAGCGCCGGGTGCGCGGCGGCCCAGCCGACGTAGCCGCCGACGATGCGCCGGATGATCTGCTCCACCGTGCCGCTCAGGCTGGCCTCGGCGGCCACGGAGTCGCGCAGCATGTCGAGCACGTACGCCTGGACCGCCCGGTCGAGGTCGGCGCGGTCGGCGAAGTAGCGGTAGACCACGGGCCGGCCCACCCCGGCCCGCTCGGCGATCTGGCGCACGTGGATCTCCGCGCCCGGAGGGCTCGACTCGAGCACCGCGACGGCAGCCTCGAGGATCAGCTGGCGGCGCTGGGTGTTGTGCTGCTCCCAGCGGACCCGACGGCCGTCGGACCGCCCTGCTGCCTCGTCCCCGCTCACACTCGGACCCTACTCAGGGCCGGCGCTGCCAGTGTGCGGAGACCTCGATCCTGCCCTCGTCGAAGTGCGCGGGCAGGCCCTCGGCGGCGAAGCAGGCCAGCGCCTCCTCGAGGAGCGCGTCCCCCGGTGCGGCGTTGGCGGTGCTGCCGTGCCACAGGTTCACCTCGAGCATGCCCTCGTCGATGGCGTGCCAGACGTCGGCGGGGGTGAACCACGCGACGCCGCGCGGCACGGGCTCGCGCTCGCGAAGCAGGTCCCGCGCTGCCCAGTGGTCGCTGCACCCCTGCAGCACCACCACGTCGAGCCCCGCCAGTCGCGCGAACGCCCGATCGAGCCGGTCGTGGTCGGTGATCTCGGGCCAGGTCGTCGCGTCCTCCGCCCAGGCGGCCCGCTCCTCGGCGATCCACTCGAGGGCGGTCTCTCCGGCAGGCAGGTCGGGCAGGTCGGCCGCGACGACGCCGGTCACCTCGGTCTCGAGGGCCTCGGGACCGACCAGTCCGGAGCGCACCACGTCCCGCACCCAGGCGCGCGTGTCCTCGAGCGTCCGGCGGGTCACCAGCCCCGCCCTACCATCCCCTTTGGGCGAGCCGGTGCGGCTGCGGGATGTCCTCGACGTTGATGCCGACCATGGCCTCGCCCAGGCCACGGGAGACCTTCGCGACGACGTCGGGGTCGTCGTAGAACGTGGTCGCCTTGACGATGGCCTCGGCGCGCTGGGCCGGGTTGCCGGACTTGAAGATGCCCGAGCCGACGAAGACACCCTCGGCCCCGAGCTGCATCATCATCGCGGCGTCGGCCGGGGTCGCGATGCCGCCGGCGGTGAACAGCACCACCGGCAGCTTGCCGGCGCGGGCCACCTCGGCGACCAGCTCATAGGGAGCCTGCAGCTCCTTGGCCGCGACGAACAGCTCGTCCTCGACGAGCGCGCCGAGCCGGCGGATCTCCCGCCGGATCGTGCGCATGTGGGTGACCGCGTTGGACACGTCGCCGGTGCCGGCCTCGCCCTTCGAGCGGATCATCGCCGCACCCTCGGTGATGCGACGCAGCGCCTCGCCGAGGTTGGTCGCGCCGCAGACGAAGGGCACCGTGAAGGCCCACTTGTCGATGTGGTTCTCGTAGTCGGCCGGGGTGAGCACCTCGGACTCGTCGATGTAGTCCACGCCGAGGCTCTGCAGCACCTGGGCCTCGGTGAAGTGGCCGATGCGCGCCTTGGCCATCACCGGGATCGACACCGCCTCGATGATGCCGTCGACCATGTCCGGGTCGCTCATCCGGCTGACGCCGCCCTGGGCGCGGATGTCCGCGGGGACCCGCTCGAGCGCCATCACGGCGACCGCGCCGGCGTCCTCGGCGATCTTTGCCTGCTCGGGAGTGACCACGTCCATGATCACGCCGCCCTTGAGCATCTCTGCCATGCCGCGCTTGACGCGCGAGGTGCCCTGCTCGGGAGAGGCCTGGGGCACGGAGGGGGGAACTTCAGCCATGCCCCAATCCTACGGCGCCGTGGGAGGTGCTCCGGACGGCCGCCCGGCGGCGAGCACCGCAGCCTGCCGGCGCACGACCAGCACCCGCTGGACGACGGTCACCGTGCTCGCCACGGCCAGCGCCGCCAGGGTCACCGGGATCGCCCAGAGCACGCCGCTGCCCACGCCCAGGCTGTGCAGCAGGGCGGCCACCCCGGTGATCACCAGGATCGAGACCAGCCGGTCGGCCCGCTCGGCGATGCCGACCTTGGCCTGCATGCCCAGCGACTCCGCGCGCGCCCGGGCATAGGACGTCACCGAGCCCATCGACAGGCAGTAGATCGCGAGCGCGGCGATCCAGTGGTTGTCGCCGGGGCCGACGTAGTACATCGCCAGTCCGCCGAAGATCGCCGCGTCGCCGATCCGGTCCAGGGTGGAGTCCAGGAAGGCGCCGAAGGACGAGACGCTGCCGGTGGTGCGCGCCATGTAGCCGTCGATCATGTCGCTGAAGACGAAGCAGGTGATCACGATGACCCCGGTCAGCAGGTGGCCGCGCGGGAAGAACGCGAGCGCACCGACCACGACGCCGAGCGTGCCGACGAACGTGACCGTGTTGGGGCTGACGCCCAGGCGGATCAGCAGGTTGCCGACCGGGGCCCAGATGTTGGTCCAGAACTGGCGGAATCTCTCGAGCATGGCGGGAGCAGGCTAACCGTTCGGGCGCGCGTCCCCTGCCAGCGCCTCCACGATCTCCGCCACGGCGGTCGGTGCGCCGGCGACCGACCACTCCACCCCGGCCGCGGTGGTACGGCGTGCCTCCCCGCCGGCGCCCCGGACCAGCGCCGAGCCCGGCAGCCAGTCCCAGGACGGCACCGAGTGCTGCACCAGCACGTGCATGATCCCGCGCGCGACCGCCGTGTGGTCCATGCTGCCCGAGCCGAGCATCCGCAGCGTCGCCGCACCGGAGACGGCCCGGGCGAACGCGGCGCCGACCTCGCCCCCGTAGGAAGGCGGGTGCAGGTAGGTGGTCACGCAGGAGGTCGCCAGCGACCGGTCCGCCAGGCCGGGCAGCGCGTCGCCGTTCGCGGCCGTCGGCAGCTCGGGCCCGCCGAGGTAGAGCACGTCGCTCTCAGGGTGGTAGACCGCGCCGAGCAGCACGTCGTCGCCGTCGGTGAGTGCGATCGCCGAGCACCACCAGTCCAGCCCGTTGACGAAGTTCCAGGTGCCGTCGACCGGGTCGACCACCCAGGTGCGGCCACTGCTCCCGGCCCGGTCGGCCCGCTCCTCGCCGAGGACGCCGTCGTCGGGGCGTTCCAGCCCGAGCGTGTCGACGACCAGCCGCTCCGCCGCCAGGTCAGCCTCGGTGACCACGTCGGCGAAGCCGGACTTGCGCCGCGTGGACACTCCCTCGGCGCGCATCCGTCGGGCCAGCCGGCCGGCCTCGCGGACCAGCCGGCCGGCGAGCTCGACGTCGGCTGCTGCTAGGTCTGCCATGCCTCGGCCAGCAGGGTCCTGGTCTCGCGCAACAGCTGCGGGAGCGCCTTGGTGTGGCCGATGACCGGCAGGAAGTTCTGGTCGCCGCCCCAGCGCGGCACCACGTGCTGGTGCAGGTGGGCCGCGATGCCGGCGCCGGCGACGACGCCCTGGTTCATCCCGAGGTTGAACCCGTGGGCGTCGCTGACCTCGCGCACCGTGGCCATCGCCTGCTTGGTCAGGGCCGCGACCTCCACGGTCTCGGCGTCGTCGAGCTCGGTGTAGTCCGAGACGTGCCGGTAGGGGCAGACCATCAGGTGCCCCGAGTTGTAGGGGTAGAGGTTGAGCACCGCGTAGGCGACCTCGCCGCGGCGGACCACCAGGCCCTCCTCGTCGCCCAGCGACGGGATCCGGCAGAACGGGCACTCCCCCGCCGAGTCGTCGGACGGCTTGTTCTCCCCACGGATGTAGGCCATCCGGTAGGGCGTCCAGAGCCGCTCGAGCCCGTCGGGGTCCCCGACGCCGTCCTGCTGGTGCGCGCTGCCCATCCGGGGCTCACACCTGCTCGCGGGACTCGACCGCCGCCCGGACCCGGGCGATCGCCTCGTCGACCGGGACCCCGTTGTCCTGCCGGCCGTCGCGGTATCGGAAGCTGACCGCGCCCGCTGCGACGTCGTCGTCACCGGCGATCATCATGTAGGGCACCTTCTGCAGCTGGGCGTTGCGGATCTTCTTCTGCATCCGGTCGTCGGAGTCGTCGACCTCGACCCGCAGTCCCCCCGCCCGCATCCTGCGCGCCACGTCGAACAGGTAGTCCGCGTGCCGTTCGGCGACCGGGATGCCCTGCACCTGTACCGGCGCCAGCCAGGGCGGGAACGCGCCCGCGTAGTGCTCGGTGAGCACCCCGATGAACCGCTCGATCGAGCCGAACTTCGCCGAGTGGATCATCACCGGCTGCTGGTGGCTGCCGTCCGCGGCCGTGTAGGTGAGGCCGAAGCCGGTCGGCTGCCCGAAGTCGTACTGGATCGTGGACAGCTGCCAGGTGCGGCCGATCGCGTCCTTGGCCTGCACGGAGATCTTCGGGCCGTAGAAGGCGGCGCCGCCAGGGTCGGGGACGAGCTCGAGACCGGTCTCGTCACCGACCTGCTCGAGCACCCGGGTCGCGGTCTCCCACTGCTCGTCGGTGCCGATGAACTTGTCCTTCCTCTTGTCGTCGCGGGTGGACAGCTCCAGGTAGAACTCGTCCAGGCCGAAGTCCTTGAGCAGTCCGAGCACGAAGGACAGCAGGTGCTTGACCTCGTCGGCGGCCTGGTCGGGGGTGACGTAGGAGTGCGAGTCGTCCTGGGTCATCCCGCGCACCCGGGTCAGGCCGTGCACCACTCCGGACTTCTCGTAGCGGTAGACGCCGCCGAACTCGAACAGCCGCAACGGCAGCTCCCGGTAGGAGCGCTGCCGCGACTGGTAGATCAGGTTGTGCATCGGGCAGTTCATCGCCTTGAGGAAGTACCGGCTGTTCTCCAGCTCCATCGGGGGGAACATCGTGTCCTCGTAGTAGGGCAGGTGCCCGGAGGTGTGGAACAGCCCCTCCTTGCTGATGTGCGGAGTGCCGACGTACTCGAAGCCCTCCTCGATGTGGCGCTGGCGGACGTAGTCCTCCATCACCCGCTTGATCACCCCGCCCTTGGGGTGGAAGACGGCGAGGCCGGAGCCGATCTCGTCGGGGAAGCTGAAGAGGTCGAGCTCGCGGCCGAGCCGGCGGTGGTCGCGCTTCTCGGCCTCCTCGATGCGGTGCAGGTGCTCGGCGAGCGCCTCCTTCGACTCCCAGGCGGTGCCGTAGATGCGCTGCAGCTGCTTGTTCTTCTCGTTGCCGCGCCAGTAGGCCGCGGCAATACGCATCAGCTTGAACGCCGGGATCCGCTTCGTGGTCGGCAGGTGCGGGCCACGGCAGAGGTCCTTCCAGGCGACCTCGCCGTTGCGGTCGAGGTTGTCGTAGATGGTCAGCTCGCCGGCGCCGACCTCGACGTTCGCACCCTCCGCGGCCCCTTCGGCGTTGCCGGAACCCTTCAGCCCGATCAGCTCGATCTTGTAGGGCTCGTCGGCGAGCTCGTCGAGGGCCGCGGCGTCGGAGACCGGGCGGCGGGAGAACCTCTGGTTCTCCTTGATGATCTTGCGCATCCGGGACTCGATCTTCTCGAGGTCCTCGGGGTGGAACGGCGTCTCCACGTCGAAGTCGTAGTAGAAGCCGTCCTCGATCGGGGGCCCGATCCCGAGCTTCGCGTCGGGGAAGAGGTCCTGCACCGCCTGGGCGAGCACGTGGGCGGTCGAGTGCCGCAGGATGTTGCGGCCGTCCTTGCTGTCGATGGCGACGCCCTCGACCTCGTCGCCGGGCGCGAGCTCGTAGGCGAGGTCCTTGAGCATGCCCCCGACCCGCGCTGCGACGACGTCAGGAGCGTCCTTGAACAGCTCCCAGGCGCGGGTCCCGGTCGTGACCGAGCGCTCGTCCGCGCCGGCGGGGCTGGTCACGATGACGGGTACGTCGGACACGGAGTGCTCCTGGTCGTCGCTGGCTGTGGTCACCGGTGCCGGCCCGCCCGCTCAGGGGCCGGCCGGCCCGGTCGGCTCGATCGTATCGACGGCGCCCATGGGCACGCTCGAGGGTTTCACCTCGGGCAACCAGCGCTGCATCCACTCCTGGGCGCCGTGGGCCACCTGCCCCACCAGCACGGAGGCGACGAGGGCGGTCGCACCGATCACCAGCAGCCCCTCGGGCCGCCAGCTGACCGCGAGCCAGGTGCAGGTGACCGGGCCGACCATCAGCTGTGCCTGCTGGCCGAGCTTCCAGACACCTTGGTACTCACCCCGGCGCCGGGGGTCGGTCAGCTCGGACAGGAACCCCCAGCCGGCGGCGCTGTGGAACAGCTCCGCGCCGGTGACCAGCACGTAGGCCAGCCACAGCAGCAAGATCGTGCTGCCACCGGCCGACCAGGCCGTGGTCATCATCACCGCGCAAGCCGCGACCGCCGCCAGACCGGCCACCCGGGCCGCGCGTGCAGCACCGGCGACGGTCTCCGCGCCCCGGGAGGCTCGCACCTGCAGCAGCACGACCAGCACGGTGTTGGTGCCGTAGAGCCACGCCAGCATCGCGTGCGGCGCGTCGGTGCGCGAGACCAGCCACAGCGGGAAGACCACGCTGAGCAGCACCTGGTCGACCGCCATCAGCCCGTTGAGGCCGGAGAGCAGCACGAACCGGCGGTTGCGCAGCGCGCGGGCGCCCGGCTCGGCGCGCGGGTCGGGCGGCACGGTCCGACGCCCGGCGGCGGGCAGGCGAGAGACCAGCAGGCCGTTGACCAGCAGCACGACGGCAGTGGCCACCGGGATGGCACGGACGATGGCGAGGCTGCCGGTGGCCAGGGCGACGCCCGCCAGCAGGGCGCCGACGGTGAAGCCGATGTTGAGCGCGCTGCGCACGAAGGCGAGGACGCGCACTCGCTGCCCGCGCGGGACGGCGGCCAGCGTGTAGCCGCCGCGGCCGCCGGCACCGAGCGCCTGGGCGAGGGAGAGCACCGAGAGGAGTACGACGAAGCCGCGCAGGTCGTGCACCCACGGATAGGCCAGGTAGAGCAGCGCCTCGACGAACGCCGCCGCGGTCCACGACGAGCGCAGCCCGACCCGGTCGGCGAGCCGGCCGGCGGGCACGGCGGCGAGCATGCTCACCGCTCCACCCAGCGAGATGCCCAGGCCCACCTGGGTCGGGGTCAGCCCGACGACGCGGGTGAAGTAGACGGCGTTGCCGCTGACGAAGACGCCGGTGCCGACCGCGTAGAGCGCCGACTGGAGCGCGAGGGAGCGGCCGAGCGGTGTGGGCGGCAGCAGCCGCGCGGCCCGGTCGCCTGCGCTCACCTGACCTCCCGAGAGGATCTCGGTGGGCGATACTGGGTTCGAACCAGTGACCTCTTCGGTGTGAACGAAGCGCGCTACCACTGCGCCAATCGCCCGAGCGCGGGACACATTAGCGCAGGTGCCCCGGGACGCACACATCGACCGGCCGGTGCTGGGCCCCGGCGGCCGCCTTCCCCGTACCACTGCTGTGGCGAGACGCAAGTCGCAAGTGGAATCCGGTATAGCCCAGGCGGCCCCAAAACTAGACCGCTCGCGGGAGATTAGTAGACCAGTGGTGGTACAAAACGGACATTCGCCGGGATCTTGGCGTCACGGCCGAATCTGCTGGGCAACACTTCTGCGCGGAGGGAACCCCCGGGGCAGC
>Ga0308175_100002742_pt1 | contig 12082 bp, 12 predicted proteins | sample PhyCR1_3_FD_203893 | JGI IMG/M metagenome (GOLD analysis project Ga0308175, IMG submission 203893) | Soil microbial communities from UC Gill Tract Community Farm, Albany, California, United States - DLSLS.C.R1 | ecosystem: Environmental > Terrestrial > Soil > Agricultural land | place: USA... | reverse complement strand
TCCAGGGCCTCGGCGGCGAGAGTGTGGCGGCCGGTCTGGAAGGCGAGGTAGGCCACCGTGTAGAAGTCGAGTTGCACCCGCTCGGCCTTCCGTGTGCCGCTCCGGCGGGCTACGACGGTGGCGAGCCGCTCCAACTCGTCTTCGTCGAGATTGAGCTCAATCGCGGCGCCAACCAGGTCCCACGTGATGTCCTGCGGCCCCACGAGGTCGTTCCCCCGGTGGTGGTCGATGGCGTCGGCCTTGAGGAGATCCCCCTCGGGGGTGACCAGCCACTCCCAGGCGTGCATTTTGTTGTCGGTGAGGACGGGGCGCTCCAGGCGGGCGATCTCGGACAGCCGGCCACGCCAGTCCCGGACCACCTCTGCGAAGGACGGCCCCAGCGCCCGCTGGGTGTTGTGGACCAGCATCTCGAAGAGCTTGAGGGGCGTGGCTCCACGCTCCTGTGGCACGGCCGGGAAGCGCGACGCCCGGAATGCCAGGTACGTGGATACAGCGTCGAGAGGATCGATCTCGGGAACGAGCGACAGGGGGCGGACATCCCCCAGCCAGGGCCCCACCAGAAAGCCGTGGCGCAGGCCGATGATTGGAGGGATCAATCGGGCCTCCCCCAGCGCCTCGGCCAGCGCCAGCTTCTCCCTTCCATAGCGGCCGAGGCCGGCGAACTTGAGGAGCCATTGGCGGCCGCCCGCCGCGAGAAGATACTTGCGCCGCTCCCCCTGGACGTCCGCCGCCGGCCAGAGCGCGCGGCCTGGGAAGAGCCGTTCCCGCCAGCGGCCGGCGCTCAGCTCCTCCAGCGGCGCCTCCGGCTCGCCGGTGAGATCCTTGACCCAGCTCTCCAGCGGCCAGCGGGCGAAGAGGTCATCGAGCTCCACCACCTCCCGGCGCGCCCGCTCCCAGCGCGCCCGATGGCGCTCACTGGCGTAAGGCCCCAGCCCGCCGCGATGACTAGGGAAGAAGGAGATCGCCTCCGGCGCCACCCAGCGGTCCTCCAGCCAGTCGGCCACGCAGCCGAAAGAGCTCCCCGAGAGCCCCGGTCCCTCGTCCACCACGGCGTAGCGGGGCTGGGCGCGGCCTTCGGCGAGGAGCTCCTGCCGGAGCTCATGACCGATGGCGACCTGGCGCGAGAAGGGGTGCCCGGCCGGCCGCACGCTCACCACGGAGGCATCCTCCCCCGTCACCGCCGCCACCGCCGCGGCGAGCCCAGTGCCGATGCTGCGGATGCCGATCACCTTCAGCGGCCTCTCCCCCATGTGGCGCAGCGCGGCCTCGGTGGCGCGGAAGTAGGTCTCGGGGTAGAGCCCGTAGAAGGCATATCCCTCGGGGACGGAGACCTCGATGGTGTCCGGCAGGTCGTGAGTCGGGAGCTCGTCGAGGGCGCGCTCGATCGGCTCTCCTGAGGAAAGAGCGCCGAAGGTGCGGAAAGACAGGAGCAGCCCCTCCGCCACCGCCCGGGTCAGCCGCGCGGCCGCCTCCCCCACCGGGCTCGGCCGCTCCTCGCCGTCCCTGGCGAGCTGGCCGTCGAGCAGCCCCTGCTCGAGCTCGCCGGCCTCGATCAGCAGGCCGGCCAGGATGGCGTGCCGCTCGATCCGGGGACCGGCCGTCACCAGCCGCTCCAGGCCGGCGCGCATCGCCGCGATTTTCTCTCGGGGGTTCTCGACCCGTTTGGCGTCGCCGTAGACGAGCATGAGCGTCTGGAAGAGGATGCAAACGGCGGACCGGGAATCTGCGGCCTGATTATTGACATGTCAACTATCGACTCCTACAATCATCGCCATGGAGAAGGAGATGAGCCAGTTGCAGCGGGAGATCCGGCAGGGAAAGCCCTTCCGCTCGCGAGGCCAGGAGGTGGTCGTGGCATTGCTTCGTACGGCGGACCTCGTCCGCCGGACCGTCGGGCGGGCCCTGGAGCCGCATGACATCACGATTCAGCAGTACAACGTGCTCCGCATTCTGCGTGGCGCGGGCGAGCAGGGATTGCCCACCCTGGAGATCGCCGACCGCATGATCGAGCAGGCCCCCGGGGTGACCCGGCTGCTCGACCGCCTGGAGGTGAAGGGTCTGGTGCGCCGCCAGCGCTGCGCCCACGACCGCCGCCAGGTGCTCTGCTGGCTCACTCCCGCCGGGCTCGAGCTGGTCGAGCGGCTGGACGAGCCGGTCGACTCCGCCGACGCCGAGGCGGTCGCCATGCTCACTCCCGAGGAGCAGGAACGGCTCCTCCGGATGCTGGACGCGATCCGCTCCGGACCCAGGTAGACAAATTTTTTTGGTCGAAAGGTTGAACCGACAACCGTTAACTCGACACTCATCCCTAAGGGAAATTGAATCAGGAGGAAACCGCCGATGAAGCGCAAACTGTTCGCCGCCGCCGTTCTCACCGCCCTCGCCGCCCTGCCGCTGCGGGCCGACACCTTCGCCATCGATCCCAACCATTCCGAGGTTTCGTTCCAGATCCGCCATCTGGTCAGCCAGGTGCGGGGCCGGTTCAACGATTTCGCGGGGACGGTCCAGCTCGATCCCAAGAACCTGCCCGCCTCCGCGGTCGAATTCCACATCAAGGCGACCAGCATCGACACCAACGTGGCCGACCGCGACAAGCACCTGCGGTCGGCCGATTTCTTCGACGTCGCCAAGTATCCCGAGATCACCTTCAAGAGCGAGTCGATCCAGCCGGCCGGCAAGGACAAGTACAACGTCCTCGGTACGCTGACCATGCACGGCGTCAGCAAGAAGGTCACCCTGCCGGTGACCTACGCCGGCCAGCTCAAGGACCCCTGGGGGAACACCCGCGCCGGCTTCCAGACCGAGACCACGCTCGACCGCAAGGATTACGGGATCATCTGGAACAAGGCTCTCGACGCCGGCGGCGCGATGCTGGGGGACGACGTCACGATCGCCATCAACCTGGAGACCGTGAAGAAGGACGCCGCGGCCGCGAAGGGCAAGTGAAGGGCAACCAAGGCAGGATTTTGCAGGGGCGGCCCGGCGTGGCCGCCCTTTGTGTATATATGCGGCCATGAAGACCAACGCCGCCCGCGTCCTCGACTCCCTCGGCATCCCCTACGAGCTCCGCGACTACGAGGTCGACCCGGAGGACCTCGCCGCCGAGTCCGTGGCCCGCAAGATCGGGCTCCCTCCCGAGGCTGTGTTCAAGACCCTGGTGGCGCGGGGGGACCGCACCGGCGTGCTGCTCGCCGTGGTGCCGGGGGACATGGAGCTGGACCTCAAGGCGCTCGCCCGCCTCTCCGGCGACCGCAAGGCCGAGGTGGTCTCGCTCAAGGAGGTGCAGCCGCTCACCGGCTACGTGCGGGGCGGGGTCACGGCCCTCGCCGGCAAGAAGGACTACCCCACTTTCGTGGATGAGACCATCGAGCTGTTCGACGTGATCTCGGTCTCGGCGGGCGCCCGGGGGACCCAGATCCTGCTCGCGCCGGCCGACTACCTGCGCGCCGTGCGGAGCACCGTGGGCGCGATCGCCAAAGAGAAGGAGGGATCGTAGTATATTGTCAGTGTTGCATAGGTCCGTCCCGAGCCGCGGCCATGTCCAACCCATCCCCTCCACTGACCGCCGCCGAGCTGATGCGGCAACTAGGGTTCCGGTTCCCCACCGGGGCCGTGCTGGAGCCCACGTCCGCCTCGCGGGCGCCGGCGCCGCGCTACGACGGTCCGCTGGCCCTGGCGCCCCGTCCCTCCTCCGTGCGGCGGATGCTCCACGTCACCAACGGCGACAGCGCGGCCGGATCTCTCCGCCTCTCCGGGATCTCCGGCGACGTCTCGGTCACCGCCGACCTGCTCCACGAAGGGCCGGCCCCCGGAGGCCTCCCCCCGGAGCGGTGGCGGAAGGTGCGCGCCCGCTATCTCGCCGAGAGCGGCTACGACGACTACGACTCCTGCCTCGCACGCCTCACCCGCTGGGATCACACCCTGGAGGACTACCGCTCCTACGACGAGGTGGTCCTCTGGTTCGAGCACGACCTCTTCGACCAGCTCCTGCTGATCCGCGCGCTCGACGGCTTCGCCGGGCGCAACCTCGGCGGCACGGAGCTGTCGCTGATCTGCATCGGAGAGTTTCCGGGCGTCGTCCCCTTCCACGGGCTCGGCCAGCTCACGCCCCAGCAGATGGCGACCCTCCTGCCCAGGCGACAGCGGGTCTACGAGGGGCAGAAGCTGCTGGCGCGCGACGCTTGGCGGGCCTTCTGCTCGCCGGACCCTTCGGGCCTGGAGGCGATCCTCGCCCGCGATACCTCCCCCCTCCCCTTCCTCGCCGAAGCGCTGCGCCGGCATCTGGAGGAGCTCCCGTGGACCACGGACGGCCTGGCGCGTTCCGAGCGGCAGATCCTGCTCGCCTTGCGGCAGGGGGCCGGCACCTTCGAGGAGGCCTTCCGCGCCACGCAAGGCATGGAAGAGCGGGTCTACATGGGGGACCTCTCCTTCGGCCGCCTCCTGCGCGAGCTCGCCGCGCCCCCGCGCCCGCTGCTCCGCCTCGAGCCGGCCTCGGGCGGTCCGGGGCGCCCGCAGCGGATCGCCCTCACCGCCACCGGCCGCGAGGTCCTGGAGGGGAAGGACGACTGGGTGCGCATCCGCGGCGTCGACCGCTGGCTGGGCGGCGTCCATCTCCAGGGGGTGGAGGCGGCCTGGCGCTGGGAGCCTGAAACGGGACGGCTGGTCCGTGCGTAGGAGAGGGTGAAGGGGGCGGCTGGAATATCGCCTGGAATACCGCCTGGAGTATCGCCTGGAATAGCGCCGCGGCCCCGCTTCGTTTTCTTCGAGCAGCATCCGGAGGCCCGACACCCATGCATTCACACCTGGCGCGATTCTGGACCCGATCTCTTCTCGGTCTCGCTTTGCTCCTCGGTTTCGCGGCGTTGCCCGCCGCCGCGGCCCCCAAATCCATCCTCGACGACGAGCAGTTCCGCGCCGAGCTCCGGCAGGGGCTCGACCGTCTCTATGACATGGACTACGACGGCGCCAACGCCGTCTTCGCGCAGATCGAGGCGCACTACCCCGGCCACCCCGTCGGCCCGTTCCTGCGCTCGCTCCACCCCTGGTGGGAGATCTTGGTCGATCCCGACGACGAGTCGCACGACGACGCCTTCCTGGATTCCATGGATGAGGTGATCAAGCGCTGCGACCGCCGCCTGCGGAGCGATCCGCAAGACCTCGACGGCATGTTCTTCAAGGCGGGAGCCCTGGCCTTCCGCGGCCGGCTGCGCACCGACCGCAAGAGCTGGCTGCGCGCGGCGCTGGACGGCCGCAAGGCGCTGCAACTGCTGGAGGAGGTCCGCAAGAAGGACCCGCAGAACCCCGACCTGCTGCTGGGGGTCGGCCTCTTCGACTATCTGGCGGACGTGGCCCCGCGCCAGTACCCGGTCCTCAAACCCTTCACCCGCTTCTTCCCACAGGGGAGCCGCGAGCGGGGGCTCGCCGAGATCGCCGAGGCGGTCGAGAAGGGGCAGTTCGTGCAGGCCGAGGCGGCCTTCTGCCTGGCCCAGATCAACTACATCTTCGAGCACGACTACGCCACCTCGCTCCACTATGCCCGCTGGCTGCGCGACCGCTATCCGAACAACGCGGTCTTCCACGTCTACGAAGGGCGGGCCCTCGCCCGCCTGAACCTCTGGCCGGACGAGCACCAGGACCTGCTCGACGTGCTGGCGCGGCAGTCCGAGGGGAGGCCCGGCTATCGCGGGGACGTGATGCAGCAGGCCCTCTACGTGCTGGGGCGGGACGACGTACGCTTCCGGCAGTTCGGCGAGGCGATCCCCGTGCTCTCGCGGCTCGAGGGGCTCCCCACCCGCAGCAGCACCGACCAGGACTACAAGTCCTACGGCCGCCTCTACCGCGCCATGGCCCTCGACGCCCTGGGCCGCCGCGACGAGGCGGTCTACTGGTACAACCGGGCCCTCTCGGCGAGGCCGCCCGGCGAGGTCCGCGACAAGGCGCGGGACTACCTCAGGTCTCCGTATCCGGGATGACCGTATCCGGGGTAGCGGGGCGCCGCCAGAAGAAGTAGATCACCACGCCGGCCACCAGCGCGATGGCGCCGGCGATCAGATTCTCCTTCTTGGCGCTCAGGGCGAACACCACGCAGAGCAGGGCGGCGGCGACCGGGATCACCGGCCCGCCGGGGAGGCGGACCGCCGCCTCCCGGGGGAGCTTGCGCCGCAGCACCGGCACCGCCAGGGCGGTGCCGAAGTAGGTGGCCAGCCGCGCCACCGCCGACAGCGTGGCGAGCGCCTCGAACGAGCCGGTGAAGGCGAGCGGCAGGGCGATGGCGGTCTGCACCACGATCGCCGCCGCGGGGGTCCGGTACTTCGGGTGCAAAGTCGCCAGGAACCGCGGCCCGAAACCGTCGCGGGCCAGGGCGTAGAGGTAGCGCGGCCCCGAGAGCACCGTGTTGCTGTTGGTGCCGAGGATCGAGATCACCCCGCCGACCGTCATCAGCAGCCCCCCCCAGCCGCCCATGAACCGCGCGGCGGCGGCGGCCAGCGGGGTCTGCGAATTCACCACCCCGGGGAGGGTCCCCAGCGCCACCCACTGGACCGCGCTGTAGATCAGGGTGACGATGATGATCTGGGTGATGAGGGCGAACGGCACGTCCCGGCGCGGGTTCTTGAACTCGCCGGCCGGCGCGGCCGTGTTCTCGAACCCCGCGTAGGCGAAGAGGAGGAGGAGCACCGCGTCCCCCAGGCTCCCCGAGCCGGGCTTCGCGGTCACCGAGGTCGCGAGGCCCGGCGAGGCGTAGAAGACCCCCACGAAGATGAAGATCAGCAGCGGCAGGGTCTTGGTGATGGCCAGGAAGACTGCCGTGCGCACGCCCGACTTGACGCCGATGACGTTGATCCAGGTCAGCAGGAGCACGGGCAGGACCATGGAGAGCCCCCTCCCCCACCCCACGTTGGCGGCCGGCCAGAGATAGCCGAGCGCCCGCGCGAACCCCACGGACAGCGAGGAGACCGAGGAGACCCGGGCGAGCCAGGTCATCCACCCCACCTCGAAACCGGCGAGGTCGCCGAACGCCTCACGGGTGTAGACATAGGCGCTCCCCGGGCGGTCGAAGTAGCTCCCGGCCTCGGCGAAGCAGAGCACCAGCAGGAGCACGGCGATGCCGGCGAGCACCACCGCCCCCACGCTCGCCCACCCCAGGATGGCCGCCGCCGCCGCCGGCAGCAGGTAGACGCCGCTGCCGATGACGTCGTTCACCGAGAACCCGACGATCTCCCAGCGGGAGACGGCCCGGCGCATGGCGATCTTCTGGGGAGGGACGCTGGAGTCGATCAAGCCCCGCGATGGTACCCGAAATTCAGTGCCGGATGACGGGCCATTTCGACCAGTCGTTCCGGTAGGGCAGGAAGTCGCGATCCGAGCACCGCAGCCTCCCTGCCTGTGTGCTGAATCGAAGCACCAGGCTCCTCTGGCTTACGCTCCCCACACCGTGGGTCACATACTCCTGCCAGAGAGTCTCACGGTCGATGATGACGAACGGCTCCCAGCCTGAGGAGCCCCGGATGGCGAAGACATAGATCAGATCGGGAGTACGCGGGTTCTCGAGCTGGTTCAAGGGGATATTGAACTGAGCGGAATAACCGTCCGACAAAGGACCGGCCGAGGCCGTTTTCACCTGGACTCGCCAGAGCTCGCCGGTTTCGTCCTTCACAACGAAAACGTCATCTCCTATGTCGACTTCCGGAAAAGCGACATTCAAGCCGCGCCACAGAAGCTCCGCCATGACCGCCATCTGACCCGCGCGGCCTACATAGAGGCTCTGTTTTCCGGACATGCAGGAGGTCAGGCCGCGTGGGACTCGTAAACGACGTGGTCATCGGACGGGCTGGTGAACTTGAAGCCGCCCAGTTCCTCGATCTGCTCCTCATCGAGCCGCGTCAGGAGCATGACGATCTGAGCCCACATTGGATCCTGCATCCGCTCGTAGTCCCAAGGTCTGCTGGAGGATACGAAGACACTGCTGGGGACCGGGGACCAACCGGGGAATCGGGACTCCAACAGGGCTCTCGTTTTGGGGTGCAGCTGGAAGGTGGCCCCGTTCGACTGCTTTCCCACCGCGACCTCAATCATGACCGTCACCTCCAGGAACAATCCTACCATGATCCGGGTCTTGTCCCGGCACCCCTATCCGCGATTTACACCTCGATCCGCGCGCCGGCCGTCTCGGGCAGCGTCCACACCCAGATCCCCGCCAGGGCGGCGAAGCCGGCGGCGAGGGCCACCCCTCCCGCCAGCCCCCAGCGGCCGGCAATTCCCGCGATCACCAGCGGCGCCACGAACTGCACTCCGCGGGTGACGTTCATGATGATCGACATCGCCGCCCCCCGCACCCGGGTCGGGAAGAGCTCCGAGAAGTAGGGGCCGTAGCAGGACCAGGTCCCCGTCCCCACCCCGGCCACGAACATGCAGGCGAGCCCCACCAGCGGGCGCGACGCGAGGACGTCCCAGAACAGGGTCACCATCACCAGCCCCACGGCCGTGACGGCGCAGTAGAGCGCGAAGGCGCGGCGGCGGCCGATAGTGTCCGAAACCCGGCCGAAGGTGAGGTACCCGAGGAGCGAGCCGGCGACGAAGGTCAGCGTCCACCACCCGGAGCCGAAGATCGACAGCCCGCGGTCCTTCTGGAGATAGCGTGGCAGCCAGACGATGGCGAACCAGTAAGCCGACATGTTGAGGATGGTGAGGATGAACGCCTTCGTGAACACCCCCGCCAGGTCCGCGCCCACGAGTTGGGCCAGAATCGGCGTCCGGGCGTGAGGGACCTCGCCCGCCCGCAGCCGCCGCCGGTGCTCCAGCCAGAGGTCCGACTCCGGGAGGCGGCTCCAGACGAGCAGGGCCAGGACCGGCGCCGCGGAGAGGAGGAAGACCGTCCGCCACCCCAGGACGGGCGCCACGAAGGAGCCCATGATGGTGGCGAGGCCCAGGCCGGACGGAGCGCCGGTCTGGGCGATCGCGCCGTAGTGTCCGCGCAGGGCCGGCGGGATGGTCTCCCCCAGCATCGCCTGCCCCGCCCCCCAGGAGCCGCCGACGCCGAAGCCCACGAGCGCCCGGGCGGCGAGGAGCCAGCCGAAACCGGGCGCGAAGGCGCAGGCCGCGTTGCCCAGCGAGAAGGCCGCGATCGACACCGCCATTGCGAGCCGCCGCCCCAGCCGGTCGCTCATCCAGCCGAAGAGGAGCCCGCCGACGCCGGTCATCCCCACCCCCACGGCGGTGAGCGTCGCGAGGTCCCCCTCGGAGGCCCCGAGCTCTTTCTGGATCGGCGGCAGCAGGAAGGAGAGGAGGGTCAGGGAGTAGAATCCCGTGCACCAGATGCCCCAGGCGGCGGCGAGGATCCACCGGTGCGCCGCGACGGGGCGGTCGTGGTCGCTGAGGCGCGCGGGCGCGGATTGCCGCAGGTCGAGCAAAGCCCGGACATCCTAGCCGAAATGAGATGAGATCCCTATCCTTCCTCCTCCTCCTGACCCTGGCGCTCCGTACCGCGGCCGAGGGCGATCCCCGGATGGAGATCCTGCGCCTCCTCAACGCCGAGCGGCAGCGGGCGGGCGCTCCGCCGCTCCGCCTCTCCCCCGAGCTCACCCGCGCCGCCCAGGCGCACGCGGACGAGATCGCCGCGCGGGGATCCCTGAAGCTGCGGGCCGGCTCTACCGAGGAGATGCGCGAGCGGCTGAAGCGGGCCGGCTATCAGGCCCACGCCTGGACGGAAGGCCTGGTGAGCAGCTCCGGCGACCTCGCAAGCGTGCTGCGCAACATCCGGCAGGGGGACCCCGAGACCTGGCGCAAGCTCCTGGCTCCCGAGTCCAGGGATTTAGGGTCAGGAGTCGCCCGGCTCGGCCGTACGCCCCTCTATACGCTCCTCGTCGCCGAGCCGGAGGGGGACTGGTTCGCCCGCGGCACCGCGGGGATCCGCGACCTCGGCCGGGTGCGCGCCGCGGTCCTCGCCGCGGTCAACGCCGAGCGGAAGAAGGCCGGCGCGCCCCCCCTGCGCCCGAACGAGCGTCTCGGCCAGGCCGCCCAGCGCCACGCCCAGGACATGCTGGCCCGCCACTACTTCGCCCACGAGAGCCCGGAGGGCCATACCGTGCGCGAGCGGGCCCGCGATGCCGGCTACGACTGGCAGGCGATCGGCGAGAACATCGCCGAGGGGCAGCTCTCCGCGGACGAGGTCATGGACACCTGGATGCACAGCCCACCCCACCGCAAGAACATCCTCGACCGCGACTTCAAGGAGCTGGGCGTCGGCCTCGCCCTGGGCCGGAGCGGCAACGAATGGCAGGTGGAGTGGGTGCAGACCTTCGGAACGAAACGTTAGTGCACGTGCCGCTTCCCCGCCTCCTGGATCAATCCCTCGATCGCCGCGTGGTCCGGCGCCTCGGGCTCCAGGACGAGGTAGCACGTCAGATCCTCGATCCCCCGCGCCGGGTCCCCCCAGCGCAGGGACAGCAGCCCGCGGTCACGCCGGGCCCCCACGTCGTCCGGATCGAGCAGCAGCACGCGGTCGAGCACTCCGATCGTGCGCAGCATCTCGCCGCGATGGAGGTAGATCCGCCGCAGGTTGTTGAGCATGCGGATCAGGATGTGGCGCGGGCCCGCCGGCTTTAGCAGGCGGGCATCGAAGGCGAGCGCGCCGCCGCTCAGCCGGTCGAGCATCGCCCGGCAGTCCTCCTGAGTGAGCGGCCGGCCGCGGTCGAAGGGGTCGAAGAGAAGCTGCGGCCGTTGGGCGTGGCGCAGCAGGAAGTGCCCCGGGAACCCTACCCCGTCGAGCGGCACCCCCGCCCGGCGGCCGACCTCCATGTAGACGAGCGCCAGGGTGATGGGGATCCCCAAGCCCCGCGCGAGCACCTCGTTCAGCAGGCTGTTGCGGGGGTCGTAATAGTCCTCGGCGTTGCCGCGCAGCCCCACCTCGTCCGCCAGGAAGCCGGCGAGGGCTCCCACCCGGTCGAGGTCGCAGGAGGCGGGCTTCAGGCGGGGTCGCAGCCGGTCGGCCATCTCGTCCAGCCGGGCGAGCCAGGGGGCCGGATCGAGCCCCGGCTGCTCCTCGGCGGCGATCCACAGCGCCGCCTCGGCGAGGTCGATCCGCTCGTCCGGGAGAACGGCAATTTCTGCAAAGCGCATACGGGGTAGGGAGGTCGCGTCCATGGCCATCCTTGAAAAGGATAGCGGAGCGATTTCGATTCCCATTCCACGCGAAGATGTATTGTTGGGGCGACGATCCCGTCCCCGGGAGGAGACCGCCATGGAGACCATCAACGTAGGCATCCTGCTCTTCGACAACGTCGAGGTGCTCGATTTCGCCGGACCTTTCGAGGTCTTCTCGCGCACCCGCCTCCAGCCGGGCGTCGAGACCCGGCGCTCCGAGGAGGGGGCACCCTTCCAGGTCTTCACGGTGGCCCGGAACCGCGATCCCGTCACCGCCACCGGCGGGCTCACCGTGGTCCCCCGCCACGGCTTCGCGGACGCCCCGCGGATCGACCTCCTGGTCGTCCCGGGCGGGTTCGGCACCCGCCGCCTGCTCAACGACGAGGAGACCCTCGGCTGGATCCGCCGGACGGCCGCCGCGGCCCGCCAGGTGACCTCGGTCTGCACCGGCGCCCTGCTGCTCGCCAGGGCCGGCCTCCTCCAGGGGCGCCGCGCCACCACCCACTGGGCCTCCCTCGACCTCCTCGACTCGCTCGGCGCCGGGGTCACCGTCGAGCGCGCCTCCCGGGTGGTCGACGACGGCGTCATCACCTCGGCCGGCGTCGCCTCCGGGATGGATATGGCTTTCTACATCGTCGAGACCCTCTTCGGCCGCGAGGTGGCGGACGAGACGGCGCGGTACATCGAATACCGGCGCTGAGTCGCCCGGGGATCAATCCCCCGACCCGGCATCCTCCTTGCTGTCACCCCCATACCGTGCAGGGCGCGACGGGCGTGCACTCCTGAGCACGCACCGCATTGAGTCGGGTCTTGTCAATCTTTGAGTCCCGGCGCTTCTGTTTCTGAGCGAGGTGGGGTACCATGAGTGACCAGCACGCAAATCCTGGAATTGACGCCTCGGTCATCTGGTTGTCATGGGTACGAGACCGTGGGCCCTCCGAGG
>Ga0308175_100002741_pt1 | contig 12083 bp, 13 predicted proteins | sample PhyCR1_3_FD_203893 | JGI IMG/M metagenome (GOLD analysis project Ga0308175, IMG submission 203893) | Soil microbial communities from UC Gill Tract Community Farm, Albany, California, United States - DLSLS.C.R1 | ecosystem: Environmental > Terrestrial > Soil > Agricultural land | place: USA... | reverse complement strand
GAGCCGACGATCCTCTACGACTACCCGATCGAGCTCTCGCCGTTCGCGCGCACGACCGACGACGACCCGACGATCGTCGAGCGCTTCGAGTACTTCATCGGCGGCATGGAGCTCGGCAACGCGTTCACCGAGATCAACGACTCGGACGAGCAGGCGGAGCGATTCTCGGCGCAGGAGCAGGAGCGGGCGGCGGGCGACGTCGAGGCGGAGGAGGGCGACCCCGACTACGTCGAGGCGCTGTCGTACGGCATGCCGCCGACGAGCGGGATCGGGCTCGGCATCGACCGGCTCGCGATGGTGCTGACCGGTCGCGAGTCGATCCGCGACGCGATCCTCTTCCCGGCGCTACGCGTCCGCGAAGATCGCGGGTGACGTCTTCGTGAACGCGACGACGTCGCGGAGAATGTCGTCGAGCGTGCGCGCCGGCGCCCAGCCGATCGCCTCGGACACCTTGTCGATGCTCGGCTGCCGGTGGAGCATGTCCTCGATCCCCTGCCCGTAGACCTCGTCGTACGGGACGTAGGAGACGTCCGCCTGCGAGCCCGTCAACGCGCGGACGCGGTCCGCGAGCTCCTGGATCGTCACGCGCTCGGTCGAGCCGACGTTGAAGATCTCGCCGGAGATCGAGCGTGCGTCCATCAGCCCGTGCAGCGCGCGGATCGTGTCCTGCACGTGACAGAAGCAGCGCGTCTGCGTGCCGTCGCCGTGGATCTCGAGCGGCCGGCCGGCGAGGGCGGCGGCGACGAAGCGGGGGATGACCATGCCGTACTGGCCGCTCTGCCGCGGCCCGACGGTGTTGAAGAGGCGCACGATCACGCAGTCGAGGCCGCGCTCCTGGTGGTACGCGAGCGCCAGGAACTCGTCGAGCGCCTTCGACTCGGCGTACGCCCAGCGCCGTGCGGTGGTCGGGCCGTACAACCGGCGCGAGTCCTCCGAGAGTGCCTCCGGCTCGCGCCGGTCGCCGTACACCTCCGACGTCGACGCGACGAGCACGCGCTTGCCGAAGCGGTTGCAGTACTCGAGGACGTTCTCGGTGCCCTGGATGTTCGTGACGAGCGTGTGGACGGGCTCCTCGACGATCAGCCGGACGCCGACCGCGGCCGCGAGGTGGAAAACGACGTCGCAGCGGTGGACGAGCTCGTTCACGACCGACGTCTTGAGCACCGAATCGACGACGAGGTGGAAGTCGCGGCGGTCGCGCAGATGCGCGACGTTCCGCTCCGATCCGGTCGACAGATCGTCGAGGACGAAGACCTCGATTCCCGCGTCGAGCAGCGATTCCGCGAGATGCGAGCCGATGAAGCCCGCGCCTCCGGTGATCAGTGCGCTCCTGCGTTCTTCCTCGGGCACGAGCGGATGGTAGTCGCCGCCGTTAAGGATTCCGCACCCGATGTCCGAAATAGCTTCTGATATGCGCATGCAGCGGTTCACGCCGATGCTGCTCGCCGCCACGTTGACCGTCGCCGGCGCCGCCGCGGCGGCCGGGTACGGGCTCACCGCTCCGAAGCGGTACGACGCGACGGCGAAGCTCCTCGTCACCCCGGTCGCCGCCTCCGACCCGACCTTTGCGGGGTTCGACCTGCTCCGCGACGCAGCGAGCGCGGCCGCGCTCGTCCGGACGCCGGAGGTCGCGACCGCCGTACGGACGCAGCTCGGCCTCCGCCGCTCGGCCTCGTCGCTGCTCCACACGATCCGCACGCAGGTCGAGAGCGGCAGCAATGTCGTCGACGTCAGGGCCGAGGACACCGCCGCGGTGTCCGCCGCGCAGCTCGCGAACGCCTTCGTCGACGCGCTGATCGCCCAGCGGACTGCGACCTTCCAGAGCGAGCTGTCCGCGGCGCTCGCGCGCACGCCGACCGCTGCGTTGCGTCGCCTTCAGGGCCGGCCGGACCCGACGCTGCAGCGCGCATCGACCGCGCTCGCGCCGACCTCCTCGTCGTGGCCGAATCTCGCCGTGCTCGTGCTCGTCGGCGCGGGCGTCGGGCTCGCCGCCGCGGCCGTGCTCTCGCTCGCCCTGCTCGCCTACCGGCGGCGGAAAGGGGAGTACGATCCCCTCATGACGTCGCGGCCGCCCGAACCGGCGGTCGACGCGCTCGTCGACCGGCTCGAGCAGCGGCTCGCCGCGAGGGAGTCGGCGCTCGCCGCGCGCGAGCGCGATCTCCAGAAGATGATCGACGAGCTCCGCGCCGCCGCGGATGCGCTCACGGAACGTGAGCAGACGCTCGCGGAGCGTGTGGCAGCTGTCACGAGGCGGGAGCTCGCGCTGGCCCGGATGCCCGGCGTCCAGGCCGTCGCGCCCGCGCCGGAACCGCTCCCGGTGGCGCGAACCGTGTCCTCAGACGCGAACGGCGCCTTCAACCTCACAGCGCTCGAACGGCTCGTCGGCGAGCATGCCGGCACCCATCCCGAGCGCGTGGAGGAGTGGGAGTCGTATCTCTTCTTCCTCCGCGACTTTGCCGATACCGACGGTGCGCTCCCACACAGCTTCGACGGTCTCGTCGAGGACACGTTCGGGGCGCTGCTCGTATGAACAGTTTCCGAACCCCGAGGCCGGGAATCCGCGCTTCTGTAGCGACGGACACCTGGGCTACGATGAACGTTCCGACAGAGGGAGAAGAACTTGTTCGAACGCTTCACTGAACGGGCTCGCCAGGTGGTCGTCCTCGCCCAGGACGAGGCCCGCGCGCTCAAGCACAACTACATCGGCACCGAGCACATTCTGCTCGGCCTGCTCCGCGAAGAAGAGGGTCTCGCGGCGCGGGTGCTCGAGTCCCTCGACATCACCGTTGAGGAAGTGCGCGCGCAGGTCGCCCGGATCGTCGGTCAGGGCGACGAGGTCACGACCGGCCAGATCCCGTTCACGCCGCGCGCGAAGAAGGTGCTGGAGCTCGCGCTGCGCGAAGCGCTGTCGCTCGGACACAACTACATCGGCACCGAGCACATCCTGCTCGGCCTCGTGCGCGAGAACGAAGGCGTCGCGGCGCGCATCCTGCTCGACTTCGACGCCGACGCGGAGAAGATCCGCAACGAGATCATCCGCATGCTCTCCGGCCCGGGCCGCAGGCAGGGCCAGGGCGGCGGCGGTGCCGCCGGCGAGAAGTCGAAGAGCTCGAAGCTCCTCGACCAGTTCGGCCGCAACCTGACGAAGCAGTCGCAGGAGGGCAAGCTCGACCCGGTCGTCGGACGGCAGACCGAGATCGAGCGGCTGATGCAGATCCTCTCACGCCGCACGAAGAACAACCCGGTGCTGATCGGCGAGCCGGGCGTCGGAAAGACCGCCGTCGTCGAGGGGCTCGCCTCCCGCATCGCCGCCAACCAGGTGCCCGAGCTGCTGAAGAACAAGCAGATCTACACGCTCGACCTCGCCGCCCTCGTCGCGGGCTCGAAGTACCGCGGTGAGTTCGAGGAGCGCCTGAAGAAGGTGATGAAGGAGATCATGCAGCGGGGCGACATCATCCTCTTCATCGACGAGCTTCATAACCTCGTCGGCGCCGGCGCCGCCGAAGGCGCGATCGACGCTGCGTCGATCCTCAAGCCGGCACTCGCGCGCGGGGAGCTGCAGACGATCGGTGCGACGACGCTCGACGAGTACCGCACGTACCTCGAGCGCGATGCAGCGCTCGAGCGCCGCTTCCAGCAGGTGCGGGTCGAGGAGCCGACGGTCGACGACACCGTCCAGATCCTGCGCGGCCTGCGCGACCGGTACGAGGCGCACCACCGCGTGAAGATCACCGACGAGGCGCTGCACGCGAGCGCCGAGCTCGCCGACCGCTACATCCAGGACCGTCATCTGCCCGACAAGGCGATCGACCTGATCGACGAGGCCGCGTCGCGGCTCCGCATCCGCTCGATGAGCGCACCGCCGCGCTACCGCGAGCTGGAGGAGGAGATCGAGCGCGTTCGCAAGGAGAAGGAGAACGCGATCGAGTCGCAGGAGTTCGAGAAGGCCGCCTCGCTGCGCGACAAGGAGCGCAAGCTCACGCAGAAGAAGCGCGAGCTCGAGGACCAATGGCGCAACTCGGAGTCGGTCGAGGAGCAGCCGGAGGTCGGCGAAGAGGAGATCGCGGACATCGTCTCGATGTGGACGGGCATCCCGGTCTTCAAGCTCACCGAGGCCGAGTCGGCGCGCCTGATCCGCATGGAGGAAGAGCTGCACAAGCGCGTCATCGGCCAGGACGCGGCGATCATCGCGGTCGCGAAGTCGATCCGCCGCGCGCGGGCCGGCATCAAGGACCCGAAGCGGCCGACCGGCTCGTTCATCTTCCTCGGCCCGTCCGGCGTCGGCAAGACGGAGCTCGCGCGCACGCTCGCCGAGTTCCTGTTCGGCGACGAGGACGCGATGATCCAGATCGACATGTCGGAGTACATGGAGAAGCACTCCGTGTCCCGGCTCGTCGGCTCGCCTCCGGGCTACATCGGCTACGACGAGGGCGGCCAGCTCACCGAGGCCGTCCGCCGCAAGCCGTACAGCGTCCTCCTGCTCGACGAGATCGAGAAGGCGCATCCGGACGTGTTCAACATCCTCCTGCAGATCCTCGAGGAGGGGAAGCTGACGGACGCGCAGGGGCGCCGCGTCGACTTCCGGAACACGATCGTGATCATGACGTCGAACATCGGCTCGTCGTCGATCTCGAAGAACCAGGGCTTCGGGTTCTCGGTCGGCGAGGAGGCCGGCCTGTCGTACGACGAGATGAAGTCGCGCGTCATGGGCGAGCTCAAGAAGGTGTTCCGCCCCGAGCTGCTCAACCGCATCGACGAGGTCATCGTCTTCCCGAAGCTGACGAAGGAGGAGATCCTCCAGATCGTCGAGATCCTCATGAAGCGCCTGCGCGAGCAGATGGCGACGCACGAGGTGACGATCGAGCTCACGGACGAGGCGAAGGAGCTGCTCGTCGACAAGGGGTACGACCCGGCAATGGGTGCCCGGCCGCTGCGCCGCGCGATCCAGCGCTACATCGAGGACCCGCTGGCCGACTACGTGCTCGGCCGCGAGCTCGAGCCGGGCTCGACGATCCTCGTCGCGCGCAAGCGCAACGAGGAGGGCGAGCCGACGGACGACGTGGACATCACCTTCATCCCGGGCACCGTGACGCCCGAGCAGGTGACCGTCCCGCCGTCCGAGCCCGAGACGACGGAATAGTTGCGACGACCGGTGCCTGCTTTCAAGCAGGCACCGGTCGTTTTACCTTTGCTCTGTGAGCCTGTTCCGTCCCGCGCGGAAGGTCAGCTGTCCCAACGGCGACTACTGGGAGCTCTACGCGTCGAAGACCGCGCTGCCGTCGTGGCGGAAGGCGGGGATCCACGTCAGGCGCTCCGGCGACCCGATCCTCGACATCCCGATCGTGGTGTTCAGCGTGCTCTGGGCGGTCGTCGTCGAGCCGCTCCTCCTGTTGTTCGTGCTGCTGCCCGCGGCCGTCGTCCGGGGCCGGCGTTCGCGCGCCATCCGGATCGAGGCCGTCCGCACCTTCCCCGAGCGCGAGGTGCTCCTCTGGACGACCACCGACGGCAGCGTCGACGTCGTCCTCGACGAGATCGCCGCCGGGCTCGTGGCCGGGAAGGTCGTGCAGCCGGAGGGCGCCGTCTACTCCGGCCGCGAGACCGACTGAGCCGATGCTGCGCCGTCTGCGGTCGTACCTGAGCTCGGACGTCCCGGTCGGCAGCATCGAGCCGCTGCGCGCGCGCTGCGACGGCGCCACCGACCTCGTCGACGAGCTTCAGAACGGGCCCACCCGCTCCGCCGCGTGGGCGGCCTATGCCCTCCAGGCCTACGCGGACAAGCTCCTCGCCGCGTGCGGCGGCAACGGCTACATCAGCCCGGAGACGGCCGGCGTCGCACGAGCCTCGTACGTGCTTGCAGCGACGTGCCTCGCGGTCGCACGCGGCGGCGCCGGGGAGATTCCGGAGCGGCCGCCGCACTGGCGCACGCCCGTCCGCTCGCACGAGCAGCTCGTCGGGATGCGCGACACGCTCGAGTCGCTGCGCACGTATCTCGCGTACGCGGTCCCCGAATGCGTTCCGGAGGTCGACGCGCACCTCGCCAAGGTCGAGCGGCTCTGGATCGCGCGCCCGCCGGCGGAGATCCGCGGCGGGATCGGGGACGCGCTCTCGAACGGGCTCGATCTGGTCTACGCATCCGGGCGCCGCTGCTTCAGCCGCTGAGGAGCGCGACGAGGCTCTCGTGCTCCTCGCGGCAGGCCGGGCATCCCTGCAGGTGGCTGCGCAGCCCGGGCAGTGCCGCGTCGGCATCGGCGCCTGACAGCTCGAGCTCGACGAACCGGTCGAGCTGCTCGAAGCACTCGTCGCAGCCGACCTCCGGGCCGCCGGGCCCGAACAGCTGGTTCACGTTCACGAATCGACCTCCAAACCTCGCGCCGCGACGAACGCGCGCAGGCGTTTCCGCGCGTCGTGCAGCGTCTTGTAGAGCGCACCGCGGGTCGTGCCGAGGCGGTCGGCCAGCACGTCGATCGGGACGCCGTTGAGCGTCAGCGCCACGAGCACCCGCCGCTGATGCGGCGTGAGCTCGGCGATTCCCTCCTGCACCGCGGTCAGGAGCTCCCGCTGCTCCGCGGCACCGGACGGCCCGAGCGTCCCGGTCGCGAAGCCGGTCCACCCCTCGTCGTCGAGCGGGATCTCGCGTCCTTGCCAGGCGCGCTTGCGGAGCTTCACCGCGGTCTCGAGGAGCGCGAACTTGTACGCCCACGTCGTGAACCGGCTGGCGCCGCGGAAGTCGTCGAGCCGGGCCAGGATGCTCACGAGCGCGTCGTCCGCCGCCTCCGCCGCGATGTCGTCGAGCTCGCCCGGCCGGAGCTGCGTCAGCGTGGCGCGACGGCGGGCGGCCTCGAAGCGCGCCGCCTTGAGCAGCAGCGCGTGCAGGCGCGCGAGCGCCGCCTCACGCGCCTGCCCATCGGCGCGCAGGTCGTGCAACCAGGCGCGCGAGTCGTCGTCGAGAATCGGCCGTGGGTCGACAGCGGTCACGCTGCCGACGGTAACAGCGGTCATGCCGCCTCCAGCGGGGCAAGGATCCGCACCGCGACGAGCGGATCGCAGCCGCGCTCGACGAGCTCGATGAGCGCGTGCAGGTCGTAGCGCCCGTCCCGCGCGAGGCTCCGGGCGAGCGGCTCGGGAAAGCCGGCCTCGACCAGCTGCTGCCGGCGCCACCCGATGACGCTCTCGGTCTTCGTCTCCATCGTCTCCATCGTCTCATGAGTGTCGCGCGGCTCACCGTTCTTACGCCGGTAAGACGCGGCTCCCGGGCGACACCAATCGGCTGACGATCTTCCCGACTCGCAGGAGGTAGAGAGTGAAGGCACGCCTTGCCGTCGCCGCCGCCGTGCTCGTCTTCGCGGCGCTGCTCGCGCTGACGGCCTCGAACCGCCAGGCGGCGGCGCAGCCGTCGTCGACCACCAAGGCGACGACGTTCTCCGCCGCCATGAACACGCTGTGGGAGGAGCACATCGTCTGGACGCGGATGGTGATCGTCGACTTCGCCGCGAAGCTGCCGGACCTGAAGGTCGCCGAGACCCGCCTCCTCCGGAACCAAACCGATATCGGCAACGCGATCAAGCCGTATTACGGCGCCGCCGCCGGCAACAAGCTCACCCGGCTGTTGCGGACGCACATCCTCGAGGCCGTCCCGGTGCTCGCTGCGGCGCAGGCCGGGGACAAGCCGAAGCTGACCGCCGCGCTGAAGGCGTGGTACGCGAACGCGCACCAGATCGCGGTCTTCCTCAGCGCGGCCAACCCGGACAACTGGTCGCTGCCGATGATGGACTCGATGATGAAGCAGCACCTTCAGCTGACGACCGCGGAGGCGGTCGCGCGGCTCACGGGCCACTGGTCGGCCGACGTCAGAGCCTACGACCGCGTGGAGCGCGAGATCCTCGGCATGGCCGACATGCTGAGCAGCGGCATCGTCGCCCAGTTCCCGGAGAAGTTCTCCGCCTAGCCCAGCTCCTGCGCGATCTCCCAGACATGGCCGTCGGGGTCGGCGACCGCAGTCGTTCGCGGGCCCCACGGCCGGTCCTGCGGGCCGTTCAGGATCTCGACGCCGCGGCCGCGCAGCGCCGCATGCACCTCGTCGACGTCGTCGACCCAGATCGTGAACTGCGCGCGCGTGCCGGTGCCGACGGTCGCCGGCGCGATCAGGTCGGGCGCCTCCGTCTCGACGAGCAGGTTGATCAGCGTGTTCTCGAACTTGAACACGACGGAGCTCTCGTCCTCGAACACGGGCTCCAGCTCGAAGGCGTTGGCGTAGAACGCCTTCGCGCGTTCCTTGTCCGCAACGAACAGCGTGAGCGCACCGACCGTCGTCTTCATTCCAGCTCCTCGTGTTGTGGGAGGTCGTCGAGAATCTCATGCTCTACGACCTTCGTCCGGCGCGGAACTCATCGCCGGCGGCGCAGCTTCTTCAACCCGTCGAGAATGAGGTCGAGGCCGAACTCGAACTCGCGCCGCCCGTCGTCCGGCCCCGCGGCCATGTGCTGCTCGCCGTGCTCGGCGAGATACGGGTGGGTGGGACGCATCTGCACGATCAGCCGCTCCGCCAGGGCGCCGAAATCCTCGTCGGTCGACAGCGCGCGCGCCGCCGCCGCGTGTCCGAGCTGCCAGAGCGTGAACCCGAAGATGTGGCTGTCGAGCGCGTGGTAGGCGGAATACGCGATCTCGGCGGGGAACCCCGCCTCGCGGAGCCGCCGCAGCAGCCACTCCATGTACCGCAGTCGCGGGCCGCCGACCGCCTCGACGTTGCTCGGAATGAGCGCGAGGCTGCACGCCCACCGGTGCTCGATCAGGAGGTCGTGCGCCGAGATCGCGCAGCGGCGAATCGCCGCGTCCCAGGCCGGCTCGTCGTCGGGAAGATCGAACCGCTCGACGACGCTCTCGACCATCGCGGCGACGAGCTCGCCCTTGTTCGCGACGTGGTTGTAGAGCGACATTGCCTCGACGCCGAGCGTCTGGCCGAGCTTGCGCATCGTCAGCCCCTCGATCCCGTCCGCGTCGGCGAGCGCGATCGCCTGCGCGAGGACGCGCTCCTTCGTCAGCGGTTTCCGGCTCTTGCGTCTCGGCACTTACAGTGTAAGCTTACGACGTATGGGAGTACACAGCATGCGCGCTGCCGTGCGTGAACGCTACGGGCGACCGAGGGACGTCGTCGAGATCAAGGACGTCGAGCGGCCGACGCCCGAGGACGACCAGGTGCTCGTGCGCGTGCGCGCGGCCTCGCTCAACCGCGCGGACTACTACAGCGCGCGGCCCTTCCTCCTCTTCCGCAAGGCGATCGGCGGCGCCTTCCGCGTGCCGAGGAGACGCGAGCTCGGAACCGACTTCGCGGGCGTCGTCGAGGCGGTCGGCGCCGGTGTCACGACCTTCGTCCCGGGCGACGAGGTGCTCGGGGCGCGCACCGGCGCATTCTGCGAGTACGTCGCAGCCCGGCTGGTCGCGAAGAAGCCGGCCCACGTCTCGTTCGAGGAGGCCGCGTGCGTGCCGGTCGCCGCGTCGACCGCGCTCCAGGCGCTGCGCGACAAGGGTGGGCTGCAGCCGGGCCAGAGCGTCCTCGTCAACGGCGCCTCCGGCGCGGTCGGCCCGTTCGCCGTCCAGCTGGCGAAGGCGCTCGGTGCGGCGCGAGTCACCGCCGTGTGCAGCACACCCAACGTCGAGCAGACGCGGGCGCTCGGCGCCGACCACGTGATCGACTACACCCGGCAGGACTTCACCGCGTCCGGGGAGCGGCACGACGTCATCGTCGACATCGCCGCGACGAAGCCGTGGCGCCGGCTGCGGCGCGCCCTGCAGCCGGGAGGACGTTACGTCCTCGTCGGGGCGCCGGGCGGCGGTCCGCTCCTCGGGCCGACGGCGAAGATCGGCCGCCTCTGGCTGGCGAGCCGGCTGGGCGGAGGCCGCCTCGTCTTCTTCGTCGCCTCGTTCAACGAGGCCGACCTGGAGACGGTGCGCGAGCTCCTCGACACCGGGAAGATCGCGCCGGTCGTCGAGCGGACGTACCCGCTCGAGCAGGTTGCCGACGCGCTCGAGTATCTGGGCGAGGGCCACGCGCGGGCGAAGCTCGTGCTGACCGTCTGACTGCGCAGGAACCGCGGCGCGGGCGGGGAATCAGGGGTCGCCCAGGATTTCGAGAAGCGGCCCACTGCGGCGGGGCCGCTTTTCGTCTTTCGGCACAGAGTCGTCAGGCCGCGTCCGTAGGGTTGAAGCGATGGCGAAGCCGGCGGTTCAGTTCGCATGCAGCGAGTGCGGGTACACCGCCGGCCGCTGGTTCGGGAAGTGCCCGGGCTGCAACGCGTTCGGGACGCTGGTCGAGGAGACGATCGGGAAGGTGGTCGCGGCCAGGGCGCCGGCGAAACCGCTGCTCCGACTCGTCGACGTCCAGGTCGAGGAGGCTGCGCGGATCGCGACGGGCGTGCCCGAGTTCGACCGCGTCCTCGGCGGCGGGCTCGTCCCGGCGTCACTCGTGCTCGTCGGGGGCGAGCCGGGCGTCGGCAAGTCGACCATGCTGCTGATGGCCCTCCGGGCCATGTCCACGCAGCGGCGTGTCCTCCTCGTGACGGGTGAGGAGTCGGCGGCGCAGGTGAAGCTCCGGGCCGACCGGCTGGGCGGCGCCGACCGCGTCGAGATCATCGCGGAGACCGACCTCGACGTCGTCTGCGAGACGCTCGTCGGCGAGCGGCCGGAGGTCTGTGTCATCGACTCGATCCAGACGCTCTACGCGCCCGACCTCGCCTCGGCGCCGGGCTCTGTCGCCCAGGTCCGGGAGGCGGCCGGACGGCTGCTCCGGGTCGCGAAGGAGCACGGAATCGCGACGATCCTCGTCGGCCACGTCACGAAGGACGGCTCGGTGGCCGGCCCGCGGGTCCTCGAGCACCTGGTCGACTGCGTCCTCCAGTTCGAGGGCGACCGCTACCGGGCGCACCGCGTCCTGCGCGCGGTCAAGAACCGCTTCGGCTCGACGAACGAGCTCGGCGTCTTCGAGATGACCGGCGCCGGGCTCGTCGGCGTCCCAGACCCGTCGGAGCTCTTCGGCCGGACGCACGACGGCGAGGCGGGCGCCGCGGTCGCGTGCGCGCTCGAGGGAACGCGGCCGCTGCTCCTCGAGATCCAGGCCCTCGTCGCGCAGAGCGATCTCGCGATGCCGCGGCGCGTCGCCACCGGCGTCGATCCCAAGCGGCTGGCGATGATCGTCGCCGTGCTCGCCCGCCACGCCGGGATCGGCCTCGGGCAGGCGGACGTGTTCGTCAACGTGGCGGGCGGCGTCCGGATCGACGAGCCCGGCGCCGACCTCGCGATCGCGCTCGCCATCGCCTCGGCGGCCAGGCGCGCGCCGGTCAAGGCGGGCATCGCCGCCTTCGGCGAGATCGGCCTGACGGGGCGCCTGCGGCCGGCGACGCAGGCGGAGCGGCGCCTCGAGGAGTGCGCGAAGCTCGGCTTGCGCGGGGTCGTCGCGCCTGGCGGGACGGAAGGAAGGGCTGGCAAGATTCGCGTTGCGCAGGCGGAGACCCTGCGCCACGCGATCAAGGCAGGCCTCGATGTCGACGCACGAGACGAGAGTTGAGCGGCTGAGCGACGAGCTCGGCTTCATCCGGACGCCCTCGGAGGACGACCCCCGCCGCGACCCGCAGCTGCTCGCCGCGATCGAGAAGATCGCGCCGGGCACGCCGCTGCGCCAGGCGGTCGACGACATCATCCGCTCGCACGAGGGCGCCCTGATCGTGCTCGGCGACCCGCACGAGCTCTCGTTCCTCTACTCCGGCGGGCTGAAGCTCGACGTGGCGTTTCGCCCGCAGCTCCTGTACGAGGTCGCGAAGATGGACGGGGCGATCATCGTCGACACCGCGGTCAAGCGGCTCGCGTGGGCGAACGTCCAGCTGATGCCCGACCCGACGATCCCGTCGGTCGAGACCGGCACCCGGCACCGGACCGCCGAGCGCGTCGCGAAGCAGACCGGCGCCCTTGTCATCTCGGTCTCCCAGCAGCGCGAGACGGTGACGATCTTCGTCGGACCGGCCCGCTACCAGCTCGACCCGGTCGCGGACGTGCTCGCCAAGACGAACCAGGCGCTCGGCACCCTCGAGACATAC
>Ga0308175_100002740_pt1 | contig 12091 bp, 9 predicted proteins | sample PhyCR1_3_FD_203893 | JGI IMG/M metagenome (GOLD analysis project Ga0308175, IMG submission 203893) | Soil microbial communities from UC Gill Tract Community Farm, Albany, California, United States - DLSLS.C.R1 | ecosystem: Environmental > Terrestrial > Soil > Agricultural land | place: USA... | reverse complement strand
GTCGCGGCTGTGGTCATGTGCGGCACGGCGTTCGTGACGTATGCCGTGTCGTGGACCGGGTGGTTCCGGTCCCGTGCCGGGTACGACCGGCAGTGGGCCGCCGCCCACCCGAAGGACACCTGGGTGCCGGACGCGGTGCGGTCGCTGTGGCAGTACCACAGGGAGATCTACAACTTCCACGTCCACCTCAACGACAACCACCCGTACCGCACCAACCCGTGGTCGTGGATCATCCAGGGCCGGCCGACCTCGTTCTTCTACGAGGGGCCCAAGCGAGGGCATGACGGTTGTGTGGTCGCCCAGTGCTCGAAGGCGATCACCTCGATCGGCACCGTGTCGGTCTGGTGGCTCGGCGCTGCGGCAGTGTTCGTGCTGATCTTCTACTGGGCGTTCCGGCGGGACTGGCGGGCCGGGGGGATCCTCGCCGGGCTGGTGGGCGGCTACCTGCCGTGGTTCTTCCTCGAGGAGCGCACCATCTACTCCTTCTACACGGTGGCGTTCGAGCCATGGGTGGTCTTCGCCGTGGTGTTCGTGCTGGGACTCGCGTTGGGCCGGCGCACCGACACGTGGCGTCGTCGACAGGCGGGGCTCTACGTCGTCGGCGCCTACTGCGTGCTGAACCTGGCGATCTTCGCGTTCTTCTGGCCCATCTACACCGCGCAGGTGATTCCCCTCGGCCAGTGGTCCGCGCGGATGTGGTTCCCCAGCTGGGTGTGAAGCCCGGCCCGTGCCGCGGGTGAGGAGGGCGCCGGCTGGAGCACGCGGCATACGGCGTTCGTCCGGCGCGGCGCCTGAGCCGCTGTCATGATGTGCGCGTGACCCCCGCGAGTGGCGACGAGGATCGGCTGGGCGACCGGCTGACCCGGCTCGCCCGGGTCACCGCGGAGCTGGTCCGGGCGCGTGACGTCGACACGGTCACGCGCATCGTCATCGACCACAGCGCCGCGGCGGTGGACGCCACGATCGCGTCGCTCACCCTCGTTGACGAACCCGGCCACCGGTTGCGGGTGGCGGGGGTGAGTGGTGTCCCGGCCGACGACGCGGGCGCCATCATGCGCACGGACTTCGACATGCCGACACCGGCAGGCGACGTGATCAAGTCCGGGGAGCGGATCATCCTGGTGGGTCGCGAGGCGATCCTGCAGGCGTACCCGGACGTGCCGCGGATCGACCGCGGGGAGCGGGTGCTCGTGTGCCTTCCGCTGCGGGTGCCGTCGGGGACGATCGGGGCGATCGTGCTGTCCTTTCCCGGACGGCGACCGCTGAGTCCTGCCGAGCTGGACTTCTTCGAGATCCTCGCCGACACGTGCGCGCAGGCCCTGGTGCGGTTGCGTGCTGAGAACCGTGCCGCGCGGCACCAGGCCAAGCTGGAGTTCCTCGCCAAGGCGTCGGCCGAGCTGTCTGCCAGTCTCGACTACGAGGCGACGCTGACGAAGGTGGCCCAGCTCGCGGTGCCGGACTTCGCCGACTGGTCAGGGGTCGACCTGGTCAGGGACGGCCGGCTGCACCGGCTGGCGGTGGCCCATGTCGACCCGGCGAAGGTGCGGCTGGCTCGCGAGCTCGCCGAGCGGTACCCGAGCGACCCGAACGCTCCCGCGGGGCCCTGGCACGTGATGAAGACGGGCCGAAGCGAGCTCATCCAGGTCACCGACGAGATGCTCGTGGCGGCGGCCGTCGACGAGGAGCATCTCAGGATCGCCCGCGAGCTCCAGCTGCGCAGCGCCATCACGGTGCCGCTGACCGCCCGCGGACGGGTGCTCGGGGTCATGAGCTGGGTCGCGGCCGAGTCGGGCAGGACGTACTCGGGCGGGGACGTGGCCTTCGCCGAGGACCTGGCGGAGCGAGCCGCGATCGCCATCGACAACTCCGAGCTGCACAGCGAGACGTTGGCGGCGGCGACTCGTCTCCAGCACGCGGTGCTGCCCGAGCGGGCTCCGCAGGCCGCCCACTTCGACGTGGCCGCACACTACAGCCCGTCGGGACGCACCGAGGTGGGCGGCGACTTCTACGACGCGGTGCCGCTCGACGACGGCCGGGTGGCGTTCTTCGTCGGCGACGTCATGGGCCGGGGGGTGGCTGCCGCCGCGGCGATGGCCCAGATGCGTGCGGCGGTCCGCGCCTACATCGCGGTCGACCCCTCACCCCGGGCGGTCCTGGACCGGCTGGACCAGATGCTCCACCAGTACGGCACCGAGCAGCTGGTCACGCTGCTGTGCGGGCTCGCCGACCCCGGGCGTGGGGAGCTGGTTGTGGCGAACGCCGGGCACCCACCCGCCGTGGTGCTGCGGCGCTCGGGCGAGCGGGAGCAGCTGCCCACAGCGGACGGGCCGCCGCTCGCGATCGCGGACGCGCCGCGGCAGGAGCGGGCTCTCCCCTTCAACGACGGCGACGTGGTGCTCGTGTTCACCGACGGGCTCATCGAGCGCCGCGACGAGACGATCGACGACGGGCAGGCGCGCCTCCTGGATGCGCTCGGGGCGGTGCAGGACCCGGATCTCGACGCCGGCCTGGGCGCCCTCGTCGCGGCCGTGCGCGACCCCACGCGCGACGACGACGTGGCGGCGCTGGCGCTGCGGAGACGGGCGACTCCTGCTCGTTGACTGTCACGGCGGGAAGCAAACCGCATCGGCAGTAGTTGAACATTCCATGAACGTGGACATCTGGTCGGACATCGCCTGCCCCTGGTGCTTCATCGGCAAGCGCCGCTTCGAGAAGGCGTTGGCGGCCTTCCCCGAGCGCGCGCGGGTCACCGTCAACTGGCACAGCTACCAGCTGGACCCCGGGCTGCCCGAGCACTTCGACGGCACGGAGCTCGACTACCTCGCGGCCCGAAAGGGTATGCCGCGTGAGCGGGTTCGCGACATGTTCGCCCAGGTCGCGGCGGTCGCCGCCGGCGAGGGACTGGAGTACGACTTCGACTCGCTGGTGGTGGCGAACAGCCTGCGCGCCCACGAGCTGCTGCACCTCGCCAAGGAGCGGGGGTTGGCTGATGCCGTCAAGGACGCGCTGCTGTCGGCGCACTTCGAGCGCGGCAAGGACATCGGTTCGGTCGACCTCCTCGAACGAGTGGGTGTCGAGGCCGGCCTCGAGGCGGCCGAGGTGCGGACCGCACTGTCGAGCGGCGAGTACGCCGGTGCCGTGCAGGCCGACATCCAGCAGGCGCGGGCGCTGGGGATCCAGGGCGTGCCGTTCTTCGTCATCGACAACCGCTACGGCGTCTCCGGTGCACAACCGACCGAGCTGTTCTCGCAGGCCCTGGCCCAGGCATGGGCCGAGAAGCACCCGCTCGCGATGGTGCCTTCGGCTGCCGAGGACGAGGCGGTGTGCGGCCCCGACGGGTGCGCCATCTGAGCTCCCGCGTTGTGCGAAGCCCTACGCGATGCGGACGCGCTCAGCCGCCACCCGAGGGCGCCCAAGACGCAGGGCATCCCCCGCGCCGGTCGACCGGCAGGAGCATCAGGCCTCTGGAGCAGATGCCGGCCGGAGGCGCCTTCGCTCGACAACGCTCGTTCCCGTCACCACGCTGAGGGGCGGTACGTCCTTGGCGACAACGGCACCCGCACCGACCACGGAGCCGCGACCGACTGTCACTCCAGGTGTGATCGTGGCCCCCGCTCCGATCCAGACGTCCTCCTCGATGACGATGGGCGCGTGGGTGATGAAGTCGAGGCGCTCGTCGGGCTCGACGGGATGGCCGGCGGTGCTCAGCGTCACTCGAGGGCCGATCAGGACGCCGTCGCCGATGCGGATGCCGCCCAGGTCCAGGAAGTAGCACCCCTGGTTGATGAAGACTCGCTCGCCGAACCATGCTCCGAGGCCGTAGTCGCAGTAGAAGGGCGGCAGGATGGTCAGCGAGTCGGGCACGGGCCCGCCGAAGATCCCGACGAGAACCGCCCTGCGCGCCTCGAGGTCGGTGAACGGCAGCATGTTCAGGCGCGAGGTCAACGTCATGACGAGCTGCACGCGTTCCGCGAAGGCTCGTGACTCAGGGGTTCGGGTTCGAAGGCGTTGCTCGTTGCGCACGAGGTCGATGCTGGCACGGTCTGCCTTGGGCGGCGGCGTCCAAGTCCCGTCCCTCGTAGGACGGCGTCAGCTCGCCGACGATCGAGTGGTGGTGGGGACCATCACGCGGACAGCGGGTTCACGGTCGATTGGTTGGCTGGCATAGTCGGGTGTTGACGTGCTCCGGGGTCGGTGTAATTCCGAACCGGCGGTGACAGTCCGCGACCCGACCGCAGCCAGCGGCCGGTTGACTGGGTGGAACTCCCAGACCGACGGTGAAAGTCCGGATGGTAGGCAGCACGCAGAGCGGGACGGCAGGGCCCGGTGGTCGACGAGGTGCGTCGAGCCCGCTGGCCTTGCTCTCCCGCAGCACTTGCCCCGGAGCCCGACGAAACCGTCTGGAGCACGAGGGCAGGACATGACCTACGAGATCGCGCACGACCACGCCATGATGCGCCGCGCCCTTGACCTGGCCGCGCAGGGCCCAGCTGCGGACGCCAACCCTCGGGTGGGCTGCGTCCTGACCGGCGTCGACGGCACCGTGGTCGCGCAGGGCTGGCACCGCGGTGCGGGCACCGCCCATGCGGAGGTCGACGCGCTCAGCCGCGCCGGCGGACGCGCCAGGGGCGGCACGGCATACGTCACCCTCGAACCGTGCAACCACACCGGTCGCACGCAGCCGTGCACCCAGGCGTTGTATGCCGCGGGGCTGGCTCGCGTGGTACACGCCCAGTCCGACCCCAACCCCCGGGCGGCGGGTGGGGCCGACTGGTTGCGGGAGCGGGGTGTGGTGGTCGATGGCGGCGTCCTTGCCCAGGACGCGGCCGGCCTCAACCGCTCCTGGTCGCACCTGATGACGCACGGCCGCCCTTGGGTGACATGGAAGCTCGCCGCGACGCTCGATGGACGCAGCGCCGCCGCGGACGGGACGAGCCAGTGGATCACCGGAGTCGATGCCCGCGCCGACGTGCACCTCCAGCGGGCCGACAGCGGCGCGGTGCTCGTCGGCACCGGCACCGCACTGTGTGACGACCCCCAGCTGACGGCGCGCCGCCCGGACGGCTCCCTCTACGAGCGGCAACCGATCCGCGTGGTCATGGGACAGCGCGACCTTCGCCCGGACGCGCGGGTGCTCGACGAGGCGGCACCGACCTGGCACCTGCGCACCCGCGATCCCAAGGAGGTCCTTGCCGGGCTCGCGCAGGCCGAGGTGCACCGGATGTGGCTCGAGGGTGGTCCCACCGTGGCGGCTGCGTTCATGTCGGCGGGACTCGTCGATGAGGTGGTCGCCTACGTCGCGCCGGTGTTCCTGGGCCGCGGACGACCCGCGGTGGGCGACCTGGGCGTGACCACCATCGCCGACGCACTGCGACTGCACACCACCGACATCACCCTGATCGGCACCGACGTGCGGATCACCGCAACCGTCAAGGAGTCCTGATGTTCACTGGCATCGTCGAAGAACTCGGCCACCTTGTCGCGCTCGAGCCGGGCACCGACTCGGCGCGGCTCACGATCCAGGGCCCTGTGGTGACCTCGGACGCGGCGCACGGTGCCTCGATCGCCGTCAACGGCGTGTGCCTGACCGTGGTCGAGCACGCCGACGGGTGCTTCACCGTCGACGTCATGGCCGAGACCCTCGCCCGCTCGAACCTGGCAACCCTGTGCCCGGGGGATCGGGTGAACCTCGAGCGGGCGCTACCCGCGACCGGCCGGTTCGGCGGCCACATCGTGCAGGGCCACGTCGATGGCACCGCGCAGATCCTGCAGCGCAGCCCCGGGGATCACTGGGAGGTCGTGCGGATCAGCCTGCCCTTCGCCCTGGCCCGCTACGTCGTGCAGAAGGGGTCGATCACCGTCGACGGCGTCAGCCTCACCGTCTCGGCTGTCGAGGGCGACAGCTTCTCCGTCTCGCTGATCCCCACCACGCTGGCGCTGACGACCATGGGGCACAAGGGAGTCGGCTCGATCGTCAACCTTGAGGTCGACGTGCTGGCCAAGTACGTCGAGCGCCTCCACACGGCTGCGGGGGTCACGGCATGAGCACCAGCACCGAAATCGACACGCTCTCCGGCATCGAGGATGCCCTGGCCGCGCTGCGCGACGGCCGCCCGGTCCTCGTCGCCGACGACGAGGACCGGGAGAACGAAGGCGACGTCGTCCTCGCAGCGCAGACCCTGACCGACGGGTGGATGGGCTGGACGATCCGGCACTCCTCGGGCTATGTCTGTGCGCCAGTCACGGAGGCCCTGGCCGACCGGCTCGAGCTGCCGCTCATGGTCACCGACAACCGCGACCCGCTGCGCACCGCCTACACGGTCACCATCGACGCGGCCCAGGGTGTGTCAACCGGCATCAGCGCAGCCGACCGGGCCCACACGGTGCGGGCCCTGGCCGACCCAGCCGCCGGCCCGGGCGAATTCACCAGGCCAGGCCACGTCGTGCCGCTGCGGGCCAAGGACGGCGGTGTGCTGACCCGCCCGGGACACACCGAGGCCGCGGTGGACCTGTGCCGGCTCGCCGGCCTGGCCCCCGTGGCCGCCATCGCCGAGCTCGTCCACGACGACGGGTCGATGATGCGTCTGCCCGACGTGGTGCGCCTCGCAGCCCAGCACGCCCTGCCGGTCATCACGATCGCCCAGCTCATCGCGTGGCGGCAGCGGCACGACCGAGTCACCCGCGTCGCCGAGACGGTCCTGCCGACCCGGCACGGCATCTTCGGCGTTGTCGGCTACCGCGACAAGGCGACCGGGACCGAGCACCTTGCACTGCTCAGTCCCCGCGGGCTGGTCGGGCGGGCACCCTTGGTGCGGCTGCACTCCGAGTGCCTGACTGGTGACGTCTTCGGCTCCCAGCGTTGCGACTGTGGACCGCAACTGGACCGGGCACTCGAACGCGTCGCCGCCGAGGGCGGGGTCGTGGTCTACCTGCGCGGTCACGAGGGCCGCGGAGTGGGTCTCGGTGCCAAGCTCCAGGCGTACGAGCTGCAGGACCGCGGCGTCGACACGGTGGACGCCCAGCTCGAGCTCGGCCTGCCGATCGACGCCCGAGACTATGCCGCCGGTGCGGCGATCCTCGCCGACCTCGGTGTTGACGCCGTCCGGCTCCTGACCAACAACCCGAACAAGGTGCACGCCTTGCGCGACAACCAGATCGACGTCACCGCCGTCGAGCCGATCAGCCTGCCAGCACTGCCCACCAACGAGCGGTACCTGCGCACCAAGCGGGACCGGCTCGGGCACACCCTGGTCGTGGACGCGGACGACGCCGGACGGACCGCATGAGCGGCAACGGCGCGCCCGAGGTCCGCGCCGACGGCCGTGGCCTGCGGGTGGCCGTCGTGGCCGCCTCCTGGCACACCACCGTCATGGACGGGCTGCTCGACGGGGCCCGGCGGGCGCTGGAGGCTGCCGGGGTCCAAGACGTCGCTGTGATCCGGGTGCCCGGCACCATCGAGCTGACGGTCGCGTGCGCCCGCCTCGCCCCGACATTCGACGCACTCGTCGCCCTCGGCGTGGTCATCCGTGGAGGCACCCCTCACTTCGACTACGTCTGCTCCGGCGTCACCGGCGGACTGACGCAGGTCAGCGCCACCACCGGCTGCCCGATCGGGTTCGGCGTCCTGACCTGCGACACCGAGGAACAAGCCCTCGACCGGGCCGGGCTGCCGGGTTCAACCGAGGACAAGGGGCACGAGGCCGCGATGGCGGCCGTGGCGACCGCCGTGGCCCTTGCAGGCTTGGCCACCCGGTCCGTCGGCGCGCCAGCCAGTTCGGCGAGGTAGCTGGCGAGGACCTCGACCTGGGCTGGCGTGCCTGATGGATCCTCACCTGTTGCGCCCCAACCCTCGGCCGGGATGGTTGCCACGCCCCTCGGGGTCGTGATCGCGCGCCACCGTAGGCTTGCTTGGGTGAACGGCTCGCTGCTGGTGGCTGGCACCACGTCGGACGCCGGCAAGAGCGTGGTGACGTCCGGCCTGTGCCGCCTGCTGGCCCGCAGGGGCGTGCGGGTTGCGCCGTTCAAGGCGCAGAACATGTCCAACAACTCGATGGTCGTCGCCGGACCGGACGGGAACGGCGCCGAGATCGGCCGCGCCCAGTGGATCCAGGCAGTTGCGGCCGGGGCCGTCCCCGAAGTGGCGATGAACCCGGTTCTGCTCAAGCCGGGCAGCGACCTCTCCAGCCACGTCGTCCTGCGTGGCCGTCCCGATGGTGTCATCACCTCGATGGAGTTCGCCGGGTCCCGGACCAGGCTCGCCGAGGCGGCGTTCGCGGCATACGACGACCTGGCCAGCCGCTTCGACGTGGTGGTGTGCGAGGGGGCCGGCAGCCCCACCGAGATCAACCTGCGCGCCCACGACTACGTCAACCTCGGGCTGGCACGGCACGCCGACATGCCCGTCGTGGTCGTTGGCGACATCGACCGCGGCGGGCTGTACGCCGCGCTCTACGGCACGCTCGCCCTGCTCGAGCCGGCCGACCAGCGGCTGGTCTGCGGCTTCCTGGTCAACAAGTTCCGTGGTGAGCGGGCGCTGCTCGAGCCGGCGAACCGAGAGCTTGCACGGCTCACCGGGCGCCGCGTCCTCGGTGTCCTTCCGTGGAGCACCGAAGTTTGGCTGGACTCCGAGGACGGGCTCGACGCCGCAGGCAGCCGGGCCACGACCGATGATCCGTTGCGGGTTGCGGTGGTGCGGTTTCCGCGGATCAGCAACTTCACGGATGTGGACGCCCTGGGGCTCGAGCCCGACCTCGACGTGCGGTATGCCGCGCGGCCGGCCGACCTGGTCGGCGCCGATCTCGTGGTGCTGCCCGGCACCCGAGCGACGTTGGCCGACCTGGACTGGCTGCGCCGGCGCGGGCTGGACGCCGCTGTCGCGCAGCACGCCGCGGCCGGCGGCGCGGTGCTCGGCATCTGTGGCGGGTTCCAGATGCTCGGAAGGGCGGTCGACGACCCCACCGGCGTGGAAGGACCTGTGGGTGCCAGCGCACCGGGCCTGGGGCTACTGGACGTCCGTACCCTGTTTGCGCCCGAGAAGGTGCTGCGCCTCAGCAGCGGAAGCGCGTTCGGTGTCCCGGTCAGCGGCTACGAGATCCATCACGGCGTCGTCAGCGGCATCGAGGAGCCGTTCCCGGGCGGCGCACGTCGCGGCGCGGTGTTCGGCACCATGTGGCACGGCAGCCTCGAGTCCGACGACTTCCGCGCCGCCTTCCTCTCCGAGGTCGCCGCGGCGGCCGGTCGCAGCCGCGCCCCTTCGGGCGTGAGCTTCGCAGCCGCCCGCGAGGCCAGGCTCGACCTGCTGGCCGACCTCCTGGAACAGCATGCCGACGCCGACGCGCTGCTCGAGCTGCTGAGCGGCGGGGCGCCCACCGGCCTGCCCGTGCTGGCGCCCGGCACCGGCCGTGGCGCCGGCTCGTGATCCAGCCGAGCCGGCATCTCTTCGCCGGCAGGGCCTTCGTCGCTGTCGGGGGCAGCGCCGAAGGCCTCGAGCACTTGGGTCACATCGTCCGCTCAGGCCATGGCCATGGCTCTGGCTCGCCAGTTCAGCCGTATGACAGACCCCTGGCACTGGCTAGCCGCGCGAGGGGTGGTTCCCGAGCAGTGTGCGGCGTGGTCGATCTGTGCCGGTGCCCCTCATCGGGATGCGTGGGTGCGTCGAGGGAGCGAGATCTCGAAGGAATGGGATTCGGCCGCTGTGCGGGGACGGTATCGGGCCTCGCCACCGTGGCTGCGGGCGATCTCACGTACCAGGTACAGACCCAGTCCGCTGCCGCCGGACGGGCCCGCTGCGGCAAAACGCTCGAACAGGCGAGGGAGAAGTTGGGCGTTGACCCCGGCCCCGGCGTCGGTGAGACGGATGTCGATGGTGTCCTGCGCGGCGGAACCGGTGAGCGTGAGCGGTGCAGCGCCGTGGCGGAGGGCATTGTCGAGAAGGTTGTCCAGGGCTTGGCCCAACCGGACGGGGTCGGCGTGGACGAGGGCCTCGTCAGGGACGTCGCACCGGACCTGCGCACTGGGCCGTGCGGCCAGCGTCCGGGCCACGGCACCGTGCAGCAGCTCGGTGAGCGAGACCTCTTCGAGGCGCAGCTGCACGGTCTGACCGTCCGGGCGGGAGGCGGTGGTCAGGTCCGAGGCGAGTCGGTGCAGCCGGTTGGCGCTGCTGCGGATGCCATCCAGCAGTGCTTCGCGCTCGTCCACACCCATCTTGTCCCATGAGGCCAGCAGGGTGCTCACGGATCCGTCGATGACGGCGGCCGGGTTGCGAAGCTCGTGGGCGGTTATCGCCATGATCCGGCGCTGCTCGGCAATGGAGCTGGTGCGCACCTGCTCGTGTTCGTGTTCGGCGCTCTGGTCCCGGGTGACCTTGGCGAAGCCGACGTGGGTCCCGTTGTCGTCGTCGTACACGGGAGTGATGACCACACTCGCCCAGAACTGCGTGCCGTTCTTGCGCAGCCGCCATCCCTGTTCCGCGAAGCTTCCCTGGCGCAGCGCGACCTCGAGGTTGTGCTCCGGGTGCCCGTTGGCGCGCTCCGACACCGGGTAGAAGACCCGGAAGTGGCGGCCGAGGATCTCTTGCGCGGTGTAGCCCTTGATGCGCGCGGCCCCGGCGTTCCAGCTGATCACCGTCCCGTCGACATCGAGCATGAAGATCGCGTACTCGCCCACCGCGGCAACCAGGAGCCGGAACATCTCTTCACTGCGCTGCAGGTCGACCTCGGCGGCCCGCAGGGCGCTGATGTCCTGCACCTGTGCGAAGAGGTAGAGGACCTGGCTCGCGGAGTCGCGGATCGGGGCGAGGGTGACCCGCACGGTCCCGGAAGGTTCGCCTGCCGGTCCACGAGGGAGTTGGTGCTCAAAGGTGGCGAGCTCATCGCCGCGGGTCACGACGGCCTCGAGCGCGTGGTCCAACCTGTGCCCGGTCCGTTCGGTCAGCCGTCCGTAGTCGACGCCGACGAGCTCCTCGGGGCTGCTGGACATCAGCCTCGCCAGGGCTCCGTTGGCCCGGACGATGGTGCCGGTGCCGGTCAGGGTGGCCATTCCGATGGCTGCCCTGTCGAACAGCTCCCTGAACTGCTGGACGTGCTCGTCCAAGACCCCCTGCTCCCAACCAGGGGAGGGCTGGCGGCTACCGCCTTGACCGCCCACCAACGCCAGCCTTGGTGGGCTGGACAGCAGCCCCGGCCTGACGCGGTCCACCGTGTGCGCGAGACGCATGGGAAGGTCGTGCAACGGAGTCCACTTGCCGATGACGTCGGCGGCGCCGAGCTCGCGGGCCCGCGTGGCAAGCCCGGCCTCGTCGAACCCGGTGAACAGCACGACCTTGGTCTGCGGGCGCAGGGCGAGGATGCCGGGCAACGCCTCGATCCCGTCCAACCGGGGCATCGAGGCGTCCAGCAGCAGGATCGCGGGCGAGAACTGGTCGACCAGGGTGAATGCAGCCGAGCCGTCCCCGCCCTCGGCCACGACCTCGAACAGGCCGGAGGACTCCAAGGTTCGGCGCACGACCGCCCGGACCTCCCGGGAGTCATCGACCAGGACCACCGTTGACCTGGCACCCGCCGCCACACCGCTCACACCTCGAGCCTCTCACCCCCCGACGGGGCTCGCACGGGACCGTGCTCGATCGTCCGCGCGAGCTGCTCCCGCTCGCGTGTTGGGGTCCGCGCCCGGCGTCCGACTTCCGTGGCTCACCGCGATGCTCCTTGCCCTCGCCCTTGGTCAGGGGACCTCCAGTGGCAGCCCCCGCGGCACCCACCGCGGTTACTCCCCCGCCGTGTCCGTTCAGCAGATCGCACGTAGACAAGATCACTGCACAGGCCAATCCGAACGTCCGTGTCTGCTTGTTGTGCCGGGGATCTTTCGGCACATCTCGATCAGCCGTTTGGGCTGCGCGTCGGGGCGGCATTGACGTCGGGCGCCGGTGCCCGGCCGTGATGGCCGTCCGGGCCGCTGCTGCCGGGTGTGCCGAAGCTCGCCCCGCAACGCCCTCCGGGACGCACAAGCCAGCCGAATCTCCGCTTTCGGTGTCACATTCGCGGCCCGGTCGGTGTCTTCATGGCGTGAGGAACTGCCAACCCTTTGGCACAGGCAC
>Ga0308175_100002739_pt1 | contig 12091 bp, 10 predicted proteins | sample PhyCR1_3_FD_203893 | JGI IMG/M metagenome (GOLD analysis project Ga0308175, IMG submission 203893) | Soil microbial communities from UC Gill Tract Community Farm, Albany, California, United States - DLSLS.C.R1 | ecosystem: Environmental > Terrestrial > Soil > Agricultural land | place: USA... | reverse complement strand
CTCGGCCTCGAGCGACGCCGTGGCGATCGCGCCGAGCGCGCGGCTGGCGTCCTGGCTCTCGTGCACGGGCAGGACATGGACGCGAGACGTCCCGATCTTCTCGACGGCGCCTTGAAGACGCCGCAGCTCGGCGGCGAAGACCGACGGCACCCAGTAGATGCCGCCGCCGTCGCGCAGCGTCACCGCCGCCCACTTGCCGAGCGCCTTCACGATCGCGCGCCTGACGTCGTCGGCCGTGTGCGTGGTCCGCAACGTGCGGAACCCCGTAAGCACGGCCTGGACGATGTCATGGGAGGCCACGTCGCTGGTGATCGCCTCGCTCGCGCGCTCAAGGCGCACGCGGGCTTCCTGGACGTAGGTCACGTTGCCCGCGTCGTCGCGGCTCTCGCGAACGATCGCGAAGACGATCTCGGCCTCGCTGTCGAGCCCGAGCCGGATCAGCCGGTCCCGCTGGCCGACCTGGGCCTCGCGCACGGCCTGCTTGAGCGCGCGCTCGGCGGTGGGCTCCTCGGGGAGCAGCGCGGCATCGAGGCCCGCGTCGCGCCAGAGCGACTCGAGCGTCGCCCGATCCACGCGGGCGTCCGCGAGCTGCCAGAACACGATGTCGCCGAGATGCTGGCTGCCCTTGCCGAGCACGGTCCGAAGTCGATGAAGGTTCATGAAAGTCTCCTTGGTGATGGTGAAACGATCGTTGATTGCCGTCGTGGTTACGCAGGGGTGGCGCGAGCAACCACCAGCCGACGGGGGCTGGTGCAAATGCGCGGGCGTCGGACGGCCGTTCACGCCGCGCTCGGCGGTGACCAAGCTGCACCAACGCCGACGGGGTGCTTGGTGCTCAGGTTCTTATGCCAAGAAGCGACGCTGGATTTCGAGTCGTGACAGCCCGCGCTGAACGCGTCCGCCACCGCCGACTGGTAGGTGGATCATGCGTCCGGCGGGCTCGAGCTCATCTCGCCGTCCCGGCGCCAACCGTTCGCTACGCAGGAGTGTTCGGCCGCGCCAGCAAGGCGCGTAGCAAGCTCCGCGGGCTGATGCCCGCGCGTGATGCCGAGCCGCTCGGGCGCGCGCGCGGGGCCGGGGTCCCGTGGGCCGAGTTGTTGCGCCCGGGTGTTCGCCACCGACGTGCGCGCGTACCCGCGCGGCGGCCGTCGCAGCGTGGTAGCCACCGGCGTGGATTCCGCCATGGCGCGCGCGGTGCTCGCGGCCCTCGGGCCCCCGTGCACCCAGGCGACCCTTCGCGCCTGCGCGGGGCCCGCCGCAGGCCGAGTTCTGGTTCGACGACGCTTCGTAGCCCCGCACAACGCCGACACGATTCGGCAGGGACGGGTCTGCGCGGACGTCGCCCGAATGTGTGCGCGCTAACATAGCCGGCATCCGGTGGCGATCGCCGGCTCGCTGGTTCCACCCTCGGGTGGCATCGGGGCATCCCCGAGGGTAGGCTCGACACCCCGCTTGTTTGTCCTTGCCGCCCAGCCACTTCGACGCAGGCCCCAGTCGCTTGAGCGATCCCCTTAAACTCTTCGAGGTCGCGCGGAACACCGGTGCGCCCACCTCCTACCTCGAATCGGTGGTCTTCCCGGCCGCCGTCCTGTTCGCTTGCCGCTTGTTGGAGGCTCGCACCGAACGGCTTCCCGACAAGCCACTCGTGACACGACGCGTACGATGGGCGGAGTTGCGAAGGCAGACGGACGCCGCTCTGGCAGCAAGGCTCGCCGAGGAATCCGCCGACGTGGTGGCTGCGATCCGTCATCTCGTGGGCGCCGACACTTCAGGGCGTGCACCGACCTGGACAGAGCCGCCATTGCAGCTACTGCGTGCGCTCTTCCAGTTCGCCGACGGGTTCTCATTCGACTCCGCGGATGATCAACGACGTGCAAGCGAAGCTTTCTCCGCACTCGTGACTGAAGGGGCGAGTCGCAGTCAATACGCACGTGAGTACGCCACACCGCTCCCGCTGGCGCGAATCATGGTTGCACTAGCGAACCCCGCGGGTGGCGACCGCATCTACGACCCCTGCTTCGGCACAGGCGGGCTACTGGACGCAGCCGCCTCTGAGGTAAGCGTGCGCGGCGAGTCGTCTCGTCGCACGACGCTGCACGGTGAAGAGCGGAATCCGACGCTTCATTTCCTGGGAGCCGTCCGCCTTCTCCTGCGAGGGTACGAACCGCACCTGGCGATCGGCGATGCTCTCGCAACCAAAGCATCAGCCGCACGTCTGTCCGACCAGTTCGATTGCATCCTCGTGGATCCTCCATGGGGCGTTCGGATCGAAGACCCGCTGGTCTACGACTTCCCAATCGCTGGGAAGTCGTCCGAGCTGATGTTCTTGCAGCACATCATCCGCTTCCTTCGGCCTGGGGGCCGCGCGGTCATCGCCCTCCCGCAGAGCGCTCTCACGCGCGGAGGACCGGCTCGCGAGGTACGCCGAATTCTCCTTGAGAGTGTGCGCGTCGATCTTGTCCTTCGCTTCGGGACCAGAAACACGCACGCTTCTCTGCAACCCAGCCTTGTGGTGCTCCGTCGTGCAGCGCCGAGCTCTGCGGTGAAGCTTGCCGAACTCTCCGGGCTACCAGAGTCGGCTGACGCCTATCACCGTGTTGTGGAAGTCCTCTCGGGAGACAAGGCCGGTGCCGCAGTGCTCGCGCGGACCGTGCCACTCGCGCAGATCGCCGGCAACGACTACGTGCTCGACCCGAAACGCTATTCCGAGCGAGACGTCGCCACCGAATATGCCGACGTCGAGAAACAGGTCCCGCTGTGCCCCCTCAAAGACGTCGCTCAGGTAGTTCCGGGCGTCGCGCTGTCTCGTGAGTTCATGGTCGAGGACCGCGCCGCCGACGCGGTCCCCGTGGTCCGTGTTTCGGACGTCCCCAGCGATGGTCCTCTTCGTCTTGGTGCTCGCTACTTGCTTCCCGAGGGCCGCGTTCGCGCGAAGGAGACACAATACATCCGTCGAGGAGACGTCCTCCTCACGATCGATGGGACGATCGGGCGCGCGCACTACGTCCGAGACGTTATCGACGGCGAGACCCAGCTCGCGGGTACTGAGCCCTTTCGCGCTCTCGCAGGACGCGGTGTTGTCATCATTCGCCCGCATCAGGGGTTCGACCCGTGGCTCCTGCATGCGTTGCTCAAATCGGCGACGCTGCAGGCGTACTTCAGACAGCTAACGACCGGCACGCACATCCCACATCTGTCGTTGACTGACCTGCGCAAGGTTCCCCTTCCGGTCCCGGCGCCGGCGGTTCAGGAGCGCGTCGTCCGACGTCTCTCCGAACAGCCAGCCGACGCCCTCGAGGTCTTGAACCTCGCGCTACGCGGCGAAGATGACGACGAACTCTCCCTGCTCTTCCGCGAGCACCCAGCGTTCATCCGCCTCTCTGGTGAGGGCGAAGTGGAGCCGTCCCACCGGAACGCGCTTGCCCTGGAGGTGCTCGACGCCCTTCGGCGCGTCAGGAACCGCATCGCACACCCGACGAAGAACGACCGGCCGCGTGTTTCGCTCAGTTTCTACCCGTGGTTGATGCGAATAGGATCGCTGCCTTTCAACGTACTTCGGCCAACCGCGCGCGCCGAAGACCGCTACGAGGCCTTGTATGCGTCGACCGCGCTACTCGAAGCAGCGCTCGTAATCGCCCGAGAGATCCAAGGACTCCTCGGACGACAAGCCGCCCGACTGACGGAGCGCATGTTGGCGTGGGCTCAGCACACCCAGCAGACGGCCGCTTCAGACATAAGCGTCGCGCTGCGCGAGATAGATTCACGTCGCGTCGCAAACGGCGTCATGAGGGTCCATCTTGAAGTCCGTGTGCATGGTGAAGGCGCGCTCCGTAGGTTCCAACTCACGTGCGATCCGAGCTGGCGCATGGGGATCCTCCGGGATTCGCAGGAGCGCCTAGCATTCGTCTTACAAGAACTGACATTCGATCTGTTGTCACCTAGCTCACCACTGCAGATCTGGGCAGAGGGGGACCTCGACAACCCGAGAATTCGTCTTTCATGGCGAGCGACTCGCCTCGATGGAGTCGACGCCGAAGGCGAGCTTGCCCATGAGGCTACGCCTCCAGCACGCCTTACTGAGACGTCTGGAGACATCGGCGTCAGCCCTTACGTCACGGGAGATGTAGTCGACGATCCGGCAATGTTCTTTGGTCGGCGAACAGTCATCGACGACATCCGCACGCACCTGGGAGGAGGAACGAAAGTGATCCTTCTGGAGGGTAACCGACGTACCGGCAAGACCTCGATCCTCCGGCAACTGCAGCGGCCTGAGTACAACCTCCTCGACGCCTGGGTTCCCGTTGAGTGCAGTTTTCAGGGCTCTACCGGCCACGACACCAAGGACGGTATTCCGACGAGGGCGCTCTTTCGCCTGATCGCGAGAGACATCGGCCTCGCATGCAATAAGGCTGGCGTGCCCGTTCCACTACCAGGAATGGTTCCAGCCGAAGATCCGCGCTTCTACGGCTTCAATTTCGCCAAAGCGCTCACTGCATTCTTCGACGGGCTCGATCCATACGAGGCTCTCCAGATCTACGTGGATATGTTCGTCGACGCCATCGCTCCGCGCCGTCTCCTATTGATGTTGGACGAGTTCGACAAGGTCCAAGTTGGGATCGATAACCAAGTCACAAGTCCGCTCGTCCCGGAGAACATCCGCAACCTCCTTCAGACGAGATCGGCGCTCGCTGCGATCATCACCGGCTCACGGCGTCTCAAGCGGCTGCGTGAAGAATACTGGTCTGCGCTCTTTGGCTTCGGCCACCGGATCGGCATCGATCCCCTGCAGCGCGACGAGGCAGTCGCTCTCATCACGCGTCCCGTTGCGGGACGGTTGGAGTATGACCCGCTCGCCGTGGATCGCGTCATCGAGCTCACCGCCAAGCAGCCGTTCCTGATGCAGTCGCTATGTGCGCGCATCTTCGAACTCGCAAAGAGACATCGGCGGCGCCGCATCGAGCTTAACGACGTCGCCGACGCTGTCCGCGCGATGGTGCGGGGCAACGAACATTTCGAGGCTCTGTGGGGCTACGCCGAAACAGAACGGCGACGGTTCCTGTTGTGCGCGTGCCACGAACTCCGTGGTGGAGAGCTGCGCGTCAGCGCAGATCTTCTTACGCAGCGACTTGACGACGCTGGCATCCACGTCCCCGTGGAAGCGGTCGACAGCGACCTCAAACTTCTTGTCGAACTCGAGATCGTCGCCATGACCAACACCGAATTGGGGCCGAGCTACTCGCTCGCCATCCCCGTCATGGAGGATTGGATGCAGGACAACTGCGACTGCGAAGCGCAACGACGACTCGCCGTACAGGAAGCGAGGGGAGGAACCACCACATGACCGCGTTCTTTGGGCGCCACGCCCTTCTCCGACAGGTCGCAGACCTTCACTCGAAACCGGTTCCAGACCACATCTCTATCGTCGGTCCGCGCTCGATGGGCAAGAGCGCCCTACTCCAACACATCGTTGACGGGCAGAGCACTCGTTCGTTTGCCGGCGGAGGCATCCTCGATCTCCGGCACGATCCGCCGCAAAGCACGGAGGCGGCCATCGCGCGTGTGGCGGGTGCGATCAAGCGCATTCTTTCGTCACTGCGCTCGGAACATGCAGAACTTGCCAACTACGTTGAGCCTTCCGATTCCACCGAACTGGTGAACGACCAGCTGAAGATCGCGATCGACCAACTCGCTCAGGATGGCGCTCGCATCCTCCTGGTCCTTGACGGTTGCGACCCCGTTCTTCAGAACAGCGCGATCCCGCGAAACCTCTGGGATAACCTGCGGTCACTTGCGCAGAGCAAGGGCCTCCGGTTGATGACGGGCACCCGCGCTCCATTACACGAGCTCTGCTACAATCCCGATGCTCGCACATCCGACTTCTTTCGCATCTTCTGGGACCAGCCTCTCACCGTTGGGCCATTCGACGAGGACGACTGGGACGACATCTTTGAACGCTCTGGGCTGCTGCTCGAGACGCCCGCACAAAAGGAACTGCGCAATTGGACCGGCGGACACCCCGACATGGTCGAGCTGCTGCTCTCACGGCTCCGGGATCTTGCGAAGCCTTCGATCGCCAAAGCGGATGTTGACCAAGTCGCCGAGGAGATCCTGCGGCGTGGCAGTGGAAAGCTCGAAGCCATATGGAATGACTGCCCGGAGCAGGTTAGAGACGACATCCTGCTCCTGTGTCGTGGCGATGTCTCAGCAAACGAGATTCCGAGCGATCGGGCTACATATCTCGTTGGGCATGGCCTCGCTACGAAAGCGGGCGGACGGGTGAAGCTCGCGAACCGCTTAATCGAGCGAAAGGCCGGCACACACCGCGCTGATGTGAGTAGCCTGCGCCAGAGCTTCGGCACACGGGACGCGTTCGATCTGAGTATTCGGACGGTGCTCGAGCTTCGGCTTGGCGCCGTCACCGGCGCGGACACGGAGCTGGTCCGTCTCGTCCAGCGCTGCATCCGCCACCTTCCGGACGATCCAGCAGCTACGCTCAGCGGCGCTCGCGATGTATGCGACCGCGCACTCGACCTGATCTGGGAGGCCGAGGCGCCCCGCGGTGTCGTCCCGAAGGCCTGGCTCGACGCGTGGAAAGAAATGGCTGTGACGACGGCACAGAAAGCCGTGGAACGCTTTACGCGAGAGCGAGAGATCCGTGGCGACGACCGCGGCGGACAAGTGGAGCTCCTTCGACTCGCCACCGGGCGCCAAGGCATGAAGGCCGTGACCGCAAGGGTGAGCAAGGCCGCACACGTTCTCGTCGAGTACACTAAGAGCCTTGGCGATCTCAGAAATCATTCCCGGGCTGCGCCGTCGGTGATGATGGGGGCGGCATTCTGCATGTCCGCCATCGAGCTGTGTGAGGTTCTCGGGCGGGAGCTTCACCAATGACTCGGAGTGGTCGCAAAGTCTGGGAGCGGATGCCGTGAAACTCGTGATGGGAGAGCTGAACCGGGTGTGGCTGCGCGATCTGCTTGCTGCGTCACGAGTGTCGTGTCGCTCCATCCACGCTGCCGTTGCATACGCGCAGGACAACCACCTGCTGTTTGAGCACTGCAAGGAACACGAGGTGCGGCTTTGGTATTTCGGACTTCTCGATGAGTCCGATGCTGTGCCCGTCGCGCTTCTCGAGCGGCTCCTCAGTCGAGGTCCGTCGCGCGTCGAGTGCCGCCTCGTTCACGGGAACTTTCACCCGAAGGTTATCTGGTGGCATGGGTACGGGGCGTACATCGGCTCGGCGAACCTCACAGACAAGGCCTGGTCGCGCAACGTCGAGTGCGGTGTGTTCTACGACGAGGATGAGCTCTCAGACGGAATCGGCCAGCAACTGGAGAACCTCTTCGACTACTTGTTGGAGAACAGTCTTCCGCTAACCGCTGAGCTAATTCAAAAGCTCAAGCGTTTCCAGTCTCAGCGGGCGAGCCTCAACAAGGCGAAGACCGACGCGATGATGGCATTCGGCGACCTCATGAAGGGCGTCCCCGAGCACCGCGGTTTGTCGGTGCACGCGCCTAAGGGTCATGACCACGCTCGCGATCGCTTCGTCGCCGAGTGGACAAAGACGCTGGAGCTGCTCCGTGGACTCGGCAAAGAGTTTCACGATTTGAAGGCGCGCCCCGCGTGGGTCGACGATTCGGCCGATCCGGTTGCACACTTCGATCAGTTCCTGCACGCGTACTACTACGCCGTCGTCCTCGATCGAGACGGCGACGAGGGAAAGAGCGTCGAACGCGTGGAACGGTTCTATGAGCGCCACCGGCACGACGCAGCGGCGGCGATGAGAGACGCCGCCGCGTGGTGGGCGGGCCTGAGCCAACCACCGCTCGGCGAAGATGACTTCATCCGTCTTCATGCGCCGCAAATGCGGAACGCATTCCGGCCTGAATCGTTGGCAGCGCTCACCAAGGACTCGTTCCCGAATGCTATCAGGCGTGTCAACGCGTTCAGAATGCACGCGCGGCAGACCAAGAATTCCGAACTAGGCTTGCCACACGGGTTCAGCTGTTCTGAGGACGAGCGCGTCGACTACCTGGCGCGATGGCTCTGGGACCGCCGTACCGTCAGTGGGAAGTCCGTCCGTGACCTTCTTGAGTTCGTGATTTGGGGCACGAGGCCGCGTGACATGGAGGAGCGGCTGTGGCTTGCCATCAGCTCCGACGAATGGGCGCTGCCTCACTTTGGGCGAAGCTCGATCGGGGAGCTTGTCGGTTGGGCACGTTCTGATCTCTACCCCCCGCGAAACAACCGAACGAACAAGGCGCTGCGGGCGCTCGGCCACAACGTCAAGCTCTACTACAGCGACTAGAAGGAGGCGCGGACAGTCCTGTGTCGGGTTTCATTCAGAGCGACGACTCATTGAAGGCGAAGTATGCCGGCACGCCGACCTTGCACGCGTTCCTGTGCGCGCTTGGCGTACGGATCCCACGCCACGAGGTTCTCGAGCGGGCAATCGAGAACGACATGAGCGATATCGGCTATGGCGTGAGCGGCAGGACGCACTGGGACGGGAACGCATGACGCGTTTTTGCTCGCCGGAGCATACGCGCCCCCAACTTCTGCGTGGAGCTATCCTTGCTTGCTGGGCGTCCCACGATGGCGGTGTTGCTCACGGCCCGGCCAAGATCATGGATGGCTACGTGGCAGCTCAGTCAGACGTACCTGACAACCATCTGTTGCTTAGGAGGAACCTCGAAATTCACTAGAAAGTGAGGTCGGAGCACGCCCGCAGGTTCGGAAAGGCAGCAGTCTTTATACGCGGTTCCTGACTCGCATGGACATGGGTCAGTGCTTGCTACTTCCGCATAGCGTCCGTGCGAATGTCTGATTTTTGTCCACTCGTACGTCCAGCCATCGAAGGGCGATTCGAGGTGCTCAACAACGTACTCGACGAGCGCGAAATTGTAGTCGAGGTGGACAATGCAAGACTTGTGCACGGGATCGTCGACGAGGGCGATGTGATCGACATCCGCGCTAGTAATCCGTTGGAAGCACATTTCGCCGTCATAGATTTCGCCCTTGCGATGATGGCAGGCTGTTCGCGGAGTCAAAATCGCGTCGCACAGACCGCATCGCCGCTCCTTGACGAAGTACCCTGTGCTTATAAATTTCTTATACGGATAGATGCCCTGAAACCGTCTCGTGTACTCAACGAGCCATTCGAGGTGGTAGTCCGCAAGCGGATGATGGCGAGCCAGGGCTCCGAGCTTGATCTCGACCTCCTCGAGGGTGCACCACGCGTCGTAGTAGCTGCCGGCTTTCATTTGCTCGAAAGCCTCTGTGTACTGCATCTGAGCAAAGAGAATCGTCTCGAGGCACCATATCTCCTTGGCCTTATCCTGATTACCGCCGGCGACCGCGCGTTGTTTGGCCGTCCTCAAGGCATCCTCCATAGCAGCAAGCAGTTCCTCGGAACGACCTCTGGGAGCGCGCAAGCATTCGCGAATTTCATCGAGATCCATGAGATGCATCCTCGGATAAGTAGGCATGCGGGTGTGCGGTCGCGTATGAAGGTCGCCTTGGAATCCTAAGGTGTCGTGTGCACGTATTGCAATCGCGGCATCCGAGCAGGGGGCACAGCGAAGAAGAAGTCGCAGTGCGGTCGCAGGACGCCGGGCTCGCGTAGGCAGCAGGATTCGTAGTCGATGCCCGACTCGCAAGGGCATGGTGACGAGGGAGGGATGTCCCGGAAATGTTCATGAGGATGCCGCTGTTTCGTCCAGCGGCATCCCCAGGCGTGATACGGCGAAGAGAGACATGCAGTCACGTATTCTACAAGCGGGTACTCGTAGTCGACCCGCTTGCCAGTTGCAGGATCTACAAGAAACAGCACGCACGCCTTATCGACAGGATTGGCAACGAGAGAGACTTCCGTGCCTACAAAGTCAGTGATCTCGTGGTGGCACATTACACCATCATAGATTTCGCCCAGTCGATGGTGGCAGCCGCGACGCGGCGAAATGACGGCATCGCAGAGTCCGCAACGGCGTTCTCGCACGATGGCACCGATGCTCGTGAAATTGCGATACGGAAACAAGGATTGGAAGCGTGTGGTGTGCGTCTGAATGAACTGCAACCGGAAGTCCGACAGATCGGAATGGCGCTCAAGGTGACAAAACAGCGTCTCGACATCAGCCAAAGCGCACCACGCATCATAGAATTGCCCGGCCTTCATTCGCTCGAACGCATCTCGGTAGCCCTCCTGTATTGCCAAAGTCGTTTCCAGGCACCAGATATGCTTCGAACCATCGTGGTCACGGTCGCGGACCGCAGCCGCCTTCAACTCGATGAGCGTCGCCTTGAGAACGTTCTCCGCGTCGGCTGCGCGGTCCACCGGACGTCGCAGTAGGTCGTGCGCCTCCTCGAGCCTCACCTCCTCGCTCCTCCTCGAAGGTACCGGACCTCCAGGTGCTCTCGTGCCGGGACCACGTCGAAGGTCACGTCACAATGGGGAATGGTCACTCCGGCTTGATGTAGGCAACATGCCTCATATGCCCTTCCACTGCCGCACGGACAGGGCGCGTCTCCGCTGACATCCGCGAAATGGCGGTGTGAGCAGAGCCTTTTTGTCCACTCGAAGTTCCAGCCGTGATACGGCGACGCGAGACCCGCGACCACGTACTCGATCACCGAGTAGTCGTAGTCTTTCAACCGGCCGGAGTCAGGGTCGGACAAGAAAGCGACGCGCTCTTTTCCGACCGGCTGATCGACCAGCGACATCATGGTGATCTGTATTCGGAGTCGATGACCGCACATCTCGCCCCCGTAGATGTCACCCTTTCGGTGGGCGCATCCTTTGCGCGGTGTGATCAGCGCGTCACAGATGCCGCAGCGCCGCTCTTGCACGACGTACGCGGGGCTCAGGAAGACACGGTAGGGGTAGAGGCTCTGGAAACGCGCCGTTTGCGTGCGTATGAACTCGAGTTGGTAATCGTTCAGCGCGTGGTGCCGAGCCAAGTGGACCAGATGGCGCTCAACTGCAGCGAGGAAACACCACCCCTGGTAAAATGCGCCTGATTTCATGCCGTCGAACGCCAGGCAATAGTTCCGCTGTATCGCGAGGATCGTCTCGAGACACCATAGATGCCTGGCGCTGTCTTCGTCGCCGCCCCGCACGGCCGTGGCCTTCGCTTTCTTGATGCGTCCCAGTAGCGCCCGTTCATCTCCCCCCGTCCTGCATTCCGGGCTCCGAAGCGCCACGGTGAGCGCCTCAGGAATCACGAGGTTCGTCCTCGGCAGCGGTTTCCGTCCGCTGCGTCTCGCCGGGCGGCAACTTGAAATGGATTTTGAGGCGATCGAGCGTCTCCGTGCCGAACAACTTGTGAAAGTCCTCCGAACTTCCCTCGTATTCAATCGACACGATCGGGTCATCGTCGTTCTGCGGCGCGATCAGAAGACAAACTCGCGTCTTTGAGTCGGTCAGGATGCCGGTACGCTTTTTGACTAAGTCCCACAACACATTTGGAATGACCGGAATGAGCACATACTTGACCAGGATGCTTCCGAGATCGATGAGAATGCTGTGGAGCAACCGCTCTTGGTAGTCCTCGTCGCGGACGGCGATCTCGACTCGGGCCTCGGGGAGGGCTGCTTGAAGGTCGCGAAAAATCTCGACCGTGTCGGACGGGAACAGCGGCTTTCCTTCATGAGTGCTCGGCAGCAGCACGACGTCGGCGGATGCCATGCTCGCGCGCAAGCTCTCGTCGGTGGAGGCGTCCTCCAAGAGCTCGAGGCGGGACTTCCGATGCTGCTCAATCTTGATGGATGGCGGGGACAGGGTCATTGGATATTCCTCGACTAGCACTCGTGAGTGAGCGGCATTCAACCACTGACGGATACTTGTGATCCGAGGCCATTATGCGCAAAGCCGCGACACCGCGATGAATTCGGACAAGAGGAAGACCTTGCGAGATTGCTTCGGTTTGTGCGCGCCACGGTAGACGCCGCCGCCAGCGCCGAGGCCGCCAGCCACCAGCGCAGCCCGCTTGTTGCCGGTGATGGCGTAGGTGAATAGGCCGAGGCCGACGCCGCCCCAGAGGCCGTACTCGACCGCGTGGGTGGCGTGCGCGGCGTGTTCGATGGGCCAGACGTGGGG
>Ga0308175_100002738_pt1 | contig 12093 bp, 13 predicted proteins | sample PhyCR1_3_FD_203893 | JGI IMG/M metagenome (GOLD analysis project Ga0308175, IMG submission 203893) | Soil microbial communities from UC Gill Tract Community Farm, Albany, California, United States - DLSLS.C.R1 | ecosystem: Environmental > Terrestrial > Soil > Agricultural land | place: USA... | reverse complement strand
TCTAACGGCGGACTACGCACGTAGTAGCTGTGGTCGATCTATTCTCGGACCCGGGTTCAATTCCCGGCGCCTCCACTAACTGAAGGTCCAGCACGATCCGGTAGCATCCAACGGCGTCCAGTTACCTGGGTGCCGTTGTTGCATCACCAGACCAGCTCTTGCGCTCCAGAACCAATCCGCTGCGTCTCGCAGAAATCCGGTCCAATTGGCGGCACTCGCCGCTCCGGCTAACGCACGGTGTTCGCCACCGAGACCGCATCGCGCTGGCGCCGCGATCAGAATATTCGCATTCTCCGGAGAACTAGATACAAGACCGCTACGAACATCGCCAATGGATGTACGCTGGACCGTGATTCATGGACCGACGTGACGCGCTGAAGACCCTGCTCGCGGCGTTGGCCGCGCCGCGCGAGTGGGAGGTTCCGCGGCGTGCGACGCCGCGTGTGTCGACGGTGATTGGCACGGGAGCGCCGGGCTACTCCGACCGGCAGGTCGCTAACCCGTACGGGCTGGCGATCGGGCCGGACGGTGCGCTGTATTTTTGCGATCTGGACAATCAGCGGATTCGCCGGCTCGATCTCGCTACACGTCGCACCTCGACAGTGGCGGGCAACGGGGAGCAGGGGTACCGCGGTGACGGCGACCAGGCGGTCGACGCGTCCCTGAACATGCCACACGAGGTTCAGTTCGACGCCGCGGGACATCTCTACATCGTCGAGCGCGATAACCACGTGGTGCGGAAGGTGGACGCGACGACCGGCGTGATCTCGACGTTCGCGGGCACCGGTATGGCGGGCTTCTCAGGGGACGGCGGCGCGGCGCAGCGCGCCCAGTTGAGTAGCCCCCACAGTGTGGTCGTCGATTCGCGCCGACGAAAATTGCTGATTTGCGATATCGGGAACCAGCGCATCCGGCAGGTCGACCTGGCGACCGGGATAATCGAGACCTTCGCCGGAACGGGGGCGACGGGTGCAATGCCGGACCACGGACCGCTCGCGGGGACGCCATTGAACGGTCCGAGGTCGATCGCGATCGACGCGTCGGGCGACCTGTATCTTGCCCTCAGCGGGGGCAACACGATCTACCGTATCGACGCGGCGGCGCGTACGCTGGAGCACATCGCCGGCACAGGAGACGCGGGCTACGCAGGCGACGGCGCTCAAGCGCGCTGGGCGAAGGTCGCGGGGCCGAAGGGGCTCGCGTGGTGGCGCGATACGCTATATGTCGCCGACACGGAGAACCATGTCGTCCGCCGGATCGATTTGCGGTCGGGGATCATCACCACGGTGCTCGGCACCGGGAGGCGTGGCGATGGGCCCGAACCAGATCCGCTGCGGTGCTCGCTGGCGCGGCCACACGGCGTGCTCGTCGACGCGCTCGGGGCGCTGTACGTTGCGGACAGCGAGGGGAACCGGATCCGGATGGTCGTCTAAGCGTTCAGCGCGGCGGAGATAGGGCCGACGCTTCCTATCCTCAAGCGCCATCGCGGTGAAATTCTAGGCTCTAATGGCCCGAATAGCCAAGCAACGATGGTTGTTCCGATGGCTTGCGCGGAGTTAAGGGTGGCTCCTCTCTTCGCGCTGCCTGCGCCAGCCGTCCGGCGTCACGCCCCGCGGTTTGTAGACGTTGAGAACCGTGATGACGAGCAAGACCAGGAGACCAAGGCCAGGATGCAATAGATCCCCGCCGCGCTCTGTCACGGTCGGTCCGGCGGTCGCGCGCGCCGAGCGAGCGACAGAGCTCACGGACGGCATGTGCAGGAGCAGTATGAGGACGCAGAAGGTGGTGAGCACGAACGTGATCACCACCCAGTAGTAACGAAACAATCCCCACGCGGTCCCAAGTGAGATAATGAGGCCCGTGACGAGGGATCCGACCGCGAGTGGAACGATCGCAAGCCAGCCGATCAGGTCCATCGCGATCCATGCGGCTCTCACTATCTCTACGTCCGCGTTCGTCGCAGCGGACATGCCCAGCACGAGGTACGCAACGACGGCGCCGATCCATCCGATTGAGACTGCGAGATGGATGGTCAGCACCAACTTGCGAACGGCCGGTGTCATCGTCACGGCCGAGCCGCGGCCGAGCTGTCGTCGCGCGCATTTCCGAAGTGCATATGGCGACTAGGCCCATGATGACCAGTCGCCATCAGCAAGACCATCAGCAATATGAGAACGAGAATGACAATTCCAAACACCTTCACCCAACGCGGCATGCGCGGCGGACCATCCCCGGCATTGAGCGGCTGCGGTTGATCAGTTGTCCCCACGATGTTCTCCTCTCGTCGTGTGTTCCATCTCACATGTCGCCGTGCTGCGCCCTTCGCACGTGCCATTGCCCCTCGAGCTCGATCTGATGCTTCTAGCGCTTCCTTGGCTCGGCACCAATATCACAATCCTCGCTGTACTGATCGCGCTCGGCGTCTGGCTTCGCCGGCGCAGACACGCGGAGATCGTCGCGCAGTTTGGCGCTCCAGCCGCGGGGAACTATCTGCTCAAGCTTTTTGTTGAAAGTCGCATTTGCGCGTCCGCGGCCATCGATTTGGCCGCGACGCGGTCACGTTGCGTGACCTCTCCTCTTCGTCACGATGTTGCTCTCGCGCGTCTACATCGGCGTGCGTTGGCCGACGGCCGCGGTCGGAGCGGGGGCGATTTGGTTCCTCGCCGTCGTGCTCGCATTTCGACAGCCGGTTGGAAAGGCTCAACACTGGCCGAGTTCGTCGAGCCGCGCCGCGCCGCAGCGATTGAGTTATGAATCGTCGCCTCCGTGTTGGGCTTGGCTCGTTGTCCGCATCCTTGCTACCAATCGTCGCGACGAGTTGCGGCTTTCTTCCCCTAAATCGGGTGTCGACGACGGGGACGGATGTCTTGCGCGCGGCGCCGAAACCGGCGCCCGTCGACTCAGAGTTCGAAGGATGCGGTGCCGATGGCTCGCAGCCCGACTACGCGTTGAATCGCCTGAAGGACCGCATCGACGACGCGAATTACATCGCAGTTCCGTGGAGCATGATTGCCAACCTGCCGTGGCCGAGGCGCGTCGGTTACCGGTTCCGCAACCAGTGGACGCAGGGTGAGCGCGACGATGTAAATCGCTATGAAGGTGCGGCAATTCGGGTCGACGGCTATCTCGCTGGCTACCGGCTCGAAGGCCCAGAGCCGCCGAATTGCTACTCGACGGCGCGCCGACACAGGGACTTTCACTTGTGGCTCACCGAGAAGGCGCATCAGACGGCTGGTGACGCGATGGTCGTGGAGTTGACGCCGCGAGTTCGCGCCAAGCATTCGGCGTGGACGGAGGATCGACTCGCCGCTCTGGTAGCGACCCAGGTGCCGGTCCGCGTTTCCGGCTGGCTGCTACTCGATCAGATGCATCCCGAGAGTATTCGCCGCAATCGGCGGACCCTGTGGGAGGTCCATCCAATTATGCATCTCGAATGGCAGCAGCCCGACGGTGTTTGGGTCTCGCTCGATACTCTCAGTCCGATCCGGTGATGCTGACTTGCGGGTCATTCGTCGCTCACTGTGCGGAACTCCGCGCAACGGAGAGCCAGCGCGGCCGTGAATGCCGCTGCTCGCAGCGTCGATGCTGCGGATCTCACAGGTCTCCTCCGAATGCAGTGTAGAGTTCATCGAAAAGCGTCCGTCCGCGTTCCACTCGGTCCTCATCCCGATCACAGAGCTTCGCGATGCCGGCGATCAACCGCGCCAAGCCAACGGCTTCTTCGCGGTGGAATTTGGCATCTTTGCAGTCGACGTCGTGAACGATTTCAGCGATCTCTCGAAGCGCTTTGGCTTTCAGTTGGAACTCGTCCAAAAGCGTTTCAAAGGTGCATGCGTCGCCAACGTGTGTGTACTCCGCCTCGAACATGTCGAAGCGCAGTTCGCCCTCGACGTGTGAGTAGCGATTCGGGTCAACGAACCGAAAGCGCGGCCGACGATCGATGAACCGGCCTATGAGCCACGCGCAGGCGATCCGGTCAACGTGAACACCGCGTCGCGTTACCCATGTCGCGCCGTCGATGGGCTTCGATTCGGCGACTGCCCGGCGGTCAGTTCGTTGATGTACGATGCCTTGTTGAATATCTGAGAGCACCGCCGATGTGATTTCGCCTTCTGCCGACGAGAAGAAGTCGATCGAGCTCACCGTCTCGTACCGACGCCGGAGCTTTGCGAGTTCGTGCTCGGCGTTTTGCGTTGACGCGTTGGCGTTTCGCGCGCGACCGGCTCGGCTCCTTTTCTTCGCGCCTTTTAATGACAGCCGTGTCGCCTTCAGTGTTTTCAGCAAATGTCGCGCGTCGGATAGAATCGCCGCGTATTCCTCGGCGCGAGCAGCATTGAAGCGCGCTCGGACTGCATCGTCTGTGAGCCCGTCGCCGACCAACGCAGCCTCGGACACGAACGCCTCACCGCCGCCCTCTTCGATCTCGCGGACAATCCATTGAAAATCCTCGTACGCTTCCGGTGTCGGCGGCAGAACGTACACACTGTTCTTGATCGCAACCGCCCCCACTCGCTGTAGCCGGCGCCCGATTTTCACACGAAGGTAGTCCGGCTTCGGTGGAATCTGGTGAATCAGCAACAACCATCGCGTCGATGATGCGACGACGGCCGAAGGCGCACCGACCGATTGTTGCGGTCGCGCTCTAGAGTTGCGGGATACGTGAGTGGAGCGACGCATAGACAGGGAAGGCTAGCACAACTGTATCTAACTTACTCTCGGGTCGCCGGCGTCCCGAGTAGCGTCGTGCGGATGCCAGTCGGCGGCTGTATGTTCATTTGACACGCGGCTGTATCACAACTGAAGCACCCGTCCTGATCGTTGCATCTTCCGCGACGAACGGGTGCTGAACGAATCCTTCTCATCGGAGGAGCCGCATGCGCAATATGTGGAGCAGCCAGTTTCGTTCTATTCACGCCGCGGCCGTCGTCGCGGCGCTCGCGCTGTCGAGCAACGTCGGTGCACAAGAATCAAACAAGGAGCTCGCAACCGCGCTGAAGGCGAAACACGTCGCGCTCGCGACGGCCGTCACCGCGGCTTCGGCGCACGGCAAGCCGATATCGGCAAAATACGAGTACGAGGATGGCAAGCTGCAGCTCTCCGTCTATACGGAAAAGGGCGGCGCCTTTTCCGAAGTGATCGTGAATCACACGACGGGAAAGGTTGCGAAGACCGAGAAGATCACCAGCGGTGACGATCTCAAGGCCGCGGAATCGCAGAGCGCAGCATTGGCCAAGGCAAAAGCATCGCTTTCATCGGCGCTCGAGAAAGCTCGCGCCGCAAACGCTGGATACAGTGCGGTGAGTGCGATCGCCACCGTCAAGGACGGAAAGGCCGTTGCAGATATCACGCTCATGAAGGGCGCGGAATTCAAGTCAGTCACGCAGCCTCTTGAGTAATTCACTCGTCGGAGGAGACGAGATCGCTGCCGGCGGGTCAGCAGAGTTGCCGACAGTGCTCTTTGTCAGCCTCTACGGATTTGCCAAAAGCGTGATCGCTGTGCAGTGCTTCACGCGCGGAGCACACGACCGTGGCCTTGCTTATGCGGCAGAATCCGCTGGCATTGAGCCCGACGCCGGAGTGCGGCCGCGAGCTACCTGTGGTGCAGGCACCTTTACAGGATCGCTGGGATAAGTTGCCGATGGTGAGTGACGGGTTCGACACCGGCACGGGACGCAATCGTCGCACGGTGGAACAGCTACTCGACTCGCTCGGATAAGAACGGACAGGAAACCCTTCCGGAGGAATGCATGCGCAAGGCTATTTGCACGATCGCTCATTGGAGTCTGCTAACGGGTGCCTTCGCCGGCGCCTTCGCCGGCCCGCTCGCCGCACAACAGAAGGGCGGTGCCACGCCGTGGTCGGCGGTAGAGGAGGCGCTGGGCCGGAAGGGCGCCATGCAACCCGGCAACGTGATCAAGTTCAGCTTTCCTCGTGGCGATCTCACCGTGACGACCGGCGGCGTGACGCTAAAGCCGGCGCTGGCACTCGGCGGTTGGGTCGCTTTCAAGGAGACCGCCAAGGGCGAAGCAATGGCGATGGGAGATCTCGTGCTCACTGATGAAGAAGTGAGCCCTGTCATGACGGCCTTGCAGGCCGGCGGCGTGCAGCAAACGGCAGTGCACAATCACATCCTCCACGAATCGCCCCGGGTGATGTACATGCACATCTCCGCGCATGGAGACGCGGCGAAGATCGCGCACACGATTCACGATGCGCTGGGCCAAAGTAAGACACCGCTGGGTCCCGCGTCACCGCCTACAGCGCCCTCGGCAGCCGATCTCGATACGGCAGGAATTGCCAAAGCACTCGGGGTCGCCGGAAAACTGAACGGCGTGGTCTATCAGGTGAGCGTGCCGCGAAGCGAGAAAATCATGGAGATGGGGCAGGAGGTTCCCCCATCAATGGGCGTTGCGACCGGAATCAACTTTCAACCCACTGGCGGCGGAAAGGCGGCAATCACCGGCGATTTCGTGTTGCGCGGGAACGAAGTAAATCCCGTAATTCGTGCGCTGCGTGATCACGGAATCGAAGTCACCGCGCTCCACAGCCACATGATCGACGAGGAGCCGCGTCTGTACTTCATGCACTTTTGGGCGAACGACGACGCAGTGACCCTCGCAAAGGGCCTTCGAGCGGCACTCGATCAAACGAAGTCGAAGAAAGGTTGACGCGGCGCGAACGCGCTGTTGAGTTCTTCGGGCTAACGCCGGAGATCGTCGCCGTTTCGACCAGCATGTTTTTGCTCGGCTGCGGCGAAAATCTCTGGCGTCGTTTTTTGCCGAAGTATTTGCAGTCACTCGGCGCACCGATCACCGCGATTGGCGCCTTCGGGACCGCCGAGGACTTCTTGGACGGCGTGTACCAGTATCCGGGCGGTTGGGTTGCTGATCGCTACGGCCGACGATTCGCACTCGTCGCGTTCACCGCACTCGCGGCGCTCGGCTACGCAGTGTACTGGGCGCTTGCGTCGTGGCAGGTCGCGTTTGTTGGACTCGCCCTTGTCATGGCGTGGGACAGCATGGCGAGTCCAACGCTCTTTGCCGTCGTGGGCGACGCGCTTCCGAAAGAAAAGCGCTCGATGGGCTTCACCGTCCAGTCCATCCTTCGGCGCATTCCGATCGTCATTGCACCGACACTCGGCGGCTTGGCGGTTGCAGCGTATGGGATTCGTGACGGTGTTCGACTCGGCTTGATCGTGTCGCTCGTCATGGCGGCGCTGACGATTGCAGTTGCCGCTCGACTGCGGATTCCAATCATCCCGGATGCAGAGCCAGTGACCGTGCGGGGGGTCTGGCAATCGTTTCCGTCGTCGCTGCGTTGGCTCTTGTTGTCGGACGTCTTCATTCGAACGTGCGACGGTCTCGTCGACGTCTTTCTTGTCCTCTATGCGATCAATGTTATCGGCATCGGCGCGCCGAGGTTCGGTGTGTTGATCGCGATCCAAGCGTTGACGACGATCGTGGTACAAGTACCGGCGTCGCACTTCGCGCAACGAGCGGGGAAGAAGCCGTTCGTTACGGCGACGTTCATCGCATTCGCGTTATTCCCGATCGCGGTCGTCCGCGCAAAGACCTTCGGTTGGCTCGTGGCGGCATTCGTTATTGGCGGTCTCCGCGAGCTCGGTGAGCCAGCTCGAAAAGCGCTGATCGTCGACTTCGCCGCGCCATCGCTCCGAGGCCGAGTGGTCGGGCTGTACTATCTCTGTCGGAGTCTGGCGATTGCACCGGCGGCGTTCATCGGTGGACTGTTGTGGCGTATCAGCCCAGGATTTCCATTTTATATCGCCGGCGTGATCGGGATCGCTGGAGTCGTCGCGTTCGTGATCACGGTGAAGGAGTGAGGCTTTGAGTCACCTGCGCGGTATCTCGTGACGCTCCGTGGCTCCTTGCCGCCATCGCGGTCGGGGCGTGATCGGCCCAGCGTTGCTGATGATCGGTCTCGTGCGAACGCCTGCGTCGCTCTTGGCGTTTGGCTCCATCTCTGCGCGCGTTCTACTCGTGAAGGAGATGATCGAGGGCCTCACATTCCCCACACGAAACACGGCTTGATGGCACTGGACGTCCGAAGAACTTGCTGGGCTGTCGCGGGTGTAATGCCCAAGTGAAGCCTTCGTTAGACACCAAAGCCGTGCCAAGAAAGAACGGGGAAAGAACGTCATTCTACACGGATGGGCACCCTGAAAGTCAGCTGACCCTTTGGCCCACGCAGCTCGAGACGGAGTGTTCCTGGTCGCTCAGGTGTGTATTCGACGTCGTACGTCTCTCCCATGCTCACGAGTTGGCGCGCTGGTCGAAGGATCTGTTGCGCCGGGGGCAGCGCGAAACCGTCTTTGGCGAGTCGCCGCCAACGCACGAGCAACGTGTCGTTCGCGAGACGCAGCGCACTGTCGGTACGCGCGGTCAACGAGAAGTTTGTTAAGACCTCCCAGTTGGCCAAATTGAAGAATCGCAACGTCGCGGGCCGACCGACATGGAGCACGACTGTGTCCGGATTCGACTCGCCGTTGATCCCGCCGCCCTTGAAGAAGAAGAGGTGCTCATCGGGCGAGGGCATAGCCCCAGGCTCGCGGACGATGAGCGCGCCTTCGAGCCCGGCCTGCTCCTCGCGTGGCTCATCCACGTGCGCGTGATACATGAACGTTCCGACGCGCGGCGGCGTGAAGCGCGCCTCGAAGGAATCCCCCGGCGCGATCTCCGGCGTCAGCCGCGATCCGTCGCCGCTCACTCCCGGGACGCCGTCCATATAGCTGTCTTCGAGCTCGATGCCGTGCCAGTGCACGCTCGTGGGCCGGGAGAGATGGTTCACGATCATGATCGATACGGGCTCACCGCGGGTGAGATCGAGCTCGGGACTCAAGGCCCGTTTCGTGTCGATGCGACGATTCTTCTCCTCGATCACAAAGCGCATCGAGGGCTCGGGGACGTAACGACCGGGCGGGTTGAGTACCCCGATCAGTAGCTGGCTGTCGACTGTGGCAACGAGCCGGAGATGGCGGATCGGTGCGGGAGCGCTGGGAACTCGCACACCGTGACGCGGCGCGACATCGACCTCCTGCATAAGCCCGGACATATCGGGCATCCCCCGATCGTTCCGCGCGGCCGACATCGAATCCGGCATGGTATGGAGCGCGAAATGACAGTGGAATAGCCAGTGGCCCGGGCGGTCCGGGGACCAAGTCATCGACATCGCCGCCAGGGACGGTAGCAATTGTGTGACGACCATCTGGCTCGGCGCGGGAGGTTCGAATTGGCCGGCACCGGCGCCATCGAACGCATCCACGCGATAGTAGAAGCCGTGCAGATGCATCGGGTGCGACTCCGGCGATGCGTTGATCACGCGCCAGTGCAACGAATCGCCTACCGTCGCCGAGATGCGCTCGGTGTTCGGCCATGTTCGGCCGTTGATTGTGAAGGCAACCCCTTCAAACCCGTTGGGCCCTCCGAGGGCGAGCGGAGCTCCGGCTCGAAGGCGACCCATCGTCGCGCGATCTTCGATCCCGGCGACGGCTTCGGAATCGAGCGTCGTCATGATCACGAAGACGCGATCATTCGGCCGCGCCGGCGCGCCAAGTGTGTCGATCACCAGCGCACCGCCGAGTGCTCCCGTCAGCAATGTCACTCTGCCGGCGACTGTGGGCGTGGTCGCGCGATACGCGTAGTTGCCGGGCGATCTCGCCCGCACGATGAATTGCCCGACGGTGCCCGGAGCCACCAAGATGGAATCCGGCCCCGTTCCGTGAACTGACCCGCCAGCGACGGCGGCCGGCACGAAGAACGTCAGCGGCATCGCGAGTGAATTGCGAACCGAGAGATGAATTTCGGTACCCACTACGACACGGAGAAGAGGCCCCGGCATCTGCGGCTCCCGACCCGGCTCGGCGAACGCCGCGATCGTCGTCGGCGGCCGGCTCGGCCCGTGTATCCAGAAACGGCTCTCCTTCGCTTCGAGAGTGACCGTCAGCACTCCGTGGCTCAGCGCACCTGCGCGCTCGAGATTTGGATTCGGCTGGACGACCGGCAACGGACCGCGGAAGGTGTTCGCGCCCACGCCCAGCACACCGCAGAGAAGTCCGAGCAGTGGCAGAGTTGAGCTTCGGTGCCGTGATGTTCGCACGCGCTTGAGCGCGTTTAGTTCGCGCCAACTGGAAAACATACGACACACCTCTCAACGGCCGGATCGCGGATCACGGCAGCAGGGTGAGGGACGGACCCGATTCAATACAAAACGAACAGCCGTGTTTGTTGAGGTCTAACGCCTTAAACCGAAAACTCACGGCGCAGATAAGTAGTGTTCACAATTTCCAAATGCAACGCTCCATCGAGCACGGAGGACGCAATTTTTCCAAAACGTTACCGCCGCATCGTGTCGATTGGCTCACGCCGAGCGACGCAAACACGGATGCCGTCGCTGGCGCCGCTTCGCGCGCACGTTTCGCAGAGCACGATCTTCGCATTTACCTTCTTTGCCGCCTCGGCAAGCGTTCTCACGTCGCGCCGCATTTTGTCCGGGTCTGTGAGTGGGCGCGTGCTCTGCTCTTGCAGTACGATGACATCCCAGCCACCGCGAGCAATCGCGGGCAGGGCGTCGGGGCCGGCGATGTGCGATTCGAGCGTGGCTCCGCCGACGAGCACAACTTCGGGCGCGAACGGTCGTGCGTCATGGGCGGCTGCGGCGAGATCCGCGATGACCATCGGCAGGTCATTGACGTACGTGTAGCTGTTTCCGATGAGTAGCACGCGCATCGGCGTTGGGCGCGCGGCGCTGAGCAGAGACCGCCATCGGGAGAAACAGAAGAGACGAGGCGATGCGCCTGTACGTCATGGCGCCCTCACAGGAATACGAGGGAGCAGGGTAGCGCAGCCGAACGCCTATTCAACTTTACTAATGCCGGCACAACGATAGCCGATCTCGCGGCAGGAGGTTAGAGTACGCTTTCGGTATCGTTCGGCCAAGATCCCAATCGGAAGCGACATCTGAGCCTGTTGAATCAGTTTTTATCGAGCGTTCTCATCATCTGGGCCGCCGCCGGCTGCACCGCTGGCCATGAGGCGACCCCGGATGCGAAACCCGTCGCCGACGTCAAGGCTGAGACAACCGCGACTCGTCCGACAGCGTCGGCGCCCGCGCCCGCGCCCGCGCCCGCCGCCCCCGTGGACACCGCACGTCCGCAGCTCATCGCTCACCGATCGAAGCACGATTCGATTGCCTACGCGTCAGCCGTCGCGGTTGGTCGTAGGACGCTTGCAAACTGGCCGGCCGTGCCTGCGCCGATCGAGGGCTCGCCTTTGCCGTCGCATCGCATCGTCGCGTTCTACGGCAACCCCTTGTCGAAGAGGATGGGAGTGCTGGGCGAGTATCCTCCGGATGAGATGCTGGCGAAGCTCGACACCGCCGTAAACGAGTGGCAGCGTGCCGATCCTGCAACGCCGACGCAGCCCGCACTGCAGTTGATCGCCGTGACGGCGCAGGGCGCACCGGGGAAGGACGGTATGTATCGCCTCCGCATGGACACGACGCTGATCGAGAAGGTCTACGGCTGGGCGCAGCAGAAGCACGCGCTGCTGTTTCTCGACATTCAGGTCGGGCACAGCACGATGCAGCAAGAGCTTCCGCGACTCATGCCGTTTCTCTCGCGGCCCGACGTTCATCTCGCGATCGATCCGGAGTTCTTCATGCACCACGCCAAAGAAGGCGTTGTGCCGGGCAAAAAGTTCGGGCAGATCGACGCGAAGGACGTGAACTGGGTTACCGAGCAGCTTCGGCAGCTTGTGACGGAGAAACACCTGCCGCCGAAGGTGCTCGTCATCCACCGCTTCCGCACGGAGATGGTCTCGAACGCGAAGCAGATCCAACTCGATCCGCACGTGCAGATCGTGATGGACATGGACGGGTTCGGGCCGCCGTGGCAGAAGTTCGAGTCATATCGCGACTATATCGACGCCGAGCCGGTCGAGTTCACGGGCTTCAAACTCTTCTTCCACAACGACGCGCAGGGTGGCCACCCGCTGCTCACGCCGCTCGAGGTGCTGGGACTCCGGCCGCGGCCGCTCTATATCCAGTATCAGTAAACGCTCAACAATTCGCCTCAGCGTT
>Ga0308175_100002737_pt1 | contig 12094 bp, 13 predicted proteins | sample PhyCR1_3_FD_203893 | JGI IMG/M metagenome (GOLD analysis project Ga0308175, IMG submission 203893) | Soil microbial communities from UC Gill Tract Community Farm, Albany, California, United States - DLSLS.C.R1 | ecosystem: Environmental > Terrestrial > Soil > Agricultural land | place: USA... | reverse complement strand
GAGCTGAGGGGATTCGAACCCCTGACCCCTTCCATGCCATGGAAGTGCGCTACCAACTGCGCCACAGCCCCGGGATTTCCCGAGTGGGATGCCCCCAATGGGGACTGCGGAAGTTTACCCAGTACCCCCACCCATTCACCAAATCGCGCGACCCAGCAAGCATGTGTGCACAGACCCTTGTCAGTCTGCGCTGAGAGCGGCTGTCTGCCCCGCAGGACCAACCTCTGTGCACAGACCCCGGCTCACCGCGCGCGGCGGCCCAGCACCCGGCTCAGGCGGACGCGTTCCAGGTCTGGATCCGCCAGCCGGACTCGCCCTCCACGACCTCGGCCCAGTGGCAGTTCCCGAACCCCCCGAGCACCCGCCACGCCGTCAGCCGGTCGAGGTCGACCAGCTCGGCGATCACCACGCGGCCGGTGACCCCGTGCGTCGCCACGACTGCCGTCTCCCCCGGCCCGAGCCGGTCGAGCAGCGCGTCGAGCGCCGCCCGCACCCGCTGGGCCACGTCGGACAGCGACTCCCCGTCGACCCCGCGCCGGAAGTCCTCGCCCCGCAGGTGCCGCAACCGGTCCTCGGGGAACCCGGCGTGCACCTCCTCGGCGGTCAGGCCGGCCCATTGGCCGACGTGGATCTCCCGCCAGCGTTCGTCGTACTCGATCGGCGCACCGGTGGCCCGCGCCACCTCCTGCCCGGTCTCGGCGGCCCGCTTCAGGTCGGAGGCGACGACCAGGGCCGGCTGGAAGCTCGTGAGCGCGGCGGCCGCGGCCCGCGCCTGCTCGCGACCGAGCTGGGACAGGTCGCTGTCGAGCTGTCCCTGCCAGATCCCCTGCGCGTTGTGGTCGGTCTGCCCGTGCCGCAGCACGACGACCCGTCGCGGCCCGCTCGCGTGTGCGGTCATGCCTCGCGCCGCTTGGGCACTCCCAGGTCGATCTCGGGGCAGTCCTTCCACAACCGCTCGAGCTCGTAGAAGTCGCGCTCCTCGTCGTGCTGGACGTGCACGACGATGTCGCCGAAGTCGAGCAGCACCCACCGGCCGTCCCGCTCACCCTCGCGGCGGATCGGCTTGGCGCCCAGCTCGCGCAGCTTGTCCTCGATCTCGTCGACGATCGCGCCGACCTGCCGGTCGGTCGACCCCGACGCGATGACGAACACGTCGGTCAGCGCCAGCTGCTCGCTGACGTCGATACCGGCGACGGTGGTGGCGAGCTTGTCGTCGGCCGCGGCAGCGGCCGTCCTGGCCAGCTCGAGGGAACGCTTGGTTGCGGGCACTGCACTCCTACTGACGTGCCTGCACGGCGGCGGGTGACCCCGCGGCATACAGGCGGTACTTGTTGATGTACTGCACGACCCCGTCGGGCACGAGGTACCAGACCGGCTCACTGCGCTCCACGCGGGAGCGGCAGTCGGTGGAGCTGATCGCCATGGCCGGCACCTCCTGGAGCGTGACCCGGTCCCCCGGGAGGCCGGACTCGGACAGCGGGTACCCCGGCCGGGTGACCCCGACGAAGTGGGCCAGCTCGAACAGCTCCTCGGCGTCCTTCCACGACAGGATCTGGGCCAGTGCGTCGGCGCCGGTGATGAAGAACAGCTCGGCCCCGGGTCGTTGTGCGTGCAGGTCGCGCAGGGTGTCGATGGTGTACGTGAGGCCGGGACGGTCGATGTCGACCCGGCTGACCGTGAACCGCGGGTTCGACGCCGTCGCGACGACGGTCATCAGGTAGCGGTGCTCCGGGGCGCTGACCTCGCGCTCGTCCTTCTGCCACGGCCGACCGGTGGGGACGAAGACGACCTCGTCGAGGCCGTAGAGCGCCTGCACCTCCGAGGCGGCCACCAGGTGTCCGTGGTGAATGGGGTCGAAGGTGCCACCCATCACCCCGAGACGCATACGCCGCTCAGCGGTGGTCGTGGCTCTGGTTGGGCGCGTCGTGACGCAGGTTGTGCGCGGTTCCGCGGAAGGTCCACAGCACCCCCAGCGCGGCCAGGAACAGGATGAACGCCAGGGCGCCGTAGAACTCCACGGGCATCGGCAGCTCGCGGTGGTGCTCCCCGGCTGCGGCGAACAGGTTCGACAGAGACGACGACATGCGCACAGCGTACCCGCCGCGGGGGTGCCCACGGACGGGACGCTCCGGTATGCCGCGTGGTCACCACGCGCTGCCCTGTCCACCAATGTTGTGCACAGGGCTGTGCACAACATCGGGTTCCGTGCGCAGCCGGGTGTGGACAGCCGTGTGGGAAAGCCGTGGACGAAAGAAAGTTCGCGAAACCTATTGCGGGACAATGGATCGGGCCATTAGAAATCTCTCACGCGCTCCGGACGGAGGGTCGGGAAGGGGAAACCCGGAACGACCTCGAGACCGAAGCACAGGTCGACCGGATAACGGTGGACCGCCTCGACCGGGTCAGCCCGGACGAGGTCCCGGGGCCTTCGGGTCCAGGGTCCGTGGGCGACGCCACGGAGGAACACCGAGCCCGTTGACCAGATCGCATCGACCTGGGATGCGCCGGTTCGCCGGGGCAGACCAGGACGCCACCGTCGCAGTGGCCACGCCTCGGCTTGCCGGGTCGTGGGCGATCGACCGGCGCAGGAGCCCGGACCGGTTCGCCGGCCCTGGAACCTGCACCACCGTGGCTGAGACCGCACCCGCTCCGGCGGGGGACATCGACACCACACCCGTGGGACACGGAGCCACTCCGGTGGCACCGCGACCCGCACGCGGAGGAAGGCCCCACCTCGGTGGAGCTCGAGACCGCACCCGTGGGACACGGAGCCACTCCGGTGGCACCGCGACCCGCACGCGGAGGAAGGCCCCACCTCGGTGGAGCTCGAGACCGCACCGGAGATCCACCCCAGCGGCTGGCTTCGCCAGCGGCTGGGAGGATCCCCGCCGAGGGCCCCTCGAACTCATACTTCGAGGGGCCCTCAACCTTTTGGGTCGTCCACAGCCAGCGCTCGGCATCCCCACAGCACCTCGCCCGTACCCTTGACGCCATGACCTCCGAGCTGACCCCCGAGCTCGAGCTCAGCATCGTCATCCCCGTGTACAACGAGGAGGAGGTGCTGCCCTTGCTCGCCCAGCGCCTGCGCCCGGTCGCGGACGGGCTCGGCACGGCATACGAGGTCCTCGTCGTCGACGACGGCAGCAGCGACGCCACACCCGTCGTCCTGCAGCGCCTGCACCGCGACTGGCCGCAGCTTCGCATCGTCCGGCTGCGTGCCAACGCCGGCCACCAGGCCGCCATCTCCGCCGGTCTGGCTGCCTCCCGTGGCCACTACGTCGTGACCCTCGACGCGGACCTGCAGGACCCGCCCGAGGTCATCACCGAGATGCTCGGCGCGGCCCGCACGCAGGGCGCCGACGTCGTCTACGGCGTGCGCAGCGACCGCGCCACCGACTCGGCGTTCAAACGGCTCAGCGCCCGCGCGTTCTACCGCCTGATCCGCACGCTGTCCGGCACGCACGCGCAGGTCGACGCCGGCGACTATCGGCTGATGTCGCGGGCGACGGTCGACGCCGTCAACGCCCTGCCCGAGCACCACCGGGTGCTGCGCTTCGTGGTCCCTGCGCTCGGCTTCCCCTCGGCGTCGGTCACCTACCGACGCGACGAAAGGGCCGCGGGCAAGTCGAAGTACCCGCTGGCGAAGATGATCCGGCTGTCCCTCGACAGCGTCACCGGCTTCTCCGCCGCTCCCCTGCGGGCCGCCACCTGGCTGGGCCTGCTCGGCGGGCTCGGCGCAGTGGGCCTGCTGGTCTTCGCCCTGGTCTCGATGGCGCTCGGCCACACCCTCCCCGGCTGGACGTCGACGGTCGTCGCGGTCGCCGGGGTGGGTGCCGTCCAGCTGCTCTGCCTCGGCATCCTCGGCGAGTACGTCGGGCGGATGTACGCCCACATGCAGGCGCGGCCGACCTACTTCATCGCCTACGACTCGCTGACCGGGCCGGTCACCGCGTCGGACGAGCCGACACCAGCAGGCTCACGCCGGGCATAGCCTTCACCGGCAGGTACCTCTCCGCCGTCACCACGGCGCGCAGCCCGGCGTTGACGACCGGGTGGACGCTGTCGAGGTCCGAGCCGGTCGCGCTGCGTCGCCGCAGCGCCACCACCGGCCGCAGCAGCACGTTCCACGAAGCGATCGAGTCGATCGTGAACCCGCCGCGCTCGAGCACCGCGCGCAGCGTCACGCGTGTGTAGCGCCGGACGTGGTCGACGGCGACGTCGTGCTCGGACCACAGCCGCGGGTCCGCGGGCACCGCCACGAGGAACCGGCCGCCAGGCCGCAGCACCCGGCGCACCTCGGCCACCGCCCGGTCATGGTCGGGGATGTGCTCGAGGACGTCGAAGGCCACCACCAGGTCGAGGCTGTCGTCGGTCACCGGTAGCGCGGTGGCGTCGGCGCGCATGACCGCCAGGCCCCGCTCGGCGGCCACCTCGGCACCCTCCGCGCCGTACTCGAGCGCCGCGACCGTCCAGCCAGCGTCGCGCAGCACCCGCGTGTTGCCACCGCCCGCGGCGCCGATGTCGAGCGCGTCGCCCGGCGTCAGCCCAGCGACCGCCTTGCCGAGCAGGTGCCGGCGCTCGCGGTACCACCAGTGGGTGTCCTCGAGCGCGGCGAGCTTTCGGACCTCGGTGCCTTCCACGGGCGACCATCCTGCCATCGGGGCGCGAGGGGAAGGGCATCCGGTATGCCGCGTGGCCGGCTTCGCGCCGACCGGCCCGGCGCTCGGGTGACCGGGCAGCGGGGAGTGACCACGCGGCATACCGGGCAGTGCTGGGGCGTTGACGACGACGTGCGCCCCGACCCCCGCCCGACCAGTCCCGAAACGGTCCTCGACACCGTCGTGGTCGGCGCCGGGCAGGCGGGGCTGTCCACCTCGCGGCACCTGGTGCGCCTCGGTGTCAAGCACGTCGTGCTCGACGCGAACGAGCGGCCCGGAGGCGCGTGGCAGCACCGCTGGGACTCGTTGTCCATGGCGGACGTCCACGGTGTGGCCGACCTGCCGGACGCGCCGGCACCGGGAACCTCGGCCGCGCGTGCGAACGTCGTGGTGCCGGCCTGGTTCGGCGACTACGAGCAGCGGTTCGGGCTGCCGGTCCTCCACGGGGTGCGGGTCGAGCGCGTCACGAGCGAGGCCGAGCTGCTCGTCGTGCAAGCCGGCTCCCGGCGGTGGACGACCCGGACCCTCGTCAACGCCACTGGCACGTGGAGCCGGCCGTTCGTCCCCCACTACGCCGGCGCCGCCACGTTCGCCGGCGAGCAGCTGCACACCGTCGACTATCCCGGGCGGGAGCACTTCGTCGGCCGACGGGTGCTCGTCGTCGGTGGCGGCGCGTCCGCGGTGCAGTTCCTCGGAGAGCTGGCGCCGGTCACCGACACCCTCTGGGTGACGCGACGACCACCTGTGTGGCGCACCGATCACTTCGACAAGGAGGCCGGGCGTGCCGCCGTGGCCCTGGTCGAGGACCGGGTCGGGCGCGGGCTGCCGCCGCGCAGCGTCGTCAGCGTGACCGGCCTGGCGCTGCGCGAGCAGGAGCGAGAGGCGCAACGGCTCGGGGCATACGAGCGGCGCCCGATGTCCGAGCGGATCGAGCCGACCGGCGTGCGCTGGGCCGACGGCAGCTTCGAGCCGGTCGATGTGATTCTGTGGGCCACTGGCTTCCGACCCGATGTCGCGCACCTCGCGCCGTTGCACCTGCGCTCGCCGCTCGGCGGCATCCAGCTCGACGGCACGACCGCCGTGGCGGACCCGCGCGTCCAGCTCGTCGGCTACGGGCCGTCGGCGAGCACCATCGGCGCCAACCGCGCCGGGCGAGCCGCCGCCGTCGCGGTGACCCGCCACCTGCGCGACGAGGCCGCCTGAGCGCATCCCCCGCCAAAACGGCAGTTGCGGCGCCGAAACCCGGGAAACAACTACTCGGATCCGTGCGCAACTGCCGTTTTGCAGGCGCGTCGCACGAGGCTGCCTCGGCACCGGGACCGGTCAGGCCCGGACCTGGCCGTCGCCCTCCACGATCCACTTCGTCGTCGTGAGCTCGGGCAGTGCCATCGGGCCACGCGCGTGGAGCTTCTGCGTGGAGATGCCGATCTCGGCCCCGAACCCGAACTCGCCCCCGTCGGTGAACCGGGTCGAGGCGTTGACCATCACCGCGGCGGCGTCCACCTCAGCGGTGAACCGGCGGGCCGCGGCCCGGTCCTCGGTGACGATCGCCTCGGTGTGGCCCGAGCCGTGGGCCTGGATGTGCTGGAGGGCAGCGTCGAGGTCGGGCACCACGCGGACCGCCATCTCGAGCGCGAGGTACTCCGTGTCCCAGTCCTGCTCGGTGGCCGCGGCGTGCGGCACCCCGGCGGCCTCGGCCGCTGCACCCGAGGCGGCGTCGGTGTGGAGGACGACCCCCGCCCCGGAGAGCTCGGCCAGCACCTTGGGCAGGAAGTCGGCGGCCACTGACTCGTGGACGAGCAGCGACTCGGCGGAGTTGCACACGCTCGGCCGGTGGGTCTTCGCGTTGACCGCGATCGCGAGCGCCTTGTCGAGGTCGGCCGCCGCGTCGACGTAGACGTGCACGTTGCCGACGCCGGTCTCGATCACCGGAACCGTCGACTCGGTGACCACGGTCTGGATCAGCCCGGCACCACCGCGCGGGATGATCAGGTCGACCAGGCCGCGGGCGGTGAGCAGGGCCCGCACCGCGTCGCGCCCGCCCTCGAGCAGGGTGACCGCGTCTGCAGGCAGGCCCTGGGCCTCCAACGCTGCACGCATCACCCTGACCAGGGCCCGGTTGGTGGACTCGGCGGCCGAGCCACCACGCAGGATGACCGCGTTGCCGCTCTTGAGCCCGAGCCCGACGGCATCGACCGTGACGTTCGGGCGCGCCTCGTAGACCATGCCCACGACGCCCATCGGCACCCGCACCTGGCGGATCTGCAGCCCGTTCGCCAGCGTCGAGCCACGGACCACCTCCCCCACCGGGTCGGGCAGTCCGGCCACCTCGCGAAGTGCCTGGCCCGCGGCGGCGACCCGCTTCGGATCGAGGGCGAGCCGGTCGAGGAGACCACCCGGCATACCCCCGTCCTTGCCACGCTGGAGGTCCTGCGCGTTGGCTGCCACGACCTCCTCGGCAGCCGCGTCCAGGGCGTCCGCCATCGCGTGCAGCGCGGCGTCCTTGTCGGCGCGGCTGAGCAGCGCGAGGCGCCGCGACGCCACCCGGGCGGCACGCGCGGTGTTCGCCACCTGCTCGACGGCTGCGGAGTCGATCTCGGCCATGTCACTAGGGTATGCCGCCGTCCCCGGCTCCCCGTTGCCCGTCCAGTCCGCGACCCGACCCGCACCCGCCACCGCCCGAGCTCCCCCCAGTCCGCGAAAGTCGGCAACAAGTCCGCCTTTCGCAGCCCGGGCCCCGCCAGGCACCGGGAAAGTCGGCAACAACTCCGCCTTTCGCGGCCACCCGCGCGCCAGCACGCGTCACGGCGGCCATCCGCCCGGCTGGTTGAATGGCGAGGTGAGCATCCTGTCCATCCAGTCCACGGTCGCCTACGGCCACGTGGGCAACTCGGCCGCCGTGTTCCCGCTGCAACGGCTGGGGGTGGAGGTGTGGCCGGTCGCCACGGTGGTCTTCTCCAACCACACGGGGTACGGCGAGTGGCGCGGGCCGCTGCTGCCGGCAGACGACGTGCGCGCGGTCATCCGGGGCGTCGAGGAGCGAGGGGCCTTTCCGGGGGTCGACGCGGTGCTGTCCGGCTACCAGGGCGGCGATGATATCGGCGACGTCATCCTCGACGCAGTCGCGCGGGTCAAGGCGGCCAACCCGGCGGCGGTCTACACCTGCGACCCGGTCATGGGCAACGCCAAGTCGGGCTGCTTCGTCCACCCGGCGATCCCCGTGCTGCTGCGCGAGAAGGTCGTGCCCAGGGCCGACGTCATCACGCCGAACCAGTTCGAGCTGGGCTTCCTCACCGGCACGGAGCCGCGGACCGTCGAGGAGACGCTGGCCTCGGTCGACCTCGCCCGCGACATGGGCCCGTCCACGGTGCTCGTCACCAGCGTCGAGCGACCCGACGCGCCGCAGGACACGATCGAGATGATGGCCGTCACCGGCGACGGTGCCTGGATCGTCCAGACGCCACGGCTACCGTTGAAGGCCAACGGGTCCGGGGACGTGACCGCCGCCCTGTTCACGGCGCACCTGCTGTCCACCGGCCGGCCCGAGGTGGCGCTGGCGCGCACCGCGAGCAGCGTGTTCGACCTGCTCCAGACCACCCTCGACTCCGGAGAGCGCGAGCTGCAGCTTGTCCAGTCCCAGGAGGCGATCGCGAACCCGCGGATGCAGTTCGAGGTCCGCCGGCTGCGCTGAGGCTGCGCCCACGATGCCCCAGCCTCGAGTCTTTGATGGATCCGCGCCGTCAGGGCGTCGCGGATCCATCAAAGACTCGAGGCTCGGTGGGTTGCTCCGCCCGGTCGGCGCCGCGCTGGCGGCGCTGTCGGTGCTCTGCGTGCTCCTCACGGGGTGCAGCTCGGCGTCGGCACCACCACCAGGGCCGGCCGGGACGGGTCAGCCGTTCGACGCCTACCGGCAGTCCGACGGCGGACAGGAGGTCACCGTGCTCTTCTGGGGCGCGCCCGAGGAGCCCGGTCCGTGCGGCGTCGACTACCCGGCGGAGGCGAGCGAGACCAGCGATCGCGTCTACATCCGGGTCCGGGCCGTCCCCCACCACCAGGGCCCGGCAGCAGTCGCGTGCCCTGCGATCGCGCAGCGGCGAACGGCCACGGTGCGGCTCGAGGCGCCGCTGGGCGCCCGCGCCGTGGTCGACGGCACCACCGGCGACATGCTCATCCAGCCCAGCCCCACCACCCGCTGACCCGCAGGCCCCACGGTGGTGGCCGGTTCGCCAACGGCACCGGATTCTCGGCCAGGGTCAGGAGAACCGGCCAATGTGTCCCAGTCGGTCTCAGAGCACCGCCAGGTCGTCGCGGTGGACGACCTCGCGCTCGTACTCCCGACCCAGCTCGCGGGCCAGGTCGTGGGTGGAGCGGCCGAGCATGCCGGGCAGCTCGGCGGAGGTGTAGTTGACCAGGCCGCGGGCGATGACGGTGCCGTCCGGCGCGCACAGGTCGACCGGGTCGCCGTCGACGAACGTCCCCTCCACGGCGGAGATCCCGGCCGGCAGCAACGACTTCCGGCGCTCGGTGACCGCGCGAACCGCTCCCGGGTCGAGGACCAGCCGCCCCCGCGGCGTGGTGGCGTGCGCGATCCACAGCTTGCGCGAGCCCTTGCGCGACCCGGTGGGGATGAAGACCGTGCCGACGTCGTGTCCGTCGAGGGCCCGCTCGAGCTGGTCGGCGCTGGTGAGCACGGTGGTGATGCCGGCGGAGTTCGCGATCGACGCCGCCTCCACCTTGGTCACCATGCCGCCGCTGCCGATGCTGGACCCGGTGCCGCCGATGGACAGGTGCTCCAGGCCGGCACCTCCGACGACCACCGGGACGCGTCGCGTGCCGGGCCGTGACGGCGGGCCGTCGTAGAGCGCGTCCACGTCGGTGAGCAGCAGCAGCCCGTCGGCGTGCACGAGGTGCGCCACGAGCGAGGCGAGCCGGTCGTTGTCGCCGAACCGGATCTCCTGGGTGGCGACCGTGTCGTTCTCGTTGACGATGGGGACGATGCCCAGCTCGAGCAACCGGTCCAGGGTGCGTCGGGCGTTGGTGTAGTGCGAGCGCCGGGTGACGTCGTCGGCTGTGAGCAGCACCTGCCCGACGGTGAGCCCGTGGGCGCCAAAGGCACGTTGGTATGCCGCGACCAGGGCTCCCTGCCCGACGCTCGCCGCCGCCTGCTGGGTGGCCAGGTCGAACGGTCGCCGGGCCAGCCCGAGCGGTGCGATCCCGGCGGCAATCGCGCCGGAGGAGACGAGGACGACGTGCTGGCCGGCCAGCCGCCGCTTCGCGAGCGCGTCCACGATGGCCACCAGTCGAGCCTCGTCGAGGCTGCCGCCGGTGGCGTCGGTCAACGACGACGAGCCGACCTTCACCACGAGCCGCTTGGCCCCGGCCACCTCACGACGACGCTCGGTGGCGCTCACTCGTCGCTGTCCTCGACGTCGTCCTCGTCGCGGGCGGTGGCCCAGTGCCCCGCGCGACGCTCGGCGGCCAGCTCGTCACGGGCCGCGGACTTCGCAGCCCGCCGCGCGGCATACTCCTCGCGCTTGTCACCACGCGTGGGGCGTGAGGCGTCCTCGAGCCGCAGGTCGGTGCCACGGGCGCCGAGCAGCTCGGCGCCGGCAGCCATGGTGGGCTCCCAGTCGAAGACCACGGCGTCGTCCTTGGGACCGATCAGCACGGTCGCCCCGGCCACCGCGCCCGCCTTGAAGAGCGCGTCCTCGACGCCGGCGCGGCCGAGCCGGTCGGCGAGGTAGCCGACCGCCTCGTCGTTGGAGAAGTCGGTCTGGCGCACCCACCGGGTGGGCCGTTCCCCCTCGATCCTGAACACCTCGCCCTCGGGCGTGTCCTCCCGCACCACCCGGAACCCGCTGTCGTCGACGGCCTTCGGGCGCAGCACGACCCGCTGCGGGACGGTCGTCTCGGCCTCGAGCTCGGCTCGCGCGGTGGCGACGTGCCGGGCCATCGCGAAGGTCAGCTCGCGCAGCCCGGTGTGGGCCACCGCGGACACCACGAAGACCTCGACCCCGCGGGCCTCGAGGTCGGGCTTGACCATCTCGGCGAGCTCGAGCGCCTCGGGGACGTCGGCCTTGTTGAGCACCACGATGCGGGTCCGCTCCGAGAGCGGTCGGCCACCGAGCGTCTCGTCGGGGACGTACTGCGCGAGCTCCTCCTCGATGACCTCGAGGTCGCTCAACGGGTCGCGCCCCGGCTCCAGCGTGGCGCAGTCGACCACGTGGACGAGCACGGAGCACCGCTCGACGTGGCGCAGGAACTCCAGCCCCAGACCCTTGCCCTGCGCCGCACCGGGGATCAGCCCGGGCACGTCGGCGATGGTGAACCGCTGGTCGCCGGCCTGGACGACGCCGAGGTTCGGGACAAGCGTGGTGAAGGGGTAGTCGGCGATCTTGGGCTTGGCCGCGGACAGGACCGAGACCAGGGAGGACTTGCCGGCGGACGGGAAGCCGATCAGGGCGACGTCGGCGAGCGACTTGAGCTCGAGCAACACGTCGAGCCCCTCGCCGGGCTCGCCGAGCAGCGCGAAGCCGGGTGCCTTGCGGCGGGCCGACGCCAGGGCCTTGTTGCCCAGCCCCCCACGGCCACCGCGGGCGGCGACGAACTCGGCCGAGGGGCCCACGAGGTCGGCCAGCACCTCGCCCGACCCGTCCTTGACGACCGTGCCCTCGGGCACGGGCAGCACCAGGTCGTCGCCGTCGGCGCCGTTGCGCTCGTCCCCCGCCCCCGGCTTGCCGTTGGTGGCCCTGCGGTGCGGGTGGTGGTGGTAGTCGAGCAGGGTGGTGGCCTGCGGGTCGACCCGCAGGATGACCGAGCCGCCGCGGCCCCCGTTGCCCCCGTCGGGCCCGCCGAGCGGCTTGAACTTCTCGCGCTTCACCGAGGCGACGCCGTGCCCGCCGTCGCCGGCAGCGACGTGCAGCACGACGCGGTCGACGAACGTGGTCATGGTGTCAGCTCTCTCGTGTGGTCGGGGCCGTCCCCGAGTCTAGGTGTCGTGTCTCCGCCGCAACTTTCTCGGGTTGGGCGGGTTGTTTGCGCCTCGCCCCGGTTCCGTTTCGGGGCGAGGCGCAACCTTGTCCCCCAACCCGAGAAAGTTGGTGCGCGACGGGACGTGCGGAGGGGGCGGGCCCGTCTCAGGCCCGCCCCCTCGCGAGGTTCGGTTGCCGCGGGCGCCAGCCACGCGGCATACGAGTCACTCCGCGGCAGCGGTCTCCGCCGGGATCACGTTGACGACGCGACGCCGGCGCTTGGTGCCGAACTCGACGTTGCCCGCGACCAGCGCGAACAGCGTGTCGTCGTTGCCGCGCCCCACGCCGTCACCGGGGTGGAAGTGCGTGCCGCGCTGGCGGACCAGGATCTCGCCCGCGTTGACGAGCTGGCCGCCGAAGCGCTTCACGCCGAGGAACTGTGCGTTCGAGTCGCGACCGTTGCGG
>Ga0308175_100002736_pt1 | contig 12094 bp, 12 predicted proteins | sample PhyCR1_3_FD_203893 | JGI IMG/M metagenome (GOLD analysis project Ga0308175, IMG submission 203893) | Soil microbial communities from UC Gill Tract Community Farm, Albany, California, United States - DLSLS.C.R1 | ecosystem: Environmental > Terrestrial > Soil > Agricultural land | place: USA... | reverse complement strand
GGTAGACCAGCAACAGCACGAGGAAGACAAGGTACGCGGCGACCACATATCCGCTGTTGTCTGGCAGCGTGACGTCGGAGGCGGCGAGCAGCGTCATGCGGACTCCAGCGTCGGCGAGGCGGAGCGTCGCGGCGCCGGGGCGCCGTCACCGCCGAGGCGGCGGCGCAGCGCCTTGAGCTGCGCGCGCGCGTTCTTCGCCGACATCTCGTACTTCCACAGCGTCACGTAGAGCAGCGCCATGCCCAGCAGGCAGGTGTAGAACGCGACCTTCATGTGCGGCTCCAGGCCGCCGTTGGCCGTGGCGAACACGCGCGGGTGCGTGTAGCTCTGCGCCATCCGCACCGCCAGGAAGTTCAGCGGCACGAACGCGCCCGCGGTGATCGCGAAGACGCTCGCGTAGCGCGACTGCTTGTCGCGATCCTCGATCGAGAAGCGCAGCGGCTGGTAGGTCGCGTACAGCAGGAAGACGATCAGGAAGGAGACCAGCGTCGGCTCGTCCCAGACCCACCAGTGCCCCCAGGACGCGCGCGCCCAGATCGACCCGGTGATCAGCACCGCGGCGCCGAGGATCAGCGAGATGTGGATCGCGACATAGCTGCGCAGGTCCCAGCGCGAGTCCTCCGTGCGCAGGTGCTGGATCGCGCAGACCCCGGCGAAGATGAACCCGCACAGCGCGACGATCGCCAGCGGCACGTGCAGGTACAGGATCTTCTGCATGAAGCCCTGGTCGGCGTCCTCGGGCGCATAGAACGCGGCGAGCGCGAAGCCGCCGGCGAGCGTGATGAGCGTGGCGATGGAGAGGGCGCGAAGGCGCGTGCCGTACATCGGCGGGGTCAGTCCTCCAGGAGGAAGTCGAACACTGCGTAGGCGACCAGCCCGAACACGAGATCGTACAGCGCCAGCACCCACGGCCAGCGCGCGGCGGCCACGGGGCTGCCGAAGACGGGCGCGCTGATCTTCACGGCCCCGATCAGCAGCGGCACGAGCAGCGGCAGGGTGAGCAGCGGCACGAGCAGGTCGCGCGCGCGCGACTGGACGGCCAGGGCGCCGACGAGCGTCCCGACGAACGCGATCCCCGCATCGGCGAGCGCCAGCGCCAGCAGCAGCCGCCAGAACTCGGTGGGGGCCGGGCCGAGCAGCATGACCAGGAAGGCCGGGACGGCCACGATCTCCAGAGCCACCAGGAACAGGAACAGCGAGGCAACCTTCGCCACCAGCAGCGCCGTGCGGTCCACCGGCGCCAGCAGGAACCCCTCGAAACCGCCCTCCTCGCGGTCGGCCACGAACTGCCGCGCGATGCCCAGCACCGCCGCCAGCAGCAGCGTCACCCAGAGGACGCCGGCGGCGAGGTTGCCCTGCACCTCGCGCTCCTGCAGCGCGAAATGGAAGACCACGAACGCGCTGATCGAGAACAGCGCCATGCCCGGGACGACCTGCGGCGTGCGCGTCTCGAGGCGCAGGTCGCGGCGCAGGACCGCGTTGACCGCGCGCCTCACCGGTAGAGCTCCCGCACCGCCGCCTCGGAGGCCTCGGCCCCGCTCAGCTCCGGGCGCCCGCCGCGCAGCCCGAGCACCACGTCGGCCTCCGCCAGCCCGCGCGCCGGGTCGTGGCTGGTCACCACGCGCGTGCGGCCGCTCGTGCGCCCCACGAGCGGCTCGAGCGCGTCGGCGGCCGCTGGGTCGAGGTTCGCCGTCGGCTCGTCGAGCAGCAGCACCTCGGGCTCGTGCAGCACGGCGCGGCAGGCGGCCACCCGCTGCACCATCCCGCGCGAGAGCTCGCGCACCGGCTCGTCGCCGCGCAGCCGCAGGCCGACCTGGTCCAGCAGCGCGTCGATGCGTTCGAACGGCACGTCGTGCAGGCGCGCGTGGAAGCGCAGGTTCTCGCGCGCCGTGAGGTCGCGGTGCAGCAGCGGCTCGTGCCCCAGCAGCCCGACGCGGCCGCGCACCTTCCAGGCCTCGCGCGGCAGCGCCTGACCGAGCACGCGAGTGCTTCCGCCCTGCGGGCGCAGCAGTGTCGCCAGCACGCGCAGCAGCGTCGACTTGCCCGCGCCGTTGGGGCCGAAAACCACCAGCGTCGCGCCCACGGGCACGGCGACCGACACCCCGTCGAGCGCCGTCCGCTCGCCGTAGCGGCGGACGAGCCCGTCGAGCTCAATGGCCGGCGCTTCGCCCACGCTCGTGGCCCAGCGTGTCGGCGACGTGGCGCAGCGTCGGCGCCAGCACGCCGAACAGCTCGCCGACCGCCTTCGGGCTTCCGGGAAGGTTGACGATCAGCGTGCGCTTGGCGATCCCGGAGATCCCGCGCGTGAGGATCCCCATCGGCGTGTGGCGCAGCGCCTCGGCCCGCAGCGCCTCCGCGAAGCCCGGCGCGGGCCGCTCGATCACCGCCGCGGTCGCCTCCGGCGTGATGTCGTCGGGGGTCATGCCGGTCCCGCCCGTGGTGAAGATGAAGCGCACGCCGGCGTCGACGTAATTGTGCAGCCGGTCCTCGATCAGCGCGTAGTCGTCCGGCACGACCTCCATCGCCTCCACGTCGCAGCCGGCCTCCTCGGCCAGCCGCGCCAGAAGCGGACCGGATTCGTCATCGGCCTCGCGCCTCGACACGGAGGTCGAGATCGTCAGCACCGCGGTCCGCATCAGCGCCGCCAGTCGCCCGAGCGCCCGCCGGACTTGGCGACGAGCTCGACGGATTCGATCGAGACGCCACGCTCGATGCCCTTGACCATGTCGTAGATCGTCAGCGCCGCGACGGATGCCGCGACCATCGCTTCCATCTCGACGCCGGTGCGGCCCTCGACGGACGCCTCGGCCTCGATCGCCACGCCGCCTTCGGCGACCTCCGCGCGGACGTCGATGTGGTCCAGCCCGAGCGGGTGGCAGAGCGGGATCAGCGCGCCGGTCTGCTTGGCCGCCTGGATGCCGGCGATCCTCGCCACGCCGAGCACGTCGCCCTTGGGCGCATCGCCCGCGGCGACCGCGGCGGCGGTCTCCGGCGCCATGCGCACGAATGCCCGCGCCACGGCGCGCCGGCGCGTCACGTTCTTGGCCGACACGTCGACCATCCGGGCGGCGCCGGAGGAGTCGAGGTGCGTGAGGTCAGGCGGCAACGCGCTGCGCCGCCTCGATCAGCTCGCGCACGCGGTGGGTGTCGCCGTCGCGCAGCAACTGGATGGGGTCCGGCTCGCCGTTGACGATCGCCTCGAAGAACGCCTTGCGGTCCTGGTAGGTCGGCAGCGTGCCCTTCGCCCAGCCGCGCACGTCGTTGAGCATGATCGCGAGCTGCGCGTACTCCTCGCCGAACAGCTCGCTGACCTCGGCCTTCATCCGCTTGGCCAGCGCCGGTGACGCACCCGCGGTCGAGATCGCGATCGCCAGCGGTCCGGTGCGGACGATGGCGGGGAGGATGAAGTTGCACAGCGGCGGCACGTCGACGACGTTGACGAGCATCGCGCGGCGCTCGGCGTCCTCGTAGATCCCGATGTTGATGTCGGTGTCGTCGGTGCACGCGATCACCATGAACGTGCCCTCGAGGTCGGCGGGCGCATACGCGCGCTGCTCCCAGCGGATCGAGCCTTCGAGCGCAAGCTGCGTGAGCTCCGGGCCCGCCTCGGGTGCCACGAGCGTGACGTCCCCATCGCAGGCCAGCAGGCCCTCGACCTTCTCCAGCCCGATCTCGCCGCCGCCGACCACGAGGCACTTGCGCCCGCGCAGCTTCAGGCAGGCGATGTAGAAGGGCGTCTCGAGCATGTCGCGCACGCAGGTCTGATCGCAGATCCCGCGGCGGAACTGGCAGACGCATTGCTTCCCGGCGTAGGCTGCAGCTGGCATGGGGATCAAAGGGTATCGGCGTCGATGACTCGGCTTGCTAACGCCCGTCAGCTGACCGCCGCGATGAGGCTGTCCCGCGCGCACCGGGCGCTCGAGTTCGGGCCGCGCGCCGACCTCGAGCGCTACCAGCGCGAGCGCTTTGCAGCGACCGTCCGGCACGCGATCGCGCATTCGCCGCTGTATCGCGAGCTGTATGCCGGGCGGGACCTCGACGACCTTCCGACAGTCACGAAGGACGTCCTGATGGAGCGCTTCGCCGACTGGGCAACAGACCCGCGGCTGCGCCTCGATGCGCTCGAGCGGCATGTGGAGCAGCTGGGGACCGACGACGCGCTGTTCGCCGGCGAGTTCCGCGTGATGCCGACCGGCGGCAGTAGCGGCCGGCGCACGATTCACGCCTTCGACCGCGACGAGTGGACCGAGTGTCTCGTCGCCTTCGTGCGCTGGAGCGAGCTGTTCGGCCTGCGCCCGAAGCTGCCGCGGCTGCGGATCGCGACGGTCATGACCACCGGCGCAAAGCACATGACGACCCGCTTCAACCTGAGCACGAACGTCGGCGTCCACCGCAGCCTGCGGCTCGACGCGGGCAGTCCCGCCGCCGAGCAGGCGCGCGCGCTCGAGGCGTTCCGGCCCGATGTCATTCTCGGTTACTCGTCGGCGATCGGGTTGCTGGCGTGTGAGGCCCTCGACGGCCGGCTGCGGATCGAGCCGGGCAGCGTTGCGACCACGAGCGAGGTGCGCACGCCCGAGACCACGCAGCGGATCCGTCAGGCGTGGGGCACCGAGCCGTTCGAGGCCTTCGCCTGCACCGAGACGCTGTATGGCGGCGACTGCGAGCACCACACTGGGATGCACGTCTTCGAGGACCAGTCGCTGGTCGAGGTCATCGACGGCAAGTTGGTCGTGACGAGCTTCCTGCGGCGCTCACAGCCACTGATCCGCTACGAGCTGGGCGACCTGGCGGAGCTCGACACGACGCCCTGCGCATGCGGGCGCTCGTTCGCCCGGCTAACGAGCGTCGAGGGCCGGGCCGACGACGTCCTGCGCCTGCCGGGCGGCGCGGGCAGCACCGTCACGGTTCATCCGATCGCGATTCGCAGCCCGCTCTCAGGCGTGCCCGAGCTGCGCCGCTACAAGGTCGTGCACGACCGCGACGGGCTGCACGTGCGGCTCGAGCTGCGCAGCGGCGGCGCCGAAGTGGCCCAACACGTTGCGCAGCTCCTGCGCGAGCGCCTCGCGCAGGCGGGCGCGACGATCGAGCCGCGGGTCGAGATCGTCGAGCGCCTGGCCGACGAAAACGCCAGCGGCAAGTTCAGGCTGATCGAGAGCCGCGTCTGAGCGCGCGCGCGGCCACGCGCAGCGTCGGAATCGCGCCCTCCTTCAGCCCCGCCTCGCGGTCGGCGTCGCGCGCCGAACGCATGCGCGCGACCGTGCGCCCGGCGGTCACCAGCCCCGCGTCGTAGGGGAACCACCACCAGGCGCGGCCGCGCGGCGGGTCCCACGTGACGACCTTAGGCTCGGCGCAGGTGCGCAGCGCGATCGCGCCGCGAGCGCGCCCCAGCCCCGCGCCGCGCACGCCGCCCCACGGAACCTCCGGCGCCGCGCGCGTGACCAGGTGGTCGTTGACCCAGACCATGCCGACGCGCAGCTCGGCGGCGATTCGCTGCGCCTTGTAGCGGTCGGCCGTCCAGACCGATGCGCCGAGTCCCAGGGACGCCTGGTTGGCCTCCGCGATCGCAGCGTCCTCGGACGGAGCCTCGGAGACCGTTAGCACCGGCCCGGGGACGTCCTCGCGCGCGATCCGCATGTCGTCGCGCACGCCGGTCAGCACGACCGGCGCCACGAACGGCCCCTCGCCTTCGCCGCCGCAGTGCACGGTCGCGCCGTCGGCGACCGCCGCCGCGACGAGCTCGCGCACGCGGTCGGCGCGCGCGCGCGAGACGATCGGCCCGATCGCGGTGTCCGGATCGGACGGGTCGCCGACGGGCAGCGACGACGCTCCCCTGCACACGGCCGCCAGGAAGTCGTCGTGGATCCCCGTCACGGCGATCGCGCGCTCGATGCTGCCGCCGCACTGCCCGGCGTTGGCGAACGCGGCCCAGACGACGCCGCGGGCGGCGCGCTCGAGGTCGGCGTCGGCGCAGACCAGCGCCACGTCCCTGCCGCCCATCTCCAGCACCGCGCGCTTGACGCCGCGCGCGCAGGCCTCGTGGACGGCGCGCCCGGCGTGCGTGGAGCCGGTGAAGCGCACCTGCGCGACGCGCGCGTTGACGAGCGCCGAGCCCGTGTCCGCGTGGCCGTGCACGACCCGCAGCAGCCCGTCGGGGAGCCCGGCGCGGGCGAACACGCGCGCGATCCGCTCGCCCACCAGGCAGGCGTAGGGCGAGGGCTTGAAGACGACGCCGTTGCCGGCCATCAGCGCCACCGCGACGTCGCCCAGCGGCGTGGCGAACGGCTCGGCCGCCGGCCCCAGCACGCCGACCACGCCGAGCGGCTCGTAGCTCCAGCGCCCGCGCTTGACCGGGTGCAGCGCGCGCGCGAAGCGGATCCGCTGGCCGCTGAGGATCCCGGGTCCGTGCTCGGCCAGCCACTGCAGCGTCTCGACCGCGGGCACGAGCTCCATCAGCTCCGCCTCCGCGCGCGGACGGCCCTGCTCGCGGCAGAGCAGGTCGGTCAGCTCGTCGGCCTCGTCGATCACCGCCTGCGCGGCGCGCTGCATGTAGCGCGCGCGGTCGGCGATCCGCAGCGAGCGCCACAGCCGCTGCGCGCCCGCAGCGCCCTCGACGGCCGCCGCCACCTCCCGCGGCGGCGTGATCGCCACAGCGCCGAGGACCTCGCCGGTCGCCGGGCTGACGGACTCCAGGCGGGCGGGCTGGGCGTCGTCCACCTGCCCGAGCCTACGCGACGTGCCGGGCCTCCGTGCGCTCGTGCAGCGCGGCCTGCACCACGCCTGACACGCCGGGCGCGAGCGTCTCGTCGGCGACCACCAGCGAGCTCGTCCCGTCGCGGTCGACGTGGCCATAGGCGACGAGCACCTCGTTGACGCCGACGAGGATCGTGGCGCAGACCGACAGGCACGCGCGCGGGTCGAACTGCAGGATCCGTGCCAGGCGCAGCGGTTCGAGCGGCGCGCCGAGGCGGTCGTGGAGGGCGATCAGGCCCGCGCGGTCGCCCGCATGCGGCAGTCGCAGTCGCACGCGCGTACCGTCGCGCAGCGGGTGGGAGCGGGATAGCAGCACGAACTGAGGTTCGCATACCGCGCCTGACTTCCTCGTGAACTAGTCGGGTCTGTGACGTGCCTCACGGATGCGGCGCAGGCGGTCACGCAGCTCGGGCTCGGTGGCGTCGAGCTCGACGAAGCGCTCGCCCGCGACCGCGTCGGGAAGCAGCTCCTGGGGTGAGACCTTCTCCGGGCGATCGTGGGGATAGTCGTAGCCGACGCCGCGGCCCAGCTCGCGGGCCCCCGGGTAGGCGGCGCTGCGCAGCGCGTCGGGCGGCAGCTGCGCGCCGTGCTCGCGCACGTGGCGGCGCGCGGCGCCCAGCGCACGCAGCGCCGAGTTGGACTTCGGCGCGAGCGCGAGGTACATGGTGCATTGCGCCAGCGCGTAGCTGCACTCGGGCGCGCCGACGTGCTCGACCGCCTGGGAGGTGGCGATCGCGAGCGGCAGCGCGCGCGGGTCGGCGTTGCCGACGTCCTCGGAGGCGAGCACGATCAGGCGTCGCGCCAGGTAGCGCGGGTCCTCGCCGCCCTCGAGCATCACGACGAGGTAGTAGATCGCGGCATCGGGGTCGGACCCGCGCACCGACTTGATCAGCGCCGAGATGTAGTCGTAGTGCTGATCGCCGGCCTTGTCGTAACGGACGGCCCGTCGCCGGAGCGCGTCCTCGGCGATCTCCATCGTGATCGCGCCGACCGCCGTCTCGCACGCGACCTCGAGCGCGGTCAGCGCCGCGCGCGCATCGCCGCCGGTGCGCGAGGCCATGAACTCGAGGACCTCGTCCGCGACCGCGTGCTCGCCGCACTCGCCCCGGTCGATCGCGCGCCGCAGCAGCGCCTCGACGTCGCCGGGCGTCAGCGCCTCCAGCTCGATGATCTGCGCGCGGCTGAGCAGCGCCGAGTTCACCTCGAAATAGGGGTTCTCGGTCGTCGCGCCGATCAGCGTGACCAGCCCGTCCTCGACCGCCGGCAGCAGCGCGTCCTGCTGGGCCTTGTTGAAGCGATGGATCTCGTCCAGGAAGAAGATCGTGGGACGGCCGCCGCGGCGGCGCTCGACCGCCCGGTCGATCACGCCGCGCACCTCCGCCTTGCCGGCGTTGACCGCGCTGAGCTCCTCGAAGGCCGCGTCGGCGGAAGCCGCGACGATCCGTGCCAGCGTCGTCTTGCCGGACCCCGGCGGCCCGTAGAGGATCATCGAGAACGGCCGCCCGTGCTCGATCGCGTTGCGCAGTGCGCTGCCCTCGCCGAGCACGTGCTGCTGGCCGACGAGCTCCTCCAGGGTCCGCGGGCGCATGCGCGCGGCCAACGGCGCGTCGGGGGCCACCGCGTGGATCGGCTCGGCGTCCTCGGGTCCGAAGAGCTGGTCGGTCATCTACGGGCAGTATTCCCACTCCCGTAACGTGTCCGGCGATGCAGCAGGAGACGACGGAGGTCCTGCAGCGCCTCGTGCGCTTCAACACGGTCAACCCGCCGGGCGACGAGCGCGCCGCGCAGGAGTACCTCGCGGGCTATCTGCAGGACGCCGGCATGGAGGTCGAGCTGCTCGGCCGGACCGAGCCGCGGCCGAACCTGGTCGCCCGGTTGCGCGGCAGCGGCGACGGTCCCACGTTGTGCCTTCTGAGCCATGTGGACACCGTCCTCGCGACGCCCGAGGAGTGGGAGCGCGACCCGTGGTCGGGCGACGTCGTCGACGGCGTGCTGTGGGGCCGAGGTGCGCTCGACATGAAGTCCCAGACCGCCTCCGAGGCGGTCGCCGCGGCGACGGTCGCGCGCTCGGGCTGGCGCGGCAAGGGCGACCTGCTCGTCGTGGTCGTCGTCGACGAGGAGACCGGTGGTGCCGAGGGCGCGCAGTGGATCTGCTCCGAGCACCCCGACAAGGTCCGCTGCGACTACCTGCTCAACGAGGGCGCCGGCCCCGTCATCCCGTTCGACGGCGGGCGCGTGTTCGGCGTCTGCGTGGCGGAGAAGGGCGTCTTTCGCTTCAAGGTCCGCGCGCGCGGCATCGCGGGGCACGCGTCGATCCCGAAGATCGGCGACAACGCGCTGCTCAAGCTCGCACCGCTGCTGCAGGCGATGAAGGACCGCCAGCCCAGCTTCGACATCACCTCCGGGCCGCAGGCCCTGCTCGACGGCCTCGGGCTGACCTTCGACGAGCTGCAGGCCAAGGACCCGCTCCTGGCGCTGCTGGTCGAGCCGATGCTGGGCGTGACGCTCGCGCCGACGCGTGCCTGGGCCAGCGAGAAGATCAACGTGATCCCCTCGCTGGCGGAGATCGGCGTCGACTGCCGCGTGCCGCCGGGGCTCGGCGAGGAGGACGCGCTCAAGCGCATCCACGAGGTCCTCGGCAACGGCGGCGACTACGAGATCGAGTTCTCCGAGAAGGTTGTCGGAAACCAGTCGCCGGTCGACTCGCCGCTCATGGACGTCATCCGCGACTGGGTCGCCTCCGTCGAGCCCGAGGCACGCGTCGTGCCGACGATCCTGCCGGGCTTCACCGACTCGCGCACGTTCCGCGAAGCCTTCGGCGACCTCATCGCCTACGGCTTCTGCCCGCAGCGCGAGATGACGCTCTACGAGTCCGCGCCGCTGATCCACTCGGCCAACGAGCGCATCCCGGTCGCCGACCTCGGCGCCGCCGCCGACTTCTTCAAGCATGCCGCGGAGCGGATCTGTGGCTGAGAGCGGCGAGCGCGAGCCGCTGCGCCTCGGGGGCATGGCGCTGCGCAACGGCCTGCTCGTGCACGGCCCGACCCACTGGGCCGCCGCGGTGCGCGCGCCCGACGGCTCGATCGGCGTCGCCTCCGGCGCCAAGCCGCACCTGTCCGGCGCCGTCACCCGCATCCCCGGCGCGCGCGGCGTGATCCGGCTGGCCGAGGCGATGGCGGTGATCCCGCTGGTCAAGCGCGCGCTGCCCGAGGCGCAGCTCCCGTTCCAGAACGCCCCGGTGATCGGGGCGATGGCCGGCGCGGCCGCGACCGGCTCGATCCTGCGCCGCCGCGCGCGCGGAGTGGGCGGCGAGGCGGCCTCGGCGGCGATCTCGCTGCTGCCCGCGCTGCTCGCGCTGCGCAGCGGCGACCTGGCTGCCTACCACGGGGTCGAGCACAAGGCGATCGCCGCCTACGAGCACGGCGACCAGGATGCTGCGGACGCCGCCAAGGAGCACGACCGCTGTGGCTCGCACCTCATGGCGCCGCTGCTGGCGGCCAACGTCGCCGGTGCGGCGCTGCTCAAGAAGGTCGTCGAGCGTCCACGCCCCGTCCATGGCGCCGCGCTCTCGCTGGCGTCGGTCGGCCTGGCGGTCGAGGTCTTCGCCTGGAGCGAACGCCACAGCGCCTCGCGGACCGCGAAAGCCCTGCGCAGGCCGGGCCACGAGCTGCAGCGCGTTCTGGGCACGCGCGAGCCCACCGACGAGCAGCTCGAGGTCGGCCGTGCGGCCCTGGGTGAGATTCTGCGCGCCGAGGGGTGTAGTTGAGCCAGAATCGGCCGATACTGAACCGGTGAACCCCGGCGGCGGCGTGCAGAACCACAACAACATCCTTGACGCACTGACCCAGCTCTCCCAGCAGTTGCACCAGGCGATGCTGGTCCCGATCGCCTCGGGGCCGTCGATCAGCACGCGCATCCAGGACTTCTTCTCGCAGTGGGCGACCGTGCTGACGGTCGTGTTCATGGCGGCGATCGTCTACGTGCTGTGGCGCACGCTGAAGATGATGCCGAAGACCAAGCCGGTCCAGATCAAGCCGCAGGCCAACCTCGAGGTCGGCTGGGAGGACATCGCCGGCGTCGACGAGGCCAAGTACGAGCTGCAGGAGGTCGTCGAGTTCCTGCGCGACGAGAAGCGCTTCAAGAAGCTCGGCGCGAAGGTGCCAAAGGGCGTCCTGCTGCACGGGCCCCCGGGCACCGGCAAGACGCTGCTCGCAAAGGCCGTCGCCCAGGAGTCGGGCGCGCAGTTCTTCTCGCAGTCGGCGTCCTCGTTCGTCGAGATGTTCGCGGGCCTCGGCGCGGCGCGCATCAGGCGCCTGTTCGCCGAGGCGCGCAAGAGCACCCCTGCGATCATCTTCATCGACGAGCTCGACGCGGTCGGCGGCAAGCGTGGCTCGGACATCTCCGGCGAGCGCGAGCAGACGCTCAACCAGCTGCTTGTCGAGATGGACGGCTTCTCCAGCTCGGACAGGATCGTCGTGATGGCGGCGTCGAACCTGCTCGAGAAGCTCGACACGGCGCTGCTGCGGCCGGGGCGCTTCGACCGCCAGGTGTTCGTGTCGCCGCCCGACGTGCACGGCCGCGAGAAGATCCTCAAGGTCCACACGGCCAACAAGCCGCTGGGTGAGACCGTCAACCTCTTCGAGCTCGCCTCACAGACGAGCGGGCTCACCGGCGCGGACCTCGCGAACATCGCCAACGAGGCCGCGATCCGCTGCGCGCGCCGTCACGGCACCGCGATCTCCAAGCAGGACTTCGAGGGGGCGCTGGAACGGATCGTCGCGGGCGTCCAGTCGAACACCACGCTCAACGACCACGAGCGGCGGGTCGTCGCCTACCACGAGGCCGGCCACGCGCTCACGCGCGAGCTGCTCATGACCGTCGACCGCGTGCACAAGATCTCGATCGTGCCGCGCGGCCAGGCGCTGGGCTACGTGATGAACCTGCCCGACGAGGACTCGTACCTCAAGACGCGCGAGGAGCTGATCGACCAGCTGACCGTGCTGCTGGGCGGCCGCGTCGCCGAGCAGCTCGTCTTCGGCGCCGTGACGACCGGCGCCGCCAACGACCTGCAGCGCGTAAGCGAGATCACGCACGCGATGGTCCATCAGTACGGCATGGGCTCGCAGACGGCCGCGCCACGCGCGGTTGTCGAGTCCGAGGCCGTCTCGGACCTCACGCGCCGCATCCGCGACGAGGAGCAGCAGGAGCTCGCCTACGAGGCCCACCGCCACGCCCACGAGCTGATCATCGCGCACCGCGACACGCTCGAGCGCTTCGCCCAGGAGCTCCTGGAGAACGAGGTCCTCGAGCGTCCCCAGATCGACAAGATCATGGACGGCGTGCA
>Ga0308175_100002735_pt1 | contig 12094 bp, 11 predicted proteins | sample PhyCR1_3_FD_203893 | JGI IMG/M metagenome (GOLD analysis project Ga0308175, IMG submission 203893) | Soil microbial communities from UC Gill Tract Community Farm, Albany, California, United States - DLSLS.C.R1 | ecosystem: Environmental > Terrestrial > Soil > Agricultural land | place: USA... | reverse complement strand
AAAAACGATTTCACACCTTGCCCAAACGCACGAGTTAACCGCCAGCTCAATAACCGAGTGCGCCGTTTGGTGCTAAGGAAGCCGGCAAAGGCATCCGTTCTGTGTGGGTTTCCAGCACATGGGGCAACTCCTCGCGCTCTTTGGCTTGAGACCGATCGTCAGGCGCATTCGAGGGAAGTTCACACAAGCAGCAGTCACTGCAGCGGTGGCAGCGGTCACAAAGGTGGTTATTGCAGGCATCCTTCGTGCAATACACGCACAACTTCGTTGAGAGGTCCCCACAAATTGAGCACTGAAATGTGAACGCTTCCATCTATTCTTTCTTCGACTTTCTTGCCTGATTTGGTACAGGCTGCCTGCTGATCATCTCGCGGCATCGCTGCGCTTCGCTGTCCGCGATCCTGAAGTTCTCTTCAGTGGTGGCGGCCAAATCACGAATATATCCTCGGATTCGCTCCCGCGAGTCGAAATTATGCGCGATCAGCGCGTTGAGGCTGCGCGCGTTTGCCGGTGTATCGTATCGGCCAACCCCTTCCGCTAAAGCCCGTTCAACCACCTGGAGCGCCTCCAGGCGGAAATAGGTGTCCAGGGCCAGGGACAGACTCTCAGTCTTTTGAGCGAAGAGCTTGGTAACCGCCATGATGTCGTTCAACTGTCCCTGGGCACTCTGCCACTGAATGATATACGTACTCGGGGCACCCTTCTTGTCGTACCACTCCTGGGGGTTAATCTGCCGAAGTAAGGGCTCGAGATTGGCCGTATCGGTCTGCAGGTCCGCGATGATTTTCCTAACGTCCCAGGGGTTCTCCAATCCGGCCGCAGGAGCCTGGCGCGCCGTATTCGCAGGTCTATTGGCGGGAAGCACCTGCGCCATGCCGGTTCGGACACTGACAAACGCAGGGAAGCAAAGCGCAACGGCTCCCAAATGTCTGATCTTTCGCATCCGGCCTCATTGTAACGGGGGATGTTCTCGACACTGCGGCGGCGTGGCGTGTGAAAACCGGGCCACGACTTCGAAATCGAGGAATCTGTTCCCTTCGATCGGTTGTCCGTCGTGCCCGGAATGGCCTAACGTCAAAGCCGACCATATCTTAACTGTGTATCGATATAGAGAGCCCCGATCCACCTGACGTGAGACCGTCTCGTTTCTTCGGACGAGGATGGCATCGATAGCTCTCACAAGTACGGGTTCGCTGCGCGGGAGCAGAGCATGTTGCACGCGGATCTCACCTTCCGTAACGTCGATCCGGACAGTTCCTTCCTCGTCGATGGCTAACGAGACGCTCGCCGCGCCATGCGCACTGATGATGGCTGTCGGGGTAAAGATCCGCTGCTGCAGGTCGCGTTTTTCGGGTGCGAGATGGATTCTGACGCGTCCGGATTGCACGTCCAGGAGGTCTCCCGGGTTTCCGGTATTTCCGCGGAAAAGCACCTGCGAATTGGAAAAGATATCGAATGTGTCTCCTCCAGCAACGCGAAAGTGACCATATCCATCATCGCCCGTGTTGATCGTTTTTCCGAGCGGCACCATCTCTCCGCTGCTGACCGCCCATGGTCGATGGTCACGAAGGTAAGTCACTTTGCCCGTAACAACCGCGGCATCTGCCCGCAAATCCTCCGTAGTAGCCGCATTTATTTGCATCGAGCCGGCGACACCTGGACCGGCAAAAAAGACGAGCCACGATGCCATACAAACCCGGCACTCTGGCAGCGATTGATTCAATCTAAACCTGAGCATAGGTACGCGTCTCCGGCTCTTCTTGAGCCAGCTAACAAAGCTTCGCCGATTTCCGCTTCACTTCGTAGGGCGATAGTGCTGCCGCGGACATATCTTCGGTCAAGAAACTTAGATTTCCATCCTGTTGGATTGTATTCGCATCGCGCGTGTTCTCCACTCAGATGCGTGCTGCCGATGTGAGGGGTACGGCGTCAGAACGGCTAACCGGGATTTGTGCAGACCGACGCGTGCTCCGAAAGTAATATGCTCTTTCCATGAGCAGCCGCCGTGATGCGCTCCGAATCCTGACCCTTACCTCCACTCTGCCCGTTCTCGGAAGCGCCGCCCAGCAAACGAAAGAAGTCGAGACGCAACCCGGCCACCTGCATACGGGGCCAGCGACTCAGGTGCCGGTGCCCTCGAAACCAACCTTCTTCCAGCCCGAAGAGTTTCGCGCGGTGGAGGCGATAAGTGAGTGCATCATCCCGCGCTCGGACACGCCGGGCGCTAAGGATGCCGGCGTTGCGCTCTTGATCGATAAGGCCGTCGTGGCTGATCCCACATTGACCCAACCATTCCGGGCGGGTATCGCTGATCTGAACGCTGTCGCCTTGACTGCCTACAATGCCAAGTTCGCCGATCTGACAAACGAACAGCAGGTTACCGTTCTGACGCCCTTGAGCCTCGACCCTAGCTCTTCGCTCGGAAAGTTCTTCAACATTGTCAAAGACATGACCGTGGATGCCTACTATAAAACGGAAGCTGGGCTGAAAACTGAGTTAGGTTGGCATGGAAATACCTACCTCACCGAGTTCAAGGGCTGCAACCACCCGGAGCATCAGAGTTAGCTATGCAGGTTCAGGACCGCAAGGACATCAAAGAGGTCATCATCATCGGCAGTGGTGCCGCCGGAGGGATGGCAGCCTGGAATCTGACGCGAAAGGGCGTGAATGTGACGATGCTCGACGCTGGACGCAAGTTCAATCGCGGCGAGTTCTGGACCCACGTGAAGCCGTGGCAATGGCAACAGCGTCTCGATGCGGGAGAGAAACCGCCTCCTATCGTCCTTAACACCGCGGAGCAGCCCTACATCACGCCGATGGATCAGCCGTTTCAGTTGACGCGCGTGTGGGGCCGTGGTGGAAAAACAAATATCTGGGGACGCGTCAGTCTGCGCTATTCCGATCTCGACTTCGCCGGTCCGGAGAAGGACGGATGGGAGATTCCGTGGCCCATACGTTACAAGGACATTGCGCCATATTACGATCAGGTCGATCAATTGATCGGGGTCTGCGGTGGTGACGACGACAGCGACTCGCTACCCGGGAGCCGCTACTTTCTTCCACCGCCGCCCATGCGCTGTGGAGAGTATCTGATCAAGCGCGCAGCTCGAAAGGTGGGAATCGAAACCGTTGCGATCCGGCGCGCCGTTCTCACACAGAATCACAATGGACATCCGAAATGCCACTTTTGCGGTGCTTGCGGCGACGGATGTGACGTCGGAGCATTCTTTAATTCTTCTGATTACCTGATCGAGCCCGCGTTACAGACCGGGAAGCTCTCGGTCATTGACAACGCTGTAGCGGCACGAATCCTTGTTGGCGATGACGGCCTTGCAAACGGGGTGCAATACTCCGATCGCTACACCAAAGACGAGCGTCGCATTTACGGTAAGCGGGTGGTAGTTGCCGCCTCATGCATCGACTCCACACGCATTCTGCTGAACTCCACTTCCCCGAAGTATCCGAACGGTATCGGCAATTCCTCGGATGTAATTGGAAGATATCTGTCCGAGCAAGTTCGCTTCACGATTCGCGCATTTGCGCCCGAGTTGAAGGGCGCTGCCGTTCAAAACGATGACGGCATCGGCGGAGCGCATATGTACATGCCGCGCTTCAATCATCGTGATGGCCGCAAGCGCGACTACATCCGCGGATTCGGTTGCCAGTTCTGGTACACGGGAGCGCAAACTGACTTGTCATGGGCAAAGAGCCTGCCTGGATTTGGTCTCGAGTTCAAGAAAGCCGTGAAGGCTCGTTATCCCGCCGTTCTTGCGCTGCACCCGTTCGGCGAAACCATACCCAAATCGGACAACCGCGTCACGGTGAAAGGTTCGCCCGTTGATCAGTACGGAGTGCCGATCGCTCGGATCAGCTATAGCCTGGGCGAGAATGAGCGCCGCATGTCGAAGGACATGTACGACACGATCCTCGAGATTGTGCATGCGGCAAAGGCCGAAATCGTACCGTATCGGTACGGAGCTGTCGAGCCGAACGGCAGCGCCATTCACGAGCACGGCACCTGCCGAATGGGCACTGATCCGAAGCGCTCGGCGCTAAACGGATTCAACCAGATGCATGACGTGAAGAATGTGTTTGTGGTGGACGGATCGGCTTTCACGACAGCTTCGGAGAAGAATCCTACGTTGACCATCCTTGCGTTAGCATGGCGAGCGACGGATTACATGGCGGACGAGATGAAGCGCGGGAACGTTTGAGTAGTTACCACCTTGAGCATTCGCGGTTGATTAGCTTGGAAGCCGATCTCCCTACACGGCCTTCGCCGTCGCTTGTTCGAACGTATGCGAAATCAAAGCCTGTGCTTCGGTTTGGAGCCGCTTTAGGTGATCCTTGCCTAGAAAGCTTTCGGCATAAATCTTGTACACGTTCTCCGTCCCTGACGGGCGTGCTGCGAACCAGCCGTTCTCAGTGGTTACCTTGAGGCCGCCAATCGCCGCCCCATTACCGGGCGCGGTCGTGAGCATGGCAGTAATCGGCTCGCCGGCCAATTCCTTTGCGGAAACCTGTTCGGGCGACAACTTCGAGAGGATTGCCTTCTGCTCAGGCGAGGCCGGGGCATCGATGCGCTCGTAAACCGGATCGCCGAATTTCGACGTGAGCTTGCGATAGTAAACACCGGGATCAGCCTTCGTTTTAGCTGTGATCTCAGCCGACAGCAGGCCCAAAATTAACCCGTCTTTGTCCGTACTCCAGGCCAGACCGTCGGTACGCAGGAACGAAGCTCCTGCGCTCTCTTCCCCGCCGAATCCTAATGAACCGTCAAGCAGGCCATCCACGAACCACTTGAACCCGACCGGCACTTCGACCAGCCGCCGCCCGAGATCCCTGGCGACTCGGTCGATGATGCTGCTGCTCACAAGCGTCTTACCAATACCTGCATCAGGCTTCCAGTGGGGCCGATTTCGGAACAGGTAGTCAATGGCAACCGCAAGATAATGATTCGGGTTCATCAGACCCGCACTGGGTGTCACGACTCCATGCCGGTCGTGATCGGTATCGCACGCGAACGCAACGTCGTACTTATCTTTCAGCGCGATCAAGCCGGCCATGGCGTAAGGAGACGAGCAGTCCATCCGGATCTTCCCGTCCCAATCCAAGCTCATGAATCGGAACGTCTGATCGACGTTCGTGTTGACGACGTCAAGATTCAATCGGTACTTTTCAGCAATGCGCGGCCAGTACGCAACACCTGCGCCTCCCAAAGGATCTACAGCCAACTTCAGCCCTGACGCAGCAATCGCCGGCATGTCGATCACCAGCGAGAGCGTATCGACATAGTTCGATACGTAGTCGTAGCGATGCGTCGTTGAAGCGGCCATTGCCTTCGTGAATGGAACCCGGCGAACTTGCTCGAGCCCATCCGCGAGATACCGATTTGCCTCGTTTTCAATCCACTTCGTGGCTGTCGTATCGGCCGGTCCACCACTCGGCGGATTGTATTTGAAGCCGCCATCTTCAGGAGGGTTGTGCGACGGCGTGATTACGATCCCGTCCGCAAACTCACTCTTTCGGCCCAGGTTGTATTTGAGGATTGCGTGTGAAAGCGCAGGCGTCGGCGTATAACCGCCCTCACTATCGATCATCACTTCGATTCCGTTGGCCGCAAGCACCTCGAGGGCGCTGGCAAAAGCGGGTTCGGATAAGGCATGCGTATCCATCCCGAGAAACAGCGGCCCCGTTGTGAGCTGCTCTTGGCGATAGCGGCAGATCGATTGAGTAATCGCCAGAATGTGGTCTTCGTTGAATCCTGAGTGAAATGACGATCCGCGATGGCCGGAGGTGCCGAACGCGACCCGCTGCGTGCTTTGCGACGGATCTGGCTTCAGGACGTAGTAGCTGGTCGTCAGACGAGGAAGATTCACCAGCGAAGAGGGGTCGGCGGGTTTTCCTGCTCGGGGATCGGTTGGCATGTGAGTATTACCTGTATCTTGTTCAGAAGTCTGATGCGGGAAGCACGATATTGATTACGGGCCGTGTCAGGGACCCGCCAATGCGCTGGAAAGATAGAAACCCGCGGACGCCCCAACCCAGTCGAGATTCTTGTTGAAATCGACGCCCATCATCTTGCCTCTGCCTGTCCGGATGACCGTCGTAACGGCTCGCATTTCGCCGCGATGGTGTATGTACATGACGCGAATCTCCACTTTGGTCGCGCCGGCAGGGGTGTTCACCGTAGGGATGAAATCCATTTTCTCCTGCAGAATGTAGTGGGCGCGCTCGGACGGTGGGATTGCATCGATTTGGGCCTGAGTGGGCCCGATGATTACGCCTTGCCCCGCAAAAGAGAACAGTGGCTTCAGGACATACTGCGAGAGATCATCAGGAAGCTCTCGGAATTCGTGGAGAAACCAGGTTCGGGGCACGCTCGGGTGTCTGAACCACGGAATTGAGAACTTGCTCAGGCGGAAAAACCAGTTCGGGTGCCCGGCCCACTCGACATCCAGATCGTCGCGGAAATCAAATGGCGATTGAATCTTCTTCGCCACGAGTTCGTCGGCAATCACACGATTGTAGATTCTGCGGATCGGCTTCCCGTCCAGAAACAACTCGCGGCCTTTGCGCTTCACCTCCGTCAGGGAGGCGATGCGGATCCCAAGCATTTGCTGGGTCAGCAGGAAATCTGGCAGCGTTTTCTGCTCGTACGGATCGATCTCGAGCAGGACCACTTCTTGTGGTTCGTGTTCGCCGACAATAACGCGCGCCAACAATTCCGTGAAGCTGTCCGAGCTTAGCCCGTCCAGTAAATGAGAAATCGGACCGCCCTCGAACTCATCAAGTTTGTACGCTTCACGATAGGCCTCGCCAAGTGCAAACTGGAACGCATAGATGGACGGGAAGCCCTGGATCTCGACAAGCTTGGGCTCGAGCTTGTCGTTACTGTCGCGCACCAGTCCGAAATCGGCTTGCACAAACAACGGATGCTCCGGCTCGTTTGGGACGCGGAACTGGTTCGGGATGGCAACGTCGGAAGCCGCTCGGTAATCGGGATTTTCGGCTAATTGCCCGTACAGTTCGCGGCCGTACCGAACAGTTGTGGACAGTAGGTCCGGCGGGAGAAACACCGGCGTTTCACTGCACCGGAAAGGCACGCTCGTTCCGGCGCGAGCAGCGATGCCTCCGAGTAGTGACTCATACTTTTCAGGCGACCATCGATCATTAAAGGACTTCCGGAGTTCAGGGATCACGCGGTCGTCGCCTAACTCAGGGTTCGTTTACACCAGAAACTTGCCGCCACTCATAATCTGGTGGTCATCCGCCCAGATATCGAACTCACGGCCCACAACATCGATGTGAGTGGTGGAACTCCAAGTCGCTCCAGTGTGCCGGCCATACGGGTCTCCGAAAGCCATATGGATTCCAGGTATTTTCTCGTCCTGAAGAATGTTGCCGACCACCTCATGCACGGCGAGGTTCGTGCCGATCGCAAACTCCCCCACGCGATCGCTGTTTTCGTCCCGGTGCGTGTATTCCCAGAACTCTTTCTTCAGCTCTGGATTGTCGCACTTGGCGGATCGTAGCCGATTCCCGCGTACCTCGAGCGTCAGCGGCGTAGCCTTGAGATCACCGAATTTGGCGCATAGGTAATCGCCCACAACCCCATCCACAACGAATGTGCCGTTCACATCGAGGGGAGAGGTGAACGTTTCTCCTCCGGGCAGGTTGCCCCACTTTTCACGGCTGATGATTCCACTGGTTTTGATCCACCGGTAATTGGGTGTGAGGTCGGCACGGATGTCCGTTCCCGCCGGGGTAACCGCACGAATCTGACGCGCCTCCTTGACGATGTTCATGACGCGAAGAGTCAGGTCGTCAACCTGCTGAAAGTCGGCCCGCATGCCCTCGAGCATGATCTTCTTCTCGATGTTCACCATGTGCGCGTGGCGCAGGCCATGCTGGTTCACCACGTCGCACATCTGCATGCGGGTCTTGAGTTCGTTCGGCTGCGCCTGTACCGCAAAGATGCTTACCTGGCTTTTCGCTAAATCATCTAAGATTAGTTGCGGCATGTCCACGAGAGGCCGCGGCGCCAAGTCTTCCAGAACGAACGTGTGAAACTCGCAGCCGGTCTCTTCGAGTTCCGAAACCAGACTGGCCGCAATCTCCTCACAAGCGTGATCCGTGATCACTGTCACCCGTTCGGAGGGTTGCACCCGCAGGCAGACGTGCACAGCATTTCGCGCCCCCAACTGCAGCTCCCGATCGTACTTCCGGGTTCTCAAGTCAGCGGTCACTGTGTCACTCCAGCGCTCACGCTCGGGGGTTGTAGGATCAGGCCTATTTGTGTTTCTTCGATCATGTAATCTACAACTTTCTTCAAATCGCCTGTTTCCCGATACACACCAAGCTGGCGGTCGGCTCCCGTTCCCATCTCGAGGATCCGATGAATGTAGTTGATGTGTTGACGAGAGCCTAGCTCGTCCACCACATCTTCTATGAAATTCAGGTACTCGTAAATCAGGTCTCGAACGGGCACTTCGGTTTGTTTGCCGAAATCGATGAGCTTGCCTTCGAGTCCATAACGGAGTGCGCGCCACTTGTTTTCCATAACGAGAGCTCGCCGGTAGAGCCGGAATCCCTGGTTGGCCGCGTGCAGCTTGTAGAGCTTGGCTATGGTTGCCTGAATCAGCGCAGCAATGGCGAGTGTTTCGTCCGCCCGTAGCGGCACATCGCAGATCCGGAACTCAAGCGTGGGGAAGTTCGGATGCGGGCGGATATCCCACCAGATTTTTTTCGCATTATCGATGCAGTTCGTTTTGATCAGGAGTTTGACGAAGCTGTCGTATTCTCCCCAGCTAGGGAAGTAATCGGGGATGTTCGTGCGCGGAAATTTGTCGAAGACTTTGCAGCGGTACGATTTCAGGCCCGTATCCATGCCCAACCAAAACGGCGAATTCGTCGACAGCGCGAGTATGTGCGGGAGGAAGTACCGTGCGGCGTTCATCAGGTGGATGGCGACTTCCCGATCCTCTACTCCTACGTGCACATGCAATCCGAAGATCAGATTGGCTCGGGCAACCATCTTCAGATCCTGGACGATAAGCTGGTAACGCTCGTCAGGAAAGATCTCCTGATTGCGCCAGTCGGCGAATGGATGCGTGCCGGCTGCCGCAAGCCGTAATCCGTTCTGGGCCGCGAGCCCGCACATCTGCGAACGGAGATCCTTTAGTTGTCGGCTGGCATCGTTGATATTCGGACAAACCCCGGTCCCGATTTCAACCACAGACTGGTGCATCTCGGCCTTGACGGCCTCTTTCAGTAAAGTCTTGCCTTTGGAGAGGATTTCGGATTCGACGTGGGACCTTAAATCTCTGGTTTCGGGGTCAATCGTCTGATACTCTTCTTCGATTCCAATGGTCAGACTCGGCTTCATACGTCCTGCCTGCAAACGCTAGGCGGTGGTTCCCTTCGACTGCTCCGTTCCGGAACGAAGGAACTGATCCCACCGAAGTTGGCGCGCGCCCGGTTCGGCCAGCGCCTTCTCAATGGCGAGTTGGGCTACGTTCTCCACCACCCACTCGAAATTCTCCTCGCCGACCGAGTGAATGTCCGCATCAGGTGCGGGATTAAGGAAGTCGATCGCATATGGGATCCCGTTCTCTACGGCGAATTCCACCGTATTGAAGTCGTAGCCGAGTGCCTGGCAGAGCGTGCAAGCGTCCCGGACGATCCGATCATGCAATTGGTCTGAACTGGCGCGCCCGTCGCGTGAGTAGCGCAGATGATGCGGCTGCTTGGGATCGTAGGCCATCACACGAACCTTTTCCTGCCCCACAACATAGCAGCGGAAATATTCGTTGAATTCCACTGCGGTCTGCAGAGTCATGCACATCGTTCCTGTCTGTTCATACGCGTAGAAGAACTCCTCCGGAGAGTTGACCCGATACACGTTTTTCCATCCACCCCCGCTAAAGGGTTTCAGGAAGGCCGGAAACCCGACATATTCGAAAACCTCATCCCAGTTCAACGGGAATATGAGGTTCCGCATGGACTGCGAGGTCGTTCCCGGCGGGTGCATTTTGTGCGGCAGCGCCACGGTGTTTGGAACAGCCACGCCTAATTTGCTTGCCAGCGCGTAGTTGAAAAATTTATCGTCTGCACTCCACCAGAACGGATTATTGATGATGGTGGTTCCATTCAGGGCAGCGTTCTTCAGGTAAGTGCGATAGAAATCTATGTCGTGCGAAATGCGGTCGATGATCACCCGGTATCCGCAGGGTTCTGCCATCTTTACTCCGCCCGTGCGGATATGTTCCGCAACGACGTCCGGTATGCCTTTACTGTTAATCCGATCGACCAACGCGGAAGGGAAGGTGTTCTCCATCCCGTAGATGATTCCGATTTTTGGCATATTCGCTCTTTCTCTCCGATTCGAATCTTAGAAGAATTTGTTCGCCATCCGCTGCCACAGCGGCCAATCGTGCCGTTCGCCACCCGTCCAGACATCCAGCCAGTGCGGGATACCTTTTGAGCCCAGCACGTGTGCCATCCGGACGTTCTCACCGAGGCAGATGTCGTGGTCTCCGACGGCGAGGACGATCCTCATCCGACCGTACCGCTCAAGGAACCATGGATCGTTCATATTCGGCACGTAGTCGACGGGGTTGTTGAAGTAGAAGTCGTTGTCGTAATAACCGTCCATAAACGGCTTCATGTCGAAGGCGCCGCTCATGGCGATACAGGCCGAGGTGACGTCGGGGTGCCTTAGCGCGAGGTTTAGTGCATAGTAAGCGCCCAGGCTGCACCCGGTGGCCGTGATTTGGGTGTTCCCATTGAGGTTGCGCATGAGCGGGACGACTTCGTGAAGAACGTACTCTTCGTAAGTGATTGCCCGCCGTACGCGCTCGCTAGGGTGGATCCCACGGTTGTACCAGCTTTCTCCGTCAACGCTGTCCACGCAAAAGAATTGCAGCTGGCCCGATTCAATCTTTTGCGAGACCGCGTGGATCATCCCGGAGTTCTCGTATTCGTAGAACTTGCCCTGAGATGTCGGGAACACGAGAACCGGAGTTCCCGAATGACCGTAGGCGAGCAACTCCATGTGCCGCTCGAGTCTCGGACTGAACCAGTTGTGATACTCCCGTCGCATATTCTGCCAGGTCCGCCCTCAACGGATTTCCCGATATCATACCTTTCCGTTAGGGCCGGCCTTCTCTATCCAGGAACTCCCGTGGGCTTGCCTTCGTACTCGCTATAGATCGTGTTTGACATCGATTGCTACCCGTTTATTCCTCAACTCTCGAAATCGGCTTCCGACCTGCAACCAGGACGCGACTCCTTCATCTAACCCGTGTAGTTTCCCACCGCACAATTGAGGTTCGCGACATCTGCTAAAATGTGGCATCCGCTAGAAAGTATTGAGTTTTGGACGGCCTCTAGGACCCGCCCCGCTGCTTTGCGACGTATACTTCCGTCAGCCTTACTAACGGCAATTTGTCTCTTCGGAGTAGTTGCTTCCGCGCTTGCTGCGCCCGATATCCCGGCGCGCGAAGAATCAGGCGATCCCGTGGGCTCCGAGATCCTTCAGAAATATCTCGAGGCGAAGGGCCATACGCCAGATCTGCGCGGAGCCTCCATGGAGGTCGAAATCAGCGCGAACGTGCCCAAGTTGAAGGAGAATGGAAAGCTGCGGGCCCTACGAATGATCTCGCGTGTTGGGCAGGTTACGTACCGGGTGGCGGCATTCCAGGGACCGAACTTCGTCAAGAAAGAGATTATTGCGCGATATCTCGACGCGGAGCGGCAGAGCCAGGACAAGGAAAACATCGACATCACGCCGCAAAACTACAAATTCCATTACCGGGGCGAGCGCCAGACTCCGTCCGGGGCGTCTGCTTTCGTGTTTCAGGTGCAACCCAGAAAGAAGCGGGTAGGTCTCTATAAGGGTGAACTCTGGCTCGACGCTCATCTCTATCTACCCGTTCTGGAGAAGGGACGGTTCGTGAAAAATCCCAGTCTCTTCTTCAAGAAAGTGGAGTTCGAGCGGGGATTTTCCATTCAGGACGGCTTATCAGTTCCCTCGTACATTACTAGTACGATCGACACGCGGCTCGTAGGCAAAGTCGAGCTGAACATCAAC